>Ga0187893_10013648_pt1 | contig 11251 bp, 8 predicted proteins | sample MA1701074metaG_FD_139574 | JGI IMG/M metagenome (GOLD analysis project Ga0187893, IMG submission 139574) | White microbial mat communities from a basaltic lava cave in the Kipuka Kanohina Cave System on the Island of Hawaii, USA - MA170107-4 metaG ...
AAGTTCTCGACGAGAGCGGTCCCGCGCCCCCCTCGGCCGTCGCGAAGGGCTACTGGAAGCGGCCCGATGCGACGGCGGCGCGGTTTCGCGAAGGCTGGCTCTTTACCGGAGACCTGATGCGCCGCGACGCCGAAGGCTTCTACTACTTCCTCGGACGGAGGGACGACATGATCAACGTGGCGGGAGAGAACGTGTACCCCAAGGAAGTCGAGGACGTTCTCCTCCGGCACCCGAACCTTCGCGACGTCGCCGTCGTTCCCGCGGCGCACGCGGTGAAGGGCTCGGTTCCCGTGGCGTTCGTCGTCGAGCGGGAAAAGGGCAAGACCACGGAGGAGGAGCTCAAGGCGTTCTTCCTCGAGCGCGGCTCCGCCTACGCTCACCCGCGCCGGGTGTTCTTCCTCGACGCCCTTCCTCTGGGAGGCACGGGCAAGATCGACCGTGCCGCTCTCCGCGAGAAAGCCGCCCATGGATAAGGCTCCTCGATTCGATCTCGGACAGTCTCCGTTCCAGAAGTTCCTGGCGCTCGAGCTCGTCAGAGCGGAGGAGGGGCTCGTCGAGATCCGCATGCCGTTTCGTTCCGAGTTTCGGAGGGTCGAAGGAGAGGACTGGATTCACGGAGGGATCCTGAGCGCGGTCATCGATATCGCGGGAGACTACGCCGTCGCCACCAAGGCCGAGGGCGACGTTCCCACGGTGGACCTGCGGATCGACTACCTCCGCCCGGCGAAGGGAGAGCTTCGGATCCTCGCGCGCGCCGTCAAGGTGGGGAGAACGCTCGGGGTCGCGGACGTCGAGGTCCGCGACGCGGAGGGACGCGTGGTCGCGCTGGGGCGCGGGACGTATCTCGTTCCGAAGCCGTAAGCCCGGCTCAGCGCCTCATCCCCACGACCGCCTCGATCTCGGACGCGGTATAGGGGAGCCCCAGGGTCAGGATCTCGTGGCCCTTCTCGGTCACGAGGATCATGTCCTCCATGTAGTAGGCGTCCTCGTCGACCGAGAACATCGGCTCGAACGCGATGACCGACCCCGCTTCGAGAGTGTCCGTTCCCGTCTCCCCTCCGTCGAGCCCAACTCCGTGGATGTGCCACGCCTCCGGAAGCGGAGTGCGAAGAAGCTGCGCCGCCGCGCGCCGGGCGTACTCCGTCCGAAGCGCTTCCTGCGCCCTCTCGACCTCGGAGCGCGCCCGCGCCATCACCGCCTCGAGAGTCGCTCCCGCCTTCATGGAATCGAGGCCTGCGCGATAGGCGCGAACGAGGAGATCGAGAGTCTCCCGCTGGTCGGGGTTGAACTTCCCCGAGACGGGCACCGTGCGGCCCACGTCGCCTTCGTAGGTTCCGAGGGCGCACCCGACGTCCATCCGAACGAGCTCTCCCGCCTTCATCTCTCGATTCAGATGTTCGTAGTCGAAGAACGAGCGAACGACGTTTCCGAGGTGGGCGTTCGAACCCGACATCGTCCACGGCCAGAAGGACGGGGCGACCGCGCCCGCCTCGAAGCAGGCGCCGACCACCGCCGCCTCCGAGCGCCGCTGGCTCTCGCCAACGCCCACGGCGCGGATTCCCGCGAGAAGGGCATCGGCCGAGGCTCGGGCCACCTCCCGCAGCACTTCGATCTCGGACGGAGACTTCACCCAGCGCATCGCCCGGATCGCCTCCTCCGCGGATGCGATCCGCGCCTGGGGAAACGCCGCTTCCACCGAGCGGCGGAAGAGGAGCTTCTCGCCCGAGACCGGAAGCATCCCCTCGGGGTTCCCGGGAAACTCGGGGCTTCGCGCCTCGTCCAGGTAGATCTTCCGGACGCCCTCGGAGAGCCGCTTCCTTATATAAGGTAGGAACTCCTCCCAGGCCTCGACTCGGGAGAGGAGGTGTTCGCGCGCGGCGTCCTCCCCCGGGGCGAGGCTCGCGCCCTCGACCCGGGCCCCGAAGAGGGAGGGGGACTGCGGCACGAAGAGGAGCGACTCCTTCCGGGGACCGTCGAGAGCGAGGATGGCCGCAATCTGGTTCGGAAGCCCCGTGAAGTAGAGAAAGTTCGCGTCCTGCTTGAACGAGGGCTCTCCGAGTGAGGCGGGCGTCGATCGGGCGTGGAGCAGGACGATTCCCTCCGGAAACGCGTTCATCAGGCGCTCCCGGCGGAGGGCGTGCTCGGAGGCGGGAATGGGCGCCGCCAGCAGCAGCAGGAGAGCGATCATCGGTTCGCTCCCACGAAAATCGCCTTCGGAAGAACCGCGTGGATCCCCTTGGTTCCGTCCACCACCTGGGTGACGCGGAGGTCGACGGCGGAGCTACAGAGGATATACGCGTCCTCCCGCGTGAGTCCCCGCTCGCCGACCAGGTAGTCCACCATCTCGGACACCGCCATCTCCGCCGCGAGATCGAGGTCGGGGTCGAGGCCCATCGTCAGGTAATGGTCCTTCGTTTCCGCGCGGGGCCAGTGGAGCTTCAGGTCTTTCCGCACCACGAGCTGGAGCTTTCCCCGGAGCGAGGCTTCGAGCGCCGTGCCGTCGACCTCGCCGTCCCCTTGCGCGACATGCCCGTCGCCGATGAAGAGCAGAGCGTTTTTCACGTGCACCGGAACGTAGAGCGTCGCCCCGGCCGTGAGCTCCTTGTTGTCCAGGTTCCCGGTGTGGACTCCGGGAGGACCGCTCCCGATCCGCCCGAGGACAGGAGGGGGTGCGACTCCGATGCTTCCGAAGAACGGCCGCAGGGGGATCTCGACCCCGGGGCCGAAGAGCGCGACGTTCCGCTCGAGATCGAGGCGGACGAACTTCGTCCCCTGATAGGGAAAGCGCTTCGGAAGCGCCCCCCCTTCGGGCCGGAAGAGGTTCACCGCCCAGGGATCGACCGCCGTCATCTCGAGGATGCGGACTTCGAGGACGTCGCCGGCCTCGGCCCCCCTCACCGCGATCGGCCCGACGAGCAGGTGGGGTCCCTCCTGCTTCACCTTCTCGTCCATCTCCCTCATGTCCGGGCGGATCGCCTCTTCAGGAACTCCGAGCGCGCGAGAGAGCCGCGCTCCCGTGATCATCGTCTCGACGTCGACGGTGTCGCCCGAATCCACGGTGAGGACGGGAGGAACGAAGGCGTCGTAGTAGCCCCACACGACGGTGCCAGGCGCTGCCTTCAGAGCGTGCGTGCGCGGCTCGCCCGTCCCGGGGCGGGAGATCGGAAGCAGGAGCACAGCGAGAATCCATCGACTCATCTGGGACCACCTTCCTTTTGACTTACCCTCGACGAACTCGACCCCGGATTCCGCGTCTCGGCGCGCGTCAATCGCTGAGCCGGGCCACGATCGCCGCCATCGCCGCGTCCTTTTGATCGCGCGCCCAGGGCGGGCCGGCGGCGCGCCCCATCGCCGCGAGGAGATCCCGGGCGCCCGCGGCATCGAGCCCGAGGACCGAGGCGAATCGATCCGGGAGCTCCCTCCGCGGAATCCTCACGATGGTGAGGTCACAATCTTCCGCTGCCCGTTCGAGCGCCTCACGGTACAGAGCGCCTTCCGCTGCGTGAATGAGGGCATGGGAACGCAGGATGGTCGCGAGGTCCGAAGGAATTTTCGCGGCGCTCGCGACCATTCCCGCGGCGTTCAGCCGATGCGCGGCGCGAAGCGCGCGCATCGCTTCTCCGGCTCTGCGGGCGGCGGCGTCTCTCGCCTTGCCAACGAGCGTCGCCGCGGCCCCAGCGCTCAAATCCGCCGCTCGATGGTAGACCTGCGCCCGAACGGTATCGTCGGAATCCGCGAGCCGAACGCGCTGACGGGCCACGATCCGCGGGGCTCGCAAGGGACCCGAGACCACGACTGCGGCAGCCCAGCCGGTGTGAATGCTGAACCCTACGGCGGACGAGTCGGAGCGCTGACCCACTTTAGAGGTCTCTCGGCGCTCCGCGGCGTAGCAGGCGCGGCGGAGGCTCGCCATCGACCGACGCCGGGAAGGAAAATCCCTTCGGTCTCGGTCCGGCCCCGGCGGCGTAGAGAACGGATTCGCGCACGCCGTCGATCCCGAGGTCCCTCTCGATGAGGGAATCGGCGAGAGCGGCGGTCTCGAAGGGAGCGAGCCCGAGCCACGTGGCGACGAGGCAGAACGTCTGGCAGAGGTGGCCGGCCTCGAGGAGAACGGCTCGGTACGATCGCGGGTTCGGGTAGAGCCATTGCGTTCGAGCGAAAACCGCGGTCATCAGCACGAGAAGAGAGGCCTCGCCGTACCACGGCTGCCCCGGCAGGTAGCGGCGGATTCGGGACGCTCCTCCGCGGCGGAGCCTCTCGAGTCGATGCCCGTCCGGATCGTAGTAGTAGAGCCCGGGAGGCGTTCCCTCGACGCGTCGCACGAGGACATAGGCCTCAATGGGATGGCGCGCACCCCCCGAGGGCGACGTCTTCAAGGGGGCCCGGCCGAGCGCCCCCAGGTCCATCCACGCCTGAACGCCGAAGGTGAGGCCGAGAAGGGTCCCAAGAGCGGAGCGGTCGAGCGACGCGCCCCCGAACTTCCTCCACGTCCGGCGTTGGAGAAGCACTCGAGGGAAGGTGCCGCGACGGCGGGGAGGCGGAAGGTCGACGTGGGCCGAGCCGGTGAAGCCCTTCACCGGCTCGGGAAGTGGGAGCGTGCCGAGGCGCCACTTCAGGAACGAATCGGCCCCGGCCTCTCCCCTCTCGAAATCCAGGTCCCTGCTCTCCGAGTGCAGGAGCCCCACGGCCGGGTTCCACTCACCCCATCCGTCCATGCCTTCCTCGGCCGGGGTCTCTTTGCGGTCGGAGCGCCGCAAGAGCGACCGTCGAACCAGGGTCCGCAGAAGGCGCTCCAAGGACGCGCGATCGCCGCCCCCGAGCTCTTCGAGCAGCGATGCGGGAGACCGCCAGTCGTTGAATAGATGCAGAATCCGAACGAGGAGAGGATTCGCCGCGGTATCGATCCCGGTTGCGTAGTTTCGAAAGACGAGCTGCCCCGACAGCCAGTGGGCGACGAGGTGAGGAGACCGCCGGTAGAGCACGGCTCCTCGCCCCGCCATTCGTCCCTCCGAAAGCGCTCCGGCACGTCTCCTATTTGTGGCGCTTCTTCTTCTCCTCGACCTTGACCACGCGCGGCCTCTGACACAGAGCACGGAGTCCTTTGATCCTTTTCTGAATCTGATTCAACTCCCTCTGCGCTTCAGAAAGGTCCTTCAGGAGCTGCTTTAGGTCGAGCCTCTTCGATGTCGGCTTTTTGGTCTTCTTCTTTGCTGACCTTTTCCTGCCCCTCTTCATCTTTGCCACTCGATCCTCCATTACCCGCACGGACATCGGTCAAGGCGGAAACGCCATTCGCTGGAGAAGATCCTCGAACCTCTCGTCCCCCCTGAGAGAGTCGAGAATCGGACTCGTCTTCACGTTCACCATGTTCGCATCGTGGCCCTGGAAGCCTTTCTCCAGCCACTCCATCGCCGGATCGGCCTCGCCGAGAGCGGCATACACCAGCGCTACCTCGAAGGGCAGGACGGGGTCCGCGGTCTTTCCCGCCAGCAACTTCTCCAGCACCGCTCTCGCTTCCTCACGCCGGCCGGCCGTCGCGTGAACCTGCGCCAGCATCGCGGAATAGGTGTCTCCCACCGTCTGGAGCTCCGCGACGGCCTCCTCGTAACGGCCCCTCTGGACGAGGGCTCTCGCGAGGAGCGTCTTCGCAGGAACGAAGTCGGGATGCGTCTTCAGGATCTTGTTCAGCTGGTCGATGGCTTCGTTGTAGCGGCGAGCGAAATAGAGCGCCCAGGCCACGCGGCGCCCATAGACGGAGGACAGAGGCGACCGGGACTCCGCGAGCCGGCTGTGCACGAGCGCTTCCTCGTGGTGGCCGATGGAGGAGAGATAGTCCGCGTACCAGTGGTGCACTTCGGCGGCGTGCGGCGCAAGCGAAAGCGCCCGCTGGAACCCTTCCCGCGCCTTCTGCCAGTCCCAGGCGAGCGCGTAGTGCGCGAACGCCTGTGACGCCCAGGCCTCGCCGATGGTGTCGTCGATGGCGAGCGCGCGCTCGGTGGCCTGGACCGAGAGCTCGTAAGCGCGGCCCGAGCTCATGACGCCCCAATAGGCGCTGAGAAGGGGGTAGGCTTCAGCGAGGCCCACGTAGGCTTCCGCGAAGCGGGGATCTCTCTCCACCGCGGATTCGAAATGCTCGACGGCTCGACGGAGGCTCTCCTCCGAGCGCTCCTCGAGCTCCTCGCGTCCTCGAAGATAGTGCGCCATCGCCTCGGGATGGACGTCGCGGGTGCTCGCGATCTGAAGTCTCTCGCCCTGGGCCAGCTCCACCCGAACGAGCCCGGCGATCCGCTGGGCGATCTCGCCGCGAACGCGCAGGAAGCTTCCCAGTTCTCTCTCGAGCGACTCCGACCAAAGGAGAACGCCCGTCCCGGTATCGAAGAGCTGCGCTTGAATGCGCACCAGAGTCCTCGGGCCGCCCGGCTCGCGAGGAACGAGGGCCACCGCTCCCTCGAGGACCGCGTCCGCCCCGCTCTCCTGCCGGATCTGGCCGAGCGAAGTCGACTTCTCCCGATAGCGGCTCATGAACGTCCAGGGCACGACCTTCAGTGCCGGAACCTGTCCGAGACGTGACGTCAGCTCGAGCGGCAGGGCGGCGGCAAGGTAGTTCTCTTCCGGGTTGCCGGAGACGTTCTCGAAGGGAAGGACTCCGATCGTTCGGATCGAGGGATAGGCGGCGCTCTCGGGCCGCCTCCAGAAACGGTATCCCAGGAGCGTCAAAATGGCGGCGCCCGCGATGGCGGAGGCGATCCATAAGCGAGCCCGCGAAAGCCCGGGCACGGTTTTGCGGCCCACGCGCCGGGCCACCCGCTCGAGTTGCTCGCGCGCCTCCCGCGCCGACTGGTATCGCTCCTCGGGTTTCTTCGCGAGACATCGGTTCAACACTTGGAGGAATCCGTCGGGGATCGGCTCATCCGCGCGGCGGGGCACGGGAGCGCTCCCATGCCGAACCGCCTCGAGCACCTCGCGATCAGTCGCCCCTCTGAAGGGGAGCTCCCCCGTTGCCGCTTCGTACAACACGACTCCGAGCGAGAAGATGTCGGACCGCCCGTCGACCATGAGCCCCGAGGCTTGTTCGGGTGACATGTAGGCGGGGGTGCCGAGGGCCGTTCCCTTCAGGGTCACGCCCGAGGCGTCGGAGGAGCCGCGAAGCTCAGCCCGAGGAGCGCTTCGCGTGGGAGTCGCGTCCACGTCGACCGCGAGCGCCGACGGATCGGATAGCGCTTTGGCCAGTCCGAAGTCCAGGACTTTGACCAGCCCCTCCGGCGTCACCATGATGTTGGACGACTTGATGTCGCGATGGACGATGCCGAGGTTGTGCGCCGCCGTGAGAGCGTCGCAGACCTGGACGCCCATGGAAAGCACGGTGTTCATCGGAAGAGAACCCGCCCGCAGCGCCTGCTTCAAGTTCCGGCCAGGCACGAGCTCCATGGCGATGAACAGAACTCCGCCCTCCTCGTCCATTTCGTGAATGGTGGCGATGTTCGGATGCGTCAGAAGGGACGCGAGATGGGCTTCACGGAGGAACCGGGCCCTCGCCCCTTCGTCTTCGAACAGCTCGGCGGGAAGAATCTTGAGGGCGACCACCCGCTGGAGGGCGGAATCTCTCGCCTTGTACACCGTGCCCATTCCGCCGGCGCCCAGGAGATCGAGGATCTCGAAGTGTCCGAGGGTCGCTCCCGGTCCAAGAGGTTCCCGCTGCGTTTCGTTCACCCTTTCCCAACCCCGTCTATGCCGCCGCCGCTGGGCTTTGGCGGCGAAACTATCACGCTCGCCCTTCGCGCATCAAAGCATCGAGATTGTCGAATCTCGTCCGGGCTTCCGCCATCAGGGCCCGGAACCGCTCGTCTTCGCGCAGGCTCGCGAGCAGGGGGTCGTGCTCCGATAGGAACCGATAGTTGAGAAACCCTCGCCGGACGGCGAGGGCGAGCCATTCGAGGGCAGGCTCCTTCTCGCCCACGAGGGCGTAGCCGGTCGCGACTTCCCAGGAGTACTGCCAGTCGACTTTAGCGGCCTCCATCAGATCCGGGGTCACTGCCTGAATGGCGCCTTCGCGATCGCCGACGAGGGCGCGCCCGTGCATCGCCCCGAGGCGCCCGAAGGGACCGCTGCCCGGCCGCCCTTCGAGCTCGGCGAAGACGGCGCGGGCCTCTTCCGTCTTCCCATTCCGGGCGAGGATACTTCCGTACATCCAGTGCGCGATGAGGTTCTCGGGGTCGCGCTCGTGCCACTCCCGGCCTGGGCCGATCGCGGCATCGAGCCTCCCTTCCATGAACGCGTCCCACCCCCGGAGCGGCGGGTTCTGCGGGGAGAGAGGATCGACGGCGATGAGCGTTTCGATGAACGGCCGGGCGGCGGATCCTTTTCCCGCGAACAGCAGCAAGACGGAGTACCAGTAAAGCGCGTCCGGGTCGTTGGGCTCGACCGCGAGGGCCTGCGAGAGCTCGCGAATGGCGCCTTCGAGGTCGCCATCGGCGAGTCTCAGAAAGCCACTCAGAACGTGCGTCTGACAGGAGCGCCCGCCGGCGGCGAGAGCTTTCTCGCAGCAGGCGGCGGCCTCGGCCACGTTTTCAGCCGAGGGCTCGAGTCCGCTGTTGACGAGCTGCCAGAAGACCATTCCCTTGGCGGCGAAGAGAAGCTCGTTCCCGCCGACGATGTCGAGACCGTTCTCGATGAGACGCCGGGCCCGCTCGAGCCCCTCCTCCGTGAACCTCCAGAGCTCCTGGCGCGCCCGAACGTAGCATTCATGGGCGCGCACATCCGCGATCGGCCGCTCCGCGAGCCGGCGGTCCTCGTCCGGGGTGAGGGTGAGCTTGAGAGCCTCGACGATCCGCCGCGCGATGTCCTCCTGGATCGTGAAGACGTCGTCGCTCGCTCCATGGAACCGCTCACCCCACACGTGGGCGTCGTTCGCGACGTCCACGAGCTGCGCGGTGATCCTGAGATCGCCTCCCGCCTTGCTGACGCTGCCTTCGACGACGTACTGGACGTTCAGCTCCTTGCCTACCGCGCGCAGGTCCTTGTCGAGCGCTTTCAAGCGCATCGCCGAGGCCCGCGAGATCACGCGGAGGCGAGAGACCCGGGAGAGATCGAGGATCACGTCCTCGGTGAGCCCAAAGGCGAAGTACTCGGTGTCGGCGTCCGGGCTCAGGTTCTTGAACGGGACGACGGCGATCGACTTCGGAGCCGCGGGAGCGCGCTCCGAATCCTCCCGGGTGAGATCCGCGAGCAGGTCATCGACCGAGGGATATCGGCCCTCGACGTTCTTTGCCAGGCACCGCGCGATGACGTTCTCGAGTTTCGGAGGCAGCTCGGGAGCCGGAGCCGGGCTCCGGTTCACGATCTCGTCGAAAAGAGCGCCCAGGGTCGGTCCTCGAAACGGTCTCTTTCCGGTGACCATCTCGTACAACAGGACGCCGAGCGAGAAGATGTCGCTCCGGGCATCGAGAGACTTTCCCAGGATCTGCTCCGGCGACATGTAGGGAATAGTTCCAGCGACCGCCGAGCCTCCCACGCCCTCTCTCGTCACCGTCATCCCGTCGGCATCGACGGTAACGGGCTTCTCGAGAAAGACGGCGAGCCCGAAGTCCAGGATCTTGACGCCGCCGTCCGGATCCACCATCACGTTGTCCGGCTTCAAGTCGCGATGGAGGACTCCGGAGCGGTGCGCACGTGAGAGCCCCCGCCCGACCTGCGCGAGGACGGAGACGGCGTCTTTCGCCGGGAGCGGCCCCGCCTTCAGAACGTCGCCGAGCGTTCGGCCCGGGACGAGCTCCATGGCGATGAACGCCCTCCCCCGATCTTGGCCGACGTCGAAGATGGTGACGATGTTGGGGTGGTTGAGGCTCGAGGCGGCCCTCGCCTCCTCCTCGAACCGCCGCAATCGATCTTTCTCCGTCGCGGACTTCTCGTCCAGGACCTTGATCGCGAGCTCCCGGCCGAGCCGCGGGTCCCGGGCACGGTAGAGCTCCCCCATGCCACCCGCGCCCAGCTTCGAGAGGATCTCGTAGGGGCCGAGACGATCGCCGGGACCGAGGCCCATGTGTCTTCAGTCGTTGGTGGTGCTGGCGCGGACGGGGACGAAGTCGATCCCGCCGATCATCATCTCGTCCGACGTCGGATCCCCCCACCGAACCGCGGCCTGCGGATCCGGGTTGAAAGGGTTCCGCTTCGAGTTGTCGTAGTGCGCGGTGACCACGATCCGGGTCCCCGCAGGCGCTCGCTTCGGTTCTCGAAGCCAGTAGGTGGTCTGCCAATTGAAGTCCCAGCGCGGAAGATCGAGCAGTACCTCGGATCGCCCTCCCGGGTAGAACGCCTCGATCCTCATGTCCTTGCCGCGGACGTGCATGTGGGGGAAGTAGCTGAGGATGTCGACGTCCCGATCGAATACGTAGCAGCCCTTGACCTCATGCGCGGGGGCGCCCGGCGGAACTCGAAAGTAATAGTTCGAGACCCAGTACGCTTCGACGCGCTTCGCCGGAGGCCGATCCGCGAACACGAAAGCGATGCTCGTCCGGTCGCGCTCGGCCTTACCCGTCCTGGTGTAGTGGACCTGGAACAGGATCTCGGATCCCTTGGGGACAAGCTTTCCCAGACCTTCGGGATAGACGTCGCCGCGCGAGCCGGGTGCGAACGTCGAGAGGAGCTTGATCGAGCCCTCCGTCATCTCCATGGAGGTTGCGGAGCCGCCATCGGGAAGGGAGCAGCCATCGTCGTGGACCGGAGCTTCGGGCAGGACCCGGAGCGCCTCGCCGGTGTTGAAGAAGAGCGGAAACGACAGCCCCTCGTTCGCCGCCTCACTCGATCGGGAAACGACCCCGGTTCCACCCGGCTGGACGTAGGCGAGCACGTGGTGAACGACCGAGCGATTTCCCGGCCGGACCTCGACCGCCTTCACGTACTTGTCCTCCGTGAGATTCGAGGGAATCGCGAAATAAATGTACTCGTCCGTCCCCTCGGCCGCGATTTCGTACTCGTCGAGCATGGTGAGGACGAGGTCCGGCTCGCCGATCGCCCACCCGGCAGCTTCGGCCGGAGGGGGCGCTTCTTCTTTCTTCCCCCGCGCCGCCCCGGATTCGGCCCAGGCGATGAAGGTCTCGATCTCCTCCGGGCTCAGGCTGCGGTCGTTCAGGAACTCTCCGCGATCGGACGCCGCGTGCCAGGGGGGCATGGTGCGGGAAGCGACGTTCTCCTTGATCGACTCCGCCCAGGGCCGGGTCTCCTCGTAGGTGAGAAACGACATGGGAGCGATCTG
>Ga0187893_10013650_pt1 | contig 11250 bp, 8 predicted proteins | sample MA1701074metaG_FD_139574 | JGI IMG/M metagenome (GOLD analysis project Ga0187893, IMG submission 139574) | White microbial mat communities from a basaltic lava cave in the Kipuka Kanohina Cave System on the Island of Hawaii, USA - MA170107-4 metaG ...
CAATTCTAAACAATTAAATTAACCGGTATTGCAAATAAAATTTGGCAGAGAAGGATAAAAGTCTATTAAATTTGTAGAGTATTCAAAAGGATGAAAACAACAGCAACCACATCATATTTATTTCCTGCACGCAGAAATACATACGGCTGTTGTTGTATGCCGTAAGGCATTTAACATTTCATATCCCCACATTTGGTTATTGCTGCAATTACTTTTAATTACTTTCTTTCTAAATATTAAAAACACTATCATGAGTAAATTACATTTCGAAACACTGCAATTGCATGCCGGTCAACAAATTGATGCAACAACAAAGGCACGTGCCGTGCCTATTTATCAAACAACTTCATACGGCTTCAACAATTCTGAACATGCAGCCAATTTATTTGGTCTGCGTGAGTTTGGCAATATCTATACACGCATCATGAACCCAACAACCGATGTGTTTGAACAACGCATTGCTGCTTTGGAAGGTGGTGTTGCTGCTTTGGCAGTGGGCAGCGGACAGGCTTCACAGTTCCTTGCTATCAATAATATTTGCCAGGCGGGAGACAACTTTGTTTCTACTTCATATTTATACGGTGGTACTTATAACCAGTTCAAAGTTTCTTTCAAGCGTTTGGGTATTGATGTACGTTTTGCAGACGGTGATAATGTTGAAAGTTTTGTTCCGCACATTGATAAAAATACCAAAGCCATTTTTCTTGAAACAATTGGCAACCCGCGTTTGAATATCCCTGACTTTGAAAAGTTTGCTGCACTTACAAAAGAATACGATCTGCCACTGATCGTTGATAATACATTCGGTGCAGGCGGATATTATTTCAAACCGATTGAATGGGGCGCAAACATCGTTGTTGAGTCCGCGACAAAATGGATCGGTGGCCATGGCACCAGCATTGGCGGCGTTATTGTTGATGGGGGAAATTACAACTGGGCCAATGGTAAGTTCCCGCAGTTTACAGAACCATCAGAAGGCTATCATGGTTTGAAGTTCTGGGATGTATTTGGCGAAGGCAATCCGCTTGGATTGCCCAACATAGCATTTGCAATTCGTGCAAGAGTGGAGGGCCTGCGTGATTATGGCTCTGCGCTTGCACCTTTCAATTCTTTCCTTTTCATTCAGGGTTTGGAAACATTGTCTTTACGTGCAGAACGTCATGCGCAGAATGCATTGGCACTGGCGCAATGGCTCGAAGCGCATCCATCTGTTGAGTATGTATGGTATCCTGGTTTGGAAAGCAGTCCATACAATGCATTGGCGAAAAAATATCTTACAAATGGTTTTGGTGGTGTACTGCAGTTTGGCATCAAAGGCGGTAAAGAGAAAGCAGCAAAGTTTATTGATGAATTGAAACTCGCCAGTCATCTTGCAAATGTTGGCGATGCAAAAACATTGGTTATACATCCGGCATCTACAACGCATGAACAACTCGGCGAGGAAGAACAGTTGGCAAGCGGTGTATTACCAAACATGGTGCGTATAAGTGCAGGCATTGAACACATTGACGATATTAAAGCAGACATTGAACAGGCATTTCAAAAAGTGAGTGAACCAAAGTTTGCGTTGAATTAATGTGGTGAATGGTCAGTGGTGAATGGTGAATAATGAGAAGATTTATAGTATAACGGCCCTTCAAGTCCCTCTCCTTTGGAGAGAGCCTGTCCCGATTTTATCGGGAGATTTAGGGTGAGGTCTTTTATGAACCATGCAATAGAATAAATATGAAGCTTTCGTTGCGTCGCACTCTTGTACTATAGAAACAATATTGAGCAACGCAAAGAAAACACATGATAAAAGACTTTGGCTAAAGCCAGTATATGGTACGCATCAATAACCCAAGGCTTAAGCTTTGGGTTAATAAGCAAAACGCAACCGGCTTTAGCCAAAGTAATTTTCAAAGATTGTTGAATAGTGTGCAGAACGTACAAGTAAGTCCCGATGAATCGGAATTTTGATAACACAACGAAAGCCCAATAGATAAATAAAAGCTGATAAACAAAAAGAACAACAAACATTGCAACCGGAAATTTTTTCTTACAACAATTCATTTACACTCGAAAGCGGCAGAACGTTGCCGGGTTTTCATCTGGCGTACACAACGCTTGGCAAACTAAATGCGGATAAGAGCAACGTGGTGTGGATATTTCATGCATTAACAGCCAACAGTAATCCCGCAGAATGGTGGACAGGTTTGGTGGGCGAAACAAAACTCTTTGACCCGTCAAAATATTTTATTGTTTGCGTAAACATGCCCGGCAGTTGTTATGGCAGCATCTCCCCGCTTGATACTGATCCGTTAACAGATAAACCTTACTACCATAACTTTCCATTGTTTACTACAAGGGATATGGCAAGAACTTATGAACTGCTGAGGAAGTATCTGAGTATTGATAAAATTTATATCAGCATCGGCGGTTCAATGGGCGGGCAACAATTACTGGAATGGGCCATTGAACAACCGGAATTATTTGAATTTATTTTTCCTATTGCAACCAATGCAGAACATTCAGCCTGGGGTGTTGCCTTCAATGCATCGCAACGTATGTGCATAGAAAATGATGCAACATGGAAAGAAGAACATGTAGATGCAGGATTGGAAGGCATGAAGATTGCAAGGAGCATTGCATTGATTTCTTACAGGCATTATGAGGCATACTCAAAATCGCAGCAAGGCTTTACAATAGATACCGAAGGGAAAAGCATTGATAAAAAAATTTTCAAATCAGAAAGTTATCAGCGCTACCAGGGAGAAAAATTAGCAAAGCGTTTTAATGCGTTCAGCTATTATTTTCTAAGCCAGGCAATGGATAAACATAATGTTGGAAGAGGCAGAGACAGTGTACGTGCCGCATTGCAAAGCATTAAAGCGAAAGCGCTGGTAATAAGTATTTCATCAGATGTATTGTTCCCAACGAGCGAGCAGGAATTGCTTTCTGCATATATTCCAAATGCACAGTTGGCCATCATTGATTCTTATTATGGTCATGATGGATTTTTATTAGAGTTTGAGACAATAGAGAATTTAGTAAGGGATTTCATCAGGCCCCTGACCCCTAAAGGGGAATATGAAAGAGAGAAAATAAAATATTAATAACACAACCCTTAACCCCCTTAAGGGGATGGGGCAAATTTTACAAATGAGTACTGACAAGAAACTGATAATCGGTTTATTTGGTTTTGGCGTTGTGGGCGAAGGTTTATACCGTGTGCTGAAACAAACACCATCACTTAAAGCAGAAATCAGAAAAGTATGTATCAAGCATCCGGGTAAGAAAAGGAATGCACCGGCAGAATTATTTACTACAGAAAAAGATGAATTACTGTTTAACAAAGACATTAATGTAATTGTTGAAGTTATAGATGATGCTGATGCCGCATTTGATATTGTACAAACCGCATTTAAAAATGGGAAAGCTGTTGTAAGTGCGAGTAAGAAAATGATAGCTGAACATTTGCCGGAGATACTTGCATTACAAAAAGAAACAGGCTTGCCATTCTTATGCGAGGCTGCTGCCTGTGCTTCTATTCCTGTAATAAGAAACCTGGAAGAGTATTATGACAATGATCTGCTGCATGGAATTAAGGCTATTGTAAATGGCTCTACCAATTTCATTTTAACCAAGATGTTTGAAGATAAATTGGATTACACAGAAGCATTGTTACTTGCACAGCAACTTGGGTTTGCAGAAAGCAACCCTGCACTGGATGTGGAGGGTTACGATGCTGCAAACAAATGGACTTTCCTGCTAACGCATGCTTATGGGATCGTAGAAAAAACTGAAAATATTTTATTTACAGGTATTCAAAACATACAAGGTTCGGATGCTGCGGTTGCCAAAGAAAAAAGTTACGACATAAAACTCGTGGCACAGGCACAAAAATTAAAGAGCGGAAAAGTTGCAGCATTTGTATTGCCACAATTTGTAACGCATGATGATCACCTGAGTTTTGTAAAAAATGAATACAATGGTGTAGTAATAGAAAGTGGCTTTGCGGATAAGCAATTTTTCTATGGAAAAGGTGCAGGCAGTTTTCCTACTGCTTCTGCTGTATTGAGCGATATATCTGCATTACGCTACGATTATCATTATGAGTACAAAAAGCTATATTACCATACTCCCGGTGAACTGACAAATGATTTTTACATTAAAGCTTATGTAAGTTTTAATCAGCTATCCGATGTTCCCAAAGAAGATTTTGAATGGATAGAAGAATGGCATGGCGGGCAGGACAGAAGTTATTTTGTTGGTGTTATTCATTTTGAAAAATTAGTGAATGATAAATGGTGGAAACAACATGGTGTATCATTTATTCTTACACCGGAACCGGTAATAGAAAATATTGAAATAAGAAATTTGAAAAAAAGGAGTCTGGAATTAGCGGGTATTATTTAGTTTTTTTGCATTGAGTGAATATAAAGATCCCGGCTGCGCCGGGATCTTTTATTATTAATATTAGTTGAATAAAGCGCCAAACGTACAAGTGAGTGACACAACCGGCGATGCTATATGTACAAACGCCGGTACACAAAAAATCAGGCATCAGCAAATCAGACATCAGCAAATTTTATCGCTTACCTTTGCGGCGCAAATAAATTATATGAGGGAACTCTCTGTTGTTATTCCGGTAATGAACGAGGAAGACAATATTAAGCCAATGATTGAAGCGGTGGATGCTGCTTTAACAAATTATGATTATGAGGTGATCTTTGTAGACGACGGTTCAACAGATGCAACAAGGCAACGCATAAAAGAAAATATTACAAACCGCATAACGCTGATTGAACTGCGCAAAAATTATGGCCAGAGTACGGCTATGGCTGCGGGTATAGATTACTCTGCCGGTACTTATATAACCATGCTGGATGGTGATTTGCAAAACGATCCTTCAGACATTCCCATGATGCTGGAAAAACTAAAAGCTGAAGATTGGGATGTGGTGGCTGGTAACCGGAAAAAAAGACAGGACGGGGCTTTGCTGCGAAAGATACCAAGTAAAATTGCCAACGCTATTATCCGCGGTATGACCAAAGTATATATACAGGATTACGGTTGCACACTCAAAGTTTTCAGAAGAGAAATAGCGGAAGACCTGGGATTATATGGAGAGTTGCACCGTTTTATTCCTGTACTTGCCAGTATGCAGGGTGCAAGAATTGTACAGGTAGATGTAAAACACCATGCACGCAGATTTGGTGTATCGAAATATGGATTGGGCAGAACATTCCGTGTAATGAGTGATCTTGTTACCATGGTATTCTTTCGTAAATACAGCCAGAAACCGATGCATCTTTTTGGCACCATGGGTTTTATAAGCTTGCTGATAGGGGTCCTTATCAATATTTACCTGCTGATATTAAAAATTATGGGTGAAGATATTGCCGACAGACCCATTGTTATTTTAGGAATGATCTTATTGCTCGGTGGTATTCAATTGATAACCATTGGCATTATTGCTGAAATAAGTATGCGTACTTACTATGAAAGCGGCAATAAGAAAACTTACCAGGTAAGAAAAGTATGGAGTAAAAGCAATGAACAATGAATAGTAAACAATGACCAATAGTGTAATGAGAAACTACTAATAAGAAACTTCAGATTTACATGCCCGCTAAAGAATCAGTAAAATCTTTTCTAAAGCTCTTTATAAAAATTGCTGTTACAGCAGCATGTTTGTGGTATGTAAGCCGCAGGATTGACTGGATTAAAAGTTTTGAAATTATTCAAAACAGCAACTGGCTATGGCTCTTTGCTGCAATCATTTTATTTACCGCATCAAAGATCGTCTCATCATTCAGGCTAAATATCTACTTTAAAAATATCAATGTTCAGTTATCACAAACACAAAATTTAAAACTGTACTGGCTGGGTATGTTTTATAATTTATTCCTGCCCGGTGGTATTGGCGGCGATGCGTATAAAGTAATTCTGCTGAACCGCACTTATGAATATCCGGCCAAACAATTAACCGCGGCAGTTTTATTAGACAGGATAAGCGGTGTGGCTGGTTTAGGAATACTTGCTGTTGTTTACTATTATTTTGTTTTTAGCAGTGCTAATTATTCATTACTCTTGCTATGCTTATTGCCTGTTGGTTTTTTGGTTTATTATTTCTTTGTGCGGAAAATTTTTCCCTCATTCACAAGCGGCTTCTGGCCTGCGCTATGGCTTGGCCTGTTTGTACAGGCTTTGCAGGTTTTGTGCGCTTATGCCATTATGATGGCGCTGCATATTGATGAGCATCAAACTATATATATATTACTCTTCCTGCTTTCTTCTATTGTTGCAATATTGCCACTTACCATTGGCGGCCTTGGTGCAAGAGAAGTTGTATTTCTCTGGGGCAGTAACACATTGCTGCACATAACAAATGATCCCACTCCTGTAAGTATCAGCATCAGTTTTTACCTTATAACGCTTGTCATTTCTTTTATTGGGGTGTACTGGGTTTACAAATCACCACTCCAAAAGAACGGGTGAAAAATCACCTGTTATAAAGTGAATTATCACTTTGGCATTATTTTCAGTTACACACAACTTTGCATAATATCATTACTAACCAACAATTCTTTTATAAATGTTAGCGTGGCATTTTATTTGTTTATATATATGACAGGCATTGTGCACTTATAAAACGATTTATCATAATGTCATGTGTGGAACTTTTTCCATGCTAATTAAACCATACGCATTTCCAAATATATGTAAAACTAAACCTGTTGTTAGCCGTAAAGGAGATCAACACCAGGGCTGCCATTATTGGTGGCCCGCTTTTTTTAAAAACCAATTATGAGCCCGGCTTTTTTAACACAGATTGAGCTTCCGTTGCGTCGCACTCTTGTACTGTTGAATATAATTCAAAAGTAAAAAGTCAAAAATAAAAACAATGTTCTCCTCTTTTTAATTTTTAGTTTTTACTTTTTACTTTGCTGAATCATTGATCTGAAAGATGAACGTAATGCGACGCAACAGACGATGCCATAAGCACTAAAGCACGGCTCCAAAAATCACTTTATGTTTACCCGGATAATATGCTTACCGCTTACTGCATACAAAACATTATTTGCTTCGTGATAACTGGCAACAGGTAATGTGATAAATTGTTTTAGCTCCGGTGGCATTTTTGCATTTGTGTTAACTACAAACCTGCCATTATGCAGCATGTATGAGCCATTGATGGGGCTGGCAAATGTGTAATTCCATAAAAGTTTTTTTTCTTTTAATGCTATGCTGTAAATCCTGTTATCGGCCACACCTGTTAAGATACCCTGCCTGATAAAAATTTTGCCATAGTTTTCAAAACCTGTATCAATACTATCCACCATTGCATTACGCATGGGATCATAGAAATACAGTTTTGGTTTCTTCTTTCCCTTTGATCGCATGCTATAAACAACAAGGTCATTCCATAATGCAATGCCTGCAAAATTAAATCCTGTATAAGCGGTGTAATCTATGCCATAAATTTTATCAGCGGCTGCATTATACACACCTATTGATGCTGCATTGCCAATACGTATTACATCGCCTGCACCAATAAGGTTACCCTTATTATCTTTCAGCAACTGGAATGTATGATGAAAACCTGCGGCAGGCTTGCCTTCACTTTTCCAATAACGTAATATTTTAGGGTTTGCATCTGCATTTCTTACATCAACCATTTTTCCATCAATAAATTTATTGGTTGTCCATGGCTTATTTTTATTCCATACCATAATAAAACCGCTGGGGTATCCGGAGAGATAAATGATACTGTCATTAAGTGGAACAGAAGAATAAATATTATAACCGGTGGAGCCAAGCAGGTAAGCCCTTTGTTCTTTTAAGTTATAACGGTAGTAATTCCCATAGTAGTCTCCGGCATAATAAATATTGTCTTTATCGCCTGGAAATGAAAACAGGCGCCGTATGGCTGTGCTTGTATAATTGCTGTGTATCGTAATATTATTGTAGTTTTTATTGTCAGATGAAAAAAACAACTGCGATGCTGAAGCATCGAAAAAAGTTTTAATGATTTTTTTCCTGTCTGTTCCGGGCTCATACAAACCTGATATTTCAACGTGGTTAACGGCAACCTGATTATTTATTTTAACAGCATTCCCTTTTATCAGCTTAAATGTTGCAACAAGCGTATCCACGCTTATTCCTGTATAAATGCCATCCGTGTAAGTACCAAGGGATATACGCGTAGTATTGGGTACCGTAAAAAGCAACTTCCTTTCATCCGTTCTTTTATCAACGGCCCAAAGCTTTATATTTTTCCGCTGGCCTGTTTGCAAATACACATAGTCTGCATCTCCTGCAATACTCAGCACATAATCATTGTCAGGATCTGCTATGGGGTGTTTTTTAAAAGTTTGATTTACCGGATCATATTCACTCCAGTAAGTGCCACCACTGCTGGCGCCAAAATAAAGTTTACCATCCTGTCCCAGCGATGCGGAATAAGCCAGGGCAGTTGAATTTATAAATGCATTTCCAATATCGGTAAATGCAATTGAATCTTGCAGATTGAGGCGTATGAGTTTCCTGTTGTTTGTATTCATAGACAAATAAACATTACCATTTTTGTCAAAGATGTATGTCCAGTAATAGCCATTTCCACTCATTACTTTTGGCAGTCTTTTATACTGTACTTTTTTTGTTGTTAGATCTATGCGCACCAGTTCCAGCTCCTGCTGTTTTCCTTTTGCATCGTAATGCTCATTAAATCCTGCGGTGTAATAACCACCGCTGCGGGTAGTTCCATAAAAAGGGAGCAACGAAAAAGAATTGATATAAGCAGCAGCACCGGGAAGTGTATCAAGCGTGAATGATTGAGCGTATAAAGATGTACCAGACAGTAAAATTATCCATAGATTTTTTTTCATGTTCATGATTTCTACAGTAAAGAACATAAAGAATGCCATATTATATTACACAATTAGTTAAAAGTTTATTTGTGCTTTCCAGTAGTTTTGCAGCGAATAATAAAAGCACAAACAGGGAAAACCTGACTACTAAAAATAAATATTTGATCAATCAATCTTCATACAAGCCTGCTTACACTTACGGGCTTTTTGCATTGCTGGCATTTGTATTGTTATTCCGTTTGGGTGCAACACCTGTTTATATCCTTGATGAAGCCAAGAACGCACAATGCGCCAGGGAAATGATGGAAAGCAATAACCGGATCGTTCCAACTTTTAATGGTGAACTGCGTACCGATAAACCGCCACTCCATTATTTCTTTATGATTGCTTCCTATAAAGTATTTGGTGCAACGGAATTTGCAGCACGTTTCTTTTCGGTCATCATGGGTTTGCTTACAGTACTGTTTACTTTCCTGTACACGAAAAGATTGTACAATACATTTACGGCATTCTGCAGTGCATTGGTATTGGTGGCAAGCACACACTTTTTATTTGAGTTCAGGTTATCCGTGCCTGATCCTTATTTGATATGCCTTATAACCCTTGGCTTATTCAGCGCTTTTACATGGCTACAGGAAAAGAATGTTAAACAATTATACATTGCAGCCGCTGCACTGGGACTGGCAATCCTTGCCAAAGGCCCTGTGGCGCTGGCTTTGCCGGGTTTGTGTTTATTGATATGGATTGTAATAAACAAAAAATGGAAGACAGTTTTCACCTGGCATTTAATTCCTGCTGCACTCCTGCTTTGCCTTATAGCTGTTCCCTGGTATTATATGGTTGATAAAGCTACCAGCGGCGCATGGACTAAAGGTTTTTTTATTGATAATAACCTTAACCGTTTTTCTGATCCGCAAGAAGGGCATGGCGGTTTTTTTCTTGTTACGCTCTTATTTGTTGTTGCGGGGCTGCTCCCGTTTATGAGTTTTACGGGTGAAGTTATCAAACAACGTAAAAGAGTTTTTGAACATCCTTTAACAAAATTCGGGGCAATAGTTACCATAACATTTGTGGCGTTCTTTAGTATATCGAGCACCAAACTTCCCAACTATCCAATGCCCTGTTATCCTTTTGCGGCAGTAGTGCTGGGAACATTTATTGCCAAATTGCTGAACAAGGAAATAGCTTCTAAAAAATATCCCTGGTATATATTGCTTGTGTTTACAATGGCATTACCAACCGGTGCATACTTTGCTATAAAAGCCGAACCGGAAGCAGCCACACTTGCAAACTGGCTGCCTTTATTTCTGCTTATAGCACCAATACTGATGCTGGGCGCAACATTGCTATACAAATATGACTGGCCGCGAAAGATTGAACTGATTGTGATTGCATTTACAGCATTAAATATTGCCGGGCTTGCCTGTGCATATCCGGAATTGTACAAACAAAACCCTGTAACCAAAACAATAGATATTGTAAAAGCCGCTCCAAATATTTATGCTTATGATATTTTTAATCCGGGTTACAGGTTTTATCTTGATAAAAATATTCCAAGAGCATTTGATAAAGTAACGATTCAGCATTGGCTCGACAGTACCGGCAATGCCATCATCATTACAAGAACAGATTATCTTGATTCATTGAAAGGTTTACCCCTGCGGGAGATTGCGAGACACCACGATATTTTTGAATTACCAACCACTGTTATATTAAAGCATGAAGCAAAACCTTAACAAGAAAAATTTTGCGGCTGCAATGATGTTATCGTTACTGTTATCCATTGTGCTTTTATTTTTTTCTTACAGTATGGGTAAAGAAAATTTATTTCTGCTGCTTAATACAGATGCGGGAAGTCTTACCGATTCTTTCTTTGCGGCATTTACATTTGGCGGCGATGGCCTTCTATGGTTGCCGGTATTACTTATCACGCTATTCATGCTTAAAAGAAAAGATGCAGTTGTCCTCTTAGTCGCATCGTTTATTTTTTCTACCATCTTTACGCAAGTCATAAAAAATTTTGTTTTCCCCGGCGAACCACGACCTGTAAAAGCCATAACAGACAATAGTCTTATTCATATAGTTAGCGGGGTTGATGTTCATACCATTGGCAGTTTTCCTTCGGGGCATACAGCTACTGCATTTTGCATCTATCTTTTGTTTTCTTTATTGCCGAAAAGTAACTGGTGGCTTGCAATTGGTTTTATGTATGCAGCGCTTGTTGGTTATTCACGTGTATATCTTGCGCAACATTTTCCTGCAGATGTTGCGGGGGGAATTATTGTTGCCATCGTTTCTGTTTGGCTTGCAGTACAGGTGCAGCAATACTGGTGGAAGAGAAAACAGGGATGATTTTATGTACCCGGCCGTAGTAATACTATGAGGCTTTGGTTGC
>Ga0187893_10013651_pt1 | contig 11250 bp, 11 predicted proteins | sample MA1701074metaG_FD_139574 | JGI IMG/M metagenome (GOLD analysis project Ga0187893, IMG submission 139574) | White microbial mat communities from a basaltic lava cave in the Kipuka Kanohina Cave System on the Island of Hawaii, USA - MA170107-4 metaG ...
GACGCCGACCAGCGTTTGCTGAAAGTCGAGCAGACGCGCACGTTCGAAGCGTTTGGCCGCGTGCGCATCGGCGTCGACACGTTCGACGATGTGCGGCGCGAGTTCGGCGCCCCGTGGAAGGTCGAGGGCTATTCGGCACTGCGCCTAACCGGCTGGCTTTATCCGTACAAGGAAGCGGGCGTGTGGAATTCGATGATGGCCGTGATGTTCGACAAGTCGGGCGTCGTGCGCCGCACTGAAAACGGTCCCGATCCGCGCTTCCTCGGTGGCCGCGACAACCAGCGCAACTAAGGAAGCTCTGAAAAACGTAGCGAGCGGCCCGAGGTTGCGCCGAGCAGCGGACCTGTACGAGTACAGCGCAGGCTGAGCCCTGCGGCGCCAAGGCCGCCTGCGCGGCCTTGGACAGGGCGAAGAGGCGTCGCGTCTCGCGACGCCTCGGCCTGCAAGGCCAAGATCGGGTCGCGCAGTAGTTTTTCAGAGCTTCCTTAAAATGCAAACGCAACACAGGCGTGGCACACTGGCGCCATGTCTGCATTGGATGCGCCGCGAATCCTGATCGTCGACTCCCAGGGCCAGCCGGTCCGATGGGCGCTTTTGATGCGCACGGCGCGCTACTACGCATCCGGCAAGGTGGTGACCGATCTCGGCGAGAACCTGTTCTCGATGATCGGCGGCACGCAGGAACGTTCCGGGCTGCGCTCGGAGTTCCTGACGAGTTCGATCGTGATGATTCGCGGGCGCCACCGCATTCCGGTGGGCCACGCGCACGTCGGCTTGACCAAGCATCGCCTCTTTGTGCGCGACCGCCAGGTCTGTGCCTACTGCGGCGGGCATTTTGTGGAGAGCGATCTGACGGTCGAACACATCGCGCCGGTGTCGCGCGGCGGCGTGCATCAGTGGACCAATGTCGTTACCGCGTGCCGGTCGTGCAACACGCGCAAAGGCAATCGCACGCCCGAGCAGGCGCGCATGCCCCTGCTCTATGTGCCGTACGCGGTATGCCGCAACGAAGGCTTCATCCTGAGCAATCGACGCATCCTCGCCGATCAGATGGCGTTCCTGCAGGCGTCACTGCCCAAGTATTCGCGCTGGGCACACGGGTAGGGGTTGCGCGTTGAGCGTTGGGCGTTGAGCGTAATTCGTAGAGTGCTGGTCTGTGCCGCTGAACGCTGAACGCCCAACCCTGAACCGCCTCACCTGGGCTTCGGCGGCCCCACGACACCGAGATCGATCACCCACTTCCACTGCCCGTCCGGTTGCTTGCGCCAGATCGACACGTAGTTGCCGGTAGTCAACAACCCGTCCTGCGGCAGGTAACGAAACCAGCCCCATGAATAGCCGAGGTCGCCGCTCGCGGCGACCTCGGCGGTCTCTGGCGTCCAGTCGAGTTGCGCGGGCGGTTGTCCGTCGAACGCCGCGCTGATGGCGGGTGCACCCTTGACCGGGCCGACACCGGGACGAAACATGATCGCGTCGGGTGCGGCAAACGCGACAAAAGCAGCGCGTGTCCCTTGTGCGAGAGCCAGGCGCGCGAACGCGCGATCGGTTTCCAGCACGCGCGCGCGTTCGTCGACCGGCGGCGTCGCGGCACAGCCGCTTAGCACGATGAGTACCAAGCCGGTTGCCGCGGTCACACGCATTGCCGGCCTTCACGAAGGATTGCCGCGACGTGTGCTCCGAACGCGAACATCGGCTCACCACGCAGGTAAGCGTCGTGCTTGAAAGCGCACTGGATGGCGGCCGGCTGCAGCACGCAGCCGTGTTCGTTTTCATGCACGGCCCACATTGTCGCGCCGGATACGCCGTCCAGCGCCGGTGCGTGCACCCGCAAGCCGTCCACGCGACGCGCGGTGCGCGCGTAGACAAGGCGCAGTTCGCCCGGCGGCGCGGCAGATGTGCGCGCGAAAACGACCACGGGCCGCGCGTGCATCACGGCATCGATGCGCCGCATCTGCGCGTACGGATAACCGGCCAGGACGAAGACACTCGCGTCGCTATCGCTGGTCAATTCCTCTAGTGGCTGCGCGTGCCAGTGCTGCATCGACTCGCGCGCGGCGCGCGGACTCGCGATGGCAATTGCCGCCAGATCACGCAGCGGGTGCGGCAGCAGGCGCACGCACGCGTCGCGCAGCCACAAAACGCGACCGCCATGCGCCAGCGGCACACCCAGGTCCCCGAGCGTCACACCGTTATCGAACACATGCCGGCAGGTGACGAGCACGAGTTGGCGACCCACCGTATAGAGCGCCGCGCTGGCGAGCGGCTCGGCGCGACCGTCACGCCGGACCAACGACGGCACTGCGCGCTTTGAGAGCACCGCCGCGATCGCATCGGCGCGCGCGCGGCTGACACCGGTGTCGATGTCGAGTGCGATCGTCTCAACGGGCTGCCAGGACATGTTGATGAGGCTAGCGCACTGCCGGTTCGCTGCGAAGCCCTGGCGGGCACGCGGCGCACCTCAAAGCGACGGGCCGCCAGTCCGTTGTTGCCAGGGCGACAAAAAAGCCCGCAGGGGTGCTGCCGCCGCGGGCTTGACCGCGCGCTCCGATGTCGATTGACGACAGGAGCGCTCGGAGACCTACTTGATGTACTTGTTGACGAGCTTCGTCATTTCGAACATGTCGGCGCGGGCCTTGCCGAACAGCGCACGCATCTTCTCATCGGCGTTGATCATGCGCTTTTGCATCGTGTCCTGCAGCTTGTTGCGCTTGATATAGGCCCAGATCTGCTTGGTGATCTCAGTGCGCGGCATCGGCCGATCGCCAATGATTGCCGCCAGCGGGCCGGTGGGCATCTTTGGCGCCATGAAAGCGGCATTTGGCTTGCGTGCAACTTTCTTCTTTGCTGCCTTCTTCGGCGCTGCCTTCTTCGCCGTCTTCTTCATCGATTTTTTCGGCGCGGCCTTTTTCGCCTTCTTCGCCGACTTCTTTGCCTTCTTCGCTTTCTTCGTTGCCATCGAATATCTCCCGGTTGTGGTTGGAATCACAGCGACAGCGTTCTTGCGTATTCGATGAGAAGAGCGCTCTCGTTGCGTGACGCGGATACTGAGACAAATCAGCGCGCAAGGCAAGTGTTTTCAGAGGGAAAACTGCTTTTTTGCCGACACGGCGGGCGTCTTTTCAGAGGGAAAACCACGCAGCGCAGATTTAGACGAAGGCCGATGCACGGCATAGGACCTACAAGATATTGCGTCCGCTACGTCCGATTCTGCAATATGTAGACCAGTTTGTGGCCTTGTCGTGCAAGAGCGGTTGCGGCGCTCCCGCGCGGCGGCGCGAAAAAAACGCCGCCCGCAGGCGGCGTTGATGCGTGGGGCTGAGATCACATGATGTTCAGGATCTTCATCGCCTTGCCCAGCGAGTCGACCGCCTCCTGGTGCTTGCCGGCGGTGTGTAACTTTTCGCCGTCGGCGCGCATTTTCTTGACGTCGGCCATCTGGGCGTCGGTCAGCTTGGGTTTCTTGGCGAGCGCCTCGTCGATCTTTTTCATGTCAACTGGACAATGAAATGCCAGGGCAGCCGACGAGAACGCGAACATTGCGGCGGCAACAAACGAGCGAACGATCATTGATGTCTCCTTCCGTGTCAGTCCGTGCCGGGAGGCACGAGGGCGCGAGTTTAGCCCGGATACTTCACCAGGTCGCCCCGATGATCGTCAGTTCTCCTCTGAAACAGACGCCAACACACGCTCCGAGCGCGAATCCATTTTGGATCGTCGGAGCTACGTGGGTTTGCGCGGCGCCTGCGCGGCCATCTTGCGCTCAACTCCTCGCGCGTGCCTGCGGGCACGCGACTGCGGCCGTCTCGCGCAACCTGGCTCGCGCATGCATCCGCGCAAATCCCACGTCCCTGGTGAAGCATCCGGGCTAGCCGCTAGCGCTGAGCAGCACCTCAAGCGAAGCCAGCGTGTCAGCGTCGTGCAGCGGTTTGTCGTGGCGCCAACGCAGAATTCTCGGAAACCGCACCGCGATTCCACTCTTGTGTCGCGGCGATCGTTGAATGCCCTCGAAGCCGAGCTCGAACACAAGCTCCGGCACGACGCTGCGCACCGGGCCAAACTGTTCGACGGTGGTCTTGCGTATCGTCGCGTCGACCTGGCGGATCTCGGCGTCGGTCAGTCCTGAATACGCTTTGGCAAACGGCACGAGCTGCGGCAGATCTCGCATCGCGCCCGTCGAGGCGGCCGCAACCGCGTCGCGCACGGCCTGCGCCTCGATCGCGTCGCGCGGCGCGCGGTCCCACACGGCGAATGTGTAGTCCGTGTACAGCGACGCGCGGCGGCCATGGCCACGCTGCGCGTACACGAGTACGCAGTCGACCGTCATCGGCTCGATCTTCCACTTCCACCACGCGCCGGTCTCCTTGCTGCGGCCAAAACCGTAACGCGCATCGACGCGCTTGAGCATCAGTCCTTCGACGCCGCACGCACGGCTTTGCGCGCGTTGTCGTGCGAGTGCGTACCAGTCGGGTTCTCTCACGAGTGGCGAAAGGCGTAGTTCGCTATCCGTGATCTGTGATCCGTGATCTGCCAACAGCGACTCCAGCGTTGCGCGGCGTACCTGCTGCGGTTGCTGGCGGCAGTCGACCCCGCCGACCTCCAGCACGTCGTACGCGACGAACACGACCGGATGTTGCGACTGCAATTTCGGGGTGACGTTCTTGCGCGTGATACGGGTTTGCAGGCGCGCAAATGGCGCGGGATGTCCGGCGCCCGGGTCCCACACCAGAACTTCGCCATCGAGCACGATGCCGTCGGGCAAGTTCGCCGCGGCCGCGACGATCTCTGGAAACCGCTCGCTGATGAGTTCCTCGCCGCGCGACCAGAGCCACGCGCGCCCGTCTCGCTTGACCAGTTGCGCGCGGATGCCGTCGTACTTCCACTCGACGTGCCAGTCGCGCACGGGGCCGAGTACGGTTGCGAACTCATCGAGCGTGGCCGCAAGCTGAAACGCGAGAAAGAATGGATATGGCGTGCCGTGACTCACCTGCGCGTCCGCCGCGCTGCCCGCGGGTGCCACCAAGGCCTGCCACGACGACGCATCCGGTCGCGCCGTGAGATCGGTGTAACCGATCAGCCGCTGCGCAACCACCTTGGGATCGACTCCAGCGTGCAGCGCCAGTGCGCGCGTCACCAGCAGGCGGCTGACGCCGACACGAAACCCGCCGCCGATCAGCTTGATCAACAGAAAACGCCCCGCCGTATCGAGTTCGTTTGCGTACTGATGCAGTCTTTCGACCACCTGCGCAGGCGGCTGGCCGCGCAGCGGCAGCAAGCGCTGCACGATCCATTCGGCCAATCCTGCGTCGCTTTCATCAGCGGCGGGAGGCAGGATCAACGCGATCGTTTCGGCCAGATCGCCGACCGCCTGGTAGCTTTCTTCGAACAGCCACGGCGGCAGTCCGCTTCCCGCCAGCGCGAATTCACGCAACGCGCGCGAGCCCACCGTTTGACGCGGCTTGCCGCCCGCAAGAAAGTAGGCGGCCCACGCGGCGTCTTCCGGCGGCGCTGAGGCGAAGTAGCGCGCCAGCGCGTCGACCTTGGCGTTGGTCGACGTGCTCGTGTCGAGTTCGATGAACAGTTGCGAGAAGCGCTTCAAGACGGCTCGGCCACCTCTTCTGCCTCATCGCCAAATTCGGTTTCGAACGCGTCGGCCTGCAGACCGCGTTCTCGCAGCCAGCGCACCATTACCGCAACGTAGCCGTGCGTGACGATCACGCGCGCCGCGCCGGTGGCTTCGATGGCCTGCGACAGGCCCGGCCAGTCGGCGTGGTCCGACAGCACGAAGCCGCGGTCGAGCGCGCGGCGGCGGCGCGCGCCACGTACCTGCATCCAGCCGGAAGCGAACGCGTCCGAATAGTCGCCAAAGCGCTTGAGCCACGGCGAGCCGATCGCCGACGGCGGCGCCAGCACGAGTGCGGCGCGCAACGTCGTCTTGTCGGCGATCGCGGTGACGCGCAGGGTCGCGGGCAGCGTCACGCCGGTCGCGCGGTACGCATCATTGAGCGACTCCAGCGCGCCATGCGTGACGATGGGTCCGATCGACGCATCGACACAAGCGAGGATTCGCTGCGCTTTTCCCAGCGCATAGCAGAACAGCACCGAGGATCGTCCGGCGGCTGCGTTACCGCTCCACCAGGCGTTGATCGCCGCGAATACTTCGCCGGCCGGCCGCCAGCGATAGATCGGCAGACCGAAAGTGGACTCCGTGACGAGCACGTCACCGGCGATCGACTCGAACGGCGCGCAGGTACGGTCTTCATCGAGCTTGTAGTCACCTGCGACGACCCAAACGCGACCCGAACGTTCGATGCGAACCTGCGCGGAACCGAGCACATGACCGGCAGGATGCAGCGACACCGTCGCGTCGCCGATGCGAAGCCGCTCGCCGTACGCGATCGTCTGCAGATCGATATCGCCGAGTCGGGCGCGCAGAAGATGGCGCGCCTCGGACGCGGCCAGATAGTGCGCATGTCCGCTCCGCGCGTGATCCGCATGCGCGTGCGTGATGACCGCGCGCGCTACCGGATGCCACGGATCGATATGGAAATCGCCCGCCGGGCAATACAGACCTTGCGGCCGCTCGACGACGAGATCAGTAATCTTTCCCTCGCGCGAGCACCACGGTTGCCAAGCGCAACAGGCCGTAGGCAATCCAGTTGAACGCGCGCACCAGCGCGCCGCGGCTCCGAAAATCTTCGGCTTTGACCTGGTAGGCATCGCGCGCGATCGCCGCGTCCAGCACCCCGGACATCTCGCGCGCGAAGCCGTCGTCGTATACGACCAGGTTCGCTTCGCGTGCCAGCAGCAGCGAGTACGGATCAATGTTGCTCGATCCCACCGTCGACCAGTGGCCGTCGATCACCGCGACCTTCGCGTGCAGGAAGCTCGGCAGGTACTCGTAGATTTCAACGCCGGCGTCAAGCAAGGTGCCGTACAGCGCCTGCTGGCCATAATGGTGGATCGCGTATTCGACGCGCCCCTGCAGCAGCAGGCGTACCCGCACGCCGCGCGCCGCGGCATCGCGCAGCGCGGCGCGAAGTCGCCGGCCCGGAACGAAATAGGCATTGGCGATCAGCACGTCGTCGCGCGCGGTATCGATGGCCTCCAGATAAGCCCGCTCGATCGAACGCCGGTTGCGCAGGTTGTCGCGCAACAGCAGCGAAGCAGCGACACCACCCGGAAACGCGTTCGGCCGTGGCTGGCGCTCTGCGAGGGGCAGGCGGCCGGCGGTGGCGCGCGGGTCGACAAACGACATCGTCCACCACAGTCTCTTGGCGGCCAGCGTCGCAGCGGCGACGATCGGGCCTTCGCATGCAACCGCGAAATCGAAGCGGGGTCCGATTTTCGGATCGTCGGCGTCGCGAAAGTTCAGATCGTCGATGATGTTGATGCCGCCGACGAACGCCAGCGCTTCGTCGATGACGGCAATCTTCCGGTGCAGGCGTCGCAGCAGTTTGCGTTCCAGTCGCCACCAACGCTCCGACCGGTAGATCTTTGCCTCGACACCGTGCGCACCGATTTCCGTCACGAGCCGGCGGGCAAACTCGCCGCCGCCGAAGCCGTCGATGACCAGGCGCACGGAAACGCCGCGTGCCGCCGCGGCCACGAGTGCGTCGGCCACGCGCTGGCCGATGCGGTCGTCGGCGAACAGATACGTCTCCAGATAGATCGAGCGCCGGCTGGCCTCGATCGCCGCTAGCAACTGCGGGAAGTACTGCTCACCGTTGACCAGCAAGCGGATTCGATTCCCGGCGTATACAAGCGGCCGCGGCGTCAGTTCGAAACGGGTCTCGCGTGGGCGTGTGTTCGCGCCCGGGCGTGTCTCGACCAGCCGGGCGCTCATCGCAACTCCAGCTCCGCAATCAGCGGCGCGTGGTCGGATCGGCGTGCCCACGCGACGCCTTTGGGCACGCGTGTCGCGGCGACCCGAAAGCCGCGCACGTAGATTCGATCGAGCGATAGATACGGCGCAAAACTCGGAAATGTGCGCGACGCCCCAACACCCGCTTGCGGGCGGTCGCGCCACGGCAGCCAGCGATCCAGCCAGGAGACGTCGCCACCGCCGTCGGCGACGTCGCGCATCGAAAGCCGCGTGCGCAGCACGCCATCGACGCGCTGTTGCCAATCGTTGAAGTCGCCTGCGATCAGCAGCGGCGCCTTGGGAGGAATCTCGCTGTCGACAAAGTCCGCCAGGAAACTCGCCTGCCGCATCCGGCTGCGCTTGATCAGACCGAAGTGCACGCAGATCAGGTGCACGTCGCGGCGCGGGCCCAGGTGCGCGACCGCATGCAGCATGCCGCGCTTTTCCAGCGCGTGGTCCGAGATGTCGTGATTGGTGAAGTCGCCAATCGCGTGGCGCGACAAAATGGCGTTGCCATGATGGCCATGTGCGTACACGGCGTTCATCCCATAGGCACGATGCTCGTAGCCCAGCGTGGCGAGAAAGTCGAGCTGCGTCGAGCGCGGATAGGTGGCATGCCGCATCAGCCGCTCATTGCGATCCTGTACCTCCTGGAGAAAGACGATGTCGGCATCGATCGCGTGCAGCGCCAGTCGCACGTCGTGGATGCGCGGCCGCCCCCGGATGCCGGTGACGCCTTTGCAGATGTTGTAGGTGGCGACGCGTAACTTCATGGCTCGTTTGATTGCACCAAAATGACGGACGGCGCTTGTCACGTATCGTATTCGCGCTGCCCGATGTCCTCATGGTCGACCGCCGCCAACTTCTGAAGCTCGCGCTGCTCGCCGCCGCGCCGGCCGCCTGGCGCAGTGGCGCTGCGCTGGCCCAGCCGAAAACCGGGACCGATCCTTTCACGCTCGGCGTGGCGAGCGGCCCCGGCGCTGCCGGCGGCGTGGCGTTGTGGACCCGACTGGCGTCGCACATTCAAGCCGACATCGAGCGTATTTCAAACCTCTCGACCGAGCTGTACGTCAGCGCGCGCGAAAAGGCGCCGCCTCCTGCGCCTGCAATCGACGTGCGCTGGGAAATTGCGGAGGACGAATCGTTTCGCACCATCGTTCGCCGCGGCACTGCGGTTGCGCTGCCGGAGCTTGCGCACAGCGTGCACGTAGAGGTCGACGGCCTCGCCACTGGCCGCTGGCACTACTACCGATTTCTGGCGGGCGATGCGGCGAGCCCGGTCGGCCGTACGCGGGTTTTCGGGAACGGCGGTGCGACGCCCGCCCGGTTTCGCTTTGGCGTCGCCTCGTGCCAACACTATGAATGGGGTCATTTTGGTGCGTACGCGCATCTGCGCGCGGACGACCCCGACGCGGTGCTGTTCGCCGGCGACTACATCTACGAAGGCGGGCCCCGCGAGCGGCGCTTTCGCACGCATCCGTTTCCCTCGGCGCGCAGTCTTTTCGACTACCGGATGCGGCACGCGCTCTACAAACTCGATCCCGATCTGCAACGCCTGCACGCGCATTGCCCATGGCTGCTGACCTGGGACGACCACGAGGTTTCCAACGACTACGCCGGCGACATCGGCGAGGACCCCGCCGTCGAGGGCGCCGCGCGCCGTGCCGCGGCCTATCAGGCGTACTACGAACATATGCCGTTGCCGGCGGCAACGCTGGTGCAACGTTTCTCGCATGTGCGCATATACCGGCGCGTGAATTTCGGCGCGCTCGCAGCGGTTACGCTGCTCGATGATCGCCAGTACCGCGACCGGCAGGCGTGCCAGCCGGCGGGTCGCGGCGGCTCTTCCGTCATCGACGATGAAGCGTGCGCCGCGCGGCGCGATCCCGCCCGCACGCTTCTCGGCGCGGAACAGATGGCATGGCTGGCGCGCACGCACGAGCAAGGCAATGCGCGCTGGAACCTGATCGCGCAGCAATCGCTCTTTTCGCAGTTGTTGCGCGACCCCGTCAAGCGACGCTTCTGGAGCGATGGCTGGGACGGCTATCCGGCCGAACGTGCGCGGGTGCTGGCTGCTCTGGCGCGCGCGAACGTGCGCAATCCCGTGATATTCGGCGGCGATGTGCACTCCACCTGGGTATGCGACGTGAAGTCCGATTTCGACGACGGCAAGTCTCCGACCGTCGCCACGGAATTCTGCGGAACCAGCGTGACGTCGCCCGCATCGGCCAGCGAAGGCCAGTTCGCCAGAGCGCAGGCCATCAACGGTCACGTACGTTTTGTCGACGGTGCGCGGCGCGGCTACCTGCTCGCGGAGCTCACACCGCAAATGCTTTCCGTAAAACTGCGCGCGATCGACGACGCAACGAAACGGGCGCCCGCGATTTCAACTGTGGCGGCGTGGACCGTCGCGGACGGCAAGCCCGGCGCGATTTGAACCCCTTGCGGGACAGACCGCGGAGCAAGTCCTACCTTTGGGGATAGACCGCGAAGCGCTCTGTCCCCAACCATCTCTCTAACCAACTCCCCCACGCTCAGCGATAAGACGAATTGCCTGCGCGTTGGTCCATGAAAAGCAGGCGTCCGCAGCGGTGCGCCAGTCGAGCCAGGCAAAGCCCGTGTGCTCGCGTGCCGACAGGCGCGGCTCGAACGCCGCGGCAACGGTGAGCCCAAAGACGTGCTCTTCATTGTGCGTGACGCCGGCTGCGTAGCGATTGCGCCAGTGCGCGTAAATCGCATACCGATTGCACTGACGCCAGTCTTCAAACGCCTCGGGGCGGGCGGCGAATCCGGTTTCTTCCAGCGTTTCGCGCGTGCAGGCATCAGCCAGCGGCTCGTCAGGACGCTCGAGACTTCCGGTCACCGATTGCCAGAAGCCCGGGTGATCCGCGCGCTCGAGCAGCAACACGTCGCGCTGCGGCGTGTGGATAACAACGAGGATGGAGACGGGGATTTTCAGTGGAGGACGACGCGCTGGAGCTTGTCGTCCCCGCGAAGGCGGGGACCCAGCGTCTTCTCAATCGAAAGGCTCTGGGTTCCCGCCTGCGCGGGAATGACAGAAATCAACAGGATCACGTCTTCGCCTCTGGCGCCCGGATCCTGATGTGCAGTTCGTGCAATTGCTTGTCGTCGACGCGCGATGGCGCCTGCGTCAGCAGATCCTGCGCGCGCTGTGTCTTCGGAAATGCGATCACATCGCGCAGACTGTCGGCGCCCGCCATCATCGCGATGATGCGATCGAGTCCGAATGCAATGCCGCCGTGCGGCGGCGCGCCGTATGCCAGCGCGTCGAGCAAAAAACCGAACTTCACGCGCGCTTCTTCCGCGTCGATCTTCAGCGCGCGGAACACCTTGCTCTGCACGTCTTCGCGGTGGATGCGGACCGATCC
>Ga0187893_10013652_pt1 | contig 11250 bp, 27 predicted proteins | sample MA1701074metaG_FD_139574 | JGI IMG/M metagenome (GOLD analysis project Ga0187893, IMG submission 139574) | White microbial mat communities from a basaltic lava cave in the Kipuka Kanohina Cave System on the Island of Hawaii, USA - MA170107-4 metaG ...
AGGAAAGAGGAATAGAGGAATATTATGAGGAAAGAGGAAAGAGGAATAGAGGAATATTATGAGGAAAGAGGAAAGAGGAATAGAGGAATATTATGAGGAAAGAGGAAAGAGGAATAGAGGAATTATCCATCCCTCCCTCTCTCTCTTTCCTTCATGCCTATTTATCCGTTTTCTATTAACGTTCTGAAGCCTATCCCTATCTTTTCTTTCGCTCCGGAGAAATCCGGCTATATATACCCCCCCTCCCCCCATCCTACCCCCCATAGTCCCCTTCCCACAAGTATTTCGACGATATATTCCCGCGATGCTTGTGGACGGGCGGGATCCGCGATAGACTGGGGAGGTGGGAGCGCGACTGCGCGGGGCGCGCGGACGCGCACGCGAGCGAGCGCGAGCCGGATATCGCCGGAATGATTGCGCCAGACTGGTGACGGAGGAACGCGCCCAACGGGAGGTTTGGTGCGCGAGCCGAAACCAGCCGCCCAGCGCCGCGATGATTGTGCGCGGGTCGCCGCCGTGATAGACTGGCGACGGGCGGGAACGCCCAGCGAATCAAGCGAACGAACGAGCTCCGGTTTTTGTCGGTCGAGCGACCGGCTCGGAGCTTTGGTCTTGGAAGGAGGTCCAATGGACGCTCTCATCGCCAACCTGTCGGAGGCGGAGAAGGACGTGCTCATCGCGAAGCTCCTGAAGCGACAGGAGAAGAGCCGTCTCTCCGAGAAGCAGATCTTGGAAAAGCACCCGCACGTCGTCCCCGGAACCCTCGACTGGGACGAAGGCGCGAAGAAGCAGTTCGTGCTCATCAAGTGCACGGTCGGGGACTGCACGGAGACCCGCAAGACGTTCACCTCGGACGTCTGGCAGATCAAGGCGTGCGATGGCCACCGAGCGGCCCTGCGGAAGGTCCGCAAGGAGAACGAGCGGCTCCTCCTGAAGGAGCTCCTGAAGGCGCGGGAGCCGAAGGGCGAGCCGGTCGAGGCCGACGAGGCGGAGTAGTACCACACGGGGGCCGAGATCCCTCCCCTCGGCCCCCCACCCCTCCTGCTCTCTAATAAGAGGGTGGAAGAGGTGGGAGATGCAGGATTGCCCGTCGTCAGACGTAGCGTGTGGAGTGAAGTAAGCGAAGCTACGACCCTGAAAAGCTTCACACACTGATGAACGGTGGGGTTCGCTCGCCAAGCAGGAGGGAAGAGCGCAAGCGATGGAGGCCGTTCAGGAAGTGGCGTGGATGAAGTGGAAGGAGGTCAGCGCAACCATCGGAAAGCCAGAGAATCCCTGGTCTCCCTGCCACATCAACCGAAATCTTTACCAGCACGAAGGTTGTTAAGCCATTTTAAGGAGGAAGTTTGCGCCGTACTATTACGGCCCCACCCCGTGAGCGCGGTAGACCGCAGGGGCTTGGGGGCCGGTACAGTTCATGCGGCAGACGGGCTAGCACGGCTTGTCGAGGACTGTTGGGCCGACTCCATTAATATTGTGTGCACTTCATCAACGCCAATCCCTATAAAAAATAGGAAAGGGGGCTCAATGTGCATCTATTGTGAGGATCAGCCTCACTGCGTCTGTTACGATCTCGACGTCTTTTTTGAGGATGAGCTCCTCTTCTTGGTGAGCGGTCCAGAGCTCTCCATCGGTATCACTGAGGACGGCTGCATCGAGGTGGCGTTGCCCCTTGACGTCCTCAAGGAGTTCGCTGTCGATTTCGACGATGGCGACCACATCGACAATACCAAGGCCGGTGTCGTTGTCCGTTCTCTCCTCTCGTAATCTTAACTTTTAGTAGGAGGTAAAATGGACGAGTTCCTTGAGTTTGTACGCACCCATTCTCCGTGCTCAAGTGAGTTGCAGGCGATTGCCATTCTGGATCAGATCCAGAATGCGCTGCAGCACAAACAGTTTGAGTATGCACGTCATCTCATGAACTGGCTCACTGGGACTCGGTGCGGCGATTCGTGCAACGGTTGCAAATACGCTGAGAATTAGGAGGACTGGCGATGATCATTTTGGGAATTGTGCTTGCCATCATCGCATTTCTTACAGAGCTATTCCTGGTCATCATCTATGTATTGGCATACATAGCTGAGTACCGGCCTCTGATGGCCCAACGTGTTGAAGTCTGCTTCATGTGTGGAGCCGAGCGCGACCAGCCGCATGGGGAGAACTGTGCTGGATGGTTGCACGCACAGAAGCCAGCCAGCGTGAAGTGGCTTCCCCTACCCACAAGTATTGATAGACGATGAGTAAAGGTCCCTTTGGCGGGCTGGACCACCCAGCCCTTCATGGAGACCTTAGGAGGTAAAGTGTGAATAAACCAGCCAAGGCAGGCATTCCAACGGTCAAGGGATACTGCAGACATTGTGGTCTCACCGGTGGGATGGATTGCCCGAAATCTGGCAAATTTCGCACCAAGCTCAAAAAGCTTGACACTCGCCGTGTACGTCGCGTGTCTAAGTCTCGCATGATGGAGGAATCATGAGCGGAATTCACGGCTTGGGACAGTACAACCTCAAGCGCGCCATCGAACGCTTTGACAACGAGCGTTACGAGGGTTGCAATGGCTGTTCCCACGTCATGGACGAGAATGGGACGTGGCTGCTCGATGAGAAGATCGAGCAGAAGGTGGTGGCCTACAACGAGAGAGATTCCTTCGGACCAGGTGAAGTTTACCTCAGTTGTCTTGCCTGCGACGAAGCGCAGAAGACGGAGTATGACTGCGACTTCTGCGGCCACGTCGGGCCCGACGTCAGTGGTCTCACCGATCACGAGACGCACGAGGAGTATATGGCGTGTGTACTCTGTCGTGATATCGACTACACGACAATCCAGATTGACTCGCTTCGAGACGAGCTCAGCTATCCCCAAGAGTCTGGAAATCCTCGCGATCCCGCACAGATCCGCAGGGAAATCGACGAGGAAAAGGTCAAGTTCAAATCTCTCTGTGAGAGACGCGATCACCGAAAGTTGAAGGAGAAGAAGTAATGTCACACCGCAAGATGTGGGAAATGTACGACCGCGTACAACATCACCTCCTCAAGCTTGGGGCTTCATTCAAGCTAAGGGCGCGTTTCTTGACCGCGTTCATCGATGCACAACACCGTTTGGGTCTATACCCAGAAAGGAAGTCATGAAAGATCTCTGGAACGAGACATCCGAGATGGAGCGGTATCGGTATCTGAAGTTCAGTCTGTTCGAAGCGGTCGGCTTCTGCGAGACGTGGTGTCTTTGCTCGTGGGTTGAGCTTCCGGTGGATCTCCGCCAGCGGCTCAATGATTGGACGGCCATGTAGTAAGGAGGGAATGTGAGCGAGTACATGGACAATTTCGCGTTCGACGTCACCGCGTGTAGTCTGGCGACGTTCGAGCTTGCGATGAAGCTATGGCCGACCACTCCGAAGCGTGCGGCTACACCGTTGCTGACATGACGTGTGAGTCTAACGAGTGGACGAAGAAGGACAAGGTGCGCAGGAAGACGCTGATGCTCTTCTGATATTCTGGGGATGATTCTGGGCGCTGTGCGACCCTCTTCCCTCACCCGCTGAAGGAGAAGGCGCTTATCGAGTTCGTGTGGGGCTGGCTTGAGCGCTCATGGGAGCGCGGGGATGCTGGTGACGAGCCTGACCACGACGGCGACAATTCTTACGGGTACCGCGTCTTCAATCAGACATGGGGACGCGTTGGCGGCTTGTTGGAGGCGTTTGTTGCGATACAGCCTGTGTGGGCGATGCACGGAAAGTAAAGGAGGGACATGCTCGGATTCACGTATAAGTGGCCAGAGGAACAGAAAGGGTAAATCCGTGAACGAGAACCATCTCTACAGAGTCTTGACACCAGATGTCGGAGATGTCCTGGACGTCACGTTCATCAGGGCAGCTGAAGTTGTAGCGGAGGTGAACGTGTGGGGATGAATATTCGGAAGGTTCCTCTTCTCCGTCTCACCTACAACGAGACCACCGAATTGGCCAATCCCTCGTTGCATGTCTTGGGTGTCTTCAGTGCAAAGTGCTCCAAGGAACAATTCCAACCAGCCCATCATCTACAAGTACGAAGGGAAGTGGCTGGCAAGGGCGAAGCGTCCTCGGATCACTTGGGAGAAGGCTCTTGGGGCTCCCTCCCATTACAGCTCCTATGGGAAGCCCTTGGGTACGTACGCTGTAGGGAACTGCGCGACGTGGATTCCGTGGGAAAAGAGAGCGCATCTGCCGAGTTGTGACAGACTCGACAGACCCACCTCATGTTGCATCAACACACGAGTTAGCCTCTTTTATGAGGTGAAAGGAGTTTAATGATCACACTGAACATGGACGATCTCTGTTGGTTGATTGCTGGAGGAAGCGTCAGAGCTGGCAATACGTATTTGCGGCTTGATGAGAAGGTCGCAAATCGTTCGGCGGCGATGAATGCTGCCTCCTACGCCGACAACGATCTTGGGGGCATCGCTTGGGACGTAGTTGGTAACGAAAAGCGTGCCAAAATCAAGAAACTCAACAGGAAGTGCTAAACTATTCGTCTTGAAAAATCAGTCTTTTTCAAGATCTTTGCCTGGAAACAAGTTCACAGAATTAGGGAGTGAAATTCCTCCTTTCCTCTTTCCTTATTTCTTTTCCTTTTACTCCCTAACTCTGTGAATCTTTTAAGGAAGGTCTATGATCAATCTCTGGTTCGCTCGGTTGTACTTTCTGAAGCGCGATTGGGCCGGTTTGGGCTACCCCCATCGGCTCTTGGCGTGGCGTTGGAATGGTGTGCCGAGATCCATCGTGTTCTAGAGAAAAAAGGGAAAAGGAGGAGCAGATGCACGTTCAGAACATGGAACCCTTCCCGCCCAAGAGCAATCCGTTCTACCACGACATCTACAACATGGGAACGGTGATCGCGGAGAACATCACCGTGATGCACGAGTCCCACCCCACCGACAAGGCGAAGTACATCATCGTGGTGAACACGGAGACGGGCGAGCGGCTCAAGATCGTGATGTAGGGTCTGAGTGGGGGGGATGAATGGCCGAACGTTATTCATCCCCCACTCTTTTATTAAGGGGGGTCTTGATGTTCAAGACTGAAATCTTCGAACCTCGTGGATCGTATGTGTGTGATTACACATACCACGGATGGAGTCTCGTTCGCTCTCGGTACATCACCAAGGAACGAGCATTGAAGTTCATCAAGGCGCTTGGACTCCTTCCAACTCCTTGGGGACCGCTTTGCAACAAAGATTACGTTGTAATGCGCGGTTCCGACAAGCGTGTTGTGACGTTGGACAACGCCGATGGGGACTACGCCATCTCAATCTGGATCAAATCTTGAAAATTCTTTTTCAAGATCTTTGCCTAGAAATGGAGGTGAACATGAAGATGTAACACACAACGAACATTAAACAAAACACAACGATTAAAGAGGAAAGAGGGACAATGCCTCTCTTATGAAGCCCAGCCGGTCGTAGCCTGTGGCTCCTAGGGCTATGATCGAGTGGACTTCTACTTCTCAATTTTTAAGGGTAAGACATGAAACATGATTTGAGCAATCTCATCTCCAGCCTCGTGAATTGGAAGTTTGAGACTGCGATGTCCCTCCTCCCCTCCCTTCATTCCCGTGAAGCGATGAAGGCCGCTGGTCTCCTCGCTGAAATCAAGGAGGAAGATCGGAAGCTGATCTTCGCTCTCGGTTCTTTGCTTGGAAACCCCGGATGGTTCGATGGACATATGGGAACCATCGTCACTGAGGTCGTCGACGGTCTTGTCGAGCGTCTGCGCAAGTTTGGTGCGGGGAAGAGGAGGAAGGGGAAGTAATGAAGATCTACGAGATTGAGAAGGGGAAACCCTTCATCTGTTCCGCCAGAATCCGTTCTTGGGGAGACAACGACGGGTGGTACTGTTTGGTGAAAGCCCCGAATGGGGTGTGGAGCTACGAAGGAGAGAGGGTCCATCTCGCCAGCATTCACGGTTCGGGAGAGGTGAGATGGTATGTCGGCTCCTCCCCCTATCAGCTCGACAAGCCAGCAATTGCTCATTTCGGGCTTGTGGAGGTAGCGAGGGCATGATTGTGCCGGTCTTGACGGCGTGATAGAATGGGGACGGGGCGGGCTATTTCGTTCCGCTCTCACGCCGAAACCCTTTAGGAGGAGATCTGTGAAAATACTCCATCTTCAGAATGGGGGTGGCTGGTATGGAAGCACAATGATGGTTGTTAGTGACACCGTTGCCAAGAAGCTGGTCGACAAACTGAAAGTCATGGACCTTGAGGATGACCTTAAGCTAGAAGATGAAAGGAGCGTTGTTGGCTGGAAGATGTTGGACGTCGACCCCAATGGGGTTGCCGTTTTCGATACAGGCGGTCAGAAGGAGGAAGCTGAATTTCTCCAGAAGCTTTTGAAGACCAAGAAGATTTGAGAAGCATTTCATCCCACCTTTAGGAGGAGACATGAAGACTGTTCAGTGACTTTGATGTTGAGGCTCTTCAATTTTTCAACGTGAGTGAAGACAGCCTTCCTGAAATGTTGGTTTAGGAGGAAACATGAAGACCAAGGAAGTTGAGTTTCTGGTCATCGAGGACAGTGGAGTTGGTCACCATCTCTGCAACTCCAGAGTCACCGTCAAGGCCGAGAACGCGCTTCAGGCGGCCATCAAGGCGACTCAGTGTCCGGTGGGAATGGTGGTGGAAGAAGATCCCAATGAGAATGGTGTCTGGACCGCCATCGATGAGATCTCCAATCGTGGATGGTCGGGTGTGACCGACAAGGCCCACATCAAGCTCATGGAGGAGATGGTGGACAAGAAGCACATGAGGAGGCGCGTTTACGATGGGAAGGTCATCTACAATCCCATCAGCCAGTGGATCGTGACGGTCATCAGGCGTTATGGGAAGAGGTAAAAGAAAAAGGAGGAAGCATGGAACTCGTCAACAAGTTGGCCGATCTGATGAACAAGGAGGAAGAGGCTCGCAGTCTCCTCATCAGGAGCAAGAGGGATCTTGAAATCCTCATGATGGACAACGTTGTCCAGCTCCTTGATGCTGGCCTCGTGAGTCTCACGCTCAACAGGAGTCGTGTGAGGATGTACAATCTCCCCATCCCCATCCTCAAGCGCAAGATCGGACACGAGATCATCGGGTAGGGAGCTGAAGCTTCTCTGCAAACCCTCCCTCCCAACCCCATAAGACCCCTTTGGTGAACCATCCCCCTGACGCCCAAGCGTGAGGTGAGCCGGTTAAGGGATGGCTGTGGTAATTCCGGCCCTAACCAAAATTTTGACCTGGGAAGGGCGTGTTACGCGATCAAAGCGAGCCTTAATCTGATGCCTTCGGGTCGCGTGATTGTATCAGGCTTCCTAGGTCCTCAATTTGGAGGTTCGAATGTTCAAGAAGATCGTTGATCCCGTGACAGGGCACGTCGTTCTCAGGTGGGAAAGCGGCTGGACACTCGCCAGAGACGTCAAGGAGGAAGCTGGTACGTCTATTCCATGGAATCCTCGGACAAGCCGGTCAAGTTCCTCGACATGGAGTGCGCCTTCCTCTCCTTCAAGCAGATTGTCTTCGAAGGGCGCAAGTAACCTGAAATCTTAAAGATGGGGCGATGCCACGCGACCCTACTTGCCCAAATGTCCATTTTTAATCCTCTAGGAGGAGCATCAAGCAAGTTGGTATATCAACGGGTCTCTTACTCATCTTAGTGAGATGTAATGATCAAGACGAAGGTGTGCAAGAGCGAGCACGGTGTCGAGGTTTTTGTGGACCTAGGGAAGGGTCGTGGGCTCTATGTGACAGTTGATGAGGAAACAAAGCGCGACCTGACAGTCACAGTAGTTCGTGCTCAGGATGGATGTCCTTGGGGATTCAAGCCAGAATTTCGAAAAGTCTTCAGGAGGGGGATCTGAAATCTTGGTGAGTTGAAGCGGGCTGAAAGGCTTCCCCTCTCCCTAAAGAGAGTCCGCCTGAAACGCTTCAACCCACCATTTTGGGGTGTTGTGTAATGGTAGCACGGCAGCCTTTGAAGCTGCTTGTCTAGGTTCAAATCCTGGCACCCCAGCCACATCACTTGAACTATTTGGTGGACGTAGGTTTTTAACTTAAGGAAGATTTATGACAGTGAAAGAACTCATCAAGGAGTTGCAGAGGAAGAACCAGAATGCCAAGGTGTTCATTCACACAGTTTGGGGAAAGGGTGACGAAGACTATGGCACCCCTGGATCGAGAGTTGGGAACAACTGGTCCGACATCGAGAACGTCTTTGCACGGAAGGGGGAAGTGATCATTGGTCGCTCGTGCGCCTACTCACGGTAATGCTTTAAAAGGTAGTTTGGGAGACCGTAACGGTACAGTCCTAAAAAGAAAGGATTTTAAATCCTTCTTATAGGAGAAGCCCGGACAGGTGATTCAGAGGATAACCCAAAACAAGTAGAGGCATTTCCTTTCACGCGATTGGAATGCCGATGAAGCTTGTGGGAGGTAGTCCTAAGCTTGTTAGGTTAAGACCACTTGAGCCGTGTAAGGCGGCTCCTACCAAATGCCTATGCTCTGGGAGAGTGCCTATTTCTTTATCTTTATCTCTCCCTACCTTTATTAGGGAGAGATAGCACTTTCGGGTTCGATTCCCGACATAGGCTCCAAAATTTCTGTGGAGGTTTTATGTCTAAGTTGTTGACATTCCTCAGATCTTTGGTACACGAAGAACCTGAATCTCTCAATAGAGAGGACCGTCTTGAAAGGATGAAGCGCCAATTGGCTGAGTACGAGAAGTTCGGCTTGAAGGAGTTGGCTCGAAACCTGAGAGCTTCAATCGAAGCCGAGGAACATGCTCAACACGCTCGGGGGTAAGACCCCCTCCCTTTCTCCTTTCCTTTCAATGCCAGTCTTTCTTGGGGGATATCAATCTTTTCCATCAACATTCAGGAGGTTAAAATGCCAGAACAATCGACTCAATCGGGTGGTGTTGGGCTTTTGGGCTTGATGTTCTTGCTGTTCCTCGGACTCAAGCTCGGTGGTGTGATCACCTGGTCTTGGTGGTGGGTGACGGCTCCGCTCTGGGGTCCAATCGCCTTTGTCATCCTCGTCGTCATCGTCTTCGGTATCACCGGCTTCTTCAAGGAATAAAGGGAGAAATATGGTAATACCCGCAGGTGGATTGGTGATTGGCATCGGAAATCGTTACGATCTTTTGCAAGATGAAAAGTGGAATTCTAGTTGGGTATGTATGTGTGCCTATCATAATTCAATATCCATATTACCAGCACATACTTGCGTTGGTAATTTGGGGAATTGGCTGAATTCCCGCAGCACAAAGCATACCAAGAGCGTGTTGCACGAAATCGAACCATCAGCATTTGCTGTTCAGCTCTTTGGTGACAATGGTGATACTGTCGGCTACTTGGGTGCACTCTTTGCAAGCAGTATGCCAATAAAGCAAGCCATAATCTGGGAGACCACATCGCAAAAATTGGTTGAGTCGATGGGTTTTCGTCAAACCCGCTATGGTCGGTGTGAGAGACCTGGTTGTAAAAGTTATAAGATGCAGGTGGTACAACTCCACAATTCATCTTATTACTGTTTGCCGGATTACCAAGCGGCTAAGAATGGGATGTTCAAGTCATGAGAAAGGGTATGATAGTCTGGATGATCAATGTGGAACACAATGACTATCGTGCTGATAGGGTGTTTGGCAGTTGGGCTTTCATCTATTCATCCAAACCCTCGATTAGAAGATCCAGCGTGATCTTAAAGCCATTCTTAGGGAGGAATGGAAGCGCGAACCAATGGATGATCGAGGTGTTAGTTACATTCCATTGAAGAGTTTCATGTGGACTGCCCTCAAGCGTGGTGTGTGGGGAACTGATGAGGTGGACGTCGAAATCAAGGAGATGGAAGTGCGCGACGTTTAGAAGAAAACTTAAAGGAGGAAGCATGCGCTGTTCACAGCCGATTGGCCTTACCAAGGAGGCCAATGAGTTCTTGGAGGCAAACGCCAAGCGAACGAACGAATGTCCGAACTGTCATCGGTACGATGACCTTGAGAAGGTTGAAACCACCCCTTCGGGGATGTATGGTGATGTTCCTCACTTCATCTACACCCTCAAGGATGGCGGTCGGGCGAGCAGTTTCGTCCAGTATTGTGAATGGTCGTCCGGTCCCATGGAATGGTTCGGCTTGACCGTCTTCGACAAGGATGGGAAGCAGATCAACCAGTTCCTGTGGGCAAAGGAAGATATTGAGGAGATGGTAGGCAGGTATCCATTTTAGCATCAAAAATTCTACTCATTGATTTAGGATAACCCTTATGGCCTCTTTGAGTAGAATCTCTGGTGTTAATTGAGGAAGCATGCTCAACATTCTTTGGTATCTTGAGAGGGCGTTGGCGAACGACGGTTACAGGGTTTGTATGACACCCTTGGAGAAAGATCTGGAAGTCAAGATTATGGAGGATGAGTCGGATAGGCTGTTCAAGCCTGTCACCCTTTACCATGCGATCGTCAAGTCGGATGGAACGGTCGTTGTCTTCAAAGATCACATGGTAAGTGTTCCTCGATAAGGAGAAAAAGTGAGCTTACTGCTCAACCGAGACGACTTCAGAAATGCGGTTTTCAAGCGGGATAACCACAAGTGTGTTGTCTGTGGCGCTCTCGCCAAGGACGCACATCACATTATTGAACGTCGTCTCTGGCCTGATGGCGGCTATTACATTGAGAATGGATCTTCAGTCTGTGAAGTATGTCACCTAGCCGCCGAATCCACCATACTCTCTTGTGACGAACTTAGGGAGAAATGTGGAATCAAGGAGATTGTGTTGCCTTCCACATTTCTATCCGGACCAGCAATACGACAAATGGGGGAATCCAATCCTCCTCAATGGTCAGCGTTTGAAGGGTGAACTCTTCCACGACGAGAGTGTTCAGAAGGTCATCAAGCCAATTCTCCATCTCTTCACAGACCGTGTTAAACACCCACGAACGCACCATTTTTCTTGGAGCCCTGGAGTCAATGACGATGATCGGATCGTCAAAGATTTATCTGGTTTTGAAGGTGAAGAAGTCATCGTCTCGGTCAAGATGGATGGTGAACAGACGTCTCTATATCGAGATGGATTTCATGCTCGGTCCATCGATACTCAACCTCATCCAGCACGTAATTGGCTTTGGGGTATTCATCGGCGGATCGGGCACGAAATCCCTGAAGGTTGGCGTGTTTGTGGCGAAAACCTCTATGCACGCCATTCGATCCATTATCAGAACTTGTCAACGCATTTCATGGTACACTCGATCTGGAATGAA
>Ga0187893_10013654_pt1 | contig 11249 bp, 11 predicted proteins | sample MA1701074metaG_FD_139574 | JGI IMG/M metagenome (GOLD analysis project Ga0187893, IMG submission 139574) | White microbial mat communities from a basaltic lava cave in the Kipuka Kanohina Cave System on the Island of Hawaii, USA - MA170107-4 metaG ...
CTCGGACATCCGCCTGCTGCCGTATCTCCAACACTCGTTCTGGTTCTTGCCGAATGTCGCGGCTTGTCGCGCGATGGCGAACCTCTTGGCCGAGAAGCACAACACATTCTGGCGCGACTACGAGGTCGTCGTCGCCGCCGGTGCATCGGCGGGCATCGGGCTGGATGCCTTGCCACCTGTGCGCAAGGCCATCGGGGGTGGGTTCGAGACGAAGACGATTACCCTCTCGTGCGGCAAGCTCGCCACCGGCGTGACTGTGCCCCAGTGGTCATCCATTCTCATGCTGCGCAATCTCAAGTCGCCCGAGACCTACTTCCAGGCTGCGTTCCGCGTGCAGTCGCCGTGGTCCATTAGAAACCCCGATGGCGACGACCCGAATCAGGAGGCGATCCTCAAGCCTGTCTGCTTCGTGTTCGACTTCGCGCCCACCCGTGCGCTGCGGCAACTCTCCGAGTACGGGATCGGACTCTCGCCGAGCGAGGCGAACCCAGAAAACGCCGTCAAGGATCTTGTCTCGTTTCTGCCCGTGCTGGCCTATGACGGGGCCAACATGACGCAGATCGACGCGGGCGGCATCCTCGACATCGCAATGGCTGGCACGTCGGCCACGCTGCTGGCGCGCAAGTGGGAGAGCGCACTGCTCGTGAACGTGGACAACGACACCCTGCGCCGCATCCTCGACAACCCTGAGGCGATGGCTGCCGTTGAGCGCATCGAGGGATGGCGCTCGCTGGGCGACAACATCATCGAGACCATCATCAACAAGAGCGAGAAGGTCAAGGAGCTCAAGAACAAGGCCAAGGACAAGGAGCTGACGGAGAAGCAGAAGGAGCAGCTCACCGAGGAGGAGAAGGAGTACAAGTCCAAGCGCAAGCTCGTCCAGGAGAAGCTGATCAAGTTTGCTACGCGGATCCCGGCGTTCATGTACCTGACCGACTTCCGCGAGAACACCCTACAGGACGTCATCACCAAGCTGGAGCCGGATTTGTTTCTGGCCGTCACCGGCCTGACGGTGAAGGACTTCCATCTGCTTGTACGGCTCAAGGTGTTCAACACGGAGCAGATGAACCAGGCCGTGTTCGCGTTCCGACGGTACGAAGACGCGTCGCTCCGGTACACCGGCATCGAGAGCCACCCGGGTCTAACGCATTACGGGCTGTACGACACCGTGGTAGCGAGGGAATGAGAGTCGGCGACGGCGCTCTGGATGAATGATACGGTGAAGAGGTGTGCCGTCGGAAGTGTGGGCTGCCGTATAGGGGACCAAACGACGCCACGGCCGCCGAGCTCTGGAGAGGGTCCGGCCTGAGCGGAGTCCATTACGAGTCGCTTCAGGCAGCGAGGGTAGAGGCCTTGTGACTTACTTTCTTGATCTATTCTCGCCCGATACCTACGAGGCCTTCGGGCGCTCAGACCGATCAGTGTCAGGCTTCCGACCGCGGCAGCGCAACGTTGCCCAGCGCGTAAAGCCTGGTGATAAGCTCGTCTGCTACATGACCCGCCTCTCGCGGTGGGTCGGGGTTCTCGAAGTAGAGGCGGGACCCTTCAACGAAGCAACCCCGATCTTCTACCCTGAGAACGACCCGTTCACGGTTCGCTTCCGAGTGCGGCCTAGTACGTGGCTTCCCCTTGAGAAGACGGTACCGATTCACGAGAATCGGGTCTGGAGTAGCCTATCCTTCACTCGTGACCTACCGACATCATCCATCGCGTGGACTGGCAAAGTCAGAGGCAGCCTAGCCCGACTCTCCGATGCCGACGGCCAGTTCCTCGAGGCGCTTCTCGCTCAGCAGGCCAACGCGGGTCAGGATTATCCGGTCAATCCCGATGAGTATGCGCGGTTGCTGGGTCACAAGGTGCGGCGCCAGGACAAGGACGTCACGGTTACGGTCCCGGAGGACAGCGAGCTTGCCGTCCCACTCCCGTCTGCGCCGCCTGAGATCCGAGAATCACTTCGTGTTCAGGCGCTTCTCGCTCAGATCGGCAGTCGCATGGGCATGCAGATCTGGATCCCGCCGGCGGACCGGAGCGCTGTCCTATCTGAATGGAAGAGCGGCGACCCTTCGCCGCTACTCGAGCGCCTTCCCCTCAATTACGACGACACAACGCTCCGAACGATCCAGCAGATCGACGTTCTCTGGCTGAAGGGGCGATCGATCAAGAGGGCGTTCGAAGTCGAACACACGACCTCCGTCTATTCGGGAATTCTGAGAATGGCGGACCTTCTGGCACTCCAGCCCAACATGGACATTCGGCTGCACATCGTTGCCCCTCTAACTCGCCGAGAGAAGGTCTTCCAAGAGATTCGTCGGCCTGTGTTCTCGCTCCTTGAGCGGGGACCGCTCTCGGAGAGCTGCACCTTCATCTCGTACGACAGCGTCCGGGAGCTGGCAGAGGAACAGCACCTGGAGCATCTGTCGGACACTGTGCTGGACGAGTATGAGGAAGAGGCCGAGGACTGAGGCGTCTGCCAACGCCGGGACGTGAAACCGTAGGATCCGGCTTCGGCCCTTACACGCCAGCGTGGAGACAGCGACCTGATGCGTCAACTCATTGACTAGAATAGATTTGCTGCCCATGGCCTCCATCCCTGTTAGCGGCTCCGTCATTCGGTGGGCGGGTAGCAAGCGTAGGCTCCTGCCTCGACTAGCAGAGTATTGGTCTGAGGGCTGCAAGCGATACGTCGAGCCATTCGTCGGATCGGCCGCCTTGTTCTTCCTCCTTCGCCCTAGCTCTGCTGTTCTGGGTGATATCAACGGCGAGTTGGTCAACGCGCTTGAACAACTTTCTCGGCATCCGAAGCGGCTCCATTCGAGCCTTATCGCGCTTCCTCGGTCCCGGCGCACCTACCAAGCGTACCGCAAGCAAGCCCCGACGGGGATGCCCTGCCTCGATCGTGCGGTTCGTTTCTTCTACCTGAACAGATACTGCTTCAACGGGCTGTATCGGACAAACACGCAGGGCCAATTCAACGTGCCCTATGCTCCTGCACGGAGCGGGCGGTTCCCTTCAGTCGAGCGGTTTGTCGACTGCGGGCGCCTACTACGCCGCGCAACCTTGCGGGAGGGCGACTTTGAGGAACTTATTCGTGCCGAGGTAGCTAAAGCCGACTTCGTCTACCTCGATCCCCCATACGCCGTCGCGAATAGACGCCTCTTCCGTCAATACGGCCCGGACACTTTTGGTCTGCAGGACATTGATCGGCTTGGCTCGGTCCTTAATCACATCCACAGTGTCGGGGCGACGTTCGTGCTGTCCTACGCGGATAGCGTCGAGGCGCGGCGCCTCTTCGGCGAGTGGCACTATCGCCGTGTCAGAGTTCAACGCAACGTCGCCGGCTTTGCCTCCGGGCGCCGCGGTTCCGTTGAAGTCTTGATCAGCAACGTCGCACCTCCAAAGGCGATCGCCACGAAATAGGTCCGGCGCGCGCTCGGCGTGCCGAGAGGTCCCGACCATGTCCCGAAGCGAGGCACAATGACTCGGGCGACTGAAGAACGCCTGGCGCCCAAAGCGGTAGGCGTCAAGAAAGTTCCGACCGGGGATCTCGAGCCGAATCCCCACAATCCCCGTATGCTGTTCGATCGCGAGCCTCTCAAGGTGCTGAGGGACTCGATCGAGAAGGTGGGCATCCTCGTCCCACTCACCGTGTATTGGGGGGCCCAGGAAAAGAAGTACGTCATCCTGGACGGGCAGCGCCGCTGGATGGCGGCTACTGAGCTCAGACTCAAGGATGTCCCCGTCAACGTCGTTGCTGAACCGTCCCTCGTCCAGAACATCGTCACGATGTTCCAGATCCACAAGCTTCGCGAAGACTGGGAGCTCATGCCCACAGCGCTGAAGCTCGAGGTTCTTATGAACGAGCTGGAGGAGCGCAACGACGGTCGCCTCGCACAGCTGACCGGATTGGACGTTGCAGTCGTGACCCGCTGTAAGAAGCTGCTGTCATTCCCACGGCGGTTTCAGGACATGATGCTGGATCCCAACCCCGAGCACCGGGTCAAGGCCGATTTCTTCATCGAACTCTACGCGGTGCGGAACGACCGCTTTGTGAATGACATGCCCTGGTACTCGCGGGACCGCTTCACCGAGCGCATGCTGGAGAAGTACCGTGCGCAGAAGGGTCTGAAAGCCGTTACCGACTTTCGCCTGATGAAGCAGCACATCAGTAACGCCCGCAAGGCCAACAAGAAGCAGCAAATCTCCCGGCGGCTGGAGGAATTCGTCGCGGACGACAGCCTGTCACTCGACCACCTTCAGCTGAAGGAAGCAAACGTTGGGGCCGCCGCGCGCAGGCTCACTAACTCTGTCCGCTCGCTCGTGGACCAGCTGAAGACTCTGGACGTCAACGAGTTTTATGGGGAGGAGGACCTCTGGGCCGCGCTTCAGGATCTCGTCAAGGTCGCGTTGCGGAAGCTATCCCAGGCCGACAAGCGGACTCGGTGAATGCGAAAGCCGAAGCAGCGCGGGGCGCCCATCAACATGCGCCGAGTACGAGACTGGGTTCAGAGGTTCAGCGGTTACCGGATAACGGTGACTGAGAACCGCATCGACCGATGGCTAGACCAGTTCGCTGACCCCGACCGCGACGTGGCCGCCAGGACGCTGGATAGCGTTGAGTTTCTCGGCGCCGAGCCGATCGCCGATGCGTTCCGTAGCCTTCTTGGCGAGGTGCCGGGATGGAGTAGGAGTGCAACTAAGCGAAGTGGCAACTGGAGGTTCGTGGCCTTCTCAGGGAGCGCAGGCGAGAGCGGCGACGAGATGCTGCGCCGCTTCCGTCACGCAGGCGGAATGGCGCCGGCGAACTGGAAGAAGTTGTTCGTCCACCGAAGCGAATTGCTGCAGGAGCGTCTGGAGGCCGGCGACACGGTTGTGTTCGTCGACGACTTCTCGGGCACAGGCACGCAAGCGGTGAACGGATGGAAGGAGTTTGCGGAACTCCTCCCGGGGAGGCCCGATGTCTACCTCCTTCTCGTGGCCGCGACTGAGCAGGCACTCGCGCGAATCCGCGCCGAAACGCCCATGATTCCATTGGCGCACTGGACACTCGGCGCGAAGGCAAACGTGTTCCACTCGTCCTGTAAGCACTTCTCGGGGTCGGAAAAGGACACACTGTTGCAGTACTGCGTCAGGGCCGACAAGAAGCAGCCACGTGGTTTTGGTGATTGTGGACTCACGCTGGTTTTCGCCCACGCCTGTCCGAACAACTCAATTCCAATCTTGCACGCGGCCTCGAAGAAGTGGGAGGGTCTGTTTCGCCGCCACGATGGCTGAGCGACGTGGGAACGACCCATTGCGCACTACCATAGCCCCAGAACCCGGAGCCCCAGCACGAGGATGAGCCCTTCCTTCCAAGGAAGGGGCTTCTTTTTGCGCGGTAGGCCTCGCGCCGCCTGGCACACGGCAGGATCCTGCTCGATCGACGCCAGCTCGAGGGATAGCCACCGCGGCCCGACGGCAGTGACCGTAGCCGCCCGGATGCCGTCGCGCGACGCGCCGCAGCTAATCCGAACCTCCAACGGGGCGGGGTCGAGGCTCACGTGAAGCGACAGCCGGCCCAGCGCCGGCGGCCGTGGAAGAGCCACGTCCGCTGTGGCCGTGTACGGAGGCTCCCGTACGTCGAACCGTGCTCGCCGCACGCTGTCGGCCGAGTCCGCCATGACCGCTGCCGTCGCCACGGCCTGCAGGGAGTCGGCCCGTAGCTCGACCCGGACGCGGGCGCGGCGCTCGAGGCCCAGAGCGCGGTCGAGGCTGTCGGCCCGCTGCCGCTGCTGGACCACGCGTCGCTCGACGGCGGCGAGCTCGGCACCGAGCACGGCCTGGACCCGGGCAGATGCGGCCCGAGTCGAGTCTGCCGCGGCCTCGGCCGAGTCGCGGGTGAGGGCGGTGACTTGGGCACGGGCCTCCGCCCGGCCGAGTCGCCAGGTCTGCAGGGCAAGTGCGGCGGCAAGCAGCACGAACGCCAGGAACGCGAGGCGGCCCGGTCTCATGCGGCGCGTGCCTCGGGGATCTCCGGACGGAGCGCCTCGCGCTCGACGATGGCTACGCGCTTAAGCCAGCCGCGGAGAAACCTCCGGAGCGGTGGCCGACGGGCGGCGAGCCGCTCGTAGAAGCCCTCGCGCCCGCGGCTGTACCCGGCCACGAAGGCGTCGGGCGCCACGGCCTCAATCGCGCGCCACGTCGCCGGCCCGAAGGCACCGTCCTCCGGGACGCCCACAGCGCGCTGGAGGAGCCGCGTCGCGCGGCCCACCCCGGCGTTCACTGCGAAGTCGAAGGCGACGAGGGCCACGCCGAAGCCCAGGCGGAGCAGCTCGTCGCCCCGGACCGGGTCCCAGTACTCGGTGTCGTAGATGGCGGCGATTTCGGCCGGCCGGATGAGGCGCACCGAGCGGGGCGGGAGTCCCCGCTGCCTGCGCCACCGGGCGTAGACCCGGGCCGTCACCCCGTGGTTGGTCTCGCCGCCCGGGTCGTCCGGATCGTTCACGTAGCCGCCTTCCCGCTCGAGGACAACCGCGAGGGCGTCGGGGAAGCGCTTAGTCGGCAAGGTCCTCGCCCTCTGGGACGCGCTCGCGCCCCTCGACGTACTCGGTGCGGGCTCGAGTGCTGGCGTGCTTCACTTCGACCACGGCGTTGCCGGCGACGAAGGCGCCGGTCACCACGGTCGCGATCGTCGTGAATTCCGGGCTCAACCTCCCGAAGAGGGCCAGCAGGAAGGCCATGCAGACGACCAGCAGGCAGAGGAAGAACTTCCGGCCGTGCTGCGCGATGGTGTTCTCGATCATCGGTCTCCCTTCACCGGCTCAGTAGGTCGAGCGCCCACTTCACCGCCGCGCCGACTGCGATGAGGATGAGGCCCCAGAGCTTGGTGTCCGCGGCGTTCTGCCGGCGCTCGACGGCCTTGAGCCGTTCCTCGAGCGCCCCCTGCTCCTTCGCGCGCTGGATGGCCTCCGCCGAGGCCTGGCGCTGGACCGCCTCGACGGTGGCGAGGCGTTCAGTGAGCGCATCGCGCGCGTCTTCGAGGCGCTGGGTGAGGGTGTCCCGGACGCTTGCGAGCATGTCGCGGATGGACTGCATGGCCGCGTTGAACTGGCCCTCGTAGATCGGTGTGTCGCTCATGGCCGGAACACGCCGCGGGCGAGCAGGTCGTCGATGACGGCCTTGAGAGCCTCGGCCACCTGGGCGAGCGTCGCCGTGGCGGTGTCGAAGCCGGTGCGCGTGGCCGTGCCCGTGGCGGCGCTCCAGCCGGTGAGCGGCGCCAGCGAGAAGGCGGGGCGCCAGTCCTCGACCGCGGTGATGGCGCCGGCCGCAGTGGTCACCTTCGCCATGGGAATGCGGCCGGCGGTGAAGCCCGCCGCGTTGGCCGAGACCACGCCCGCGGCCGTGCGCTCGACGTAGTTGACGGCGTTGTTGGCGAGCGCGACGGTGCCGTTCGCCACCCGCACCGGTGCGCCGGTGTCCATCGTGACGCCGCCGAAGTACCCGTAGGTGAGTCCGGCGGTGGTCGCGCGGTTCTGGGCCCACTGCTCATGGGCCATGGCGTCCAAGCGGAGGGCGTTCTCATCCATCCCGGCCTTCCAGCCGTTCTCGCCCAGGGTCCAGCCGTACTGCAATCCCTTCCCGGTCGTGCTCCCCGGCATCACACGCCTCCGTAGTAGTGGCCGTAGGTCATCCCGTACCCGGTCATGATGAGGTCCGGCGTCTCGCGTGCTGTTCCTGTGAGGGTCCCGTTCTTGGGCGTCAGGCGGAAGCGCACTGGCTTGGTCCCGTCGGCATCATCCGCGGCGCGCAGGGCCGCGGTGTAGGTGGCCGCGGCCGTACCGACGAGGCCGGCTTCGGTGCGGGTACCGATCACGACCCCGCCGACGAGGACCTCCTTGGTGAGCGTGCCCTCGACCGCGAAGGCGGTGGCGTCGTCCTGCCGGACCACGCCCGCGCCTTGGGTCACCCGGTTCCGGTGGGCCCAGCTGAGCGACACATCGCCCGTCACTGCGGCCGGGAGCTGCGGGAGCGCGGTGCCTGCGACCCGCACCCGGCCCGGCGGGTAGGGCGCTTGGGCTCGGGCTTTCGTGGTGAGGGCCACGGCCGTGCACTCGGTGTCGAGGAGCTGGCCGGCCTCGTTCCGCGGGAGCGGCTTCACCTGGATCGTGAGGTCCGCCGTCCAGGGCGTCGGCCTGACCTCCTCGAACTGGCCGGGGCGGAAGAAGTAGACCAAGGCGCCGGGCGGGTGCGTGACCGGTGGCGGGACGGTGTCCCAGATCCCGCGGACGACGTCGGTGATCGATAGGGTACCGTCGCCGTTGTCGGCGAAGATCCGCCAGGTCACCAGCTCTTGCCCGGCGGCGGAGACGATGAGGGCGACGTTGTCGCCGCGGACGAGCCCGCCGGCATCGGTGGCATAGGGCAGGAGGAGCGACAGGTCGCCCAGGTCGTTGACCGCGAAGCCGGCCGCATCCACCCCCTCGGTGGTCCAGACGTACGGGGCTGCAAGGGTCCCCACCGGGGTGAACCGGGCAAGGTTCGAGCGGGCCTCGTAGAAGGCGCCGCCCGCCTCGGCGAGGAGGAGGTCGTAGTCCTCGTAGGTGGCCGCCGCGCGGCCGACGAGGGCGAGTGCCCGCCGGCTCGCGTCGAGGCCCGGGGTCATCGGGTAGGGCATCTCGAGGAGCGCCTTCTGGGCGGTGTCCGCCGGAAGGCCGACCGGTTCGGTCCAGGTCGTGGGGGGCGGCGGGGCGTACACGGCGCTCGTCACCCCGAACACGTCCTCGATGGCGTCAAGCTCCATCTCGCCGTCCTCGAGGGTGCCGTAGCGGACGGCGGTGACCCGGACCACGAGGCCGGTGACGCCGTAGCGGGGCCAGGTCACCTTCACCACGTCGCCGGGGGCGAGCGCGTAGCCGAGGCGCGACATCTTCCAACTCAGCTTGGCGAGCGGGACCGAGAAGGCGCGGAGGTAGCGCTGGGCGACGCGGGCGGCGAGGGCGGGCTTCGTGAGAAAGGGGAAGTCCACCTTGGTGCTCCGGATCTCGCCGGTGGCCTGCTGGTTGGCCAGGTTCTGGGCGAGGACGGCGCCTTGCTCCAGGCCCCGGCGCTCCGCAGTGTCGACGAACTCGCGGTAGGTGAGCCGCACCTCGTTCACCGTCTCGCGCCACGAGCCGCGCGAGAGCATCAGGTCACGGGCGTTCTGCTCGGTCACCTCGAGGAGGGTGGCCGGGTCGTAGTCCGCCCGCGCCAGCTTGAGCTGGAGGAGGCCCGTGGTCGGGTCGGTCCGGAGCACCCCGTCGATGTGCTGGAGCACGTCCTCGATCGTGGCCTGCACCTCCGCGGGATCGTTCAGGTCCACCGACAGCCCGAAGCCCTCAGTCCGGAGGGTGACCGCGACCGCCCGGAAGTTCGGGAGGTCGATGAGCGTGGAAGCGAGGCCCAGCCCGTAGCTCGGGTTGGTGAGCAGGTCGAAGACGATCTCCACCGGGTTGGCGTCGCCGGCGAGGTTCGCCTGGGCCGCCGTCTGCTGGAGCTCGGGTGCCGCGGGGCAGCGCCGCACCACAAACCGGACCGGCTTCGGGTACGGGCTGTTGTTGCACCAGTGGAAGTTCCGCATGACGGCGCCGGGGAAGCCCAGCGGCACCCCGTTGGCGACGCCGAAGGTGAAGTGACAGAGCCGGCGGTAGCGGGACGCCGTGGTGGCGCCGTACTTGTTGGTGAGGAGGACGCTCTGGGCGTGGGTCGGCGTCCCCCAGAAGAATTCGAGCGCGCCGGCCACGCCGCCTTCCGACTTCTCGCCCCCGAACATTGTGAGCGCCGCGACGTGGCACATCGTCTGGTCGGCACCGTTTCGCAGGAGCGGGAGCGTCGGGGCGAAGCTGCCGGCGCTGTACGACTGGGCCCAGAAGCCCCCGCCCCAGTACTTCTGTCGCGTGCTCCGGATGCTCTTCTTGTCCCACGAGACGTCGATCAGCTCGTCCAGCGGGCCCCAGCACAGCACCCCGTGCATCCGGGCGTAGAAGGCGGTGTAGCCGTCGTCGCCGGTGTTCTTCTTGACGTCCCCGAACCAGACGATCGAAGGGGCGAGCTCTGAGGTGCCGTAGACCACGGGAATGGCCCGCCCTTCCTCCACCGTGGGGAAGTCGAGCGTACCGAGCTTCGGGCGCTCCACCTTGGGCTGGAGGAGCCGGTTCACCACGAAGCTCGCGATGAAGAGCGCGGGGAGGAGCCACCAGACCATGGTTACGTGAGCCGGTCGAAGGGATTGCGCTTCGGGAGCGCCGGGAAGCCGCCGAAGTTGGCGATGTTGCCAAACCGGCCGTGGCAGGTGGCGGCCGTGCGATCGCAGCCGGCAACGAGTTCCACGGCGGCCCCGGGAGCGAGCCCCGTGAGTGGCACCATGAGTTGAAGCACCGCCGCGTTCTGGCCCACGATGAAGCCTCGCGCTTCGCCCAGCTTGAGAACGCCGGCCACGTAATAGGTCGAGCCGGCGCCGAGATTGGGCGCGCCGGCCACGGTGACGAGGAGGCCGTTCACCGTCGTCACGCTCGCCGCGATGGTGAAGGCCGCGACGGTGAGGCCGCAGTTCACGTCGTAGAGCATCCACGGGCAGGTGCGCTGGACGGCGACCCGCGGGACCGTGCGGGAAAACAGCGCCTGCATCGGGGTGCAGAGGAACCTCGCCTCGGCTCCCTCGAGCGTGAGCGCACTCACCTGCCCGATGAAGAGCGTCTGCGCGTCCGAGGCGCCGCGGTGCGAGCGGTAGACGGTGAGGGATACCGGGGTCGGGGCGAGCCCGCCGATGAACTGGACCGCGAGCGGGTCGGTGCGCGGCAGGGTCACCTCGAGCTGGCGCGTCCCCTGCTCGTCCACCGCGGCCAGCTCGCCGCGTCGGATGACCGCCGGCGTGAAGCTCTGGCCGAGGTAGACGAACGGGTCCTCGGTCGTGGCGTACCGCCACTCCTCCGTGCCGCGGGCGAAGCGGTAGAGCTCGAACGGCGCGGCCCCGTAGCGGGAGACCTCCAGCTGGGCGACGGTGCTCATCCAGGGACCGGCGCCTCCCGGTTCAGGTCCACGACTCGGAGCGTCGCCTCGGCCAGCGCCTGGTGGTGCCAGCGGAGGGCGGGCGCGTCCTCGTCGAGCCGGACCAGACTCAGGAAGCTCACCATCGTCCGGGCCTTGGGGTACGCGACGCCCAGGGTGGCGGAGAGCGTGAGGGTCTCGGTGCCGTTGCCGTTGTCCTGCGCGGCCGTGACGCCGCGGTAGACCGCGAC
>Ga0187893_10013655_pt1 | contig 11249 bp, 3 predicted proteins | sample MA1701074metaG_FD_139574 | JGI IMG/M metagenome (GOLD analysis project Ga0187893, IMG submission 139574) | White microbial mat communities from a basaltic lava cave in the Kipuka Kanohina Cave System on the Island of Hawaii, USA - MA170107-4 metaG ...
CTCGCCATCGGGCGTCTTCCATTCCTCCCACAATCCCGCGAATGCGAACAACCCGCCGTCGCGCCGCCGCACGTAGATCGGTTGAGAAGGCGCTTTGCCGCGTTTGTGCCATTCGTAAAAACCATCGGCGGGAATCAAACAGCGCCGTTTGGCGAACGCCTGTTTGAACGAAGGCTTCTCCGCAATCGTTTCGGCCTTGGCGTTGATCAGGTTGGCGCCGATCTTGGGGTCTTTGGCCCAGAAGGGAATCAGCCCCCATTTGCAGCCGACCATTTCCTTCGACGCGGTGTGGCGGATGACGGGAACGATCTGCGAAGGCGCGATGTTGTAACGCGGCGCGAGCAGCTTCCGGTCTGGCTCGACATCGAATCGTTCTTCGATCTCTTCAAGTTCGTGGTGGAGTGTGTATCTTCCGCACATAACGACCCCCAATTGGTATTGACGTTGACAGTATTGGTCGTTCGTCTATCCGCTGTCAACGAGGCATTCGCTAATGGTCTACCAAATAGCCCGATCATCGGCAGGCAAGCACAGGTTTGTATTAGTTGTCAGGTAAATTGATGGCGCGCGTGTTGTTTTCCAGCTATATTGCCCGCAATCTATAACAATTTGACTAGCTCAGGCATACCTTAGCCGCAAAAGGCAGGTAACTCGTTGTACCAAGCCTGGTACCTGCTTCGGATGTAAACGACTATACGAAATTCTGTATAGTTATTTTTGTTATCCAAATTATCGAACCATTCCAGTCACTAATCTACCTCTACCAGCCTTTGAAATCGAAGCTTCATTACCATAAAAGGATCGGCTTTCCGGTGGAATAACACTTGCCCTGAGCGATGGCGATTCGCAGTACATCGAACTTGATGCTTTTCCAGCATCGAACGTTATGTCTTTCGCCAACTCAGGAGAAATGTATGAAGAGAATATCTTTCTTTGAATGGAGACCGCTCGTGGCCGGTTTGTTAATCGGCCTGATCGGGCTGTCCTCACAAATATCCGCGCAAACGACCACGGCCTCCATCTCAGGAACCGTGACAGACGAACGTCAGGCGGTCGTGGCGAACGCCACGGTGAACATTCGCAGCGTCGAAACCAATTTGACGCGCTCGACGACGACTGACAGCGCAGGGCGTTATCGCGTCAGCAACCTGCCGGTCGGCAATTACGAGATCACTGTTCAAGCCCAAGGCTTCGCGAAGCTGGTTCGCTCCGGCGTCGAACTTCTGCTCAACCAGGACGCGGTCGTCAACCTCGCGCTCAAGCCCAGCGCGCTCGAAGAGGTGATCACCATCGCCGAGAACGCGTCGCTGCTCAACACGAGCACCGCCGAAGTGAGCACGCGCTTCGATTCCAAGCGGCTGTCAGAACTGCCGCTGGCGCCCAATCGCAACGTGTTGAACGTCGCCTTGTCGGCGGCCGGCGTTAGTCAATTGGGCAGCGGGCAGAGCGACTTCGCCCAGGGCGGCGGCACCGGCTCGGTGGCCGCCACCAATTTCTCAGTCAACGGCATGCGTTTGCGGTCGAACAACTTTGTGATTGACGGCGCAGACAGCAACGACCCCAGCGTCTCCGGAGCGCAGCAGCCGCTGCACAATCCCGACGTGGTTCAAGAGATTCGCCTGGTGACCAACCAGTTCACAGCCGAGTATGGCCGCGCCGCCGGCTCGGTCTTCAACATTGTGACCAAGTCGGGAACCAACGGTTTCCACGGCTCTGGCTTCTGGTTTCACAACAACAACCGGCTGAACGCCTGCGGCAACCTGGAAAATGCGGCCAATCCCGGCGGTTCCTGCCGCTCGATCGTCAATGGCGTAACCAAAGGCGCGCGCGACGGCGCGCCGCTTCGCATTGAAAATCAGTTCGGAGGCACGGTCGGCGGACCGATCGTCAAAGACAAGACTTTCTTCTTCGGTTCGTATCAGCGGTGGACGGATCGCCAGCTTCTGGCGGGCTTCACGGTTAATGGCGCTCCGACCGAAGCCGGGCGTCAGATTTTGCAACAGCAGGCCGGAACGCGCCCGCAAGTGGCCGCGGTGCTGAAATTCCTGTCAGCCGCGCAAACGCAAAGCGGGTCGTTCCCGTTCACGCTGGGCGGCCAGACTTTCAACGTGCCCGTGGGCGCGCTGACCGGCTCCAACACCGTTGTCTTCAACAATCATCAATGGTCAACGCGCGCCGATCACCGCTTCAGCGAGAAGCACAGCCTGAACGGCCGCTACTTTTTCAACGACCAATTGAGCGTGGGCACGGGACAGGCCACGCCTTCGGGGTTGGCCAACGTGGTGCCGACGCGCCAACAATCGGCCAACATCGGTTTCAACAGTTTGCTCTCCAACAGCCTGGTCAACGAATTCAGGGTCGCTTATCAGCGATATGGCAACGTAACCACCGCGCAGAATCCGGAGTCGGAGACCATTCCGTCCATCGAAGTTAATCAACTCGGACTGGGCGGTTTCAACGCCGCGCTTGGGCGCACGGCCATCGGGCTGGCGGTCAATCTGCCGCAGTTCCGTTACAACAACACCTATCAAATTCTGGACAACCTGTCGTGGTCGAAGGGCAACCACGCGACGAAGTTCGGCTTCGATTTCCGGCGCGTGGACGTCAAGAGCCTCTTCCTGCCGACAGTTCGTGGCCGCGTGCAATATTCGACGCTCAATGACCTGGTCAATGACACCGCCATCGCTTCGGCTATCAACCGCATCGTGCCTGGCGCGCCGGAGTTGCAGTACTACAAGTGGTACGACTATTTCTTCTACGCCCAGGACGAGTGGAAGATCACCCCGAACTTCACCTTGAGCTATGGCCTGCGTTACGAACTGCCAGGCAATTCGATTGATTCGTTGGTTCCGGTCAGCGACCGCATCGTCGCGGCCACGAATGACCCGCGCTATGCGTTGACGCCCGTGCCGAAGACCGACACCAACAACCTGCAACCGCGTTTCGGATTCAACTGGAATCCGCGTTTTGAGAGCGGCGTATTAGGTTGGATTACGGGCGGCGACAAGATGGTCGTTCGGGGTGGTTACTCGCGCAACAACGATTACGGGTTCATCAACATCAACCTGAACATCGCCAGCGCATTCCCATTCCTCTTCGCGCTGAATCCTTCGCTGACCAACGCCTACGCCAATTTGCTGAGCGCGCCAGCGGCGGCGGCGGCTGACATCCCGTTTATCACCAGAACCACGGTGGCCAGCGATTTCCGCGCCCCCGCCGCCGATCAGTACAGCCTGGAGATTCAACGCGAACTGGCGAAAGATTGGGTGATGCGTGTCGGTTACATCGCCACGAAAGGGACGGGATTGTTCCAAACAGTGGACGGCAATCCGGTCATCGCCACGCGGACGAATCGAACTTCGCTGGACCCAGCCTTCGTCTACTCGCCAGCGCCGGGCTTCCAGAATGTGCCGCGCCGCGTTGACCTGACGCGAGGCATCATCCGCGAACGGTCCAACTCTGCTTCCTCGATCTACCACTCGATGCAGATCAGTTTGGACAAGCGGCTGAGCCGGAACTTCAGCGCAGGCCTGCATTACACCTGGAGCGCGTTCATTGACGACGCTTCGGAGATTTTCAATCCGCAACCGGCGGGCGAGATCGCAACGCCGCAAGACCCCTACAATCGTCGTGGTGATCGCGGGCGTTCCAGCTACGACCGCCCGCACCGCTTCACGGGCAACATCGTTTACGAATTGCCTTTCTACCGCGAGCAGAACGGCGTAGCCGGCCACTTCCTGGGCGGTTGGCAAACTAACGCCTTCTTCACGCTGCAAAGCGGGACGCCATTCACGGTGCTCAACGGCGCCGATCCGGCGGGCGTGTTGCAGGGCATTGACTCGCTGGTGGGCAATGCCATCCGCCCGGTGCAGATCACCTCCGAAAACCTGTCGGGCATGAACATCATCGAGCTGTGGAACGCGGCTCAGGCCGCGCGGTTGGCCGGCCAACCGGCGGGCGCGCCGTTCTTCCGCCAATTGGCGGCGGGCGAGCGCGTGGGCAACATCGGCCGCAACACACTGCGCGCCGACGGCATCGCCAATCTGGACTTCGGGATCATCAAGAACACGAGGATCATGGAAGGCCAGAACATACAGTTTCGCGCCGAGTTCTATAACCTGACCAACACGCGCAACTTCGGCACGCCGAACTCGGTTATCAACTCCGGAGCGAACTTCCTTAACCAGTGGGCGACCAACGGCGGCAATCGCCGCGTCGTAATGAGCCTGCGTTACACCTTCTAAACCGGATGGGAATCTGAACCCATAATCGAGGGCTGAGGACTATCGAACCTCAGCCCTCTTTTTTATCCCTCTCACCACTGACCGGTCCTTTCCTCGTTTCTGGCGCTTAACTCAAATTCGTGCGCTACTTTTATCACGAGATTTCAACCACCTTTGCTTCTTTCCAGGTTCGGCGCTTGCGAGGCAGGCAATATCCGAAATTCTGAACGAATCTTCCAATTTTTCGCATCTTGAGTAGGAACTAATCCCGATGGATTGATTTAAGTCCACTGCTCGGTTTGTATTAGCGATCCAGGCTAACCGGGAACGAGACTTGCAGGCTGAGGCGTCGGAAGGAATTCCAAAAAAGTATTGAGATTTATTTTTCGACGTTTTCTTTTTGAATCTCATTTCGGCTCTGGCTGCACCCTGTCACAGTCAATCAATCAAAATTGCAAACCTTCAAGCAGCCGAGCCAGTTTGCGTACATAAGGTTTGCAAGCAGAACCCATAATTTGGAGGGACATTATGAAAAGGACTATCAGGCTTTTTGCCGTGGCGCTCGCCTTAGCCGCCGGAATGGTTTGGCAGGCCAACGCTCAAGCGACCGGCTCGATTTCAGGCATCGTGACCGACGAGCGCCAGGGAGTGATCGCAAACGCTTCGGTCACGGCTCGCAACATCGGCACGAACGAATCGCGCACTGCGACGACCGACAACGAAGGGCGTTACCGTTTCCCCAACCTGTCAGTCGGCAATTACGAGGTTACCGTTCAAACGAGGGGATTCGCGAAGCTGGTTCGTTCCGGCGTCGAGCTTCTGCTTAATCAGAACGCGGTCGTGGATGTGGTTTTGAAACCCAGCGCGGTGGAAGAGGTTGTCACCGTCGCCGAGAACGCGTCGTTGCTGAACACGAGCAACGCCGAAGTTAGCACACGTTTCGACACGAAGCGTCTGTCTGAGCTGCCGCTGGCGCCGAACCGCAACGTGTTGAACATCGCGCTGTCGGCGGCGGGCGTCAGCCAGTTGGGCAGCGGCCAGACCGGCTTCGCCCAGGGGTTGAACTTCTCGGTCAACGGCATGCGTCTGCGCTCAAACAACTTCATGTTCGACGGCCAGGACAGCAACGATCCGAGCGTTTCCGGTTCGCAGCAGCCGATCAATAACCCTGATGTGGTGCAGGAGATTCGCCTGGTGACCAATCAGTTCGCGGCTGAATATGGTCGCGCCGCCGGTTCGGTCGTCAACCTCGTCACCAAATCGGGATCGAATCAATTTCACGGTTCGGGTTTCTGGTTCAACAACAACGAGGTCTTCAACGCCCGCAGCAACCTGGACAAAGCCGCCGGCTTCAAAGACGCGCCGCGCCGCAATGAGAACCAGTTCGGCGGCACGCTTGGCGGCCCCATCGTCAAAGACAAAACTTTCTTCTTCGGCTCATATCAACGCTGGACGGATCGCCAACTGGGATCGGGGGCCACGATCAGCGGCGTTCCGACCGAAGCTGGCCGGCAGATTCTACAAGCGCAGGTTGGCAGCCGTCCGCAAGTCGCGGCGTTGCTGAAATTCCTGCCTGCGGCGACAGCCGGTAATAACACGTCGGCCACTTTCACCGCCAATGGACAAACGTTCACCGTGCCGCTGGGGTCGTTGACCAGCGCCAACTCCATCGCGTTCAACAACCATCAATGGGGCGTGCGCGCCGATCATCGTTTCAGCGAGCAGCATCAGATCAATGGCCGCTTCTACTTCAACGATCAAAACAGCGTCGGAACGGGTCAGGCCACCCCGGTAGGTCTGGCGAATATAGTCACGGCGCGCAACCAATCGGCCAACATCGGCGTGACCAGCATCCTGTCGAATTCGCTGGTCAACGAGGCGCGCGTCGCCTATCAGCGGTTCGGCTCCGTGACCAATGCCGCCAACCCGTCGTCACAGGAGATTCCATCCATCGAGATCACCCAACTAGGTTTGATCGGCTTCAACGCTGCCGCTACGCGCACGGCCATCGGACTGGCGGTCAACCTGCCGCAGTTCCGGTTCAACAACACCTACCAGATCATTGACAACCTCTCGTGGACGAAGGGCAGCCATGCGGCGAAGTTCGGCATTGATTTCCGCCGCGTTCAGGTCAAGAGCTTCTTCTTCCCGACGATTCGTGGCCGTCTGGCTTACGCCACGCTCGACAGCTTCGTCAGTGACATTGCCACCACGTCGCAGATCAACAAACCCGTGCCGGGCGGCTCCGAGATTCAATACTACAACTGGTACGACTACTTCTTCTACGCTCAGGATGAGTGGAAGATTCGCCCGAACTTCAGCTTGAGCTTCGGCCTGCGTTACGAGACGCCAGGCAACTCCATCGGTTCGCTCGTGCCGTTCAACGAGAAGATTCTGGCGGCCAACGGCAACAACTCGGCCTTACGCTTCCGCAATCCGGGCCGCGACACGAACAACTTCCAGCCGCGCTTCGGCTTCAACTGGCGCCCCGATTTCGGCAGTGACGGCATCGCCGGCATGCTGACGGGCGGCGACAAGACCGTCGTTCGCGGCGGCTATTCGCGCACCAACGATTACGGGTTCATCAACATCAACTTGAACATCGCCACCGCGTTCCCGTTCGTCTTCGCGCTCAGTCCGTCGCTTACGAACGCCTATGCCAACCTGCTGAGTGCCGCTGCGCCGCCGCAGGCAAACTGGCCGTTCATCACGCAGACCACGGTCGGCGAAGATTTCCGGTCGCCGTCCGCCGATCAGTTCAGCCTCGAAATCTCGCGCGAACTGTCGAAGGATTGGGTGATGCGCGTCGGGTACGTCGGCACGAAGGGCAACGCCCTCTTCCAGACTGTTGACGGCAACCCGGTTGTCAGAGAGCGCACCAACCGCAACGACCCGGCGTTCCTTTACAACCCTGCGGGTACGACGCTGACCAACCAGCCGCGCCGCGTTGATTTGACGCGTGGTGTCGAACGGTTGCGCTGCAACTGCGCGCAATCCATCTATCATTCGCTGCAGGTCAGCCTGGACAAACGGCTAAGCCAGAACTTCAGCGCGGGCGTGCATTACACCTACAGCGCGTTCATTGACACGGCGTCGGAAATCTTCAACCCGCAACCGCAGGGTGAAGTGGCAACGCCGCAAGACCCCTTCAATCGCAACGCCGACCGCGCGCGTTCCAGCTACGACCGTCCGCATCGCTTCACGGGCAACGCCGTTTACGAGTTCCCGTTCTTCCGCGATCAAAAAGGTTTGGCGGGACACTTCCTGGGCGGCTGGCAGTCGAACGCCTTCTTTACGCTGCAGAGCGGCACGCCCTTCACGATCCTGACCGGTAACGTTGATCCGGCGGGCGTGCTGCAGGGCATTGACGGGCTGGTGGGCAACGCGATGCGCCCGAACCTGAACACGACTCTCGATCTGTCAAACATGAACCTGATCGAGATTCGCGCGGCGGGTGGAGCCAGCCTCTTCTCGCAGCTTGTCGTCGGGCAGCGCACCGGCAATGTCGGACGCAACACGATCCGCGGCGACGGCATCGCCAACCTGGACTTCGGCATCTTCAAGAACACGAAGATCATGGAAGGCCACAGCCTGCAGTTCCGCGCCGAATTCTTCAATGCGACCAACACACGCAACTTCGGCACGCCGAACACGGCGATCAACTCCGGCGCCAACTTCCTTAACCAGTGGGCGACCGATGGTGGCAACCGCCGCATCCTGATGGGGCTGCGCTACACGTTCTAAAACTCTGCGTTCCCCCAATGCGGAACGGGGAGCGTGGGCGATCTCCGGCTTCGATGAATTGAACATTGATCGAAGCCGGAGGTCACTCGCGCTCCCCGTTTCGCATTTTAGTTGGGCAAATCGCTCAGCGAATAGCGGCGGAGAGCGCATTGGTCGTTTGCCCTTCCACCGTCAATCTGATCTCCACCTGCCCACGCCCGGCCAAACTCCGTGGCACACGCAAATTGATCTGGTCGAGTCCGACGAAATCGCCCTGCGGGCCGGCGAACAAGACCTCAGCGTTCTCGCCGCCAATGTTAGCGGTCACTGACGCGAGATTGCCACGCATCCGAATGCCCGTGCTGAAGAGAATCAAAAACACCTGATCAGTGTCCGGGCCAAGGTCGAGCGGAACCGCGACGAACCTGTTCTGCCCGGAGTCGAACTGGCTGATCGGCTCGAAGCTCTGCGAGCCGTCGGCCTTGATGCGCAAAGCGACTCCCGAAGCGACGCCCTGCCCGTCGCTGTTGGCTGAAAACATCCCGGGCGCGACAGAGGCGATCTGCGCTGTCCCCGCGGCGATGCTGCCGTCGCTGCTGGTAATCGTCAGGTTGGCCGTCCCGGCGGCTGTTCCCGGCGGAATCTGAAAGTTGATCTGTCCGGGAGAGACGAAGAAAAGCGGAGCCGCGCGTTCTGTGCCCGTCTGGTCGCGCAACGTAACGCGCGTTCCGGCCAGCGTAGTTGGCAGCGGCAATGTGGTCGCAGTCGCAGTGCCCGTCGCCAACCCGGCGCCGAAAGCGGCGACGATGGACTCGCCAGCCAGCGATGAGCCGGTAAAGCTGGCCGCGTTGACGCTGGCCGGAGTGGTGAGCGACATCCTGATGATGAAAGCGGTGCCGCCCGTCGTGTTATAAGCGCCGGACGTTTTAGGCAGATCGGACCCCTCGCTGAAACCAGCGACGTAAATCCGGCCAGTTCTGTCCCGCGCCACGCCCATCGCCCGATCCACTGCGGTACCGGTCAGATAAGTGGAATAAAGCAGCGCCGAACCAGTCGAGTTGAGTTTTGTTACAAACGCCTCTGAGGAAGCGCGGAAGCTGGTTTGGAACGCGTTCGGCGTGATCGGAAAATTATTCGACGCGGCTGCGCCAACCACGTAAGCGTTGCCATCCGAATCAATCGCTATTCCATTGCCGGAATCGCTGCCGCCGCCGCCAATGTAAGTGGAGTAAACCAGCGCGCTGCCCGCCGCGTTCAGCTTGGTGACGAAGACATCGTCGCTGGTAGCGGGCGAGGGCTGAAACGATCCCTGCGTCGTGGGAAAGTTCGTCGAAGCGGTTTGCCCGGTCGCGTAAACCTGGCCGTTCGCATCCACAGCGATTGCCTTGCCAATCTCGTCGCGGTTGGCGGCCAGAAAGGTTGAGTACACGGCTGCCGACCCCGCCGGATTCAATTTCAGCACGAAAGCGTCGTGTCCAACCGAGAAGTTTCTTTGAAACGCCCCAGGCGTGGTCGGAAAGTCCGCAGCGTTGGTTCTCCCCGTCAGGTAAGCGTTGCCAGCGGCGTCCAGAGCGATGGCGGTGACGATGTCGTCACCATTGCCGGCTATGAGCGTCGAATAGACCAAAGCCGATCCGCTCGGATTGAACTTCGTCACGAAGCCGTCATCGCCGCGAAAAGTCCCTCGCTGAAACGCGCCCGGCGTGGTTGGAAAATCGAAAGAATGCATGCGCCCCGCGACGTAAGCGTTTCCCGCCGCGTCAATCGCAATGGCCAACCCGGCGTCGTCCGGGCGCGTGTCATCGGCCCCGCCCAGATAGGTCGAATAAACCAGTCCGGAGCCGGTGGGGTTCAGCTTTGTCACGAAGGCATCACTGCCCGTGGTGGAGGCGATGGTGCGGCGATACGCTCCCTGCGTCGTCGGAAAGCCAGTGGAGATCGTCGCGCCCGTCACGTAAGCGTTGCCTGAATCGTCAACCGCGATGCCGAATCCTTCATCGTTGCTGCCGCCGCCGAGGTAGGTTGCGTAAAACCGCGCTGAGCCTTCCGGGTTCAGTTTGAGCACGAAGACATCGGTGTCTCCGCCGTTGTAAATACGCTGGAAGGCAGTTGGCGTGGTCGGAAAGTCCGGCGACAGCGCGGCTCCGGTCACGTAGGCCGCGCCATCGCGATCCACCGCAATCGCGTTGATTGCGTCGTCCTGCGCGCCGCCGAAAAGACTGGCATAAACCAGCAGCGGATCAATCACCAATTCGCGGCTGCGATCATAAGGTCCGATTTCAAAGCCAATCTCGCGCCGCCCCCGCCAGACGTAGCGCCCGCCAACTTCACGCCGCTCGCCGTTGATATTCTGATAAATGACGGGTCGCTGAAAACGCGCTTCGCCCGCCGCAGTCCGCAACCGCAAATCGCCGTTGGCCAACAACCGCAGGCTCCGCGCCCCCGCCACAGAAAGTCGCAGCGCGGATGGATCGGCGCCTGGCTTGACCACCAAGTCGTATTCGAGCCGGCCCTGGTTGCCGTAGTAGATCAGATCAATTCCCGGATACAGATCGTGGTAACGAACCCGTGCGTAGCTCGGCGCGTTGACGACCCAGCGCGCCGGATCGCTGCCGGTCAGGTAATTCGCTCTCGCCGCCGCCTGATCCAGCCCTTCGATCCGCGCCGCCGGATTGGCGCCTAGCCACCTCATCCGCAGCGCGGCGCGCGAATTCCGTTTACGCCAAGCCATCACCGCTTCTGCGTCAGTCAGAAAGAAGTTGAAATGGCCGCCGCGCGCAAAGAATTTGACGCGGGGATCAGTCTGTCCGCGATTGGCCTCGAAGCTCAAAGGCAACTGGCCGTAAGCCGCTCGCGACCGCGCCACAGCGTCATCGGACGAGTGATCGCTGGCTCCCGGAGTTGAACGGCTCGCATCCCACGCTGAAACAGGGCCGCCCAACGGCGTCGCCAAAACGCAGCCAAGAGACAAAACCAGCGCCAGTCTTGCCACCCGGCAGCCGCTCTTCAGTTTTTGGTTGATCGAAAAAATGAAAGCGAACGCAGTCATCCTTACCTCCTCGTAAAAACACAGTGACTCTCCGGCAGGGTACGCGGGCGGAAGACAAACCTCAACTGATTTGCCGGTCAGCGCGCGGCAGCGAAACGAACCGCCCATTGCCTATTGCTCATTCCCAATTACCAATTGTTTCGCAGGGGGAGAATTTGTCGCACTGCCAGCGAACATCGCTTCCCTGCGAAACAATTGGCAATGCGCAATTGGGAATTGGCAATGGCTGCGGTCAGCTATTTTGATCGGTTGTC
>Ga0187893_10013656_pt1 | contig 11248 bp, 10 predicted proteins | sample MA1701074metaG_FD_139574 | JGI IMG/M metagenome (GOLD analysis project Ga0187893, IMG submission 139574) | White microbial mat communities from a basaltic lava cave in the Kipuka Kanohina Cave System on the Island of Hawaii, USA - MA170107-4 metaG ...
AGCATCCAGGACGTTACCGGATCAGGCAGGGGGCCGGTGCTCAGGCGCATGAAACCTATTCAGCTCTCCCCTGGCGTGCTGAATCAACTGAGTGCCAAAGCAATCGTGGTTCGTATAGTCGTCGACAACGGCGGAAAAGTTACCGAGGTCACTCCTGTCAACCAGGAAGGCGCGGCGGCTACACTACCTGCAGACGCTCTTGCCGCTATCCACCAGTGGGAGTTCTCGCGCTCACGGCGCAAGGCAGGCGGCGAGGCTGTCAAATACTTTAGTTTGAAGGCACTAAACCCACGGTGATGTAAGACGAGGCGATCGCTCGACCAAGTTTAGTGCTGCCCCCAGCCTCATGGCTGCTTTCCCGCACCCCACAAAGCCCGACCCGATCGAACTCCCGTATGCTGTCCCCCGCTGAATACTATCTGTCCGTTGACCAAAACATAGTTTACTCCGGTTGAATACTGGTGCGGCCTCTCGAAAGTCGCGTGGTCCTGCACTCGTTTCGGGTCGAGGACAACGACATCGGCGAAAAACCCTTCCTTAAGCATTCCCCGGCGGTCGAGGCCTAAGTTCTCGGCTGGCAAACTGGTCAGCTTGCGGATTGCCTCGCTAAGCTGGATCAAACCCTCCTCGCGGACATACTTTCCCAATAACCGGGCGAAGTTTCCATAAGCGCGGGGATGTGTGTTTGATCTGAGAAAGACACCTTCAGTTGCCATTGAAGCGCCATCTGACCCAAAGCTCACCCATGGCAGCGCGATCTGCTTTCTAATGTTTTCCTCAGACATCGTGAAATACACCACACCGACGCGCGATTCGTCTTCCGTCATCAAATCCAGAACCGTTTCAGCGGCTGCCTTGCCACGAAGTTTGGCGACTTCGTCGAGGGTCTTTCCCTGCAGCGGCTTCAGTTTCTCGCTTTTGAAGTCCACGAGCAGGATTTTTTCCGGAGCGTTCACGCGGTTTTCAGTTCCGGGTGTGGACGCCGTCATCTCACGCAGAATCTTTTCGCGCTCTCTCGGGTCTCGAAATCGCCGGCGCATCGCATCAGTACCGCCACTCTGTGCCCACAGTGGAATGCAGGCATTAAGCCCCGTGGAACTGGCCGTATAAGTGTACATGTCGGCTGTGATCTTCAATCCTTCCTGCCGAGCGGCTTCCACCTTTGCGATCGCAGCGTCCATCTTCTTCCAATTCTCCTCGCCCGAAGCCTTGAGGTGATAGATCTCGGCCGGGATTTGAGCTTCGCGGCTGACGCGAATCAGTTCATCGATGCCCTCAAGCAATTGCTTGCCTTCGCTGCGGATGTGCGAAATGTATTTGCCCTGAAATGGTGCAGCGGCCTTACAGAGTTCGATGAGTTCTTCCGTACTGGCATAGTTAGCCGGTGCGTAAATGAGCGATGAAGCGATTCCCAGAGCGCCAGCCTTCATTTCCTGTCGGACCAGGCTTTTCATTAAGTCGAGTTGTTCGCGCGTTGCGGGCTTGTCCTCCAAACCGATGGCGTATTCTCGAAGCGTTGTCGCGCCGAGAAACGAAGCAACATTTTGCGAGACACCCTTCCTTTCCAGATAGGTTAAGTACTCGGCTAAAGTGGTCCATTCGATTGGGTATTTAATGTCGCCTTGTTCCTTAAGCACCCGCACTTTCATGGCTGGCGTCAACGGCCCCATGGAATCCCCTTCACCCATGACCTGCGTCGTCACGCCCTGTCGAACTTCTCCTTGAGAGTCGCCGTCGGCAATCAGGCTCTCGGTTGACCAGCTCAGCATGTTGATAAAGCCGGGCGCGACTGCCTGGCCCGACGCATCCACAATGCGGTGGGCCTGGGAGGCGTCGGGTCGACCTATTCTGACAATCCGATCGCCGGAAATGGCGACGTTCGCCTTAATGGGGGGATCGCCGCTGCCATCGTAAACCTCGCCGCCTGCGATCAAGATGTCGTACACTGGCGCGGTTGCGCGTTGACAGGAAAAGGTCATGAGGGCATACAAGAACACCCCGAAAGTACTGATCCAACTTCGGCCAAAGTCGATGAACACAGACGTTCTTGAGATCATGAAGGGCTCCTTGGAGATCAACAGTTTCTTGCGAGCCTGCCCCGACAGGGGGGCAACCCGAAGTCAGGAGAACCGATTGCTGAAATGTCCCATTTCGTCAGGAAACTGAGAGCACACGCTGAGGCTGAATTCGGCGTGTTGAACCCATCCGCGATTGAAACCTGGCTGGGCTATTGGTCGAGCACCGTGGAACGCAACCAGGCCATTCTCCAATTCTTTCGCTCGAAGTTGAATCTCAATCTGCAGGGCAAGCGTGTTTTGGATGTGGGCTGCGGGACCGCCGGGCTTTCGCAGCTTGTCACGCGCGAAGGCGGAGTCTACTTTGGCTGTGACTTTTTTGAAAAGATTCTTGATTTTGGGCGGGCATTCACCCGTGATCTGCCCCAGGGCGCTCAGGCCTCGCTGGTGCGAAGTTCGGCTGTCGATCTGCCTTTTTCCGATCGTTCGATCGATGTTGTGATCGGGTTCGATGTTATCGAGCACCTCGTGGGAGGCGAGTCCTGGCAGCGCAAATTTCTCGGCGAGACTCGCCGTGTGCTCCGGCCTGACGGATTGCTGCTCTTGACCACGCCAAATCGGCTGTGTCCTTTCGAGGGACACACGTTTCTGATCGGTCCTCAATTTCTGCCTGTCTCCCTGGCCGATCGCTACATTCGCTGGCTGCGGCCGCAGTTCTTCCGGGAGTATCACACTTATGCTGAGGTGCAGTTGCTTATGCCAGGGCGGATGAAAGCAATGATCGAGGAGGCCGGGCTCAGATCACTCCATGAACTGCCATGGTGTACGGATCGGAAGAGCTATCGCCCCGCGACCCGCTTTCTGCTTCGATTGTGCGCCTCCATCGGTCTGGGTTGGGCAGTGTTCTACAAATTTCAGATCGCAGCCGTCAAGCGGGAATCCCTTCAAGCGCTCCAGGCGCTGAAGCGTCCTCTCAACAACGAATCGTTTTTTCCAGAACCTGGCCTCGCCGGACTGCTGAAGAAAGGATTTGGCCTTATGGCACGGCGATGAGTTGAGCGGGTGCAGCAGGGGATGTCAGACATAAGGAAAAGGCCCTCCCGAATTGTGAACGCGATTTTTCGGGGGTCTCTGGCCGAAAGTCAAAGGCTGACTCCACTCGGCAAGGGAACTTCAGGGTTTCTACATTGCCCCCTTTTTCAAGGGGGTCGCGTCGCCTTTTGTGCGTCTTCATTGCTTCGCCGCAAGTCCAGATCAGAAATCAGATTGAGGAGTTACACCGTGATGAGACTACCGCTGTTTTTCTCCCTGTCGGTCGTTTGCTTCTTCCAGTTGCCGGGTGCCTTGCTTGGGCAACAGACCCGTCTTGATGCGACCGCCATGTTGATGAAGGAACTTACCGAGGCGCACGGCCCCACGGGCAGCGAAGAACCTGTGGGAAAGATCGTGGTCCGTCATCTTCAGCCTTTGGTGTCGGACCTCAAAGTGGATGGCCTGGGGTCCATCATCGGTACCAAGAGAGGCAGTGCCGATGCGCCCCGAATCATGCTTGCAGCCCACATGGATGAAGTTGGCTTCATCGTCAAAACCGTTACTCCCGACGGATTCATCTATACGAATCCCGTTGGAGGCTGGAGAGATCCGGTGTTGCTCGCACAGCGCTGGGTGATCATGACCCGAAAGGGTCCGATTGTGGCTGTGTCTGGGGCGAAGACTACCCACGTGATGTCGGCTGACGTGAAGAACCTCTCTGTGCCTCAGCAGGATGTTTTTCTGGACGTGGGCGCCCGCACCCGGGAGGAGGCTATGGAGACCTTTGGCATACAGCCGGGAGATCCCGTGGCGCCTGAAAGTCCATTTCAAGTCATGGCCAACGGAGAATTTTATATGGCCAAAGCCTGGGACGACCGTGTCGGACTGGCTCTGATTATCGAGGCGCTCAAGCGTCTGCAGGGGCATCAGCATCCCAACACGATCATGGCCGTGGCAACGACACAAGAGGAAATCGGACTGCGGGGAGCGCACACGAGCACCGCTCTGGTGGAGCCGGATCTGGGAATTTCACTCGAAGTAGGTGTCGCTTCCGACTACCCTGGCACCAGCCAGAAGGAAGCGCAGGAAGCCCTCGGAAAAGGGCCGGGCATCTTTCTTTTGGATAGCAGCATGATTCCGAGTCGCAAGTTGAAGGAGTTCGTCGTTGAGGTGGCGCGACGGCAGGGGATCCCTGTTCAGTTTGAGGTCCTCACCGGCTACGGTGAAGACGGAGCCGAAATGCAGCGCTACAAAGGAGGGCGGCCTTCGATCAATCTTACGGTTCCCACGCGTTATCTGCATTCCCACATAGGCATTCTTAGCCGCAAGGATTTCAACCGCGCAGTAGACCTTCTTACAGCCGTTTTGCTGGCCTTGGACCAGAAAGCACTCGAGCAGATCAAATCGTTTGACTATTTCAAGTAGCCGACGATGAGTGGGTCCAACACGGATGGAGGCGGAAATATTTCTGTTGACAGATATAGACAGATGTCTATACTGACAACTGTCTGCTTTGATAGGTCTCTCTTTATCATTTCAATCGGCGATGAAGAATTCGGAAACGCGCGTCAGGTGCCCTTGGTGCCTGGGCAGCCCAATCTACAGGGATTATCACGACTATGAATGGGGCGTTCCAGTTCACGATGACCGCCTTCTGTTTGAATTTCTGATTTTGGAGGGCGCGCAGGCTGGGTTGAGTTGGTTAACGGTGTTGCAGCGTCGAGAGAGCTACAGAGCTGCCTTCGACAACTTCGAGGCTGAAAAGATTGCCCGCTATGGTGCCCGTGAAAAAACAAGCCTGCTGGCCGATTCCGGCATCATCCGCAACCGGTTGAAAGTTGAAGCGGCAGTGGCGAACGCTCAAGCGTTTCTGGCTGTTCAAAAAGAGCTTGGCAGCTTCAATACTTACGTTTGGAAGTTCGTGAACAATGCGCCCCTGGTGAATCGCTGGAAGAGGCTGAAACAGTTGCCGGCGGAAACACCTGAGTCGAACGCGTTGAGCCGCGATTTGAAAAAGCGAGGCTTCCGGTTTGTGGGACCGACAATTTGTTACGCGTTCATGCAAGCTGTCGGCATGGTGAACGATCACATTCTCGAATGTTTTCGCCATCCTGAGAATCTGAGAGCACCGAAGCAACGAACGCCGGCCCCTAAGGCGAAGACGAGAACAAGGAAACCTTCGTCGAAGGGGCAATAGGTGGCCCATCCGAATCGTGATGTGTAGCTTCCATTCATGAGCATCCGATAACACCGACAGAAGGCTGGCGAGGCACATCATTGGCTTGGAGGCGTTCATGGAATTGACCCAGAAACAACAGGAGGTTCTCGATTTCATACAGGGGTTTTTTGCCAGGCAGGGAATGGCTCCGTCTGTTCGCGAGATTGCCGAGGCCTTGGGTAAGTCTGCCCAGGCGATTCAACAACACATTGAGAGTTTGCGCGCCAAAGGTTGCTTACAACATCAGCCGTCCAAATCGCGGACCAACGTTCCGATGCAGTCACAGCGCTACACTTCAGAGCGAATCAACCAAGTTCCGATTGTAGGCCGCGTTCAGGCTGGGCTGCCTGTTCTAGCCGAAGAGAATCTTGAGGGCACTGTGCCTCTGCCGCGAGACTGGGCCAGAGATGACAAGGTTTTTCTACTGCGTGTGATCGGCGACAGCATGAAGGATGTGCACATTGTATCGGGAGACTTGGCGTTGATTCGCCAGCAGCCGACAGCAGAGAATGGCGAGATTGTAGTGGCCCGTCTGAATCAATCGGACGCGACACTGAAGCGCTTTTACCGGCGCGCCAACCAGGTGGTGTTGAAGGCGGAGAACCCCAAATACGATCCGATCGAAGTGCCTGGCGATGCAGTGGAAATCATTGGCAAGTTGATCGGTATCTATCGGAAAGTCGTTTAATTCAGCAGTCAATTGCAGCCATTTCTCGGGCCAGACCGATTGCGAATCCGTGAGGAGACAACAGCGATGACATCCAAATCTGGAGGTCTTATGAACTCTTTGCCTATAGAATCGATCCATTGGAGAGAGCGTCTGAAACAGCGGATTGGTCTCGAGGCCGGCATTCTTCGGGCTCTAATTCGGTGGGGAATGGCTGAATCGGCTTCCGATGTCTGTCGCGGCCTGGAGGAACATTTTGGAAGTACGCTGGAATCGCAGATCGAGAAGACCGTTACGCGGCCCGTTCGGCATTCGGCGGCGGACAGAGTTTTCGTGCGGGATCTGCTCCGAGAGGCCTACCTGCGAACACGTGAAATCCCGCGTCGCTCCGTTACACAGGAGCGCCTGCACGATGGTCTCTTGACGGGTTTCGATGAGCTGTCACACCAGATTCTCCTCTGTTACGAGGGATTTCTTTCGGAGAGCAGCGCATTGGATGAAAAGGCTGCATAGAGAGGATGAGCCGGGACCACGTCCCGAGAAAACGACTATTGGTTGCGATGTTCTGGGGCTGCTGGAAGTCTGATGGAGTCCTGACTTCGATCAGCAGGGACTTCAGCGATTAGTTTGACTCCCTGTACTATCCGGCGCTAGATAACGTGCGGAACCTACTTGGACTGGATGCCTTCCTTCGCGATTCCTCGTAGGGTTAACAATGGAGATCGATATGACAGTCAAATCAATTCCTGATGGTTATCACACTGCAACACCTTACCTGGTGGTCCAGGATGCCGCCCGGGCGATTGAGTTTTACAAGAAAGCATTTGGGGCACAAGAGCTCATGCGCTTGGCGAGCCCAGACGGGAAAATAGGCCATGCGGAGATTAAGATCGGAGATTCGCCCATCATGCTGGCGGATGAGTTTCCAGAGATGGGATTTCGTGGGCCGCGGGCTTTAGGGGGATCACCGGTAAGTATCATGCTCTACGTCGAAGACGTAGATACTTTCTTCAACCAGGCGATAGCAGCTGGCGCGAAAGCTGTGCGGCCGGTAACAGACCAGTTTTACGGCGATCGATCAGGCAACCTCGAAGATCCATTCGGCCATGTCTGGAGCATCGCGACTCACAAAGAGGATGTTTCGCCTGAGGAAATCGAAAAGAGATTCGCGGTGGTCATGGCCAAAGGGAAGACTTAGCTTCGCCCCCAGGCGGGCGAGTGAAGGCTTGCAAGGAAACGGTGTCACGGGTGCTGCTGGCTGGGCCCGACTGTGGCGTAGCGGGAAAATAGACGAGCCCGCCTTCCAGCTTCCGATCTGCTGAAGTGACATTTTGCGACTGGCCAGTCGGAGATCTGTAGACGGTACGATCCATTGGACTCCGGGCTGCAGCGTGTCGCAATTTCGCGAGAGATGTAACAGAGCAGAGTTCAGACCAGGTTGAGAATGAGCAAATCTCGCCGATGCATTGCGCTCGTAGCGCACGATAATAAGAAAGCGGAACTTGTTGCTTGGGTTCAGCAGCATCGGGATATTCTTTCTGAGTATGACCTCTGTGCCACGGGCACTACGGGTGCTTTACTGGAGAAGGAGCTGAGCCTGCCGATCCGGCGGTTCGAAAGCGGACCATTGGGGGGCGACCAGCAGATCGGCGCCAGGATCGCCGAAGGGGAAATTGATTTCCTCATTTTCTTTTGGGACCCGTTGGCTCCACATCCTCATGATCCGGACGTCAAGGCGCTGCTGCGCATTGCGGTGGTTTGGAACATCCCATTCGCGTGCAATCGAATCTCAGCGGATTTCATGATCGCTTCTCCACTCATGTCCAAGGCGTACCGTGCTCAACGCCCCAATTTCGATTCCTACCGTCAGCGTTACAAAACGTGACTACTGCCAAGATCCTGCGGCACCTTCAGTCGCTTTCGAAGCCAGAGAACGTGGCCGGCATGGCGCGCTTCGGAATTCATGCCAAGAAAATCTACGGGGTTTCACTTCCAGAGCTAAAACGCCTCGCGCGGTTGGTGGGCAGGGATCACCGGCTGGCCCAAGAACTTTGGTCGTCCGGTGTCCATGAGGCCCGCCTGCTGGCGTGCTTCATTGAGAATCCAGACGATGTGACGAGCCGGCAGATGGATCGCTGGACTGCCGGCTTCGACAACTGGGCCGTATGCGATGGCTGTTGTTTGCACCTTTTTGCGAAAGTGCCATTTGCACGGCAGAAAGCGGTGGCATGGAGCAAGCGGAGCCCACAGTTCGTCAAACGGGCCGGGTTTACGATGATGGCGGTCCTTGCGGTGCACGACAAAGAAGCCACTAACTCTCTGTTTCGGACCTGGCTTCAACTCATCAAGGTCGCTTCCACCGACGAGCGGAATTATGTCAAGAAAGCTGTCAATTGGGCGTTGCGCCAAATCGGCAAACGGAATCTTGCTTTGAACGGCGCTGCGATTTTCACGGCCAGGGCTATCCAGAAACTCGAGTCGAGCTCGGCACGCTGGATTGCAGCCGACGCGCTTCGGGAGCTGACGAGCCGTGCGGTGCAGGAGAGACTGCGGAAGGGGAAAGCAGTGAAAGCCCGACAAATTTGATGTTTGGAGTGAGAGTGCTGAGACCGGTTCGAAACGATAGGACAGCAGTCCGATGTGTCTAGCGAGGGGTAAGCCTGGGCCACGCCGTCTCGACTCCCTGCCTTTGAATAAACTGTTGAAAATCGGAAAGGACGGACTTCTGGTTGCGAATCTGCCGAGGGAGCATTTTTCGATGGAAGGCAAAAGCCGCCAGTAAGCCTGATGACTCGCCAATGTTCCATTCCACCGGGTGCAACCGGTAACAGCCATTGGTAATGTGCGTGACTCCCAGGTTCTTGCAGCCTGGCAGCAGATTTTCAGTTCGTTGCGGAATGAGAGATCCCAGGGGAATTTGAAAGGGCAGGGAACTGACGTCGATATAGTTGTCTCCGCCCGAGCTCGGATGGAGATCAATGCGGTAGCTGCCGATCCCGACCGAATCTGGGAAGGGTGCTGCCGTGACTTCCTCACGCGGTTTGCCGGTGTACTGCATGCGGGCGTCGGTTCCGACATGTTGCTCAAGGACAGTAAACTCGGCCTTGATCCGTCGCGACTCTCTAGTGTAGGGGTGTTTGGCAAGGCCGTCTTCGGTTCCCACGATATCGTTCCGCAGGCGCAGGCCTGGCCATCCCGTTCCGCCGTCTGGGCGGGGTGCTTCGGTCTGCATCCAGTAGAGAAGGGACAAGCTCAGTTGCTTGGCGCGAAGCAGGTGTTTATGAGCTTCGTCCTGGGGCACGTCGATCAAGTTCCCCAGCCAGTAGTCGTTCTGCGGCCAGTTCACCAGGCAGATATCACTCTGGTAGGTGCCTTCGACGAAATTTCTGCGGTCCGCGATGCGGCGATACTTCCAGAAACCCTCCTTGCCGGGTTCATCTTCGTGGAGCGGGTCAATCATTCTTGTTAAGGCTTTGAGCGTTATCGGATGCGAGTACTGCCAGCTTAGCAGCTTTCCAGGCCAGGCCGGACGAAGCAACGGGGTATAACTCCGCCAGAAATCGTACTCGCTGGGTTTATCAACAGTGTGGTTTTCACCGGCCAGGTAGTCGATGGCAAAACAACAAGTGAACGATTGGATGTTTCCTGGCTGAGCTTCCACGGGCGCGTGCGGCTCGTGCGTTTCACGTTGGGATTCGAAGCCGACGACAAACTCCGTGCGCGTCAGTGGCAACAGGTCACCCATTTCGGTGGCATCGATGAAGAATTGAGCGGACAAGACCAGGGTGTCTCCGGAGACGCTGCTGCGGACGGTGACGGATCTGACCGAATCGGCCTGCATTTCGGCTGCGACGGCCTTGTGTCTTCTGAGTAGGATCAGCTGATGTCCACTGGCATAAGGCGCCAGCAGTTGCTCAAATACGGCTAACGCTACGCGCGGCTCGTGGCAGAGCCGCGAAACGCTTCCGTTCCTAGGATTCAGTTCTCGGCGGGATCTGGCTTGGGGAGTGAGCGGATAGTGGAGCCGGTAGTATTCTCTGACTTGAGAACGAAACTCGCGGTAAGTTCTTGTCCCGCCGAATCCCTCAATCCACGGGTGCTCGTCTGGTGGCACAGCTTGTTGAGTGAGCTGCCCCCCAATCCAATCCGTTTCTTCAGTCATGATGACTCGCAGCCCGTTTCGGACTGCAGCGAGCGCTGCTGCGCATCCGCCGGTCCCACCGCCGACGATAACCAGGTCAGCCTTGAGTTCTCTTGGACGGGCTCGTTGCAGCGCGGAGCCAGAGAGCGCAGAAATGTTTGCCCCGCCGGCAGCCATTAGCCCGGCGTATTGAAGAAAAGACCGTCGTTTCATGATTATCAAAGCGGAAGCCACCGCCGGGAAGCGGGCTTGTGTCCAGTTCTTGGCCGGCGGGGCAAACTGGCCAAGCTGGTTACCGGCTCATAACGGAGTCTGACTCCATCTTCTGCTTTCAAAAGACGGCGAGCCGGTTCGACTGGCTCTGCACACTGCGAGAAGAACCTGGTCCGGAGGTCTTGATGACTGCCAGTGAAAGAGGCACATTGCCGTTTGGACACGCTGAGGGCAACTTCCGGAAGTCCGTAGGCTGAGATCAACAAAAAAGCCTGCAGGCAAAATGCTTGCAGGCTCTTAGGTAACGCCTCTGTCACAGCGATTATCGTTCGTTCTTGCTGGCCAACTTTTTCGCGTTTTGGAACAGGGCTCTGGCTTGAGGCAGGACTTCGAGGGCCTTGTTCACTTGAACATCACCTTCCAGGAAAACCTTTTGCGCTTCTTCCTGACTTGTGTGTCCAAGCACGTATTCGTAGCGTAACTGGCGCTTGATGAAATCGACATTTGCTGTAAAGTCTGCTTCTTCAAACTCTACCTTGTCGTTGGCCAGGAAATTCCGGAACTCGTTCAGTACCGACTCGCTCGGGCCAAAGTTCTTGTCGAACCCAGCGTGTGATACGTTGTAGGAACGGATAAACTTGAACAACGACGCTTTGCTAAGCAGTAATGTCTGAAACCGGTTTGGTTTCGGAATTTCCACTTTGATATCCGGGTTTATGCCGCCGCCGCCATAAACTTCACGACCGCTATCAGTGGTCTTAATCTCGGTGGGGGGAGTGTCCTTTCCTTTGTTGTTATAATAGTCATAAAAAGACTTGTGAGCGTAATCCCGTTGGATAAGACGGCCACTGGGAGTGTACCACTTGGCGGTTGTGAGCGAAACGCCGGCCCCCTGGCTCAAAGGAAACACCGTTTGGACCAATCCTTTTCCAAAGCTTGTCTCGCCCAGGATTAAACCCCGA
>Ga0187893_10013657_pt1 | contig 11247 bp, 4 predicted proteins | sample MA1701074metaG_FD_139574 | JGI IMG/M metagenome (GOLD analysis project Ga0187893, IMG submission 139574) | White microbial mat communities from a basaltic lava cave in the Kipuka Kanohina Cave System on the Island of Hawaii, USA - MA170107-4 metaG ...
CACAATGGTATTGACCTGCCTTTTATAACCTGTGAGCCTGCCTGTGAAGGCATGCCTGTTACGGCATCAACTATTACTTTTCCTGTTGCAGGGTCTCTTTCATAATCTGTAAGCTGGAAACCAAATGCAGGCATACCCACTACGGCAATATTGTTTACCGTAGGTGAGCTTACAGAATTTTGTATAAAGCCGCTGTTACCACCGATAACTATAGAAGTATTACCGAGTGTACGTGTTACTTTATTATCGTTATAGGTTGCATTTATTTTAAGGTCAATCCTGCCTTTGCCAACTTTTATTAAAGGGCTTAAACCAAGATCCATTTCTACACCATAGTTTTTAAAGTCTGCTGCATTGGCTAAGCCAAAATTATACCCGGTAGTGGAGGATTGTGAAATGAATAAGATTTGATCTGTATTGTTTTGATGAAAATAAGTTGCTTCAAAATTTATCCTGTTCTTCAGGAAGCCTAATTCTACTCCTGCTTCTTTGGTATTTACAAATTCTGGTTTAAGATTAGCATCTGGTATGGTACCGCCTGAAGTAAAACCTGCCACGCTGCCATAAGGGAAATTAACAGGTTGCGAATAGGTAACAGATAATGAATATGGATTAAGGTTTACATTACCCGACTTTGAAATAGCACCCCGTATTTTAGCATAAGAAATAAAACCGCTGTTTTGTATAGCTGGTATAGCATCAGAAAGTACAACAGATAAATTTGTCGCAGGATAGAAGAAAGAGCGGTTTTCCCTGTTAAGCCTGCTGTCCCAGTCGTTCCTTCCGGTGAATTCAACATTTGCCCAGCCTTTATAACTGAAACCCAGGCTTCCATAAACTGAAATGAGCCTTGAGAGTACATCAAAATTATTGATGGTGGTGGTAGTGCCATTGAAACCATAATAGGTTGGTACTACTGCATCTCCGCTGCGCACTGCAACATTATACAAACCGGGCACCACTAAATTATTACCGCCAACTGTTACATCTTTGGAACGGTTTTGTCTCACCATTCCACCTGCAATATATTTTACAGTAAGGTCTTTGTATAACTTGCGGTCACCACTTAAGAAGTAATCAAGGTTAATACGGGAAACATAACTGTCATTATCCAAAACGCTGCCCGGCTGGTCAGAGAAATTGGTTGCAGTGCGGTTAGCTTTTGCCCAATCTGTTGTTTGAATGGGTGCATTTGTGTTTTTAAAGTTGGCAAAAGAAAGATTGGTGCTCAGTCTTGCAGTTGCTTTTAACCAGGAGAAGAGCTGATAACCAACATCTGCATTACCAATAAAATTATCAGACCTTCCTTTTGTTCTTATATTACCTATAAGCCAGTAAGGGTTTATAGAAAACTCATTATAGTAATTGGAGAACTGCGAAAACTTATCGTTTCTCCAGTCTTTATAATTCAGCAACGGTACATTACTGCTTGTTTGCATTACAAGAAAAAATAAACCACCATTATAAGCGCCGGGCAGTGATGTTTGTAACCCGGCTTCATTTACCACATCATAATTCTGCAGTATGTAATTGAGCCCATAGTTAATAGTGAAGTTGCCAAACTTTTTATTACCATTAAACCTGAAACTGGTACGCCTGTTTTCATCTTCAGGTATGATGCCTCTTATTTTTGCATCTTCAATACTTACATAAAAATCTTCTCCCGCAATGGTTGCAGAATTCTGGAATGTTAAACCGGTGTTCCAGAATTTTATTTTGTCTTTATAACGCTCATTGCTGTAAGGATACATTTGTATGGAACCATCTTCCAGTTCTATACCTACAGGCTGCATACTGCCATCGAAGGCAGGGCCATATTGCTGGTTCTCATAAGGCACATAACCATAGTTGCCATAAGGATCAAGTATCTCACCGGCGCCTGCACCAAATTGCTTTTGAATTTTCGGGAAGAAAGAAACACTTGCTGCCTGCAAGGTTGAACTTAACGTAATAGTGGGCACCTTCCCACCTCTTTTGGTGGTAATAACAATAACGCCGTTTACTGCATCGGGGCCGTAAATAGCAGCAGATGCAGCGCTCTTCAGCACTGTTAAACTTTGCACGTCATTTGGCGGAATAGAAGAAAGATAACCTAATGGAGTTGGCGCACCATCTACAACAAGCATGGGCTGGTTATTCCCTGTAAGAGAACGGATGCCTCTTATATTGATCTTCGCATTTTCAAACACACCGCTGTTTACAGTAGAAATATTCAGCCCCGATACTTTGCCATTCAATGCCTGTTCTATATTAACAGACTTGCCCTGTGTAAGAGCTTTATTGGTTATAGTAGTAGTAGAATAACCCAAATCTTTTGCCTGGCGCTGAATACCAAGCGCAGTGGTAACAACCACATTCTGCAATTCATTGGCTACCCTGCTTATAACAACTGCAACAGAAGCTCCGTCTCCAACTTTTACTTCCGCTGTTTCAAAGTTGATGGCAGAAACAACAAGTATGTCGCCTGTTTTTGCCTGGATACTAAAAGCGCCATCGGCCGCAGCCGCTGTTGCATTTTGCGTACCCTTAATTGTAATGGTTGCACCCGGTACCGGGTTATTCGTTTGGTCTGTAACCTTTCCGCTAATACTGCGCACCTGTGATCTCGCCATCACTGTGCCCAGCATTGCAATTAGAAAAAGAAATACAAATTTTTTCATAATCATTGATGTTTTGGTTGAGCTGTTTTTAAAATGTATAAAATGGGTCATTATTGTCCGGCTAAATTTTAAATCATTTGTGCAAACCCTTTCGGGTACTGGGTTTCATGGCCCCCTCTCCTTCGAAGAGGGGGTTGGGGGTGAGGTCAACACCAGCAAGGCTTTGAGCATTTTAGTCGGACAATAATGAAAATGGGTGATGTTTAATGCAGCGGCATTTGAATTTTCTGTACGGGCTTTTACTGTGTATTATGGCCCTGCGGAAATTCCGGTTATACAATAAATAGTTATTAATGATTTTGCATTTAGCATGAATAACAGAGATTTCTAATGTTGACTACTTTACATTATTCCGCACATTCCGTTAAGGACATGTGAATATGTACACGACATGCTAAACTGAAAGTTTGCTGTTCATGCATATCCTGTAAATTCCTGAAGCATGATTTTTATTTACCAAAACATGAAATGTGTGGGCTAAAAGTTTGAGGTACTTTTATCAGGAAAGGAATTTTTTTGTGGCCAGGCGGGGGTACGGGCGGGCATCGCCTGTTGTGTCACTCACTTGATCGTTCAGAATATTATTGAGCTGCAAACTTCAGGCTATCAGCTGCAGGCAAGTACTAAAAAAGCTTGCGGCCTGCAGCTAAAAGCTCATAGTTATTATTCAGTACAAGTGAGTGACACAACAGGTGACGATAGCAGTAATACAGCGAGGTACCAAAATACACCGCTTATTATCTGCACAACAACTATTAATGAGAAAACAGGAAGAGATGGATTTGTTTACTCGGTAACTACAAAACCCGCCCAATAATAAGGTGGATATTTTTCTTTCATTGCAAGCCGGGCATTATGCAATGCGGTATTTGGATCATTGCTTTTTAGCAGGGATGAATAAAATAACAACATGAATGCGGAAGTTTCTTCATCGGGAATTTTCCATAAGCTCATGAGTACATGTTTTACGCCGGCCATTTTGAAAGCCCTTTGCAGGCCATACACGCCTTCATTATCCTGTATATCGCCAAGCGCCGTTTCGCAGGCACTAAGTGTTACAAGTTTTGTATTGCTCAAATCGAGTTGCGCAATTTCATAAGCGGTAAGTACACCATCTTCCGCAGCATAGCTGGTATTACCAGACCACGCTGTATTAGCGCCTGCCAGTAAAAGCCCGCTGCGAAACATAGGGTTTTGCTGCAGCGAAAAAGAATTATGCTCATAAGAATAGTAATTGTTTGTTTGTGCAGCAGATGACAGAAAAAAACCATGCGTGGCAATATGCAATAACCCCGGAGAATTACCGTCCATTCTTTTAAATTTTTCTTCACCGGCATTACTTTCCGTTTCCTGTTTACATGTTATATTTTTTTCTTTCAGTAATGAATATATAGTTTCTGTTTCTGTTTTTGTACCGGGCAGTGATGGCCATAATCCTGTATAAAAACTTTTATCCGTTTTATTTATATCATAAACCGGGGTAAATAAAACAGTACCGGCAGAATCATATACGGGCAATGAATTTTTATTTACTGCAACTGCATGGTTATAATCAATATTCCCCCAGAGACCGGCATTGGTGAAATAATTTTTGTCTTCTTCAGGCCATGCCAGGCTTCGGGTGCAGAGCAATTGTTTCAGGGTGAATTTATCTGCAGGCATTTTGCCCATACCTGCATGCAAAGCCGCGAATGACAGTTTACAAAGCAAACCGCATGGCGAATAGTAAACCGTATGTACGCTGGTGAGAAAAGGCTGCAGAGGTTGCCACACGAGGCGGTATAATTCATTACTCACTATTGTTTCCTTACCTGCGGCGGGATACAAATAATTGATGGCAGCCTTTCCTGTATTATTTGAAAAGCGTAATATTTTTTTCAATTGCTTTTCTTCGCACAGCGGAATGAATATTACATTATCTTCTCCGGGCAGCAATACAAGCGCTGCATAAATTATACTGTCGGTCCAGTGATTATTAAACAGCCTGAACCTGATAAATTCTATGGCAGCTTCATCTTTTGAAAGATGCATTAAAATTTCTCCTGCATCCTCCTTATGATGCAGCATATTATTCCGGAAGGATACTGAAATGCGGGACAGTTGTTCTTCCATGTGCGCAGTAACATTTTGCAGGCTGTCAAAACCAGGCAACCGTTTTTCAACGGGCAATAAGATTTGCTGACCTGTAATGCCTTTATTAAAACGCCAGAGATTGTACAGGTTTAGTGCACTGCTGTCGCCACTTTTACGTATGCTGTTATACACCTGCTGCTGGTGAAACAATACCATGCTCTTTAAAACGATAGCATTACTGTATATCCTGTTTACAATTTCCGGGCGGTTTATTTTTTGCAGGTACAAAAGAGAAGGCAAATATTGAAATTGATTTTCCCTTGTATGCAGGTAGGTCAGTTTTCCCTCCTCTGATAAAGATGTATAAGATTGTTCTATATGCAGCAGCGCTGCACTGTCTGCTTTTGTAAACAACTGTGCAGCTTCCGCGGCACGCCCTTTTTTAATATATATCATGCCAAGATTGTAAAGGCTGTTTATATACCCTGGATGCGTAGCCGTCATATTTGATTTTCTTATTTCAAAAGCCTGGTTGTAGTAATTCAGCGCAGCATTGTAATTATGCATTTGATTATTGATATTTCCCAGCATATCGTAGCATGCAGCCACATCCGGGTGTTTTGATCCCAGTATTTTTTTTCTCATCTGCAGAGACAATTCACAGGCTTCCCCTGCTTTTTGCAGCTTATGCTGCCTGTAGTATAATGCCGATAAATTGTAATATCCCGTAGCTGTACTGGGGTGAATATTACCAAATAATTTTTTATTAATGGCAAGTGACTGCAACTGCAGCGATAAAGCTCTTTTATAATCCTCTTTTAGCAGGCAGGCTTCTGCGTAGCTGTTCAATGTGTTTACATATTCAGGATTAAACTCACCAAAAACATCTTTCTTAATTTTTAGCGCCTGTATAAAATAATCAATGGCTTTATCGTATTGCCCCAGCTTTATAAACAAAGATGCCATGCTTTGCAGCGTGCGTGGATAATAAAAATTAGATACACCACTCTTACTTAAAATTGGCAGCGCTTTTTGGTATAATGGCAGCGCTTTATCGTATTCACCAAGATTTTCATAAGCTTCGGCAAGCGGGTGTAAATTGGCGGCATAAACTACCTCTTCCCCAAAATATTTTTTTGAGATGGCGAGAGACTCCTGCAATAACGGTACCGCTTCGTTGTATAAACCCATGCGGGTATAGAGTGTTGCAAGATTGTGCAGGTTTACCACATTATCGAAATAATCATTGCCGAATATTTTTTGCTTCAGCGCAAGCGCCTGCTGCGCATATATAAGTGATTTATCGTATTCACCGGTCCGGTAATACACTTCACCGATATTATTTAAACACAATGCATACAGCCCGGTTTCATTGCCCGATGTGTTTTGCATTACTTCAAGCGATCTGAAATTAAGTTCCAGTGCGGCTTTGTATCTTGCCATATATGTATAAGCATCGGCTACTGTTAATAACCAGAAAACATACTCATCACTGTTTACAGCCTGTATTCTTTCCTGCGCATGCAGCAACTGCTGAAAGAAAAGCAGAGAACTGTCTGGTTTATCCTGCATGCGGTAAAAATTTGCCAGCCAGAAGAGTGTTTTTGTATAAAGCTTATGCTCCTCAAAAGTTTTATCCGGGTTTAGCAGCAGGGATTGTTTGTACATGAAACAACAACTGTCCTGCATAGGAATGCTTTCATATATTCTTCCGAAATACCATAACCATTCTGCAAGAAAACAGGGTTCTGTAAACTGTATCTGAACCATCAGTTCCTTTGCCTGTTTAAAATACAATGCGCGTTCTCCTGAATAACTTGATAAATATATCCTGGCAATGGCAACCCGCATCATATCACGGTTATACGATTCCGCAGTTGCCTTTTCTAAAAAATAGCCTGCTATGCGCAGTATAAATAAATCATACTTTCTTAAGAGATGCGGAGATACGGGCTGCAGTATTCCTTCCTGTAAAATATACTCCGGAGAAATAAGTTTCTTCAATGAAGCTGCAAGTGAATCGTTTATTGTATCAGCGGTACAGAAAGAAATGTTTTGCTGCAGCAACTGGTTAACCGGTGCAAATTGCACCTGCTCATTCAAATCAATCAGCATATTCCGGATGCTGTCAATAAAGCCCTGTTGCGCCTTTGCAGGTGTGTGCAAAGAAAGAGCAAGCAATACCTTGATGCATATTGTTTTTAAAGAACGGTTCATTTGACAGCAGGAATGAGTTATATAAAGTTATACATTCCGGCTGCGGGTTACAAAATCAAATTTTGGAGACTTTTATTTATGTATTTTTTTGAACCAAACTGTGGTAATAGTATGATGCGTCCGTTGCGTCGCACTCTTCAAGCGTTCAGAACGTTATTGAGCTGCAAGCTGCAAGCTATTAGCTGCAAGCAAGTACTAAAAAAGCTTGCGGCTTGCAGCTAAAAGCTCATAGCTATTCTTCAGTACAAGAGTGCGACGCAACGGAAGATTCACAATGAAAAGAAAGCCGGGTACATAAAAAAATCCAATGATCAAAACGATACTCAAGAATAACTGAATGAATTATTTATTTAAAGCCGCAAGTAATTTCTCTGCTTTGCTTTTGTATGTACCCGCATCAGCATTATTTAGCAGTGACCGGAGTATTGAAACAGCGGAAGAAATTTTTTCCTGCTTTAAATATGCCAGCGCAAGGTACCATTGCGCTTTTGCTTTAAGTGCTTCTGCGGGGCTTTGCAATACGGCCTGCTGCAGCACAGGAACGGCATCATTCGTATTGCCAAGCATCATCATGCTTAGCCCCCTGTAATAGTGTACATAAAAATTTGTAAGCGGAGTAAAAGCATCGTTTCCTCTTGTTAACGCTTTGCTGCCTGCGCTGTCAATGGCATTGATTGCGTTTTTATATTGTGCAGATGCATAATAAAAGAATGCATCATCAAGCGGGCCGTTTGGATTTTCAGGAATATCATCTGCCACGAAGGCCTGTGCATAAAGTACTGCAGGCTGTATATTATCCTGTGTTGCTTGGGCAGGGCTTTTTTCTTTGCGTTTATTTTCATCTGCCAAAGTAATTGCAGTATCGGGTGCAGCAATATGCTTTGCACTGTCTTCTTCTGTTTTATGCTGTGCAAGAGATATATTATTTTTTGGTGCAGGAATTAACAGCTTAATCATAAAAACAATTCCTGTAATTACAGCAGCGGCTGCAATCCATTTCCATACAGAAAATTTAAGACCCCTGCCTTCGGCCGCAGTTGCTAATGAAAAAAATTTGCCTGCCTGATCTTCGTTAAAAAAAGCCTCTTTCAGTTTTTGATGTGTGGCTATAAAGGCATCTGCACCTTCTTTATGCTGTGCATACAGGGCACCCTCTGCATCTGTATTTCTCCAGAGTTGCATAAGCTGATACAATTCATGATCTGCAGCCGTTTCCATTTCGAAAAGCTGCGTTTCCTCATTGCTCATAGCACCATTAAAATATGCGGTTGCTTTCTCAAACCATTCTTCTGTTGTCATGATGTTACCATTTCAGTTGATCATATTGCGGCGATTGCCGCATTAGTGATACCAATTTTGCCATACATTCTGTTTTCTTCTTACGGGCATACGCGTAGCTGATATTTAGTTTTACAGCTACTTCATTCAGGTGGAAGCCACGCCAGTTTTGCTCTAATAGCTGCCTGCACCCCTCACCCAGTTCATTTAGTTTTTCCATAAATAATTTTCGCCTTTCCTGCTGCAGGTTGTATTCTTCGGCAAGAGCAAGATTATCCATCCCCTGAAAGGTGTATACCTCATCCATACTAACTGTTACCCCATTCAGCCTTTTTTTTCTTAATTCTTTTATCCAGAGGTTGCGGCAAACGATATATATAAAGGCATCGAAAGGGCAGGTAAGGGTAAATGGCTGTCTTTTTATTTTATAGTAAATGGAAAGCATCGCTTCCTGCAGCAGGTCCCAGGCATCATCTGCAGTGCCGTGGTTATGGGTAACAAAGTTTTTGATCTTGCCAAAGCATTTTTCGTAAAGTTCTTTCAGCAGCGGCTCATCATTAGTCAGCAGTGCTGTAATGTATTTTTTATCAGGATGTTCCATTAAGCTATAAACCTACTAAAAATATTTTTTTCTTATTGTTACTTTCTTCCAGAGTAATAAATATTCTTTTAAGCAATCTGCTGGGGTTAAAAAATCCGGGCTTTATTTGCGCATCCATAACCGTATTCAGTTTAATGAATCTGCTGCTAAAAAATAATTTGCTCCTGGAAAAACACAGGCTGCAAAAGGATTTCTTCTGCTCAAAAAAATATTTTAAAAAAAGAGGTAACAGTGATATGCTTACGGGTATTCGTTTTATTAAAGGCTGCTTTGTAACCGGAAAATACCGTTCAATACCGCTGCAACAATTGCAGCTATGGCACGCGCGGTTTCTTTTCTTTATCTCAAACCAAAAAACTTATGCAACCCCAAACTGATCATATTATCTGCACTTCACAAAGGAAAATGTATTATAGTCATTCTCCATAAAAATTGTATCATCTCTGTACAGGTGATGATACCTGTAAACCCTGAACCCTTTTTATTTTCACTACTATGATCTGTATCAAAAGCACTTAAGAAAATTACAGGTGTCACAGTTTTAAAATGCCCTGTAATTATTAAAACACTGCGCAATTTTTAAACCTCAAAAAATACAGTTATGAAAAATAACAATTTCGGCCTTCTTGCAGGTATAATAGTATTTTTTTCCTGCCAAAAAGATCAATCAGCTCCAATGCTTGCTGCTGATCAAAATGAAAGTTCCATCGTCACTACCCTCCAAACGTTGCCCATTACCGCCGTAAGTTTTCCCAAAGAAGTAATCTGTGTTGATGGAGGAAAGATTGAATTCTGGGCTAAATTGAATGGCTACGGCGGCCAGATAAGTGTTGGTGGCCGTGAAGCTCATTTTTTCCGGGTATATGATGGAAGCAGTACTTTTCACATGGGTTTTAATGCGAATGATGGTGTTGCGAACGGAGGGCTCATCGGTGTTGCCGGTGCTTCGTTTCATTGCGGCACAGGATCTTTTGGTACCTGGACTTATGAAAATATATACGGCGCAGAAAATGTAAATAAATGGCACCACTATGTTTTTGTATGGGATAAAAACGGGCTCAGGTGTCTTAATGATGTAAACAAAAAACTTGCAATTTATATAGACGGCGTATTAAATACAACCAGTTGGCATGCTACCAGCCAGCAAAAATTTCTTCCGCTTACCGCGGGTGTGTTTAATTTAATTACAACAGGAAATCCTCCATTGGTACAAGGTGGTGAAGTGACTATTGACGAACTGAAGATATATGACAGGCGCGGCAAACTGATCTTGTGGAATACACTTGGCTCTGCTGATGAAATTGCCAACAGCGAAATTGGACCAAACGGGTCATTCAATGGTGGAGGTAATGCACATTTCGTTCCCGGCAAGTCTGGAAATGCAGTAACAGCAATACCTGTGCATGGTACCGGAAATCTATAAATTTTGATGACCGGCAAGTTTGTGAAGATATTCTGCATGGACGCAGCCAGCTTGTTCATTAAAGAATAAGCAGTTGCAGCGTACGGCTTTTAGCAATTGACCATATAAAAATATCCCCGCCAAAGTATTGCTTCTTTATAATAAAGACTTCCTGTCCGTTGAAAAGGTTTGACAGAAAACAATGAGAACCCTGGTCCAAAAAACATTTCGGCTCATGGTATCAGTATAACAACATGCTTAATCAAAACTTTCTGTTATGAAAACTAAATATTTGATCACTGTTTCTTTCCTTATGCTTTTGTGTACAAATGCTTTTACACAGCCCGTTCTAAAAAATCAAAGAGCTGCAGGCGGCAGTGGAACTGATTTTTTTGCCGATATGTATTTAACAAAGGATGGTGGGTTAATTGCAGGCGGTTATTCCAGTTCAAATATTTCCAGAGAAAAAACAGAAAACAGCAGAGGTGGTTCTGATTACTGGATAGTAAAATATGACAGCCCTGGCAAAATTCAGTGGGATAAAACCATAGGAGGTAATTCTTCTGACTTCTTCACCTCGATTCAGCAAACCGCAGATGGCGGATATATACTTGGCGGGCATTCTGACTCCCCTGAATCCGGAGAGAAAACTGAGAACAGCAGGGGTTTCCGTGATTACTGGTTAGTAAAACTGGATAGTGCCGGAACTATTGAATGGGACAAGACAATTGGTGGCAGCGGCCTTGAAGAATTGTTGGTTGTACAGCAAACATCAGATGGCGGCTATATACTTGGCGGGCATTCTGACTCCCCTAAATCCGGGGAAAAAACTGAGAACAGCAGAGGAGGTGAGGATTACTGGATCGTAAAACTGGATGGGTCTGGAAATATAGAATGGGATAAAACCATTGGGGCTGATGGCACAGAATATTTTTCAGCTATTCAGCAAACGAAGGATGGCGGATATATACTTGGGGGGGTTTCTTATTCCGGAATATCGGGAGAAAAGACGGAAC
>Ga0187893_10013658_pt1 | contig 11246 bp, 7 predicted proteins | sample MA1701074metaG_FD_139574 | JGI IMG/M metagenome (GOLD analysis project Ga0187893, IMG submission 139574) | White microbial mat communities from a basaltic lava cave in the Kipuka Kanohina Cave System on the Island of Hawaii, USA - MA170107-4 metaG ...
CGGTCCGTCCGTTGCTTGTGCCGCTTGGCGGTAGTCAGCGAGCGTCGCGCCTGGCGGGTCTTGGGAGAAATGGTGTAACGCTCGGCGCAGATCTTGCGGCCGTCGGCCTCGGTGATCTCAGCGCCGTCAACGTCGCGCAAGACGTAAGGTTCGCCGTTGCGCCAGCAGGCCGCGATCCTGGTCGCGAGCGTGGGCGCGATATGGCACAGCGCGGAATTATGGTGTTTGCCCTCGTCCACGATCAGCCGGTGATACTTGGCGGCCAGGGTTGGATCGACCCTGCGGGCCTGGTCAGCGGCCAGGAACAAGGCCTCACGCAAGCCAGGGTCGCCGGCCTTGGTCGGAGGTCCGTGCCGGTCGGCGTTGCCGGATTGGTCCACGGTCGGGACCAAGCCAGTGAAGGCGCGCACGCCAGCGAGGTTAGCGAAGCGGTTGGGGTCACCCAGACGTCCCAGGATGCCGGCGGCCAGGGTGGCGCCCAGCCCCGGCGCGGAGATCACGATGCCGGCGGGGTCGGCCTGGTCGTACAGCGTGGTGATGCGCTCCCGTGCGGCGGCGATCTCGGCCGATAGGTGGCTGGCATGGCGTGCCTCGCCGGCGATGTCGCATGCCAGCTCGGCGAAGTCCAAGACCCCGCCAGCACCGGCCCACAGCCGGATGACCTCATCTGCCCCGGCCAGCAGCTCGTCGGCTTTGGCCTGCCGCCAGGCGCCGCGGCTGTGGCGGATCAGCAGCTCGGTCAGGCGTTTGCGGCCGAGCCGTGTGAGCGCATGCGGGTCGCCGCCGGTGCGTTCGAGCACGGCCAGCGCGGCCTTGCCGTAGTCGCAGGTCCCGAGCACGTCGGCCCGTACCGGGCCCGCCAGCTCGAGCAGCGCGTCCAGGCGCAGGGACGTCGCCGAGCGGCGTTTGACCAGGCTGGAGCGTCGGCGCACCGCCCGCTTGAGCGGCTCGGCCGGGCCTAGGCCGTCCAGCGGCTGGAGTCGCTCGGGGTGCAGCAGCGGCAGCCGCGCCAAGACCCGTGAGTCCAACCGGTCGGTTTTGGTGTGCTTGTTGTAATAGTCGCGCAGATCGGCGGACTGCTCGGGGGGCACCAACACCACCTTGGCGCCATGCGCTTGGAACCAAGCAGCCAGCGGCACCCACGCGTTGCGGGTCGGCTCCATGATCACAGTCACATCGGCGCCCTCGGGCACCAGCGCCCACAACTGCTCCAGATCCTTGGTGGTCGTGCGGAACCGGCGGCCGGACCACAAAACTCGCCGGTAGCATCGGTGCAGCTGGCCTGATGCGCCGCGCGGCAGGCCACATCGATGCCAAGCCTGATCGTTGTCATCACACACTCCTGTGCCTCTGGCCGATCCGGGTCGCGCCCAGTTCCTCCACGTTCCGTAGGGTGTGTCCATCCAGACATGCTCCAAGCAGGGGTCCGACCCAAGAAGCCGGCCACCGAGTTCCCGAACAGGGATGCACGCGCGCCGAGGGGTTCATCTGATCGACGATCAAGGTTGAGGAGTCGAGCCTGAGCCCGCTCCGGCCACAAACCCAGCCGAACCAGAAGAACCGGACTCGGTGCACCCTACGCGGTCTGCCTCCCACTTCAGCGGGGACCCACAACAAAGGCTAAATGTCACAACGGTAACGGTCCCGCCAACAGAGGAACGCTAGGCGATGAAGGCATCAGGGGCTGCCCGCCGGTTACGATTACGCGCCGCGCATGCCGCCCGGGAGCCTCGTCTCGAAGTCCAGCAAGCCGACCCACGTAGGTCGGAGACCGATCCTGACCATCTTGGTGACCGGGTCGTCCAGGCCGGACAGATACTCCGCCGCCGCCTCAGGACCCATGTACCGATGCGCCGCCAGCGCGTACTCGGCCACGACGCCGGCATGCTCGGTGAGAGCCACATCGCCGCGCAGGGTCAGCACCGACGGCGGCAACTCGTCGGTGTCTATCACCACGGCCACGCGCGGGTGCCGCCGCCTGCGGGTCGAGGCTCGACCGGGCCGCTGACCGGCCCCCGGCCAGCCTCACGCGCGTGCGGACCCGCACCGCGATCGGCGACGACGGGGTCGCGGCGGAGGGGATGCTGTACGCGCAGGAGGAGATCGTCGAGCACACCGTGTTCCGCGGCTGGATCCTGGTGCACGACCAGGCCGCAGACGCCTTCGCCGAGTGGGTGCGCCCCGACGAGCCCACACGCTGTGGGTCGGCGCGGATCGCAGCACCAGCGGGCGTGTCCATGTCCGGATCGGCGGGCCTCGGCGCGCGCGGCCAGGGCGGTCGGTCGCCGAGCGGGCCGCGGCCTGGCCCGAAGGCGAGATCGCCCTGACCGCGCGCAGCCCGCTGCTGCTCGCCGATCCCTGGCTGCGCCCGGCCCGGCACGCCGACGACGCCCTGATCGCGAGGGTCCTCGGGCTGGGCCCGGGCCAGGTCGAGGTCGCGCCGTTCACGGCGGTCCGGACCAGGCCGCTCGGCGGCTGGCACGCGGCCGCCGGGCTGCCCAAGCCGGCCGAGTTCGCGATGGTCGCGGGCAGCGCGATCCGGGTGCGGCTGAGCGGCGTCGACCGCGGCGAGCTGCTCGGCCGGCTGGACGAGCTGGAGGCCGACGGCGTCGGGATGCGGCGGGCCGAGGGGTTCGGCGACGTGATCGTCTGTGACCCGCGGCACCTTGACCCCGCCGGCGCGTGCCTGCGCGGCGAAGGCGCGGCGCGACCGCCGCGGGTCTCGGCTCCGCGGGACCGGGTCGCAGAGCGGCTGCCGCACCTCAGCGTTGTGCGCGATCTCAGCCTCCACCACGCGGAGCGGCTCTACCGCTCGGCGCTCGCCGCCCGCGGCGCCGACGAGTTCGATGCCGTGCTGGGCTGGGCCGGGACCCGCCCCTGGGCGAAGGAGGAGTCGGTGACTTCGTTGCAAGACGTCTGGAACAAGGCGCGCTGCCTCGCCGAGGACCGTCCCGACCCGGAGTTGGAGCCGGGGCTCGTCGCGCTCGGCGCCATCCGGCAGTGGCTCGAGGGCTCGGTCCGTGCCAAGCGCGTGAAGGCGGAGCGATGAGCCGGCTCCTGCTCGTCACGGGGGCGCTCCGGTTCACCGCGCCGTTCGCGATCGGTGGGGGCGAGCCAGCCCCCGGGACCGACCGACCGCTGCTGCGCGACGACGGCGACCGCCCGGCGTTGCCGGGCACCACGATCGCTGGGGCGCTGCGCGGCCCGCTCGAGCGCCTCGCCCCGCACGCCGATCTGGAGGGGCTGCGCGGAAATGCGCTGGTCGAGGATCTGTTCGGCAGCGCGCTCGACAATGCCCGCGGCGGCACGCCGAGCCACCTGGCGATCGCGGACCCGACACCGCTCGGCGACGTGGCGGTTTCCGTGCGTGACGGGGTAGGGATCGACCGCGCCAGTGGCGCCGCCCGCAAGGCGATCAAGTACGACCTGGAGATCGCCGGTGTTGGCGCGCGGTATCAGCTGGAGCTCGCGCTCGACCTGGAACACGGTGAGAAGACGTTGACCGCCGGGGACCGGCGCCGCATCGGGCTGCTCGCGCTCGGGCTGTCCGGGTGGACCGCCGGGCGCGGCAGCCTCGGTGGGCGCGCGGGGACGGGGCTCGGCGCCTTCGTTCTGGAAGACCTCGACGCGCGCCTTGTCGACCTCACCGACCCGGAGGTGCTCTCCTCATGGCTGCGCGCGCGCCCGGACGCGGGCGAGCGCCGCGACCTCGTCGACGGCCAGCCGCTGGGTGACCGGTTCGATCTGCTCGGTCACTGCCCGGCCCTACGCGGCGGCGCGGCCGGGGACGGGACGTCGCCTGGCCAGGTGCGGGTCACGGTAGCCCTCGACGCGCCCGACCCGCTGTTGATCGCCGGGCTCACCCCGCTCCGGGCCCGCCCTGAGGCCGCGGAAAAGGAGCAGAAGGTCGAGGACGCGGACGCGCAGCCGCTCACCCGGCCGACGCCCGGCGGGGGCGCCGAGGCCGTGCTGTCGGGCTCTGCCGCCAGGGGCGTGCTGCGCAGCCGCGTGGAGCGCATCGTGCGGACGTTTGCCGGGCCGCGGTGGCAGATCGCGGCGTGCGACCCGCACCGGAAAGAGGTGTCATGCGCGGTACAGGCGGCCGAGCTGCACGAGGCCACCAGAAATGACAGCCCGGCCGAACGCCGCACCCTCGCGCCGAAGCTGGCCGCGGACGTGCGCCGGAAGGTCTGCCCCGCCTGCCGGCTGTTCGGGAACGCCGCGCTGGGCGGCAGGGTCGTGGTCGAGGAGGTCGTACTGTCCTCAGAGCCACCAGCGGTCCTCGACCATGTGGCCGTGGACCGCTTCACGGGCGGCGCGGCCGACGCGCGGAAGTTCGACGCGGCGCCGTTGCCGTCGGCCCGCGCCGTGACGGTAGTGTCTGTCGACCGGCCGGCCCGCTGGGAGGTCGCGTTGCTCCTCCTCGCCTTGCGGGACCTGTGCGACGGCTGGGTCGCGCTGGGGAGCCGCGGGACCCGTGGCTACGGGCGGGTCCTCGGACGGGTCGAGCGCATCGACCTGCACTCGACCGAGGACGGCCCGCTCGCGCTGCTCTGCGACGGCCGCGAGGGCGCATGGCGGGTCGGCTCGTTGGCTCCCTCCGGGCCCGGGTTCCTCGACGGCATCGGCGACACGGCGACTGAGCTGCTCGATGCGGGCGTGACCGAACTCGAGGCCTGCGTGCGGGAATGGTGCGACGACCAGCGAGGAGGCGCGTGATGGGGTTGCCGCTGTGGCGCTGGGAGGTCGGCGAGCCCGGGCTCGCCGCCTTGCTCGACGCGCTGCTTCCCATAGGAGGGTTCGTCGCGGCGGGGCGGGCCGAGCGGGTGGCGCTCATCCGCGCCGGCGACCTGGGCGACCCCCCGGCGACCTGGCTGTGGGGGCGGGCGTTCGACGGGCAGCGCGAGGTCTGTTGGCGGCGCGAGGGTGGGCGCGCGACGGTGGTCCTGGCCGGCGCGGCTCCCGCGAAGCCGCCACCCGGCGGCACCGCCCACCCGGACTCGCAACGTTGGAAGCGCCTCGAGGAGGTGCTCGCCGAGGACGGGTTCGGCGAGGCGGACGTCGACCGCCCCAGCCGCCTGCTGCTGTGGTCGCCGGAGGACCTGCGGCTCCCGTGCCGCCCGACCTTGCCCGACCTCGGCGGTGAGCAGTTGGCGATCACCGTCGAGGAGTGGTTCGACAGCGCCGGCCTCGCGTGGTGCCGGTACGTCGACGTGAGGGAGGCCGGCGTTGGCTAGAGGCAAGATCAGGACGCTGTCCAGCGACGGCAGGGGGGTCGTCGCCGAGAAGACCAAGCGGTTCACGTTCAGGGCCGAGGACGTCGTCGAGGGTTTCGCGCCCGCGGTCGGCGTTGAGGTCAGGTTCGACAAGGAGGGCGCTCGCGCCTTGCGGGTACGGCCGCTCGACTACCCCGAGCCCGCCCCTCGCGGGCCAGCGGCGGGCGGTCCCGCTGGACCTGGCCCCGACCCAGGGGATGGGTTCGTCAACCCGTACAACTTCGTCCCCCTCGGGCCGATCACCCGAAGCCCCGCCCCGGCCGACCGGATGCGCGTCGTCGAGCACACCGGCAGGTTGGTCGTCGAGCTGCGGTTCCGTACCCCGGCGTCGGTGTCACCGGTGAAGATCACCGGGCCTGACCCCTCCGACGATCGGGCCGACGAGCGCGAGCGCAAGATAGGCGCATGGCGGGTGCGGCGGGACGGCACCGGCCACGCGCTGATCCCAGGCTCGTCGCTCAAAGGCGCGTTACGGGTCGTATTTGAGGCGCTGTCAGGCTCGTGCCTGTCCGTGTTCGACAAGGACGCCGCGTTCTCGTGGCGGCCGATCGCCCCGTCCCTGCCCGGCTTCTTGTCGTACCGGGAGAGCGGCTGGGTGCTCCAGCCCGCCGACGACATCCGCGTCGAGCATCTGGGTGCCGACGACCATGGCGGCCAGCCGAAGACGGTGCGGGCCGAACATCGCCGGGCGGGGCTGTACGAGGCCAGGCGCGGGGGTCAGGAGTACCGCGGGATCTTGCACGTCACCGATTGGCCTGAGAAGTCGCAGAAGCGCTACCAGCGGGTATTCGTCGCGAAACGCGGCCCCGCCCTGTCCGTGCCCGAGGCTGTGGTCAAGGCCGCCGACGCCGCCCACGAGCATTCGATCGGCCAGGACCGCAAGGCGGGGACGGACCGCGTCACGGTCGCCGACGGGGACGTCGCCAAGGGGACACGGCCGCCGCGAGAGCCCTTGACCGCGTTGAAGTACTCAGGCGGCTCCCGGCCGGTCTGGTACCGGCTCGAGCGTGACAGGGTCACCGAGATCGGCCCCGTCGCCCTGTTCCGCCGGCTGTTCCGCGGCCCCGACGGCACCCCGGTCACGCTCGGCGCGGTTCTCGAGCGAGAGGATCGCGATTACGCGCCATGCGCGGACCGCACGGACGGGCGGCTCTGCCCGGCCTGCGCGGTGTTCGGCACGACCTGGAGGGACCAGGAGAGCAGCGGCTGGCGGGGCCGCGTCTGCTTCACGACGGCGCGGTCGGGCACGCCCGTGCCTCCCGCGGACCCGATCCTGCTCCCGCCGGCCGGAGCCCCGCACGCCTCGGCCCAGACGTTCTACCTGTGGGACCCGGCCCACCCGGGCGACGCCCCCAGGACCGCCTACGGCAGCCCGCACAGCCGTATCCGCGGCCGCAAGCTCTACTGGCACCGGCGCGGGACCACGGTCGGCGACCTGCGGGCGCATGGTCCGCACATCGAAGAGATCCTGGGCGACGAGAAGAAGGCCAAGGACCAGCTGCGCCGGCTGGAGGTACTGCCTCCTGACACCCGGTTCACGTTCGAGGTGGGGTTCGACGGGCTCAGCGGCGCTGAGCTGGGGCTGCTGCTGCTCACGCTGGAGCCGGCTCGTCTGGCCGGTGCGCTCGGGTCGGCGGCCGAGGTGGTCCACAAGATCGGTGGCGGCAAGCCGCTCGGCATGGGCTCCGCCGACCTGCGCATCCAGTCGGCACGGTTGCTGCAGCCGGAGCGACGGTACCGGTCGCTGCGCGAACCCGGCGATCGGCACCTCGACGGGGACGAGCTGGAGGCATGGGTCGCCGAGCGTTGCGCCGGGGCGGTGGACGGTGCCGGCCTCTTGGCCCAACGGCCGGACCTGCGGGCACTGCTCGCGCTGCTCGACTGGAACGCGGTCGAGCCGGCGCTGCTGCGTTACCCGCCCGGCCAGGACGCGCCGCACGAGTCCTACCAGTGGTTCATGGAGTTCGCCGCGAAGGACCACCGCACCGGCGCCCCGACCCGCGGCAGGCAGGGCAACGGCCCCGACCCGCTCCGACCCGCCGAGGAGGTCGCTCGCGGCGCCTCCCAGCTCGCCACGGCACGGGAGGCGCCGGAGCGCCGGCCATGACGTTCGGGCCGGTCGCGTCGGTCACGGTGTTCAGCCACGGCCTGCTGCGCGACCAGACCGTCCCGCTCAGCCGCTTTCTGGTGCTCACCGGCGAGAACGACAGCGGCAAGACCACCGCGCTCGCCGCGCTCGAGCACATCCTCTCCGGCCAAGGTGACGGCCAGGACGGCCGGGCCAGAGGGGCATGGCAGCCTTCCAAGAAGCTGTTGGACGACCACCCGCCCTCGCACCGCTGGCAGGAATGGGGCCAGGTCATCGCGGAGATCGCCGGGGCGGAGCTGTGCGAGCCTCGGCTGCTCGTCACCCACGCGCGTGGCTCCGACGAGCTGGTCCTGGCGGTGCGCCATCAGGAGGGGATCGTCGACGGCCGCAAGCTGGCCGAGTTCTTCCCACCCGGCTGGGTGCCGCCCGCGTTCAAGGCGCCGGTCAAGGTCGTCCAGCTGGGCACCGGCGGCGGCGATGACCTGAGTGACGTGGTCCTGCGCTATCTCGCGGACATGTGGAAACGCCTCTCGCGCGCCCCGGTTCACCAGGGTGAGCGTCGCTGGACGGTGGAGACCCCCGAGGGGGAAGAGCTTGTGGAGCACAGCTTGGGGACTGCTCCCAAGACCCCTCTCTGGGTCGACCAAGCGCTTGCAGGATTGCGCGAGCGAGCTTGGCGGGAATTGCCGCGGTTCGTGCGGTCGGTGTACGACGCGGTGGTCGTGGTGCCGGACCTCACGCTGCCGTTCGATCCCAGCCAGCCACGGTTCAAGGTCGGGCTGCGCGACCCCGAGGCGGACCGGGCGGAGCCCGCCTTCTGGGTCGGCGAGCTAGCGGCCGGCATGCGCACCTACCTCGGACTCGCGGTGCGCGAGGCCGCTCGGGTCCTGCAAGATCGGGGCCTGCTCCTGCGCCAGCACCGCGAGCCAGGGCCGAAACCTTGTGCGCACGCCTCGGACGAGGACCGGCCCCTGCTCGACGTCGACACGTTCGACTGGATGGACACACCGGCACCCTCGGATGCGGCTGGAGAGATCACGCAGGTCCTCTACCTGATCGACGAGCCAGAGATCCACCTGCACCCACTGGCCCAGGACGAGGTCGCGCGTTGGCTGCTCGGGAAGACCGAGGACGAGCAGGTCGGGGTCGCCGTAGCGACCCACTCGCCCGCGTTCATCGACCTGCCGATCGACAAGGTGCAGTTCGTGCGCTGTGAGCGCACGGCCGAGGACGCCCGGTCCCGGTCGGCGGCGCGCCTGTTCGAGCTGCCGCCCGACCGCTCGCGGCTCGTCGACGAGCTGGCCGGGAAAGGCGGCTACCGGCGCCACGACCTCCTCCTCCGCGGCCGGGTCCCGCTGCTCGTCGAAGGCAAGCATGACCAACGCTACGTCGATGCCGCGTTCTGGGCCATCTACCACCGGGAACCTGCCCAGGTTGGGCTGAACGTGCTGCCCGTGGACGGCATCGACAACTTCCTCGCGAAGTACCAGCAAGTGGTCACGGGGATGTACCCGTCCTGGGCGCCGGTGTTCATCCTCCACGATCGGCCCAACCCGAGCCAAAAGGGGAACCTGGACAAGCTGGCGCGTCACAAAGGTCACGAGCGGCTCGTCCTTTGTGCCCTCGACGTTGACGACATCAGCCTCGCGTTCCCGATCGAGCTCGTCCGTGGGCTGGCCTGCGCCGGGCCCGAGTTCCCTGACTGGAAGACGCTCGAGGCCAGGGCCTGGGAGCTTGCAGGGCCGAACGCCGGGGCCCCGGCCTGGAAAAAGGCAATCGCGAAGCAGGTCGGGGAGCGTGGGTACGAGCGCTACCTAGACCAGGCATGCGATGCGCTCCGTGCCTCCCGGGCGTGTGTCGTCGACAAGAAGATTAGGGATTTGCTGCTCGACATCGGCTCCTGGCTCGAGATCGAACGCGTCTCCCCCGCCGAAGAGCCCGGACAAGACCGGCGAGACGCGTGACGGTCGTGACCCCGCCCCGTGCTACGGCTGCCTTCCCAGTGCACTTCAGAGCGTCGTCGAGCAGGAGGTAACCTTGATGGCCCGGCCACGCTTCTGTCCATTCCATTGCGCGTAGCCCAGTTCGCCTTCCGCCCCGCCCCGCCGCGCGGCGATTTACGCACGTCCATGAAGCCGATGTGCGGTGGCGAGCGCATGCGCCCCTACCGCGCTCATCTGGCTCCGCCACCCGTTGGCAACCCTGTTCAGGTCGCCAAGCCGTCTCAAGCAGCGCACGGTTGACAGCGCCGGGGGATCCCACGCGACCCTCAACCGCAAGTGCCGCCCGGAACTCGCATCGATGTTGGTCAGTCCGGCAAGAGCCGCAACGAGTCACAGTGGCGCGGGCGTACGACGCTGAAGTCGCGCTTGTCGAGCGTCGCGACCTTTGGCTCGCCGAGGCGCTCACAGAGCGCGATCACCGAGGCGTCGACAAACCCAAGCCGCAGCGACTCATACTGCGTTTCTAGCTCCGCGGCTCGCGACAGGTCAGCGATCGTCAAGGGCTCGAGTCGGTAGGCCCCTTCGGCGATGTCCTCGGCGAAGGTGGTCCAGACGGCCATGCCATGGAGCTTGGTGACCCAGTAGTTGATCTCCACCAGGGTCGCGACGGGAATCACCAATGGCTCGTTCGTCGACTCAACCATGGCAAGGCACGCATGGTGAGCGGAATCACCCGCGTCGAGCAACGCAACGACAGGCCCCGTATCCAAGATCAGCGCCATCAGCTCTGGAACGGCGATCGCGCGGGGGATTCTTCGTCCTCGACCGACAACCGTGAGGCCTGCGCATCCGTGCGGACGAGGCCAAAACGAGGGCGTCGCTTCATCCTCAGCGACGAGGCCTCCGCGGCCACGATCTCACGTAGGAGCCGCGCGAGCGAGATCCCGCGCCGCTCCGCCTCCTGCTCCAGCTGGGCGAGGTCGTCAGCCTCAGCTGCCAGGGTCGTTCGCCGTATCGCCATACATCAGATGCTAGCATCACCACCCCGACATAAGCGTGATCGCAGCGCGCTCCCGGAGGATGGACGGTCCATCGCTCAGAAAACGGCAGAAACCGGGCGCACAGATGGCTACGTCGGCAAGCGGGCGTGCGCCATGCTCGGCCAGAGCGGTGATGAGGCACATACAGGTCACGACCAGGTCAGAGCCCGGTCCTGCTGACATGGCGTGATAATTCGGCGGTCTCCAGCCAGGTTGGGTGATATGTGTTCCGCACGTCTGCGTGAGCCGCTGTGCCTTCACGGCGGCATATACGCCGTCGGCCGGCCGGGTCGGCTCGCGTTACCGGTATGTAGGGAAGCCCGCCCCCGGGCCACCGAATGATGTGTCCCCCACCCACCATGCGCCATGGAGCGCGCTATGTGATGTGCGTGCTCGGGCGCCGCGGTGCTAAATACAGCGCGTAAAGATATGGGTATGGGCGGCGCATGACGTACTGCTCAGAAATAGCCAAGGCGTTAGCCCGGCTTTTCCTGCACTGAAACGAGAATCGGCCGCGCGCTGGTCAGTTTGCCCCAATTCCGCTTCCGGGACAGCGGTGCCAGCCGGCCTTTCCCTGCACTGTGCAGCGCCGTTTTCGCTGGGCCTTCGGCTACTTAAAAGGGGTTCCTGTGCCAGCCGGCCTTTTCCTGCACTGTGCAGCGCCGTGGACCCAAAGCGGCGCCTATCGCCCTGGTTGTCCGATTCTCATCTTCCGGGGTGACGGCGCCAGCCGGCATGAACTACTGTGCAGAGTTAGGCCGGTATACCGGCCTAACTTGCTTTCCGCACTTCTCGGCGGCGTTTAGCTCCCCCATCCTTCGGCCTGTTGGATGGCTTGGATGGTGAGTGTTTCGAGTTCGGCGGCGAGTTGGCGTAGCCGCCGGGCGTTTTCGAACCA
>Ga0187893_10013659_pt1 | contig 11246 bp, 13 predicted proteins | sample MA1701074metaG_FD_139574 | JGI IMG/M metagenome (GOLD analysis project Ga0187893, IMG submission 139574) | White microbial mat communities from a basaltic lava cave in the Kipuka Kanohina Cave System on the Island of Hawaii, USA - MA170107-4 metaG ...
CGCCAGGCGGCATCCTGGCCATGTGTCTCGTCCGAAGCGACACCACTACGTGCCTCGGAACTACCTTGAGCGGTTCGCGGACGGTAGCCGGATCCTTGTCAGGCGGCGCGACGGCGCAAGCTTCCCGACGAACTGCATCAACGTTGCCGTTGAGTCCGGCTTCTACGACGTTGACCTCCCGGGGGCACCGGAGCGGATGGCCTACGGGTTCCGCTCGGAAGCCAACTACACCGCCCGGGTCCTGGTGTTCTGCTCGGGTCACCCGCCCGGGCTGTCACCGGCATGAGCGGGCCCGGCATGCTCAGTGGAGACCAGTTCCAGAGCCCAGCTTCACCGGGTTCCGCGAAGAACCGGAAAACCCGCCCTCGCACGGTCACGAAACTACCAGCGCGCTACGACAAACTCCGTGACCATTTCGTGACCACCATCTGTGACCACGAGACTCCGGTGGTCAGAGGGCCACCCCCCCTGACCTGCTCTTTTACCGTCGGGCTGGCCGGATTTGAACCGGCGACCCCTTGACCCCCAGGCAAATCCGCCCCCCTCCACCGACCTGCGGAAACGCCGAAATCTGCCCCCTGACCTGCGGAAACACATGATCGTTGCTACTTGTAGTTACCCATGTTTTCGCGTCCTCCCGCGGCCTGGCCGCGGCCTGGCGGGCCTGGTGGCGTATTCGAGGGGGTGAGCCGCCGGCGCGGTGGGAGCCGGCGGCGGGGGGACGACGGGACCGGGACCGGCCGGGGTGCGCTCGGCCGCGGTGGCCCGCCGGCGGGGTGGGGGCCTCGGGGGGCCGCGCTGTGGCGCCTGTGGCGCCTGTGGCGGCCCCGGGACCGGGGGGTCCGGTCTCGTCCCGGCGGAGCGGCGCCCGGGGGGCGTAGGGGGCCCCTACGGGGGGCCAGGGGACGCCGCCGCCGGGGCCGGGCCGGCGGGGTGCGCTCGCGAGCCGAGGCAGGGGGCCGGCGGGCCATGGCGGTCCCCTGCCGCCCCTGCGCCGGCGTCCGCCGGCTGGCCAACGCCGCTCCCCTGACGACCACGCACAGTGGCCGGGCCCCGGGCCCCCATACCTTCGGGGGGGGTACTGACCGTTACACCGTTACACCGCAGGTCAACGCCCTGCGCCTCCGTTACAGCCGAGCCGCGGAATCGCCGGGAAAGGGCCTCTGACCAGCACCGTAGCGGTGTAACGCTCCACATCCGCTACAACGCCCGTTACAGCCGTTTCGGTGTGGTACGTGACCACGGAGAGTGGTCGCCCGCTCGAGCGGGGCGAGGGGCCGGGAGGGGGGTGCGCCGGACTGCGCCGCGCACTGCGCCGGCAGAGCTGGGGGGGTGCGCCGGACTGCGCCGCGCACTGCGCCGGCCCAGGTCAGAGGCCGTATCGCGGACCTGCGCCGCGCACTGCGCCGGGCTCCCGAGCGCGCTGCGCCGCGCTGCGCCGGGGCGTGCGCCGGGCCCGGGCCGTGGCGGGCGAAGAGGGGGGCGACGAGCCGGGCCGTGAAGGGCGTGAAGGGGGCGTGAAGCCAGTGAGCAGGACTTTTGCAGCCAGCCGTGAAGGCCGTGAGGCGGAACGTGAAGCTCGGCCGCCGACCGCGGAGGGGCCGGCGGGAGGCTCGAGCGGGGGGCCAGCTACGGCGTCGCGCCGGCGGTGAGGGCCCGGGAGGGGGCGCGCCAGCGCTGGGTTTCGCCCTGCTCATGGCCCCGTCCCGGGTGCCGCCAGCGTAGGCGACGCGCCCGCCCGGGGGAAGGGCAGCTGAGGCCGGCTGGCCGGCCGGCGCCGGTGGGGGCCCCGGGGGCCCGGGACCGGGCCGTGGACCGTAGACACGCCCCCCGCGGCTCGGCGCCGGGGCCGCCCGGCCAGCGGGCACGATTCCCCCTCTCCGCGATTGTCGGCATTACGGGTCGGTGCTATTCGGCACGGCCGGCCCGAGGCCGGGGCCCCGTGGTAGCGGTGACGAAGAGGTAGTCGACCGACCGTCCCTACCGTCCCGACCGTCCCGAAGGCCGTGAATGTCCTGGTCAGCGGCCTGCAAGCCCGGGCCGGTTAGCTGGGACGGTTGGGGGCCCGACCGTCCCGACCGTCCCAACTACCGTCCCAGAGCTCTCGGCGCAAACGTGCTGGCCAGGGCCGTGCTGGGACGGCTGGGACGGTAGGGACGCAAGTTCGGGCCATCCTTCTCGGGTCCGAGGGCTCCACCACCGCCGTCGCCCTGACGGCTCCGTCAATGCGCCTATCCCTCGCTCGTAGACGAGGCGGTGAAGCGGATATGCCGGACCACCGCCGGTGCGGGGCCGTAGGGGTCGAGGAGTGGTCGAGCGTCCCCGGGGCCGGCCGTGGTCGGCGGGGACGGGCGGTCGTACGGCGCTACCGGGCCCGGGCCCGGGCTGCCACGACGTCCCGCCGGCGCTCCCCCTCGAGCAGGGGCCGGGGCACGGCCGGCGGGTGACGAGAGCGGAGGCCGGGGCCACGACGGGGGGACCGCCGGGCGTCGGGCCGGGGCTCGCCGGGGTCGGCCCGCGCTCGCCGGGGGGGAGCCGGCCGGGCCCGCGTCGGCGCCGCCTGCGGCGAGGAGGTCCAGGTGGGGAACCGGGGCCCGCCAGGGCCTGCTCGAGGATCGGGCCGGCGGCGATGAGGGGGCAGCGCCGGGGCCGGCGGCGAAGGTCGAGGAGGTCGTGGTCACCCGGGCCGTGGCGGCGACGGCGCTGCGGGGTGCGGGCCCCCCTCGAGGCCCCCCTCGAGGCACCCGGGAGGTCGGCGGTCGACGGTCGGGTCTCGCGTGCTCGGTGGCCGGCCTCCCAGGCCCACGGGCAGCCTAGGGGCCGGGCGCCGGTGGCTCCACGGTTCAGGGCTCAGCGCCGCGGCCGCCCGCCTCGATCAGGTCGCCGGGGAGGGGGCGCGCTAACCCTGGGTGTCGCCTCCGATTTGGCCCCCTCCCGGGCGGCCCCTGCAGCCTACGGCCGGTCCCGCTACCGCTGCCAGCGCGCCGCGGCAAGGTGGCGGCCGCCAACGGAGGCGGACGTGGCCTCGGCGGCCTCGTCTGGCAGGCGCAGGGCCCGGAGGAGCTGCGCAAGCGCGAGCCGCTGCCGGCGTAGTTCGGCGATGACAGGATGCGGGAGCGGTTGACCACGAGAGCCGGTGACGACGAGGTCCTCGAGCCCCGCGAGCTCGGCCTGGAGGCCCGCGACGAGGTCGAGCGTCCCGGCCGCGTGTTCGAGCACCACCGCCTCGGCAGGGTCCAAGTGATACGCCGCCATGACGTCCCGCCAGAGGGCCCGGCCGCGCCGGCCGAGGCCCGCGGGCGGCCGCGGGACGGCCGTCATGGGGCCTGCACCGGGCGCGTTCTGCGCATCGAAGCTGACGGGCTAACCCAAGCCGGCGCCGCCCCCTTCGGCCCAGGGGGTCCCCCCCCACCCCCTTCCATGTATTGCACTAGACCTTCACTCCCCGTCGCTCTCGTTCCTCCACGTTCGCACGCACGGCGTCGACGTCGAGCACCGCCGGCCCGGCCCCCGAGGTCACGACCGCCACGAGGGCGGCCGCAGGGTGGAGCCGGGCCAGCTCGCCGGGAGAAGGCGCGAGGTCTGGGCGCACGAAGAGGCGCTCGGTGTCGGTGGCTTCGGCCACGTCGTCGAGGACCTGGAGCCGGCGGAGGTCACCGGTCACCTCGAGGACCGCGGCCCGCCGATCGCTCAACGTCGCGAGACTCGCCCAAGCTTCCCGGCTCTTGGCGTCGGACCGCATCGCCGCCCCGTCGTCCGTGATCCCCTCGACGCGAGGAGCGAGGCGCTCGGCGCTGTCGACGATCGCGGAGTGAGCCGCGGACAGGAGGGCGTGGAGTGCCGGGCCCTGCTCTCGGAGCCGAGCCCGGGCGCCGGCCAGCACCCGCCCGGCGGCGGCGTCGTGGAGGTCGAGGGCTCGCCGGCTGGCCTGGCGCGGATCGAGGGCGCCCATAGCCGCCTCGGCGGCCAGGGCCTGGGCGATCGACAACTCCCCGGCCGCCACGGCGGTGGCGCTGGCCCGGGCCTGTGCGTCGAGCCCGGCTCGGGCGTCCCGCAGGTCGGCCCGGAGGGCGGCGAGGCGTTGCGCGGTCGCCTCGATCACCTCCCCGGCCGGCCCCTGGCCAGCAACGTCGAGCCGAGCCCAGGCTGCTGCGAACCGATCGAACGATGCTCTGTCCTCGTGAATGGACATGGTTCTCCTCTTCGTCAGTACCGCCGCACACGTGCGGCAAGGGTGTCGGGACTCTCGGACTCGGACTCGGTCCCGGTCTCGTCGGGCGCCGGCGTTGGCCGGGCCCGGTGGTGTCGGTGCGGGTCGGCCATCTCGGCCAGCTCGTCCGGGTCCGTGGGCAGCTCGACCGGCGGTGGCGACCACGGCCATGCCGCGCTGATCGCCTCGAGCGCGGCGGCCGCGGCCGCGCGTGCCCGCGCGTTGAGCCCGTCGGCTCGGAGCGCTGCGGCCTCGGCGCATCCGCGATCGAGGGCCTCGAACGCCCCGGGTCGGCCGGGTGCGAACCGCTGCGCCAGAGCGTCGAGCTCCGCCGGCGGCGGTGGATGGCCTGACGCGGCGGCGCGCAGGGCGTGGGCAGCGGGGTGTTCAGGCGTGTCCGTCATTCGGTTCTCCTGTCTCTTGGCGGGGTGGACCCCCCGGCGCAGGTCGGCTGTCGTCGCGAACCTGCGCCGAGGGGGAGCCGGGGCCCCCGGGAGGGGGCCTCGAGGGGGCCATCGGTTCACGGCCGGCCCCGGGCCGGGGAGTGGCCGGCGGTCGGCGGCGGGCACTCGGCCTCGCCGCACCAGGGGAAGCCGTTGTCCGCGAGGTCCGGCGTTGGGGTCCCGCAGGTTGCGCAGGGCGCCCAGGAGGATGGCCCCGCTCGAGGAGCGCAGCTCCACCCCGGGGCCCAGGTGCCACGAGGCGGACCTGGCCGGCGCTCGCCCGGCGGCGGGAGGCTCGAGGCGCTCGACCTGGGCCGGGCCGGCGTCGGCTCCGGAGGGCCGGCCGTCTCGGTGGCGAGGAGCGGTAACTGCCCGTTCGCGCCCGGGCCCGGGCCGCCATCGGCCAACGACGTCGCACCGGGGGACGACCACTCTGAGTGGTGGTCTGTGCCCACCGAACCCGCCGGTGGCGCTTGTAACGCCTCTTCATCCGTTACACCGCTACGGCGCAGGTCAGAGGCGGTTTCCGGGCTGTTCGGGGCCTCGGGCTGTAACGGTAGTTCAGCGCTCTGAGCAGCACTGTAACGGTGTAACGGATGAATCGGGGCGGACACCGTAGGGGGGAGGTAGCGGGACCACGCATCGTGAGAATCCGCCGCCTCGTAGCCGCGGAACACGGCAGCGCCGATGCGAAGCAGACGGGGCCGAATGTCGTAGCGCCGCAGGAGGCGGGCGAGGTCTCTCTGGCTGAGGGTCCTTCCGTACCACGACCCCCAGGGCGCCTCAGGGAGCTCGACGAGCCCGGCAACGAGGTCGGCCGAGGACATCCGATCGGCCCCGGCCAGAACGGTTCTCACATCGCCGAGGAGCCGGACGCCCAGGGTCTCGTCGTCGGGCTCGCGGGTCGCCGAGAGCTCGACGGCCGCCGCCCGGGCCCGGGCCGGCCAGTCGCCGCCCGCGGCGTCCGCGATGGCTATGAGGGTCTCCCAGCCGTCAGCCGCTCGATCGTCCAGCGAGTCGGGCACGGCCGGGCGGGCGTCGGCCAGGGCCTCCAGGTCGGCTTCGGCCCACGCCTCGAGGCGCTCACGCAGCGCTCCCCCGTTGACGGCAACGTCGCGACGACGGAACCGCTTGACTACCTCGCCGGGGGCGCGCCGCTTCATCCGGATCAGGATCGAGCGGTCGGCCACGGTGTCGGGAAGATCGCCGATGCCGGCGAGGGCGACAGGCGCGAAGACGTCGTAGCGACGCACCTGGTCCATCCTCGGGCCGCAGCATCTGACAGCCTTGGTCCCGCGTCGCTGGCCCGCGTTGAGGAGGCCGCGAAGCTCCTCCGCTCGGGGGTCGACCCCCTTGGCGAAGATGGTGTCGACCTCGTCCATGAGAACGGTCGGGCGCTCGGCCTCGACGACGCGGAAGAGGGCGGCGGCGCTCATCGACGCAGTGAAGATCGGGCGGCACACGATGAGCTCCAGGACCTCGAGGCACCGACTTTTCCCGCTGCGCTTCTCGGCCGAGAGGAGAGCCAGGCGGGGGGAGGTCTCGGCCGCCTCGTGAACGTGAGTGAAGGCCGCCCACAGCGCCACCGCCGACGCGGCGGCAGGGGTCGGGAACGCGACGAAGGCGCGCAGGAAGGCCGTGACGTCGTCGAGGAGGGCGGCGCCATCCTCGATCACGTCACCCGGGACGCCGAGGCCCGAGAGGGTCGGCCCAGCGAACTCGGTCGGCCTCACCGGCCTGCTCCACGGTCGACCGCCTCGGCCACGGCTCGCGCCATGGCGTCGAAGCGCGCCGCGTCGACGGTGGCCGCGCCGTTGTAAAGGTCGGCGGCCGCCGCCATCGCACGCCGTCGCCGGGCAGCTTCCGTGACCGCGTTGACCGCTGCGGCTAGCTGCCGGCGTGGCGGCTCGGGCAGCGCCGCGAGGGTCGCTGGGTCGAGACCCGAAGCCGCCGCGGCGGCCTCGATTCGCTCGACGACCTCGGGTGGTTCGCCCCAGGCGAACGCCGTGATCCAGTCCCAGCAGGACGGGCTGACCGGGCACCGACGGCACAGTTCCGCCGTCGTACGGCCGTGGACCGACGCGCAGGCTCGCTCCACCCACCACGCCTGCGATGTGGCCGGCCTCGGCGCCTCGAGCTCGGCGAGCGCGGTGAGGGCCCGGCGGTGGGCCGGTCGGTAGACGTCGCGGAGGTCGAGGGCGACGAGCCGGCGGTGAAGGGCCGCGGCGAGCAGCTGGTCCTCCTCCGTCACCGCCGTCGGGAGAGTCACGCCGCCGGCTGTGTCGGTCACCTCCGGGCGGGACTCGGCCGGGCCGGCCGGTCGGCTCTCGCATCTAGCCAGCTCTCGACGTCACCAGCGCGGAAGCGCCGGTGCCGGCCCACCTTGATGGAGCGAGGTCCCGTCCCCTTGTAGATCCAGGCGTATACGGACTTGAGAGGCACTCCCAAATACTCGGCGAGGTCCTCCGGGCTGCATAGTTCCTCCATGCGGGGGAGAGTACATCGCCGGCAGGTAGGAAGTCGTCCCCCGTCCCGGTTTCCGTGCTAATCTCCTACCGACTTTCCGCATAAGCCCAGGAAGGGGGCCGAATGGAGCAGCACGAAGCGGTGGAGGAGCCGGTGGAGGAGGTGGCGGTGGCGGACGTGGAGGCCACGTGCGCGAGGCGGCTGCGCGAGGTCCGCGCCGCGCGACGGTGGTCCCAGGCCGCCATGGCCCGGGGGCTGAGCGAGCTCGGGATCCCGACGACGCAGGAGACGTTCGCCAGGATGGAGACCGGGGCGCGCCGGATCCGACTGGCCGAAGCGTTCGCGTTCGGCGCGGTGCTCGGCGTCAGCCCGCTGGGCCTGGCCCTGCCGGCGGACGATGACGAGCCGGTCTGCCTCACGCCCTACCTGACCGTCCGCGCCGGCGAGATGCGGCGATGGGCCCAGGGCACGGGCCCGCTTCTTGACGAGGAGACGCTCGAGGAGGGGACCGCTACCCCCGAGGGCGCCATTCTCCCGGCCGTGGGCGGCGTGGGCGCGTGGGGGCGCCGAGAGGGGCGGACGCTCGATGGCCGGCAGCTGGGCCCGAGCGAGCTCGCGCTGGAGGTCGCCATGTACGAACGGCAGAGCCTCGGCTCGGCCACGCTCGCCGCCTTCGCCCGGCCGGGCGTGCGGCACCTCGTGGCCATGGCAACGGCCTTCGTCGACGCAGCTGCCGAGGGGGATGAACGCCGGATGCGAGCGGCGCTGACGTACCTGGCCGACGAGGTCGAGCGGCAACGCGCCGGCCTCGATCCTGAGGGGCCCGACAACCTTGCGGCCAGGGTGCCGGTCGAGCGAGAGGACCCATCATGAGTGGAGGCCACGTCGAGAAGCGAGGGCCCGGTCGGTGGCGGGCTCGGTATCGCGGCCCGGATGGCCGAGAGCGGTCTCGGACGTTCGACCGCCGGGTGGACGCCGAGCGGTGGCTACGGGCCGAGGTGGGGTCGCTCGACCGCGGAGCCTGGGTCGACCCCCGCGCCGGCCGGGTGACCGTCGGCGAGCTCGGGACCCGGCTCCTCACCACGAAGGGCGACCGGAACACGCGGGCGTGGTACTCCGCCATGCTGCGCCACGTCGGGGCCCGGTGGGAGCACGTGCCGATCGGCTCCGTCCGCCACGTCGAAGTTCAGGCGTGGGTCGGCGACCTGGCCACGAGCCACGGCCCGGACACGGTACGCGGCGCCTTCAAGGCCCTACACGAGCTCGTCGCCCTGGCCGTGCGGGCCCAGCTCATCGGCCACGACCCCTGCGCCGGCGTGCGCCTGCCGAAGGTCGAGCGGCGGGAGATGCTGGCGTTGACGGGACCCCAGGTCCACCACCTCGCCGAGGCTCTCGAGGCCGGCCGGCCCGGCCACGGCTGGGGCACGCTCGTGCGCTTCGCCGCCTACAGCGGGTGCCGCGCCGGCGAGATCGGTGCCCTGAGGGTCGGCGACCTCGACCTGCTCCGCCACCGCGTCCGCATCGCCGGCGCTCGCAAGACCTACGGCGAGGACGGGCCGACGAAGACCGGCCGGGTCCGGTGGGTCGCGCTCCCCCGCCAGCTCTGCGACGAGCTGGCCGCCCACCTTGCGCCACGCCCCCACGGGCCCGCCGACCGGGTCTGGACCGGCGACCAGGGCGGCGCCCTGTCGCACAAGTGGTTCTACGCCCAGCGGTTCGTACCGGTGGTCGACGACCTGACCGAGCGGGGGGTGCTGCCGGTTGTCGACACCGGCTCGGGCCGGCGGCATCGGCTCCGCTTCCACGACCTGCGCCACACGTGCGTGGCCCTGCTCATCGCCCAGGGGGCCCAGGTCTACGAGGTCATGCACCACCTCGGCCACACGAGCGTGAACACGACGGTGAACACGTACGGCCACTGGTTCCCGGAGGTCCAGGACCGCATCCGGACCGCCCTGGAGGAGACCTGGGCGGCCGCCGCCGGCTGATCGCTGCGCGGCCTGCCGCGGCCTGTACGCGGCCTGGGCCCTACGAGGCCCCCCGCCGAGCAGGCTCCGTACCCCCCCTGACCTGCTCTTTTACCGTCGGGCTGGCCGGATTTGAACCGGCGACCCCTTGACCCCCAGTCAAGTGCGCTGACCAAGCTGCGCCACAGCCCGCGACCGGGGCCAGACTAGTGGCCGGGCCGGGCCGGCGTGGTCGTCGACCCCGCGAGGACTGGCGGGCCGCTCGCTGGCGGGCGATGGCCTCGGCATCGAGGTCGCCGCCTCGCAGGGCGGCCAGCTCCACTGGTCGCTCGCGGAGTCCGGCGTGGTCGTAGGCAGGTCTCCCCAGGCGCGGCCGTGGACGGAGTCGTCCTCCCCCACCGTCCCCCGGACCCGCTCGGCCAGGTAGGGCCCACCGCTTCCAGGCCGCGCCGTCGTCGGCCCGAACGCCGCTGGTCGACCTGGCGCGATCCGGCCCGGCGGCCGGCCCCGGTGCTACCCCCGGCCCGGGCGGGCAATCAGCCCGACGGGACCTCACCCTCGGCGTCGACCATCCAGGGGATGCCGAAGCGGTCGACGCACATCCCGAAGAGTGGCGAGAAGAACGTCGCTGCCGCCGCCATCGTCACCTGCCCGCCCTCGGCCAGGGCGTCGAAGACCCGCTGGGCCTCGTCGACCTCGGGCGTGCTGTAGGTGACCTGCATGTCCCGGGGTCCCTGGAAGCCGCCGGTCGGGTCGTCGGAGGCCATGAGGAGGTCGTCGCCGATGGTGAGGGCCCCGTGCATGATCTGGTCGGCCTGCTCGGGCGGCACCGGGTCGTCGCCGGGCATGTCCGCCATGGTGAGGAGGGTGAGCTCACCACCGAAGATCGCCTGATAGCGGGTGAGGGCCTCGCGGCAGTTCCCGCCGAACATGAGGTAGGGGTGGAAGGCCATTTTTCGCTCCTCGCTCGAGGTCCGCCACCCCGGCCCGCCAGGGGGCGGTGGTGGATTCGTCGTGGTGACGCTACGCCGACCCGGCGACGCCCGCTCGGGCTGGCCAGGGCCGGGCCCATCGGATCAGACATAGTCCCGGAGCGCGGCCCGCAGCGCCCGGGCCGCCTGCCTCGTGGCCTCGAGGTCGGCCTCGTCGCCCGTGGCCACCACCGCCCCCACCTCCTCCATGAGCGCCGTCCAGGCCCCGACCCCCAGCCCGTAGGGCGGGGCCCCGGAGCGGATCCTCTCCTCGAGCGCGGTCAGCTCGTCGAGGGCTGCCACCTCCCAGGGGCGGGCGGCGAGCCGGTCGGCCAGGTCGAAGAGCGCGCCGAGGAGGGGCTCGTCGTCCTCGGCGACCTCCTCGGCCTCGAGGCCGTCGTCGGTCCCGGTGGCCGGCTCGACCCGACGGCGGCGCACCACCTCCGCCCCCTCGGGACGCACCACGAGCACGAGGCCCGGATCCCAGCGGTAGGGGACGTCGTGGTCGTACAGGGCCAGAGTCAGGCCCAGGCGCTCGGCGGGGGCCAGGTCGTCGACGAGAAAGCGAACCTCCTCACCGTCGAAGGGCCGGTGCCAAGCCCCGCCGTCCCCGGCCGCCAGCCCACAGTCGGGGCAACGGGCCGACATGCCGCCTTGGTGGTCGACAAGGTGGTGGCGGCTCAGGTCCGCCCCGCAGTGACCGCACAGCACGACGCTCACCGGCTCGCCCGACGCCGCCTCAGCGACGCTCGAGGTCGGCGAGGCGGTCCTGGAGGTCGCGCACCCGGTGGAGGAGCTCCTCCACCGCCTGGCGGGTCCGCTCATCGGTCTCGTAGTCGTGGGTGGCGAGCTCCGAGGAGATCTGATCGGAGCGCCGGGCGGCAATGAGCAGGATCGCGCCCTGAAGGGCCGCCAGGCAGGACAGGACGAGGTTGAGGAGGATGAAGGGGTAGGGGTCGAACCCGGCGTCCCGGTTGAAGGCCATCCAACCGGCGAGGAACCCCAAGGCGACGAAGACGAAGGCCCACGATCCCATGCCGTTGCGCAGGCGGTCGGCGGCCCGCTCGCCCGCGGTGAGCTGGTCGCCGCTGCGGACCGCCGGGTGGTGCCGCCACCGGGGCCGGTGCCAACGCGCCATCCCCGCACAGTACGGCTCTCGGCCCCGCCCCGACAGGGCCGCCGCCGGTCC
>Ga0187893_10013660_pt1 | contig 11245 bp, 7 predicted proteins | sample MA1701074metaG_FD_139574 | JGI IMG/M metagenome (GOLD analysis project Ga0187893, IMG submission 139574) | White microbial mat communities from a basaltic lava cave in the Kipuka Kanohina Cave System on the Island of Hawaii, USA - MA170107-4 metaG ...
AGACGATCGAGGCGCTGCGGCACCCGAAGAGCGACGAGGAGTTCGAGGAGCTGCTCGACCGCCGGCAGTGGTGCGAGTCGCGGCTGAAGCTCGGCTCGTCGTAGGCCCCCCTCGGGCCGAGGCGGCTCGGTGGGGGGCAGCCCCCCGGGCGGCGAGCCGGCGACCCGGCCTCGAGCGGCGCGGGGGAGCGGGATTTCGCCCGGTCCCGAGCGGGCGGGGCCGGGGAGCGTCCCTCGGCTCCGTAATGGGCATCTCCTCGGGTTTCCGTGGGTGCCCGTAGAGGCGGAATCTGGCCAGATCGGCGGTTCCAGCTGCGCGGGACGCGCTCGAGCAGCGAGCGGAGCGCCGTTCCGTGACCGTTCGCGCCAGGAAGTCGTCGAGTAGGTCCTCGTCCCCCGAGGGCGCTGTTGAACGCACGCGTGCGGCAGGCAGCCGCAAATGAACGTCCCGGGCGGGGCGAAGCCCGTTTGCAGCCCCACCAGCAGGTCGCGCGACGGGTTGTGCCGGGGTAGGCGTCGTTGGTAGGTTCTCCCCTGGATCAAGTACTCGGAGCGACGCCCTTGGCAGGCAGAGAGCGAGGTGCAACCGTGAAGAGCGACCAGTTGGAACGACTCACGAGGGCGGTCAGGGAGGATGCCGCGATCCGTCGTACTCGCCGGCTGCAGCCGGCCGGAGGTCCCGGCGACAAGCTCTTCCCGCCGACCTATCCGGGCGAACGCAACGATCCGCCGCGGCATGTGTTCGAGCGGCGCCGGATCGGGGGCGGGAACGTCCTGTGCGTCCTCATCGACAGCGTGCAGAGCCAGGCGAACCGCCTGGAGGAGGCCCTCAGGGCGGCGCGGGACGCGGGCGATGTGCGGTTCCCGGTCATCGCGGTGGACTTCTCCAAGACCGACGTGAAGGACATCGGGCGGATCACGACGCTCGACGCGCCCCACCGTGTCTTCGACGCGATCATCCGCGACTCGGAGATCGGGGGGAAGCGATTCCGGGACACGGACGAAGGGAGGAGCCTCGTCGAGGCCAAGTCCCAGCACGCGCGGGCCCTGTTCGACCTGTCCCCCGCGGCGCTGGTGTTCGGGGCCTGGAACTCCACGGGTGAGGGCGGCGGCCTCGGCGCCAAGTTCCCGCGCGCCGTGGTGTCCGAGATCATCGGCGTGGGCGTGGCCGTCGAACCTGGCACGGACAAGCCCTCGGGCCAGCGCACGGGCAGCCGCGTGGACCCGCTCGGGATCCGCAGCGGCGTCCGGGTCTACAAGGTGTCCGGGGACGACTGGTCGCTTGAGCCGCCGAAAGGAGTGAAGAAGGAGGCCTGCGTCTCCCCCTCCAAGATCAACCATTCCAACATCAAGCCGGACGTTACCCCTCTGGGGGTCAGCATCGACTACGCGCTCCACACCTTCGTGCTGTCGTGCGCAGCGCTTCGGCGTCTGCACTTCACGGCGGGGACCGGGGCGCCGTCCGACGGCGACGTCGCGGCGCAGGCGGCGCTCGCCGCGATCGGCCTCGTGGCGGCGGTGGCCCAGGATCGCGCCGGGTACTTCCTGCGGTCGCGGTGCGACCTTGTCGCCGAGGGCGGCTCCACTTCCGCGTTCGAGGTCGTCGGCGCCGGGGGGGCCACGGAGGCGTTCCCGCTCGACTTCCGGCAGGCCTGCGACTTGGCGAAGGCGGCGGCTGACCGTGCGGCCTCGCTCGACATCCGCTGGAGGGACAAGGACCTCGTGCTCGCGCCGCAGAGGAAACTGGTGGAGCTGGTGAAACAGAGTCGCGAGATGGCCCTGCGGGGGGAGGCGGAGGCGGAAGCCGGGGCGTGAAGGTGCTGACCCTCGAGATCGAACTACTCACGGGCGTCTACCGCGCCTCGCTTCCCGACGCGTCCGCCGCGGAGTGGCCGCCGCACCCCGAGCGGGTGTTCTCGGCGCTGGTCCAGGCGTGGGGCGACGGCGGGCGCGATGCGGCCGAGAGAGAGGCGCTGGAGTGGCTGGAGTCGCAGGAGCTTCCTGCCATCGAGGCGAGCGGCGCGGTCTCGGACCGCGACGCCCCGACGGTCTTTGTCCCTCCGAACGACGCGGGGGGAGGTGACCCGGCCGTTCTCCCGGACCGCCGACGCCGCCGGGAGCGGGCGTTCCGCGCGGCTGTGCCGGGTGATCCGGTCGTTCGGCTTCACTGGGCGGCGGACCCGTCGGACACGAGGGCGGCGGCGCTGCGGAGGCTCGCCCACCGCGTGGCGAGCCTCGGCCACTCGGCCTCCCTCGTGCGCTTCGAGTTCGACCTCGATGCGGCGCCGGCCTCCACCGCTTGGCAGCCAGATCCGGGAGGGCCGGCGGTGCTGCGCGCGCCCTATGCGGGGCGCCTCGCGGATCTGGAGCGCTGGTTCTCCGACGACGGCGGGCGGAAGCGCGTCGAGCGGCCGCGCACCCTGCGTCCGGAGAGGTACCGCGTGCCTCGGAGCGGCGTCGAACCCGCGCCGGCGGCCCGAAGCGTCTTCGGCGGCGCCGGGGAGTGGTTCGTGTTCGAGGACGGCGGCGGCTTCCGTCCCGACCTTCTCGCGTTCGCTCACGTCGCGCGCCGGATGCGCGACGCGGTGATGAAGGCGGGCCCGCAGCCGCCTCCGGAGATCGTCTCCGGCCACGGCCAGGGCGGCGCCCCGAGCGCGAAGCCGCACGTCGCGTTTGTGCCGCTCGCGAACGTCGGCTGGTCGCACGCGACGGGGGATCTGCTCGGGTTCGCCGTGGTCCTGCCGCGCGCCGCCGATCCGGTCGAGCGGCAGGCCGCGATCCGCGCCTTGGCGGCCTTCGTCCGCGTGGAGGGGGACCGCGCGTACGGCCGGCTCCACCTTACTTCGGCGCGCGTGTGGTCGGTCGAACGGTCGGCCGCGCCCTCGCGCGCCTCGCTCGCTCCGGCACGCTGGTGCGGCATCGGTCGGACGTGGGCCAGCGCGACTCCGGTGTTCCTCGACCGATTCCCCGACGGCGGCGACCCCCGCGAGGAGGCCCGGATCATTGCCGCGGCCTGCCGCAACGTCGGTCTCCCGGAACCCGTCGAGATCGAGATCCACAAACACTCGGCCGTGGCCGCCGCCCCGCCCGCGTACCTCGCGCGAGGCGCCCCCGGCCGCGCCGACTGGAGCTTTCCGCACGGTGCGACCTACCGCGACCGGCCTCGACGCCATGTCGTCCTGCGGTTCGCTGAACCCGTGGAAGGCCCGGTCATCCTGGGCGCCGCACGGTATCACGGTCTCGGGTTGTGTCTGCCCCTCGACGCGGGTCGTCCGCAATGAAGACGCCCGAGCTGGACGCACACGACTTCGACGCGTTCTTCCACGCCGTGCACGGCGTGGAGCCGTTTCCCTGGCAGAGCAGACTCGCGCGGCTGGTGTGCAGCGAGGGCTGGCCGGCGGCCCTCGACGTGCCCACCGGAGGGGGCAAGACGGCCGTGATCGACGTGGCGGTGTTCCATCTCGCGATCGAGGCCGACCGCGGCGCCGCTCGCAGGGCGCCGGTGCGCGCCTTCTTCGTCGTCGACCGGCGGCTCGTGGTGGACGACGCGTACGGGCGGGCCAAGCGGATCGCGGAAGCCCTCGCAGCGCCGAAGGACCATGCAGTGCGCCGCGTTGCGGAGCGGCTGCGGCTGCTCTCCGAGCGTCCGGACCGTCCCCTCGTGGCGGGGCGGCTGCGAGGCGGGATCCCGAACGAGCCGGACTGGATCCGCAGCCCGGCACAGCCGGCGATCATCGCATCGACCGTGGACCAGGTGGGGTCGCGCATGTTCTTCCGGGGGTACGGCGTCTCGGACTCGATGAAGCCGCTGCACGCGGGCCTCGTCGGTTCCGATGCGCTCCTACTGCTCGACGAGGCGCACCTCTCGCAGCCGTTCGTTCAGTCGGCGCGCGACGCGCGGATGTTCCAGGCAAAGGGGACATGGAGCGACGATCTCTGCCCCGCGCCGTTCGCGATCGTCACGCTCTCGGCGACGCAGACGGAGGCGACGCGGGAACTCCTGGGGCCGCCGGACAGGAAGCACCGGACGCTCGGTCCCCGCTTGCGCACCTCGAAACCGGCCGTGCTCGTCCTCGTGAAAGCGGCTGCCGACGAGGAGCCGTTCGTGGCCGAGTTCGTCGAGCGCGCGTGGAACTGCTCGACGCTCGGCGGCGGGCCCGCGTCGGTGGTCGCGGTCGTCGTCAATCGGGTGCGGCGCGCGCGGGCCGTGTTCCGGGGCGTGCGGGAAAGGCTGGCCAGGAACGGAGAGTCTTGCGGCGAGGCTGCGCTTCTCACGGGCAGGTCGAGGCCGATCGATCGGGACCGCGTGCTCGGCGCGCTCCTCCCCAGGATGGCGGCGCAGCGCCCGGCGTCCGCTGCCGCGAGCCCCCTCTTCGTGATCGCGACGCAGTGCATCGAGGCCGGCGCCGACCTCGACTTCGACGCGCTCGTCAGCGAGATCGCGCCCTTGGACTCGCTTCGGCAGCGCTTCGGGCGCCTCAACAGGATGGGACGCGGGATCGAGGCCCGCGCCGCCGTCGTGGCGGCGCGGGACCAGGTCGCGGGCCGTGCCGAGCCGGACGTCGTGTACGGGACCGCGCTGAGATCGACGTGGGACCTGCTCTGCGGCAAGGCCGAGACGCGTGGGAAGGGAAGGAGCGCCGCGCTCGTGATCGACTTCGGCGCCGAGGCCTGCCAGGCATGGCTGCCCGGCGGCGAGGAATTGCGCGCGTGCCTGTCCCCTCGCTCCGACGCGCCGGTCATGCTGGCGCCGTTCGTGGAGCACTGGGCATGCACGTCGCCGGTCCCGGCTGCGGACGCGGAGGTCGCCCTCTTCCTGCATGGCCCCGAGGCGGGTCCGGGCGACGCTCACCTCGTGTGGCGCGCGGACCTCGATCCGGGCGACGGGCCCGGCTGGTGGATTCCGCACGTGGCGGCCTGCCCGCCATCCGCGCTCGAAGCGCTGGCGGTGCCGATCGGCGAAGCCCGGCGCTGGCTGTCGCGGAGCGCCGCAGGCGACATCGCGGACGTCGAAGCCAGCCGGGACGAAAACGTGCCGGATGACCGCGCCGCTCTTCGGTGGCGCGGAGAGGAGGACGAGAACACGGGGCCCGTGACCGCGACGTCCCTCCGGCCCGGCGATCTCGTGGTCGTGCCGTCGGCGTGGGGGGGGTGCGACGATTGGGGTTGGGCGCCCGATTCCCCGGCGCCGGTCCGCGACCTCGCGCAGGAAGCGAACCGGGTCCAGCGCGGTCGCGACATACTGCGGCTGTCGCCGCGGCTCCTGGAGGTCGCGCTCGCGGAGCAGGAAAGCGCATCCGTGGCGGCGCGCTCGCAGCGGTTCGCCGCTGCGCTTCGTGCGCTCGTGGATGCGAGCGACGGCGAGATCCTCGCGTTCCTCGGCGCATCGGCCGGCCTTCCGGAGGAGTGGACAGCGTGGATCGGGGGCAAGGGGCGCCACCGAGTCGTCCGCACCCGCGATGGCTGCCCGCTCGCCTTGGAGCGGCGTGTGCAACCCGCAGAGGCCGTCGGAGACGCGAGCACCGAGGACGACCGGGGTGCGACGGGCCCGAGAGCGGTCGGCCTGTCCGAGCACTCGCGAGGCGTCAGCGCCGCCGCCTTGGAGTTCGCGGGGAAGGTGGGCCTTCCCGCGCGGGTGGCGGAGGACGTCGCCCTGGCCGGGCTCCTCCACGACTCGGGCAAGGCGCACCCCGACTTCAAGCTCCGGATGTACGGGGGCGACGAGCTCGCGGCGGCGGGAGGCGAACCGCTCGCGAAGAGCGGGCGCGGGTTCCCCGGTCTGGAGGCCCCCGGGAACTTCCCGAAGGGCGCTCGCCACGAGGTCGCCTCGCTGGCGCTGGCGCGCGCGCATCCCGCGTTCCGGGAAGCACGGGATCCCGATCTCGTGCTCTGGCTGATCGGGACGCACCACGGCCGGGGCCGGCCGTTCTTTCCGCCCGTCGCGTGGCCCGAACCGGGTGCGACGTTCGAGGCGTCGATCGACGGCGCGCTCGGCCGGAGCCTTCCCGCGCCGTCGTCCGCCGACCTCGCCTCCTTGTGGCTCGACATGCACGCGAGGCTCTTGCGCAGGTACGGGCCATGGGGGCTCGCACGGCTCGAGGCGATCCTCAGGCTCGCGGACCATCGCCGCTCCGAGGCCGAGCAGGAGGGGGCGTGACGGAGGCTGCGATCAGCTGCCTGCCGCTCCGCGGCTTCGAGGTCGATAGCCTGCTCGCGTTCCTCGCGCACCTCGGGTTGCTGCGGTCCCTGGAGGCGGCCCGGCCGGAATGGCGGCCGCGCACCTCGTGGACGGGGCCCCCGTGGAGGGCGCAGCTTGCCATCGGAGCGGCCGTCAGCGAGGCGGAGGTCGCGCGCGCGGCCGCGGAGGGGATCGAGGCCCTCGCGGCGCGCTTCGACGCGGACGGTCGCGCCAACGTCGGGTTCACCGGAGAGGAGTTCCGGAGCTACGCGAAACGCGTGCAGCAGGATCCGGTGGGCGGGCGGCTCGCCGCGGCGCTGACCGCCGAGTGGCCGGAGACGAAGAAGGGCACGCTCCAGGCGGCTCCGCTCGTGATGATGTTCGGCGCGGGGCATCAGAACTTCCTCGACCGTCTCGTCGCGGTGCCCCGCGGGGAGCTGCCGAGCCGCCTGAGGAATGCGAAACGTCCCCCGGACATGCGCGATCCCGTGCGGATCGCTGAGGCGCTCTTCGCACCTTGGCGGCGCGCGGATGACGCGGACGGGTTCCGGTGGGACCCGGAGGAGGACCAGCGCTATGCGCTCCGGTTCGACAATCCCAGCAAGGCCGGCGCCGCCCCCACGGTGCACGGGGCGAACCGGCTGGCTGCGATCGGCTTCCTCTCGTTCCCGTGCCTCGCGGGGTCCCGGCGAATCACGACTCCGGGAACCGCACGGGAATCCGGCGGGCGCGTCTCGTTCCTGTGGCCGGTCTGGACCGTTCCGCTCAGCCTTCACGGCGTCGAGAATCTCCTCGTGCATCCGGAGCTTGTCGCCTGCCGGCTGGACAAGCTCCGTCCCTTCGGCGTCGCCGAGATCTACCGCGCCCGTCGAGTAAACAACGATAGGTACATGAACGTGACTCGGGCCGCGCCCGTCTCCGGGGATCGGTCCGGGCAGTAGCGCGGCAGCGATCCGTCTACCGTGCCAACGGCAAGGCCCTGTCGAACGCCGTCGATTCCCGGCGGAAGCACACGGGGGCCCCTGTGGCGCAGGGTCCGAGATTGACCTTTCACCCGCAAGCGTGATGGTGCTATAAGGCCTGCGAGTGTTGACGGTCCTCACTCTCGTAGGGAGGGAGGTTGAGCAGTTGTTCGCGCCGAGCGGCTTCGTATCGATCCTTGGAGCGTTCCCGGAACGCGGGTCGCGAGCGGGCCCGCGCGGCCCGCTCGCGCCTGGACCCGGCGCGCCGTGGGACCGGCGCCGCGCATGACCGCCGCGCGCGGGGAGGTGACCTGAGACGCTGGGCGCAGTGAGGGCTGCGCTCTTTGACAAGTGCAGAGGAGGAGGCATGAACCCGCAAGCACAGACCGAGGCAGGATCCGCCCGCGGACCGCGGGCGGACCTGCCGGATCTCCTGCCCGCGAGGATGCTCAACGAGTTCGCCTACTGCCCCAGGCTCTTCTACCTCGAATGGGTGCAGGGCGAGTGGCGCGACTCGGCGGACACCGTGGAGGGCCGGTTCAAGCACCGCAACGTCGACCGGGAAGGCGGCGACCTGCCGCAGCCCGGCGACGAGGGGCAGGAGACGATCCACGTCCGCTCGCTTCACCTGTCGTCGGAGCGGCTCGGCCTGACGGCCCGCATCGACGTGATCGAGGCGGACGGCAACGTGGTCACGCCCGTGGACTACAAGCGGGGCAAGGTACCCGAGGCGGGACCCTTCGAGCCGGAACGAGTCCAGCTCTGCATCCACGCCCTGATCCTGAGGGACAAGGGATACCAGTGCGATGAGGGCGTCGTCTACTACGTCGATTCGAGGCGCCGTGTATCCGTGCCGATCGTCAAGGAACTCGTGGAACGGACGACCACGCTGGCCGCCGAGGCACGCAAGGTGGCAGCGGAAGGGCGGATCCCGCCGCCCCTCGTGGACAGCCCGAAGTGCCCGCGGTGCTCGCTCGTCGGCATCTGCCTTCCCGACGAGGTGAACGCGCTCCGGGAGCAACCCGCGGCCGGCGAGGTCCGGCGGCTGTTCCCCGCCCGGGACGACGCCCTGCCCGTGTACGTGCAGGAGCAGGGAGCGAGTGTCGGCAAGGGCGACGAGCGGCTGGTGATCCGGACGAGGGACGACCAGCAGGAGGTCCGGCTCCTGGACGTCTCGCAGCTCTGCGTATTCGGCAACGTGAGCGTGACGCCGCCAGCCCTCCGCCTTCTCGCGAGCCGTTCGATCCCCGTCTGCCACTTCAGCTACGGGGGCTGGTTCGAGGCGGTGACGGTCGGGATGGCCCACAAGAACGTGGAGCTGCGGCGCCGGCAGTTCGCGCTCGCGGGGAACCGCCGCGCCTCGCTGGCGATCGCCCGCCGGATCGTGAGCGGGAAGATCCGGAACTCCCGCACCCTCCTCCGCCGGAACCATGCCGAGGCGCCGCAGGCCGGCCTTCGGGAGCTCTCGAGGCTCGCGCAGCAGGCCGAGGCCGCACGCCGGCGCGAGGAACTCCTGGGGATCGAGGGCGCGGCGGCGCGGGTCTACTTCTCGCGCTTCCCGGGGATGATCAAGGCCGACGCCGGCCTCGACTTCTCGTTCACGGACCGGAACCGGCGACCGCCGCGGGACCCGGTCAACGCCATGCTCTCATTCGTGTACGCGGTCCTGGTCAAGGACCTGCTCGTCCAGTCATATGCGGTCGGCTTCGACCCCTATCTCGGCTTCTACCACCAGCCGCGCTACGGCCGGCCGGCGCTGGCCCTCGATCTCGCGGAGGAGTACCGGCCGATCATCGCCGACTCCGTCGTCATCGGCGCGATCAACAACGGGGAGATCCAGCGCGGCGACTTCCTCACCCGCGGGGACGCCTGCGCGCTCACGCCCGGTGGGCGGAGGAAGATCCTCGCCGCCTACGAACGGAGGATGGACGCGCTCATCCAACACTCCGTCCTGCGTTACGCCGCGTCCTATCGCCGCATCCTCGAGGTGCAGGCGCGGCTGCTCGCGAGGTACGTCCTCGGCGAGCTGCCGGAGTACCTTCCCTTCAGGACGAGGTGAAGGATGCGTCGCGACTACCTCGTCTGCTACGACATCGCGGACGCGAAGCGGCTGCGACGCGTCTTCAAGACGATGCGGGGCTTCGGCGACGCGATGCAGTACTCGGTGTTCCGATGCGCCTTGACAGCGCAGGAGAAGACGCTCATGATCGAGGCGTTGCAGCGTGCGTTCCATGCGAAGGAGGACAGGTTGATGGTCGTGGATCTCGGCCAGGCCGGCGCGGCGGCGAGGAAGGAGCGCGTGGAGTTCCTCGGCCGGACGCCCCGCGAACAGGTCGAGGCTGGTGCGGTCATCGTGTAGCGAATTGGCTATGAAGAGTGACCCGAACGTTGGTCCGGAGCAACGATGCGAGCGGTCTGGTGCACGTCGAACGCGTGGCAGCGCTCGCGCCCGCAACCCGTTGGCATTGCACGAGATAGGCGACGCCCGGTGCGCAGCCATCGCTGGCCGCTGCCCGAGGACAGCGACCGCTCGCAGCGGCGCGCGCAAGTCCCCGGCATCACGCGGTTTAGGAGCCGCGCTCACTCCACCGCGCGCGCGCGGTGGCCCCATTGAAGCACCCCGATCGTGAAGAGCGGCGCGCCCTTCGCGTCGAGCACTCCACCGCGCGCGCGCGGTGGCCCCATTGAAGCCGTCCGAGCGCGAGTGCCGTGGGCGATCCGAGCTTCTCACTCCACCGCGCGCGCGCGGTGGCCCCATTGAAGCAAGGGGCGGGAAGAGAGCCCCGGGCGAGGCCTCGCAACACTCCACCGCGCGCGCGCGGTGGCCCCATTGAAGCGACGTGAGCGACCCGTCGCAAGTCGATGACCAGGAAGCACTCCACCGCGCGCGCGCGGTGGCCCCATTGAAGCGCCCATCGCAGGGGGATCAAGGCGGTTTCGAGGGATCTTCACTCCACCGCGCGCGCGCGGTGGCCCCATTGAAGCGTGAACGACTTCGCGGTCGGCACGGGTCCGCAGACGCACTCCACCGCGCGCGCGCGGTGGCCCCATTGAAGCTTGTAGCGGGCCACGAGGATCGTGCCCTTGAATCCGCACTCCACCGCGCGCGCGCGGTGGCCCCATTGAAGCATCACCGACCACTTCCTCCCGAAGATCCGCACCGAGGACACTCCACCGCGCGCGCGCGGTGGCCCCATTGAAGCCGTGCGCGCTTCTGCATGGCCCGGTCTAGCCAGTCTGCACTCCACCGCGCGCGCGCGGTGGCCCCATTGAAGCACCGACGACACGGACTGGAGTGACCCGCGGGGCAGGACACTCCACCGCGCGCGCGCGGTGGCCCCATTGAAGCTCCTCGTACGAGAGCCCGACCATGCGGGAGCGGGAGCACTCCACCGCGCGCGCGCGGTGGCCCCATTGAAGCGGGATGAACTCGAACGTGTTCGCGTCGAGCGTCGCGGCCAGCACTCCACCGCGCGCGCGCGGTGGCCCCATTGAAGCAGGTTGCCGCCCATGACTCGGCCGGTCTTCTCGTCCTCACTCCACCGCGCGCGCGCGGTGGCCCCATTGAAGCGCGGACGCTTTCAACCGCGAGGCGGAGCGGTTGACGCACTCCACCGCGCGCGCGCGGTGGCCCCATTGAAGCAAAGACGCTCCCGTCGATATGGTCCGGGCTCGCAACACTCCACCGCGCGCGCGCGGTGGCCCCATTGAAGCTGCCCACATCGCGTGTCATTCCTGGCAGTAGGCGAGCACTCCACCGCGCGCGCGCGGTGGCCCCATTGAAGCCCCGATCGCCCCGTGCTCGTCGAGAGGATCGAGGACGACACTCCACCGCGCGCGCGCGGTGGCCCCATTGAAGCCAGCGACGGGTCCGCAGCGACCATCCCCGTGATCCACACTCCACCGCGCGCGCGCGGTGGCCCCATTGAAGCGCGACCACGACGTCGTAGGAGAGGGTCTGCGCGATGGCACTCCACCGCGCGCGTACCCTGTTCCCCCTTCGGAGGTTGACACTCCCGTGTGCGTGAATCCTTCCCTTGTTTACCTTGGAGGAAGGATCTTCGATGAGCAGGAGACGCAGGAACGCGAGGAGGTTTGCGCCCGAC
>Ga0187893_10013661_pt1 | contig 11244 bp, 7 predicted proteins | sample MA1701074metaG_FD_139574 | JGI IMG/M metagenome (GOLD analysis project Ga0187893, IMG submission 139574) | White microbial mat communities from a basaltic lava cave in the Kipuka Kanohina Cave System on the Island of Hawaii, USA - MA170107-4 metaG ...
CCGTGTAGACGCGGATGGTCGCGAACGGGATGCCGGCGTCGGCGTCGCCGAGGTCGCCGTCGCCGTCCGTGTCGTGACGCACCTGGCCGCTGATCGACGCGGCGTTGGTCACCAGCGTATCCGAGCCGCTGGCGGGCGGGACGGCGTCGTTGTTGACGTCGACGGCGAAGTCCACGCGGGCGGTGTTGGTGGCCGGGTTGCACGCGCCGACGACGGTGTAGCCGACGGTCACGACGATGCTGTTCCCCGGGCTGAGCGAGCCCGCGCCGGTCAGGTCGTTCCACAGCAGCATGCCGTTGCCCGGTGCGTCGGCGTCCGGCGAGGTCGGGCCCGCGTCGTAGGCCAGGCAGCTGTTGAAGGTGTCGGTCATGGGCAGGGTGGTAATGGCGGTGTTGCCGGTGTTCTGCACCGTGATGGTGAAGGTCACCGCGCTGCCGATGCTGGCCGGGCTGGCGCTGGTGCGCATCTTGGTGACGGTGAGCTTCGGGTTGCGCACGGTGACGGTGGCGGTGGCGGGACCCGCGGTCGGCCCGCCGCCGGTGGTGACGCTGGCGCTGTTGGTGCCCGGCGCGCACGTCCCGCTGGCGGTGAAGGACACCGTGATCGTCCGCATCGCGCCGGAGGCGAGCGAGCCGGTGTTGTTCCAGGTGATCAGGTTGCCGACCACACTGGTCGGCGTCAGGCTGGACGACGCGTAGGTGAGGCAAGCCGGGAACGTGTCGGTCACGTTCACCGTGGCCAGCGTGCCGGGGCCGGTGTTGGTGACGTTGAGCTCGAACTCGACCTCGTCGCCGACGATCGCGGTGCCATCGCTGGGATTGGTGCGCATCTTGGTGATGCGGATCGAGTTCGTCGCGGTCGGGACCGTCGCCGTGTCGTCCGAGGTGTCGGACGGGTCGGTCGGGTCGACATAGGTAACGACCAGGATGGCGCCGGCGGGCGCGTAGAAGTTGCCGTTGTTGGGTGTGCCGATGACGGTGCTGCTGGCGTTGAAGCAGTCGGCGAAGATGCCGGTGTTGACCCCCGTCTCGTTGAGCGTGATCGGCCCCTCGCTGTCGTTACCCGAGCTGTGCGAGCTGGTGATCACCACCGTGATGCTCTCGATCGCGGTCGGGTTGGTGTTCTGGTCGACGTCGGTGACGCGCATGCAGACGGAGAGCGACGCGGCCGCGGTGTAGATGAGCGTGCCGGGACCGTCGTCGCCGGCGGTCCACTCGGTGGTGCTCGGCGTGCCGGTGTCGAGGAAGGTCAGTACGAACGGAGTGGTGGCGGTATCGGTGATGCCTTCGGTGCCCTCGGTGGCGGTGAACGCGAGCTGGTAGGTCCCCTGAGTCACCGGCGTCGCCCAGGTGTACTCGAAGGTCTTGGTGCTGGTTCCCGTGTTGACCAGCGCCGGCGTGACCGTCGAGGGCGACCCGACCGGCGGCGTGATGGTGAGGCTGGCGCCGGTGATGTCGGAGGGGCCGAACGGGTCGCTGACCTGGGCGCGCACGTAGACCGTCTGCCCGTTGAAGCCGGCGGTGATCGGGTTGCCGCCCGGGTACGGGGCGTCGAAGATCGCCAGCCTGGCGGGAGTGGCGATGGGGTCCGGGTCGACCCGGATCACCGTCGTCGCCGGCAGCGAGATCTTCGAGGGCTTGGTGCTGCTGTCGTACTTGATGGTGAAGGCGACTCCCGCCTGCGCGGTGGTGACTTCGAGCACGATCGCCTGCGTGGCCGGGACGGTCACGGTGCTGCCGAGCGTGCCCGACCAGGTCAGCGCCGGCCCGTTGTCGCAGCTCGCGCTCGTCGCCGTGTAGGTCGGGCTCGACAGCGTGGCGAAGGTGGTGGTGTTGTGCTTGAGCGTGGCGGTGATGCTCGGGCTGCCCGGCATCGAGCCGCTCTCGATGTTGACGCAGGCGGTGACTCCCACAGGTTGGCCGGCCGGCATGGTCAGTGACGCGGCCATCGCCGGGACCTGGGTGAAGGTCGTGGTGGTGACGGTGGATACCGGCAGCAGCGGCACCGCGCCGATGGCGAACTCCTGGCTCTCGTTCGCGGTGTAGGTGCTGGTCACCGAGGCCGCGCCGGCCTCGGTGCTGCCGGCGCCGGCGAGGACGTTGAAAGTGTTGGTCAGGTTCCAGCGCTCGGTCTGGCCGCCATCGGTGGTGATGGTCGGCGAGCTGTCCCAGGCGACGACGCTGTAGACGAGCTGGCCCGCGGCGGACGACAGCGTGATGTTGGCAGTGTTGCCCGAGCCGCCCAGCCCGTTGAACGTGCCGAGCGACCCGACCCCGGTGAACGTGCTGGCGCCGGCGGCGATGATGTGGTTGGTCGACCCGGTCAGCGTGATGACGACGTTGGCGGGTCCGGGGTCGGGGTTGAATAGGCGCCAGATCTCGATGCGCGCATCGTTGCCGCTGTTGGACTGGCCGCCGACGGACGCGAGATTCTGCGTGCCGTACATCACCGTGTTGACCGTCGCACTCACCGAGCCGCCGGCACTGGTGGCGCCGATGGCGACCGCCACCACCAGCACCTTGTTGGCGCCGCTGCCGGCGGTATGGCTGAAGGTCAGCGAGGTGCCGCCGCTCGAGCTGGCCGATTGCGCGCTGGTGGTCGCGGCGTGGGCGATCGAGCCGGCGCTGGTGCTCAACACCTGACTCGTCGCCGTGGTCGCGTCGGCGGTGGCGACCGGGTCGATGCGGTCCATGTCCTGGTCGGGCGTGCCGCTGCCGTCGGTGCTCAAATAGAGCGGCTTGGTCTGCGTCTCCGCCGAGATCGGCACGGAGTGGCTGCACATGTCGCCGTGCACGTCGTCGGTGTGCATCGCCTGAATCGTCTGCCCGATCAGGGCGTAGAGGGTGCCGTTCTCGGCCGCCTGGCCGGTCGAGGAGGACAGCGGCAGGCCGGTCGTGTTGCGGAAGATGCCGCTGCTGGCGGTCGTTTCGGTGAGCGTGATGGTCTCGCTGTCGTTCGCGCCCACGCTCGGGTTCTTCACCAGCGCGGTCATGCTCTGCACCGTGCCGTTGTTGGTGTTCGAGTCGTTGTCGTTGACGGTGACGTAGATGAGCTGGCCCGGTGAGTACGCCGTCACGGCGGTGCCGGAGGAATTGGTGAACGACAGCGTGCACATGGTCGTGCCGGGATTGTTCACCGGCACGGTGTCGTCGTCGGTGATCGGGGTGCCGCCGCCGTCCACCACGACGGAATTCATGATGACCGTGGCGCCGACCTGGACCGTGGCGCGGTACTTGAACTCGGCGAAGCCGCCGGGGTTGATGATCGGGATCGTGTAGCCCGGGGCGTCGATCGGAAACGCCGTGCCCATCGTATCGTCGGCGATCGGCGCGCCGTTGAGGGTGGTCGAGCCGGCGACGTAGGCCAGAGACGCCGGCGGTGCATCGACGACCAGCACGTTGCCGAGGACGATCACGCCGAAATTGTCGATCTTGATCGAGTACTCGAGCGTGTCGCCGGGGTCGACCAGCGTGTTCATGTTCACGTCGTTGAACAGGGTCGAGCTCTTGAGCACCACCGGCACCGGGAACGGCGGCACGGTGGTACCCATGTCGAGATAGGGATTCCCCGGGCCGGCCGTGGCCGGATCCTCGCCCCACGCCGCCGTGATCAGCGTTCCGTCCAGCGTGTAGAGCTTCATCCCGGTCTGGTCCTTGTCGGGATCGAAGATGCGTTGCGAGTCGAAGGCCACCAGGTTGAGCGCCACGTTGTACAAGTCGCCGTTGGCGTCAGGGGCGGAGCCGGTGGCGGGGTTGCCGTCGTAGTCGACGTACACGGTCGTTGGCGCCACCGCCGTCACCCACACCGGGCTGCCGTTCTGCGACAGATTCGAGCTGCCGGGGCCCCAGCCGACCACCGCCTGGGTGGTGAGGTGGTCTTCGGGCACCAGCGCGAAGCCCCAGTCGTGCACGTTGTTCATGGTCGGGCGTGCGCCGACGGTGGCGAAGGCGAAGAACGGGTTGCCGGCGCTGAAGAAATGGCCGCCCGAGTTGGCCGGCATCTGGAACTGGACGGTGCTGAGCGCCGGCACCGAGAAGCTGCCGGTGCCCGCCTTGGTCTCGTGGTTGACGGTGAGCGCTGTGGCATTCGGGTTGTACGCGAAGATGTAGGTCTCCTCGCTGCCGCTCGCGCCGGTGCCGACCGGTGTGAAGTAACTGTTGTCCCACTCCGGCCGCGGCACCATGGTGTAGGAGCGCGACTCGTAGTTGGCGTTGATGTCGCCGGTGATCACGTGCACCTGCACCGGCTTCGAGGCGGTGACCGTGGCGCCGAGCAGCACGTCGTCGGTGACGTGATAGCTCTCGCCCTGGTTCAGCGTCACCGTGATCTCCGCCGAGCCGTTGGCGTCCCGGTCGATCTGCACGGAAGTCCCGTTCTGCGCGGCCATCACCGCCAGCGCGACGTACTCGAACATCGACGAGGCGCTGACGTTCTCGCCGACCGGGATCTTGAAGCTGGTGCCGTAGTTGCGCACCGCCGGCACCTCGACGGCGCTGGTCAGGACGGTGCCGGGACTGGTCGCCCACTGGGCGCGCGTCACCGCCAGCGCCTTGGTGGAAGAGAACTTGTCGCGCCCGTCGAAGAGGCGGTTGGTCGGGTTACGCGGCAGCGGGACGAGGTTGCGCAGCGCGATGACGCTGCCGGCGGAGAGCACGTCGCTGCCGAAGGTCGGCGGGATGCCGTTGGTGGGATTGTTGTCGCCCCAGATCAGCGTGGTGGACTGGGTGGGATGCTCGATGTCGACCTCGTAGCCGTCTTCCCAGTGATCGTAGTAGACGCGCGTGTTGTTGCCGGTGACGACGATCGAGACGACGCTGTCCATCGTCGCCCCGGTGGAGCTGTACAGCTTGATCATCGAGGCCCGCACCTGATCCTCGGGCAGCGGCACGAAGAAGGTCTCGACGATGCCGGCGCTGGCCGTGCCGGCCAGCAGCGCCTGCAGGAGCAGCGCGCAGGCCAGGCCGCGGGTGCCCACGGTCGGTCGGCGAGCGGACGCCGACGTCGCATCGCCACACACTGAGTCCCCTCGCCGAGTGACCATCACCAACACCTCCCCCGATCTCGGTCATGCCTCGACGAGCCCGGGCCACCAGTCCCTTCGTGCGGGCAGGCGTGCGGCCACCTCTGTGCACGTTCCATGCCGGCAAAACCCCGCATGTGGTGCGCTGTCTTCGTGGTCACCCCACCCGTCACTCAACCGACGAGCGTCCCTCCCGCCGCACAGAACCGTCACGCCGTCGCACACGCCCAGCAGCACCCCCTCGGGCAGCCCGACCCACACTGTCCCGGGAACGCCAACTCACACACCCAGCGCGACGCCGACGGAAACCTTCACGCCGACGCCGAGCGCGACGGGTACGTCGACCGAGACCCCGACGCGGACCCCGACGCGGACGCCGACCCTCACGCCGACGGCGGCCCCCACGGTGGTGCTCGACCCGATCTCCGCGCCGTTGCGGATCGGCATGGAGACCGCCCTGACCGGCACCAACTTCACGCCGGGCTCGGGTCGGCGTTCCTGCAGGCGATCAACCCGCCGTTCGCGCCGTTCTCCAACAGCGGCGGTGACCCGGACGGCGCGTTCAACATCGTCGCGTCGTCGGGAGCCCAGTTCGCCCGCGGCGCGGTGACAGCCAAGGTTCCGCCCGAGAAGCGGGTCGCGGAGAGACGGCGCATACGGCGCTGAGGCCTGGCCGTCGCGGTATTGATCGGCCGGCACAGCCGGCCCTACGAATACCGTACGGCCGCAGGGCCGGCTGTGCCGGCCGCACCCGGACGCGTCCTGCACCCTGCCCCGCCCCCCGGCGGCGACGGCGCGCCGCCCTCCAAATTGGGGAGGGGTTTCGGTATGGGTGCGGCCGCATGCGCGCACACCCGCCGGTGCGGCTGGACCGCGAGACCTGGCGCCGTTCACCGGCGCGCTGGTCGAACTGACCCGCTCCGATCGCGGGCTCAACCGCTACATCGCTACTCCGCGGCGTCGACGTCGCGTTCGACAGCGTCGAGCGCGACGACGCGCTCGTCGTCGGCACCGACGAGCCCGATGAGCGTGGCGCGCACGAAGCGGCGGTCGATGGCCGACCCCAACTGGCGCAGCATGGCCTCGAGGTCGGCGAGATCCTTGCGACGGAAGAACATGAGCTTCAATACGGCCAGGTCCTCGGCAGCCAGAATCCACGTGCTGCGCCCGAGCAGCGTGACCTGCCTCCGCCGCTTCTCGAGGTCGGCGTAGTAGTCGATCGCGGGGACGAACACGTCGACGCGCAGCCCAGCGATCGTGCCGCGAAATTGGCCTTCCTCGCGGGCACGGGCGCGGAACGCCTGTTCGTCCTCCGCCGGTTTGAAACCTGCATCGCGCAATGCATCAAGCGCGCGATCGAGCTCGCGAGTGGCAGAGACGAACACGTTCACGTCGACGTCGACCGTCGCCCGGGGCGCGGCATAAAGCCGAGGGCGATCCCTCTACCAGCTTCACAGGGTGCTCGCCATTCGGATCGCTCGATAAGATCCCTCGATCGCGCAACCAAGGCGTCTCGGGCCCACCGCACCGTTCCGTCACGACCGCAGCGTCTTTCTGGAGGGCGCCGCGCCGTCGGCGCCGGGGGCGGGGAATGGGGGGTTCGATCGTCGTCGCCCAACCAGCAACGGCATGTAGGGCTGCGCCGACCATCTCCGGACAGGCCACCCCGCCCCCCGGCGGCGACGGCGCGCCGCCCTCCAATTTGGGGAGGCGTTTCGGTATGGGTGCGGTCACATGCGCGAGCACCCGCCGGTGCGGCTGGACCGCGAGACCTGGCGCCGCTTCACCGGCGCGATGGTCGAGCTGACCCGCTCCGAGGTCGGCGGACGGGTGATGACCCTGTTCGCGCTCCTGATCGGCCTGCTGTTGGCAATCAGCGGCCTCAATGTCTTCAACAGCTACGTCGGCCGCGACTTCATGACCGCGATCGAACAGCGCGACCGCAGCGGCTTCACCCGCGAGGCGGTGCGCTACCTGGCGGTGTTCGCGGCGCTGACCGTGGCGGCGGTCTACCTGCGCTTCACCGAGGAGCGGCTCGGCCTGGTCTGCCGCGAGTGGCTGACCCGCCGCGTCCTGCACGCCTACCTGGCGCGGCGCACGTACTATCGCCTGCACGCCGCCGGCACCCTGCCCAATCCCGATCAGCGCATCGCCGACGACGTGCGCGCCTTCGCCACCTCGACGCTGTCGTTGCTGCTCATGCTGCTGAACGGGACGGTCACCGTGCTGGCGTTCTCCGGCGTGCTGTGGTCGATCAGCCCGCTGCTCTTCGCCGCCGGCGTCGTCTACGCCGCGGTGGGATCGCTGTTCACCATCTGGCTCGGCCGCCCGCTGGTGTGGCTCAACTACGATCAGGCGGACTACGAGGCCGAGTTCCGCGCCGGCCTCGTGCACCTGCGCGAGAACGCCGAGTCGGTGGCCCTCCTACACCGCGAGGCGCGCATCGAGTCGCGCCTGCGCCGCCAGCTCGAGGCGCTGATCGCGAACATGCGGCGCATCATCGGCGTGAACCGCCAGGTCGGCTTCTTCACCACCGGCTACAACTATCTGATTCCGGTGCTGCCGGTGCTGATCATCGCCCCGCGCTTCATCAGCGGCGAGATCGAGTTCGGCGTCATCACCCAGTCGGCCATGGCCTTCTCGCACCTGCTCGGCGCCTTCTCGCTGATCGTCACGCAGTTCCAGTCGATCTCGACCTACGCGGCGGTGCTGACCCGCATCACTGCGCTGCCGCAAACCACCGAGCCGGCGGCGCCGCCGACGCCGGGCGGCATCGAGATCGCCGAGGCGAACGATCGCCTCGCCTACGAGCAACTCACCCTGCGCTCACCGGGAGACGGGCGCGTGCTCATCGACGGGCTGTCGCTGGCGGTGCCGATCGGCCTGCGCCTGCTCGTGCGCGGCGGCAGCGATGCGGCGCGCGTCGCCCTGGTGCGCGCCACCGGCGGCATCTGGCAGGCCGGAGAAGGACGCATCGTGCGGCCCGATACGGCCCATCTGCACCTGCTGCCGGAGCGCCCGTACCTTCCGCCGGGCACGCTGCGCGAGGTGCTCGTCCGCACCGGCGACGAACAGGCGGTGGCCACCCTGCAGGTCGAGCACACCCTGGCCGGGCTCGGGTTGGATGGCATCGTCGGGCGCGCCGGAGGGCTCGACGTCGAGCGCGACTGGGACGACATCCTGTCGCTCGACGAGCAGCAGCTGCTGTCGGTGGCTCGGGCGCTGCTCGCCGCTCCGCAGTTCGCGTTCTTGGATCGTCTCTCCACCGCGCTGACGGCGGATCAGGTCGAGCGCGTCCTGCAGATCCTCAACCAGCGCCGCATCACCTACGTGATGGTCGACGACACCGAATCGCGCCTGGTGTTCTACGATGCGGTGCTGGAGCTCGCCGAGGGCGGGACGTGGCAGCTGAAGCGGGTTGCCCCCGCGTAGGCGCCGGGCTTGTCCCGGCGCCCCCGCCCCGCCGAGTCGCGCTCAGGCCTCCGCGGCGGCGCGCTTGCGGCGGCGGCGCTCGACCATGAAGTGAATGGCGCGGCGCGGGCGGTCGCCGCCGTGACGCAGACCGCGCATGCTGCGCAGCTGACAGCGCTCACGCGGTGGCGCCTCGGTGTTCTCCTCTGCCGCGTCGCCGACGACACCATGGCGCTCGGCCATCGCGAGCAGATGCTTGCGCGCGTACTCGGGCTCGATGTCGAGCGATTCGCAGACGCGCTCGAAGGAGAAGACCCAGCCGCGCGAGCGTGAGGCGACCCAATACCGAGCCTCCTCGGCGAGCTTCGGACGCTCCTTCGCCGGCGCCGCCTCACCGATCAGGCAGAGCACGGCGTCCTGCAGCAACGCACGCATCAGCGCCCGCTCCGGGCCGCCGACACCGTTGTCGCGCTTGCCGCCGAGCATCGGCTCGAGCTGCTCGCGCAGCAACGGCGCGATAATCGGATCGTCGTCGCCGACGGCGCCGTCGCTTACGATCTCATCGATGAATGCAGGCTGCATGGTTCTGGACCTCCTCCTGGCCAGCACCCGAGTGCGGGTACGCGGCTGTCTGGTTGCGTGCCCGTTGGAAGTGCAGCGCCTGTGCCAGAGGCCAAAAAGGCCCGCCGGGCCTGTGTTTGCGTTGACCGGCGCGGATGGGGCGGCTGCCAGGAACCAAGGGTGGTTTCGGGTCAGGTGCAAAAGAGCCGGCGGACCGGCCGTGGAGTTGAGCCGTCGCGTGCGAGCGCGGCCGACCGGATCGTGCTACACAGCGCGGCGATGCGAGAGTACGGAGAGCGATTCTTTCGCAGCGGGACGCTGCGCATTCACTTCCGCGACTGGGGCGATCCGGCGGCGCCGCCGCTGATCATCGTGCACGGGCTGCGCGACCATTCGCACTCGTTCGACGATCTCGCCCGCGGCCTGCTCGACCGCTTCCACGTCATCGCGCTCGATCTGCGCGGCCACGGCGACAGCGAGACCACGCCGTACTACAGCTTCGGCCACTTCATGCTCGACCTGCACAACCTGGTGCGAGCGCTCAGGCTGCACAAACCGGTCATCCTCGGCCACTCGCTCGGCGGCGAGGTGGTGGCGCACTATTGCGGCAGCTTTCCCGAGGTGCCGTCGCGGGTGATCATCCTCGAAGGGCTCGGGCCGCCGCCGCTCGACATGAGCGAGGAAGTCGGCTGGACGATCGACGGCTTCGCGCGCATCGACCGCGCCCTGGCCGGGCATCCCGGGCTCAAAGACCTCGACGCCGCCTATCGCCGCCTGCGCGAGCGCAACCCGCGCCTGACCGAGAGCAAGGCGCGCGAGCTGGCGCTGCTCGGCACCCGCCTGCGCGAGGATGGCGCGCTGGAGTGGAAGTTCGACGCCATGCTCACGACCATGGCGATCAGCGGACCGTTCAACCTCGAGTACAGCATGGCCTTGTGGCGCCGCATCGCGGCGCCGGCGTTGATCGTCCACGGCGCCGAGTCGGGCGAGTTCTGGCGCTCCAAACCGGGCGCGACCTACCTCGAGCCCGACGACCTGGCGCGCCGGCTCGCCTGTTTCCGCGAGCACCGCTTCGTTGAGCTCGCGGGCGCCGGCCACATGGTGCACTTCGACCGGCCGCGCGAATTGGTGACCGCGGTGCGGCAGTTCCTCGAGGTGTGAATTCAAGAACCACAGATGAACACAGAGCCCCGCCCCACCCCCAGCCGATGACCACGGAGTCAAACCAAGAACCCCGAATCGGGACGCAGGGTCGGCTCTGTGTTCATCGGCAGGGCGTGGGATGGGGCTCCGTGTTCATCTGTGTTGCAGCTTTCCGCCGGCGCCGAGACGCGCTACACGACGGGCGCGGCCATGGTCGACGAGCTGGTGAAACAGGAGCAATACGGCGCGGTGCGTGTGCTGAAGATGCACCGACCCGAGAAGCGCAACGCGTTCAACAACGCGATGTATCAGGCCATGGCCGCGGCGATCACGGCGGCCAGGGATGACCCGGGCGTGCACGCGCTGCTCGTCACCGGCACCGGCGACACGTTCTGCGCCGGCCAGGACTTCAGCGAGATGTCCGCCGACGCCGGCCCGGAGCACGGCTTTCCCGCCTTTGTGGCGGCCCTGATCGACTGCGACAAGCCGATCCTCACCGCCGTCAACGGGCCCGGCGTCGGTCTGGGTCTCACCATGCTGCTGCACACCGACATCAACTACATCGCCGCCGGTGCGCGCCTGCGCGTGCCGTTCGTGACGCTCGGCGTCGTCCCCGAAGCGGCCTCGAGCCTGCTGCTGCCGCTGGCGATCGGCCAACAGCGGGCGGCGGAAATTCTGTTCACGGCGCGGTGGATCGAGGCCGAGGAAAGCGTCGCCATCGGCCTCACCTTCGCCGTCGTCCCGCGCGAGCGGCTGTTCGACACCGCGCTCGCCAAGGCCACCGAGATCGCCGACAACCCGCCGGCCGCGGTGCAGCACACCAAGCGCCTGATGCGCGTCTGGCGGCGCGAGGCGATCGCCGCGGCGCGCCAGCGTGAGGACGACGCATTCCAGGAACGCCTCGGGACGCCGGAGAACCTCGAGGCCATCCAGGCATTTTTCGAGAGGCGAGCACCGCAGTTCGGAAAGCCGCGCTGAAGAAGGACGAACGGTAGAGTAGGCGAATGAGCGACGATCCCCAAGGTGGGATCGCGACTCACTCGCCCCTCCTCGAACCGGACGTGCAGATTTCCCGCATCCGGCTCTCACCATTGCTGTCGCCGTAGGCA
>Ga0187893_10013662_pt1 | contig 11244 bp, 12 predicted proteins | sample MA1701074metaG_FD_139574 | JGI IMG/M metagenome (GOLD analysis project Ga0187893, IMG submission 139574) | White microbial mat communities from a basaltic lava cave in the Kipuka Kanohina Cave System on the Island of Hawaii, USA - MA170107-4 metaG ...
GCTGTTTAGAACGTACAAGAGTGCGACGCAACACCCCGAAACTTCGGGGGATGCCATAAAACACTGTTGCCGGGTTCACACCCCTGAAAATATCAATGAAGAACAATTACCACCAAAGCCAAACGAATTACTCATAACATGCTTAATGCTTTGCTCTTTCAAAAATTTTGTTTCCGGTGCAAAGGACAACTCTTTCATCTGTGTATGAAACCGCAGATTTGGATAAATTAATCCATGCTTTACAGACAGTGCGGAGAACACAGCTTCAACACCGCCGCTTGCGCCCAATGTGTGCCCGGTAAAGGATTTGGTAGAACTCATTTTTGGATAACGTGGCGCAAACAAAGTACTGATGGCTGTGCCTTCTGCAATATCATTGTTCTGCGTGCCGGTGCCATGCAGGTTGATGTAATCAATATCATTTGCTGATAAACCTGCTTTTTGCAATGCGCCTTTCATGGCAAGCAATGAACCTGTACCACCGGGAGAAGATGCCGTTTGATGGTAGGCATCGTTTGCATTGCACCAGCCGCTTAGTGTGCAGTACATTTTTGTTTTTAAAGTAGCTGCAACTTTTTCAGAGACCATTACTATATAACCTGCGCCTTCACCAAGATTAAGCCCTTTGCGGTTTTCATCAAAGGGCTTGCAAAATTCATTGTCCAAAATCATCAGGCTGTTAAAACCATTGAGTGTAAATTTTGTAAGTGCATCCACACCGCCTGCTATGACAACATCGAGCATGTTTTGCCTGATCATTCTTGCTCCCAAAAAAATGGCATTAGCAGAAGAAGAACATGCCGTGCTGATGGTTGTAACAAAATGTTTGATGCCTAATGCATCTGCAACAATCTCTGCAGGTCTGCCACATTCATGATTTATAACGTTGCGCAGCCTGCCTGCATTTTTATCAGAAAGAAATTGTGCGTAGAAATTTTCTGTTTTATCCATACCGCCAACAGAATTGGCAGAAATAAAACCTGTGCGCAAGCCTTGTATATTGATGTTCGCATCATTGATTGCTTCCTTAGCAGCAACAAGGCTTAATAATGCTGTGCGTGTAATATGTGCGGGTAACCCTGTTATTGCAGCAAGTTGTTCGTTGGTGCGTTTTACTTCAGCAACAGGCAGGGTTTCTTTGTGAGCAGAATCAAGCAAGGTTATTTTGCTCATGCCTGGAGTGCCTGTTTCAAGTGCATGCAGGTTTTCAGCTACATTATTACCAATTGCTGAAATAATACCTGCACCCGCTACAAACACGGCATTGCTCATCTATGCATTCTCCGTTTGATGTTGAATAATATAATCGGCCATGGTGCTTACAGATTTAAACACTTTTGGTCCATCTTCTGCATTGGACAATTTTATCTTGTATTCCTGCTGCAGCAAGACGATCAGTTCCAGCGCATCAATGGAATCAAGTCCAAGACCTTCCACAAAGAGGGGCTGTTCGTTAGCAATGCTTTCTGGTGTAAGGTCTTTTAGGTTCAACTGCGCAATGATCTGTTGTTTCAGATCTTCCATTAATTTAGCTTTTTCCATTACTCGTATAATATATGTTATTAAGATTTTCTTTTGTAAACGCTTCCTGTTCGTTTAATGTTTCCTTTTTTTCAATAAGGAATAATATTGCTTCGTAATCGTTGCCCGGCAGATCTACCCATCCGCATATACATCTGTGTATTCCTGTGGTATCAAAAAGGTTATTTACATAATGTGTTGTAAAATCCGCATTAAAGCTGTCAAAGATAAAAAATGCGTTCTCCCCTTTGAAGGAAAATTTAATGCTGATCTCTCCAATTACAATGTTTGGTAATGTATATACAAACAATGCCGGGCTGGCAATGTTTGCAACCGTATCATAATATTTTATGTCTGTATCAAGGCTTGAATTGGCATTGGATAATACGATGCCTGTGGCATACGGGTCATTGCTTTCAAAAGTTTGATCTTTCAGCAGAACTTCCGCGGCTATAATACCCAATTTGCACAGATTATCCATCTTGTAAAATTTTGGATAATTGATGGCAAACTGCCGGTAAGCTGCTAAAAGAAAATCATTTGCACCAGCATCTTTTTCATATTCAAAAATAAGCGCACCATTTTTTGAAACAGTATTATTCCTTACAATACTATATGCAGATATTTTTTTATGATCAGCCAACTATAAACTTTTTATTATGCCTGTTTATTCAATGCCCTGAACCTGTCTCTTGTTTGAATGGTGGAAGCAAGTTTAACCAATGCCGTGTCATGATTTTTTACATATACATTTTCAAGGTCCCAAACATAACCTGCCAGTACAGAGCAGATACGTCTTTTTATTTCGGGGTCCTGATCATCGGCAAAGAAAATGGTATCTAATGTGCCATCATACCAGCGCATTACATATGAGCGGAATGTATTTACACCCTGCATCATTGGCTTTGTATATTCTTCATCCCAGTCAACAGATTCACCCTTTAATTTTTTCAATACCAGTTTTGCAGCCTTCTGGCTGCTTACTGTTGCAAGTGTTACGCCAGATGAAAATACCGGGTCGAGGAATTCTGTTACATTACCCGTTAATACAAAACCATCGCCATAAAATTTATCTGTTGTCTTAGACCATGATTGCAATGTTCTTGGCTCAAATACCAGCTCTGTGTCTTTAAAACGTTCTGCTAAATATGGCTGAGACCCGATCAAACTTCTGAACTGTTCTTCCGGTGTGCCGGGATGTTTTTCAAAAAACTCCGGATCGCCTACATAACCAACAGAAGTAATACCGCTTGAAAATGGAATAACCCAAATCCAAACAGCATATTCATGTACAATAATCGTGATCCTGTTTGGTTCATCAGCCATTGATCTGTTCACATCTTTTGTGTGCGCGAATACTGCTTTGCGCGGCGGCAGGTTAGAAGGTCTGTCCATATTGAAAAGGCTTGGTATTACCCTTCCATAACCACTGCCATCAATAATAAATCTTGCTTCTATTTGAGATTGCTCACCATTCTTATCTTCAACTGTTGTAACAGAATCTGAACCATTGAAAACAATTCCTGTAACGGTTGTTTCATACGATACCGGCACACCCATTGTTTCTACTGTGTCTGCCAAAATTTTATCAAACTCTGCACGCGGCACCTGCCATGTCCAGGTCCATCCTTCTGTAAAACGTTCTGCGAACATGTAGTCGCAGATAACACCATTCTTCACGAACTTGGCGCCAAACTTTTCCTGGAAGTTTGCTGCTTTTACCGCATCCAAAAAACCGGCTTCTTCCAGCGCTTCCATGCAGCGCGGCAATAAACTTTCGCCAATTACAAAACGCGGAAACTGTAACTTCTCCACGATCTTTACTTTGTAACCGGCTTTGTTTACAATAGATGCTGCAACCGTTCCGGCAGGCCCTGCACCAATTACCAGTACATCAACTTTTTCTGTGTTCATTATGGTTGTGTTAGGGATGTAAATATTTTTCTGTTGTTATATTTTTTGTTTACGGGCAATTGCACTACTATGATGCTTTTGTTGTGTCATCAAAATCCCGGCTTGCCGTGGACTCACTTGTGCGTTCTGTTTTTTATTGAGCTCCGCAGGAGCGATATGTTAGTAGCAAATTATAGTATAATTTTCAATAGCTCCGTAGGAGCGATATGTAAATATGTCGCTCCTATGGAGCTCGGTCTAAATTTGTAAACATTCCTTTCTACTAACATATCGCCCTTACAGGGCTTGGATAATATACATCGTTGCTGATTTGTGTTTTGCTGCACAAGTGTGCGACGCAACAGGCGATGCCATGAAAACTAAATGCCGGGCTCATAAAAAATTTACATACGAATAATTTTCTGTAGAAAATTATTCGTATGTAGAGACGCACAATTGTGCGTCTCTACAATTGTGCGTCTCTACGATTGTGCGTCTCTACGATTGTGCGTCTCTACGCCTTCCTGCACTTCAGCAGTGTGTGGCTTAGACCAATACCGTCTGTTTCCTCAACAATCTCAAACCCTGCTTTATAAATACATGCTTTGAAAATTTCTGAGTGATACATCTGGCTGTTGCCGTTTGCCAGCGCAGTGAAATAAACAGATGTTTGCTGCAGGCAGAATGCTGCTGCTTCAAAACGCTGTTTATCCCAAAACGCTTCAAGAATATAAACAAAACCATCATCATCAATGGCATCGTGGCAACGGTTCATGATGGAAGTGATCTCATCTTCGGAAAAACAATCGAGGAACTGGCTCATCCATATAGCATCAAAACCTTTTGGAAATGGTTGCGATGCATCAAGAATATTTGTTGGATGAAATGAAACACGATCTGTTAAACCAAGCTCTGCGATTTTATTTTTTGCCACATTCAACTGCCCCGGCAAATCCATGATGGTGATAGAAATACCAGGATTGTATTTTGTGCTTGCAATGGCCCACTTGCCCGTATTGCCGCCAATATCAAGTAATTTTTTTATGCTTCCGTTTTTATAAATGTGCGGCAGCACGGCAGGAAACGCAGTGTCTGAAAAAAAATGATCAAATGCAAACCAGCTTTTTTGCACATGCTTTGGCAATTGCGATAAACCCTCATAGATCGTTTGCCAGTCGCCAAATACTTTCAGGCCTTCAGGTTTTCCGTTTTCAATGCTTTTATCAAGATCGAACAAGCCTTTATAATTAACATCATGAATAAAATCCATGTTTACATTGGTAAGCGCGTCATGCAGAATAAAATGCCCGGTTTTGGTGATGCGGTATTTGTCGTTGTTGATAATAATCAGACCAATACCAAGACTTGACTCTAATAAAATACGCACACCATAATTTGGCAATTGTACTTTTTCTGCGATCTCTTCAATTGTTAATCCATCCGCACCACTTGCTTCTATTTCATGAAGAATACCCGAGTTTCTCATTACCCTTGCCACCTGGAAAATTACGGGGCCGAATGCAATGAACTGTGCCATTCCTTTTGCTTCTATCGCCGATTTTTTATCTGTAGAAAAAAAATGCATTTATGAGATTGTGGGTTTAAATATTTTTTTATTTTCTAAATACAACTGCTGCGTTGCATCCTCCAAAACCAGATGCGGTTTTTAAAAAACTTGTATAAGTTCCTTTTTCCAAAGCGCTGCAAATATGCAGTTTTTTTGAAACGCCATGCTTTGAAAACCCCAATGTAGGCAAAATAATATTTTCATTTAATGAATGAACAGACATAACAGATTCAATTATGCCCGCCGCACCTAATGTATGCCCGTAATAACTTTTTAAACTGTTTACAGGGGTTTCATTCATGCCTGCAAGATCAAACGCTTTCGCTTCCATTTCATCGTTGTACATAGTGGCCGTGCCATGTGCGGAGATAAAGTCAATATCTGCTGCTGTTGTATCCGCTTCCTTCAATGCCATGTCGATAGCATTGTACAATTCCTGCCCGGTTCTCGAGGGCCCGGAGATATGATTGGCATCATTATTAACCGACCCGCCGCTCAGTTTTATTCCTGTTTTCGAATATTCCTTATTGGCTGAAAGTATCATTGTTCCGGCGGCTTCACCAAGCGTTATACCTTTCCTGTCTGCATCAAAAGGTTTGCAGGGTTCGTTGCTGATCGCCTGGAAAGATTCAAAACCTGAAAAAATAAATTTTGTAATAATATCCGCTCCTGTAACGATGGCATTCTCATAAAGCCCGGAGCGCAACAAACGCAATGCTGTAGTTAGCGCCAGTACACCGGAAATGCAGGCATGCGAAACGATTAAGGGCTTATTCGCAAATTTGAAATGATCTGCTATAATTTTTGCAGAGTGAGATAAGGATATTCTTTCTTTCAGATCATCATTAAAATCTTCACTTTCAAGCAGGCTGATATTTCCCTTTGCAGAGGAAAGAATAAGAACCGTTTTGTTATCTTTTACATCAATGCCTGTAAGGGATAAGGCATCTTCAACAGATGCGATCACTAACCTTTCAAACTTTGTACAGGTATTTGCAGGTTCAGCCAGGGGAAATGTTTCATCATTAAACAGCGATGCATAAACCGGGTGATCAGCAATATTATTATTGTGTTGCTGTATGCCGGATATGCCGTTTTTCAACCGCGTAAAATTTTCAGCCGAGGTTTTGCCCACCGGCGAAACAACATTATCTGCAACAACAAAAACTTCTTTCATTCTTATGGGTTAAAATGCATGTTCTTTTTTCCATTCCTCAAAAAATGGCGGATTGGTTAACTGCAGCAGAGAAGTTTTACGGTCAAGAAATACCTGTACGGAAGACCCTGTGGCTACAACCTGTTTCGTAGCTGCATTGTAAAGCCTGTATTCAAATTTCAGTTTAGCAGCATCGCAGGGAATATATTTTGTTTCTACAATCACCCTTTCTCCATAACGCAATGAACGTTTATAATCGCATTGAATATTTACCACGGGTACTACAATACCACGGTTATAAAAATCTAAGTAACCAATGCCATACTTATTACCAAATGCCTCCCGGCCATCTTCAAAATAACGTATGTAATGCCCGTGCCATACAATGCCCAGCGGGTCGGCCTCATTAAAACGTACCCTTACTTCTGTTTGCTCGGTTAAAGATTTACTCATCGTATGTTTACCTGTCTTTTGACCTGCGTATTGAAAATATTAAATAAGCGGTTATTGTTTTATGAGCCCAACTTTTGAATAAGCATTGAACTTCCGTTGCGTCGCACTCTTCAACTGCCGTAACTTTAGTGAAGGCATGTCTTGTACTGTAAGCTCCATATTCGGCAAAATAAAACCGCAAAGACCAAAGTTGCTAAGATAAGTTTTTATATTTTCTGTGTGATTATTCAATTAATCCAGGGATTGAATTTGTAAAGTATATGCCAGATTTGTATGCGTATTAAGTGTTGTTGACGATACGATAGACAGTTTATTCTATACTTTCAATATCCTTGCTTTTAAGGTTATAACTTACAGGTACATAGTTTCTGTAAATAACTTCTTTCTTTTCTACGTTATAAATTGTGATAAACTTATCTGTAGAACTTTTCACGTATTCAAACAAAAGCTTGCCCTGTTTTTTTGTTTCAAAAATTTCAAATAACTCTGCGTCACTGCATATTTTATACTTGTATTTGTAGCTTGCAAAAACATTTTCATCCTGTTCCTTCTCCTTGCCTGTAAAACCACCAAAGTTCATAAGTAGTGATTTGGGAACATACAATGTATCTTTTGACAGTAGCGAGCTAAGATTATCATTTCTGACTTTTTCATAATGCCAGGGCTTTAATCTATTATTTAAATTGGTTGAAACTACAGCTAATTTTGCCTTTAAAAGTACCGGACTCCAATTTAGAAAGGTGCCTTTATTATACAAAGTTGGTATTATTCCAATTCCGTCATCCGGACCCATAAAAAGAGTTTTTGCGTTTGGAAATAATTCTATTCTGCAAAAACCTGTCGAACTTACTTTACCTTTTTTATTGATTTCTTTGAATAGGCGTAAATTAAGATAATAGTGAATGTTACTGTAAGAACCCGTTTGTGAAGATGAAGTTGATTTTATTCCTTCAATGATAAAGTATGAGTAAGCGGGGTCAGTAGCATACTTATCAAACTTACTTATATCTTCAAAAATCAAAGGTGTAAATGTCCATCCTTCACTTACTGCTTGTTTAACAGAATCTAATTGCGAAACCTGTTGCTTCGAATAAAAGAATACCGTTTTAGTTGTTTTTAGCTGATTGATTAATTCATCACTAAACTCCTGCTTTTGAATTGCCTGTCTTATTTCAGCATATTGAGCTTTAACCTGTGCAAAAGCAAATAAAAAAAGTAAAGGCATTAAGAACTTGATTTTCATAATTAGTAGGTGTGATTTAATATTTAAAGGGTAGATTTTGATCAAAATTTTTGTTATATGAAATGGAATATATAAACAGTAAATTATTTTTTGAAAGGATATTTGAAAATGTTTGTGTGAAATAACAATATTGATGGAAAAATAAATAGAAAGTCAGACATCAAATAAAAGATGAGATTATCTTATCTTTTTGAATATTACTTTTTACATGTTTACTGCTGATTCTAATTTCCATATTTGGATTTCCACTCGCTGTATTTAGTTTTTTCTATATCATCAATTATTTCTTTAAAAGAGCCGGCCCAATAATTCTTAAATCCGATTCCCCCCAACTTATTTACATTGCCTTCCATCCGTTCGGTCATTAAAACTTTTTTAGCTTTCATGTCAACAATTGTTACCCATACGGCAATTGCTTTTCGGGATTTACTCATTGCTTCCGTTACAAATAAAAGACCAATGCCGGATTTGCCGCCAAAATCAAAACCACTAATGAGTTTTTTTATATCATCTTCATTGAACCTATGATAATCTGCAGTATTACTTGATTTAATGGTTGCAGCATTTGTTTTTTTATTTCTTGTTTGAACTTGACCCAGGTCGTGGTCTAAATAGCTCCTGCGAAAAGCTTTTGACAGGTCATATTTTTTGGGTTCATTGACTATTACATCATTAATACCACCAAACTGCCTCTCTATAATGTCAACTTCATCAGCAGTTGAATAGTCTATAAGACGAACTTGAGTAAAGTCTATACCCAGGTAAAATATGGATGTTTCGCTGTTTGTAAAAACATCTTTTAATGTTTGTGCGAAGATGCTGCTGATGGAGCAGCTAAAAACGGCGATAAGAAGTGCGGATTTCATTGTGTGTTTCATGTTTGCGGTTTTTTATTATGATCAATAAAAATTTTCATATTGCATTTAGCCAGCAGTTTTCCATTGCAGGTAGCCTTGCCGGAAATTAAGAGCACGTTCAGAATTTCGTTATCGGCAGTTATTTCTGTATGAATGGTAGTATTTATTTCAGGGAGTGCAAATATTTCAAGGTTTTGTACGGCTGCTATATAGCCAACAGCAACAGGCTTGTTCTTTTTTAAAGCATTTACACCTGCTCTTGCCGCAGCGGTTTGCGCAATGTTTTCAATTAATCCTGCCTCGGAAAATTTTCCATCTGTTACAAGAAGATTATCTTCCTGAATGTAAAAACTGGTAATGGTTTTCTTTTCATCGGAATCAATTATATCATCAATCATTAAAAATGGAGCTCTTTGTGGTACAAGCTCCAGGATGTTTATATCTGGCATAAGAATGCAAGTGTAATAAATTGTGCTGAATTAAGCAACCAAATATTGGTTTATGGCATAGAGTCAGACCGGAGTATTACTGTTAACCGCTGAGGCGCAAAGACGCAGAGTTGTTTTATTTTTTATCCTTGCGCCTCTCCGTCTCTGCGGTTTTTTTTTGTCCAATAATTGTATCATAAGCTGAAGTGTGCGACGCAACGATGATGCCATGAAACACTATAGCCGGGCTCAAAAAAATATCTTCTGCTTACTGCCAAAAATCATAATAATTAAACCATTGCTCCGGGTAGGCTTTTACTTTTTTTTCCATTTCCGCCGCAAATTCTAAAAGCATTTGCTGCATAAAATCCTGTTTCTGATAGCCGGAATAATCTTTTATCTCACGCGCAAAAAAATGATAATGCAGGCTTGTTTCTTTCATGGCAAACACAAACGAAACGGGCACTTTGAATTTTGCTGCCAGCAAAAATGGCCCGAGCGGAAACCGTGCAGGCTGCCCGATGAAACTGGTTTGCATTGTTTTATTTCCTTCCACGAAGCGGTCTGCGTGCATGCAAACCAGTTCGTTGTTTTTAAACGCTTCGGCTATTTCATAAATATGTGAGAGATCATTTTTGATAACGATAAAATTGGCGGCCGATTTTTCCGTAACTGAATTGAGGTATTGCTTTATTTTCTGATGTTCCCCATCGAAGATTACGATATTTATTTTGGTGTTTAGCCTTTTTAAAAGAAAGCCTGCAATTTCCCAGTTGCCAATATGGGCGCTTAGCAGTATGCCCCCTTTTTGCATAGCGGTTATTTGTCTTAGAATATGTTCGCCGTCGAAATGGAAAGTAAAGCGGTTTTCGCTGCCCGTCATAACGGCAATTTTATCAATCAATGTTTGACCGAAAATATAGTAGTTGCGGTAAAGTTTGCACAGGGAAACAGCCCTTCCGAATTGGAGTTTATTGCGGTAAAACCTGTAAATAATTTTGGATGATTTACATGAAAACAGGAAATAGTACAAAGCTACAAACCGCAAAAGCAGGTAGGCAGGCAATACACCAAACTTTTTTATTATCGCTACGAAAATACGGTAACCAAGCGGGGTGGCTTTTGATTTGCCTTGCCAGGATGGCATTATGCGTGTTCTTTAATATTTACACGGGAAATGATGTAATCGTAAAAATCATCAAAGGTGGCGATCTGCGCAAAATCGCCTGGCCTTACCTTAAAAGAGAAGTTATTTTCAATAACCACCACCAGGTCTATATAGTCAAGGCTGTCAAGTTCAAGCGTATCCCTGAGACTGGCGCCGGGTACAATTTTTTCAGGACTCACTTCGAATTCTTCAGCAAGAAATTCGTTTATTGTTGATATTATCTCTTCATTACTCTTCATAGCAGTCAAGGCTTAGTGGTATTTTTTTACAATAATAGTGGAATTAGTGCCTCCAAATCCAAAAGAATTGCTCAAAAATACATTTATATTTTTTTCCATTGTATTTTTCGCAATATTCAGTTTGACGGAATCCTCATCCGGATTTTCAAAATTTATATTGGGGGCAATAAATGAATTTTCCATCATAAGCATGGAATAAACAATTTCACTGGCGCCTGCCATCCAGCATTCATGACCCGTCATAGACTTGGTAGAACTAACCAGCGGATAAGCATTTCCAAACACTTCATTAATTGCTTTTGCCTCACTGGCATCGCCTGCCGGGGTAGATGTTGCATGTGCATTAATATAATCAATTTCATTTGCCATTACACCTGCATCTCTCAGTGCCATTTGCAAAGAACGAACAGGCCCGTTAACGGTTGGGTTAGAAATATGCTCGCCATTTGAGGAGAAACCATAGCCGATAACCTCTCCTAAAATTGTTGCGCCTCTTTTTTGTGCAGATTCCAAACTTTCAAGAATAACCGTAGCAGCGCCGCCGCTTGGTACCAGTCCATCACGACTGCGGTCAAAAGGCCGGGACGCTTTGGTGGGTGCTGATTCATGCGTGGAGAATGCAGATAATGCATCAAAATTACCCATAGAAAGATGATTGATTTCCTGTGCGCCGCCGGTGATAACGCAATCCTGCAATCCCATTTTTATAAACATATAAC
>Ga0187893_10013663_pt1 | contig 11243 bp, 6 predicted proteins | sample MA1701074metaG_FD_139574 | JGI IMG/M metagenome (GOLD analysis project Ga0187893, IMG submission 139574) | White microbial mat communities from a basaltic lava cave in the Kipuka Kanohina Cave System on the Island of Hawaii, USA - MA170107-4 metaG ...
ACGTCGCGGCGCTGCAGGCGGGGGCGACGCGCGCCGGCACGCGCCTCTCCACCTTCACGCTCGAGACCGACGTCCGGTTCGCCACCGCCGAGGCGCGCGCACGGTTCGCCGAAGAGCTGGCGAATGCGGTCGCGGCGCTCGCGGCCAAGTATCACGACGACCGAAGCCCGCGCGGCCGACGATGCCGCGTCCTCGCTGCCATTCATCCTGTTCTGGAGAAGAAACCATGAGCGATCGACCGCACGTCAAGATTTCCGACGGCGCCGTGCGCGCCTTCGACATGACCCTCGACATCGCCGCTGATCCCGCGACGGTATGGAAAGCGCTGACCGACGCCGGCGAGCTCGTGCGCTGGTTCCCCTTCGAAGCGCGGGTCGAGCCCGGCGAGGGCGGGACGATGTTCTGGGGCTGGGGCGAGTTCTTCGACTGGCGCCATCGCATCGACGCGTGGAAGCCGGGCCGGCTTCTGAGGCTCGTGGACGATCGCGCCGTGCCGTTCGACGTGCACGGCAAGCCGATGCCTGAGGGACGGACGCGGTCGGCGCGCGTGGCGATCGAGGTGACCCTCGAATCGCGCGAGGGGTCGACGAGGCTGCGGCTCGTCCAGTCGGGGTTCGAGCGCGGCAAGGACTGGGATGACGAATTCGAAGGGATCGCCACCGGCTGGCAATCGGAGCTTCGCAACCTGAAGTACTACATCGAGCGGCATCGCGGCCGCGATCGGGTCGCCGCCATGGCGCGGCTGTCGACGACGGAACCGCGCGGCGCCGCCTGGCGCCGCGTGCTCGCCGATGGCTTCGCGCTCGATACGACCTCGCTCACCGAGGGCGCCAGCTACACGGCGCGTCCACCCGACGGTTCGAAGCTTTCCGGGACGATCCTGATGGCGCTTCCCGAGAAGGAGTTTTCGGGATCGGTCCGCGAGATGGACGATGGCGTGTTCCGCGTTGCCACGCATCGCGCGGGCGGTGAGACTGGCGTCATGGTGTGGTTCTCGAGTTATCGGCCGGAGGATCGCGAGCGGGTCGAAGCGCTCCGCCGCGACGCGCAGACGGCCATCGATCGGCTGTTCGGGGTGAGCGCGACAACGTAGCTGTGTGGTACGACCCTTTAGGGTCGTCTCTGGTCCGGACGAGGCTACAGCCTCGTACCACACGCCCGGTCTAAAATGCTCGCGTGCCGTTCAGCCTGACGATTGTCGCGATCATCCTGTCGTACGTCTGGATCTTCGAGCCCGTCTGGACCGGTACCGCGCGCACCGTGCCCGTCGTGCTCGTGGTCGCGCTGACGATCGCGCACGCCATCAGGACCGGCGACTGGGGCCTCGAGCCGCGAGCCTTTCTGCCTGCGCTCTGGCGCGCGCTCCTGATTACGCTGGTCGGCGTCGCGCTCATCCTGATGATGGGCGAGGCGTTCGAGACGCTGCACAAACGCCGGGCGGTCGGCCGGAGCCTGCTCTACCTTTTTGTCTGGGGCGCGGGTCAGCAGCTCGCGCTGCAGACCGTGCTGCTGCGCGAAGCGTGCGGGTGGATGTCGCGCGGCGCCGCCGTCATCGTTGCCGCGGCGGTCTTCGGCGCCATCCATCTGCCGAACCCGTTCCTCGCGCCGATCACGTTTGCCGCCGCGCTCGGCTGGTGCTGGATCTACAGCCGCTATCCGAACGTCATTCCGCTCGCCATCTCCCACGCGCTGGGAACCGAAGCCGTGCGCCACGCCTTCGACCCCGACATGACCGGCCGGCTCCGGATCGGCTACTCGTATCTTCAGTTCGCGATGGGGCAATAGGACTAGAATTTAGAATTCAGAATATAGAATTCAGAATGGTCGGGATGATTCGAGCCAGTTCGGAGTCATCCGGGCGCCGTTCACCCTCTGTATTCTGGATTCTGAATTCTAGATTCTGAAAAATGACCCGCGTCGCCGCGATCGAGCCGCTGGTGGCCGACCTTCGCCAGCTTCTCGCCGATCGGGTGTCGGTGGCGGCCGCCGTGCGCGACCATCACAGCCACGGCGAGTCGTACCACCGGTCTCACCCCCCGGACGCAGTGGTCTTCCCGGAATCGACCGACGACGTGGCGGGCATCGTGAAGGCCTGCGCGAGGCACGGCGCGCCGATCGTCCCGTTCGGCGCCGGGACCTCGCTCGAGGGGCACGTGGCGGCGGTGCAGGGAGGCGTCTCGATCGACATGACGCGGATGAACCGAGTCGTCCGGCTCAGCGTGGACGACCTCGACGTCACGGTCGAGGCGGGCATCACACATCGTCAACTCAACACGCAGCTGCGCAAGCACGGGCTCGCGTTCTTCGTCGATCCGGGGGCCGACTGCACGATCGGCGGGATGACGGCGACGCGCGCGTCGGGCACCGCCGCGGTGCGGTATGGAACCATGCGCGAGGTCGTCCTGGGCCTCACCGTCGTTCTTGCGGACGGAAACGTCATTCGAACCGGGACGCGGGCGCGCAAGTCCGCATCCGGCTACGACCTGACGCGGCTGTTCGTCGGTTCGGAAGGCACGCTGGGCGTGATCACGGAGGTGACGCTGCGGCTCCACGGGCTGCCGGAAGCGGTCTCGGCGGCGGTCTGTCCCTTCGCGACGCTCGAGGGCGCGGTCGCGACCGTCGTCACGACGATTCAGTTCGGGATCCCGGTCGCGCGCCTCGAGCTGCTCGATGAGGTGCAGATCGACGCCGTGAACCGGTTTTCAAAACTGGACTACGCCGTCGCGCCGACGCTGTTCTTCGAGTTCCACGCCGTGTCCGAGCGGGCGGTGATCGAACAGGCGGAGATGGTCAAAGAGATCGCGGCCGAGCGGGGAGGCGGCGATTTCCGGTGGGCGATCCGCGAAGAGGAACGCGCCAGGCTGTGGCGCGCGCGCCACGACGCGTACTACGCCTCGCTCGCACTGCGCCCCGGGGCAAAGGGCTGGACGACCGACGTCTGCGTCCCGATCTCGGCGCTCGCGCAGTGCATCGCCGAGACCAAGGCCGACAACCAGGGCGCGTCGATGCCGATCGCCCTCGTCGGCCACGCCGGGGACGGAAACTTCCACTTGATCTACATCATCGATCCCGAGAACGAGCAGGAGATGGCCGAAGCGCATCGCCTCAACGAGCGGATGGTGCGGCGCGCCCTGGCGCTCGGCGGGACCTGCACGGGGGAGCACGGCGTCGGCATCGGCAAGCTCGAGTACCTGGCCGCGGAGCACGGCGGCGCGCTTGACGTGATGCGCGCCATCAAGAGGACCCTGGATCCGCAGAACCTGATGAATCCGGGCAAGCTGCTGCCACAGCTATAATCGATCCTTTATGGACACGCCGACGACGGGCGCCGGGGCGCCGGCGCTCGACTTTATCCGGGAGATCGTCACAGAGGACGTCGCGGCCGGGAAACACGGCGGACGAGTCGCGACGCGTTTTCCCCCCGAGCCGAATGGCTATCTCCACATCGGCCACGCCAAGTCGATCTGCCTGAACTTCGGCGTCGCCGGCGAGTTCCGCGGCACCTGCAACCTCAGGTTCGACGACACCAACCCGGAAAAGGAAGAGGTCGAGTACGTCGAGTCGATCAAGGCAGACGTCCGCTGGCTGGGGTTCGACTGGAGCGGGCTGTACTTCGCGTCCGACTACTTCGAGCAGCTTTACGAGTACGCCGTTCACCTGATCAAGAACGGCTGCGCGTATGTCGACAGCCTGACGGCCGACGAGATCCGTGCGCATCGCGGGACGCTGACCGAGCCGGGCCGCGAGAGTCCCTACCGGAACCGATCCGTCGACGAGAACCTCGACCTGTTCGGGCGGATGCGCGCCGGGGAGTTCGCCGACGGCGCGCACGTCCTGCGCGCGAAGATCGACATGGCCTCGCCGAACATCAACATGCGGGACCCGGTGCTCTATCGGATCCGACGCGCGCATCACCACCGGACCGGCGACGCCTGGTGCATCTACCCGATGTACGACTTCGCGCACCCGCCGTCGGATGCCATCGAGCACGTCACGCACTCGCTCTGCACGCTGGAGTTCGAGGACCATCGGCCGCTGTACGACTGGCTGATCGACAACCTGCCCGTACCGTCCAAGCCCCGCCAGATCGAGTTTGCCCGCCTCAATCTGACGTACACGCTGATGAGCAAGCGGCGGTTCATCGAGCTGGTCGAAGAAGGACACGTGAACGGCTGGGACGATCCACGGATGCCGACGCTCGTCGGCATGCGGCGGCGGGGCTACACGCCCGAGGCGATTCGCGCTTTCTGCGACCGCATCGGCGTCGCCAAGCGCGAGAACGTCGTCGACGTCGCGCTGCTCGAGCACGCGGTGCGGGAGGATCTGAATCGCCGTGCGCCGCGCATCATGGGCGTGCTTCGCCCGCTGCGCGTCCTCCTCGAGAACTATCCCGAAGATCGGGTCGAAGAGGTGGACGTCGTCAATAACCCGGAGGATCCGTCGGCGGGCACCCGCCGCGTTCCCTTCTCACGGGTGCTGTACATCGAGCAGGACGACTTCCGCGAGGATCCGCCGAAGAAGTTCTTCCGGCTCGCGCCGGGCCGCGAGGTCCGCCTGCGCAACGCCTACTTCATCAAGTGCACCCGCGTCGTGAAGGATCCGGGAACCGGCGAGATCGTCGAGCTTCGCTGCACGTACGATCCCGCGACGCGCGGCGGCGACGCGCCAGACGGCCGGAAGGTCAAGGCGACGCTGCACTGGGTCTCGGCCGCGCACGCGATTCCGGCGGAAGTGCGGCTCTACGATCGGCTGTTCAACACCGAGATGCCGGGGGCGGGTGATCGCGACTACCGGGCGGATCTGAATCCGGCCTCGCTCGAGGTCGTGCGCGAGGCGCGGATCGAGCCGAGCGCGGCCGGGTCGCCCCCCGGCACGCGGTATCAGTTCGAGCGCCTCGGCTACTTCTGCGTGGATCCCGACTCGGGCGATAGCCGCCTCGTCTTCAACCGCACGGTCACGCTCAAGGACAGCTGGGCGAAGATTGTCGCCGCTGGTAGTACGACCCTCGCCCCTGGTGGTACGACCCTGTAGGGTCGTCCCCAGACGAGGCTAAAGGCCTCGTGCCACAGACGAGGCTGAAGCCTCGTGCCACAAGACGCTATCGTCGCCCGCACGCTCGCCCATCCGGATTCGACACTCGAACGATCGCTGCGGCGACGTTATCCGCCGGCGCCGACTCCTCAGCGGCCGTTGCGACCGCGGCCGCGACGAGCGGCACGCCGTTCCGCAGGCGGCAATTGACGTCAACCGTGACCAGGAGCCGCGCGGCGGTCAGCGCGACGATCGAAGGCGCCGAGCAGACCACGAGCCCGAACCTGCCAGGATCGGGCGTCGCGCACGTCCATCCACCAGGCGCCTCGAGCGACGCGAACGTCGTGCCGAGCGGGACGATCGTGGCGAACCCGACGGCGGTGGCGGCATCGGAGCCCGCGTTCGTCACGTCGATCGTCAGAGTCAGAGACGAGCCGGCCGGCACGGGTGACGGCGTTCCGGCGATGGCCACCTCCAGGTCCGCGACCGCGGGTGGCAGGCGGAAGTACGCAACCGGCATGTCGTGATCCGACACCCGCTCCGTCCGCGTGACATCGGCCGCAAAGCTCTCCGGAAAGTCGGCGTTGTTCCGCGCGTAGACGAACCGGGTCAGCCGTCCCGCCACGTGCCGGTTCACGAGAACGTGGTCGAGCGTCTGCGCGTTGCCTTCGAACACGAACGAGTAGCGCTGGTCGGCAGGCAGCGTCTCGACCAGGACCGCGAGATTCGGATCGACCAGGTCCTCGCTCGCGAGCGTCACCTCATCGGCCGGCGCCGGCGCGCCCCGAATCGTGCCGATGACGTCGACGTAGCCGTCGTTGAACTGGAACGCGTTGAAGTCTCCGACGAGAATGAGGTTCTCGTTTTGGAGGCCTTGCACGAGCTCCGCGACGAACTCCGCCTGCAGCCGTCGCTTCAACCGCTGGCGCGGTCCGTCTCCGGGATCCTGGTCGACGTCGATCAGCGACTGCAGGTGGTTGACGACGATCGTCACCGGCAGGCCGGTGCCGGCGGCCGATCCCTCGCGCGCCACGAGCGCCCGCAGGACGAGCGGCGGGCGCTCGAACAGCAGGTCCTCGTCTCCCTCGGTCGGATCCGTGAACCTCAGGCCCAGCCCTTCCTGAGTCACGCTCGAGACGGTCACTCGACTCCTGACGAGGAGGCCGACGTCGATGTCGTCGCCGGGGAACTCGCTGCTGCCCTCGAGCAGAAACGCGCGGTATCCGGGACTCGACCCGCCGGCCGCGACCGCGTCGGCGTTGATCCGATCGGCCACCGCCGTCAGCGTCTCGATGTCGCCGACCTCTTCCATGCCGATCAGGTCAGGCAGACGCAGGACCTCGCGCACCGCGAGAGAGATCTTCGCGAGCTTGGTAAGAAAGTTCCCCTGGCTGATGAAGAGGTTCAGGGCGTTGAACGACGCCACCGTGAATTCATGGCCGCCGGCCGCCGGTACCGGCCGCGCTTCCAGATTGGGCGACACCACTGGGGCTGATTCCGGGATGACCTTGTAGTCGCCGAACGTGAAGTCGAGCGGTCCGGCCACGCCGGTGAACGTGACGCCCGTGGTGACCGACACCGGGGTCGAGCCCAGCCGGCCGTCGGAATCGATCATCAGGCGCTCGGGATTTTCGTCGAAGCGCGGGACGCAGCAGGGCGCGCCCGGAGGCAGCGGCGACGAGACCGGGATGCCCGGCTCGCGCAGCGGCCGCGGCACGCCCGCCAGCACGGTAAACGTCTCCCCGAACCCGTTGGTGGGGGCGATCGAGACGAGCGCCGCCGCCGACACACGCATGCCTTCCAGTCTTTCGAGCTGGGACGGTGTGCCCGCCGGATCGAGAATCGCAGGCGTCATAACCACCGCGGACGGCAGCGTCTGTCCTGTGGAGTCGACCGTGATCTCGCGGGCCGTCGTCGAGACCTGAGTCAGGCCGAAGAACTCGTCCACCTGGCCGATGACCGAGACCGCGTTTCCAACCAATACCGTCGGCGAGAGGGACGTGAAGACGAACAGACCTTCTGATGTGTTTGCGTCGGCGTCAGCATTCCCATCAGGAGTCTGCAGGAAGAAGCCGTTGAACTTGAGCAGCGTGACGATGCCGCTCGTCCGCACCTCGCGGTTCAAGAACGGCGACTCGAGCCCGTTGCCCTGAATCTCGGAGATTGCGAGCGGCAGCGGCGGCGCGGTGCAGTCCCTTGGCGGGGATGAGGTGTTGCGCGGCGCGGGGCTGCCCGCCGCGAAGTCGAACGCGTTGCCGTTGGTGTCTCTGCAGCCGCCGCGCGCACGGATGGCGGCGGTCGAGTTCGACAGCGCCGGCGTCGGGCCGGTGCCCTCGAAGCAATTGGCCGCCCCGTAGCCGACGAGGTCGATGGTGCCCAGCGGGCATGCGCCCGAGAGGGGCGTCGCCGAACCGACGAGCGCGACCTTGCCCGAGCCTGCCGCCATGGCAATGGCGCCGGTCGCGTCCGGCGGTGGAAGCGGCGGGGCCGCCGTATTCGCGCCCGCGGCCTCCTGGACGAGATAGTACCCGCCCGGGGCCAGCATGCCGGAGAGCGGCGTGACCTGCCAGGTCGCTCCGGCGCTCGAGGCGTACTGAACCGACCAGCCGGTCAGATCCACTGACGTGGCGCCGCGGTTGATGAGCTCGATGAAGTCATTCCGAAGCGGCGCGCTGGCGTTCCCACCGCCGCCGTACACCTGGCTGATCGCGACGAACACCGGCACGACAACGTCAAACGTGATCGATGCCGTCGAAGATCGGCCCTGCGCGTCGTCGATTGTCACCGGTAGGATCTTGACGCCAGCCGGCGTGCCGGCGGCGATCGTCGCCAGAAATGAGAAGACGTTGTCTCCAGGCGCCACGTCGCCGCTGGTGCCGTCGTCGGCAAACGATTGCAAGAGCAGGCCGCCGATCGCCGTGAGGTCGCCGGTGACCGTCAGCCCCGTGCTGGCCGGGTTGGCGCCAGGCGTCACCGTGACCGTCAGCAGCGTGGATTCCCCTTCGCCCACGCGGTTGGGGGATGCCGCGCCTGTTCCCGTCGGGTTCGTCGTCGTCGGCACGCCGCGGGGGATCAGGCTGAAGTCGTCTACCGCCAGGCCGTCGTCCGATCCGGGCATGACGTCGAAGTCGGTCCACCGGATGAAGAAGGTCGCGCCGGGCGGAATGTTGAGCCCCGTGACCTCGGCCGAGAGCGACACGCGATTCGAATCGGCGTTGCCGTCCAATGCGCCAGGTCCAGCGGTGGTGGGTCCGACGAAGTCGAGCCGGTTGACGTCCGTCCAGGTGCCCGTCGTGAGGCTCGTGGCGGTCGTGCTGAACTGAAAGTCGATCTGGTCGGACCGCCCGGCGGCGCCGAGCCGCCACTGCTCGCCTGTGTACGCGATCGTCAGCCCGGTGATGACTGCGCCAGTGTTGTTGACGAACGCGGCGCCGACGAGCGGGATCAACGCGCCGCTCCGCAGCCCGCCAAAGGCGCGCTCGGTCGCGCCTGTCGATCCGAAACTATAAGTGTCGCCAGTGGCACTGCTGCCGGTACCGGCGGTGTAGACGCCGTTTAAGTTCGTGCCCGATTCCAGGAAGAGCCAGCCGACCGGGGTCGCGGCGGATGTGCCGCTCGAGGCCACCGTGTCGAAGTCCTGAATGTAGGGCACATCCAGCGCCGTCAGGCTGACGACGGCAACCTGCGCGTCCGCCGACGGCATCAGCCGCCAGCCGATCGCGAGGGCAATCGTCGCGACGACCGCGGTCAACGACAGCTTAAAGAGATGTGTGCGGCGCAGGAGAATCAGGGCCATGGGGTAGCCTCCAACCGGGGCGGGCCGCCTGCGCGCGCAAAGCGCGCTTCGGCGAGCCTCGCCGAAGCCACAGGCGAAGGCGGGAGTCTACACGGATCCTGCGACGGCGATGCAAATTGGAGAATCAGGCCTGCTTGAACACCACCCGCTCGCTGGCGGCGAAGTTCACCAGCGAACAAACCAGAACCGCGATCGCGTTCGCGACGAGGAGTCCATAGGTCCGGCTAAAGCCGGACACTACGGGCGAGAGAACGAAGACGATCGCCAGGTTTCCGACGATCGAGACGAGGCCGTTGGTGAGGTGAAACCGGACGAGCCGGTTGAGACGGTCCCGGCCCGCGACCGGCCGATCAGCCCACGTCAACCGCTCGTGCCAGAAGAAGTTGTGCAGGATGGCTGCTTCGACCGCGACGGCCGAAATGACGGCAAGCTGCCACGTCTGGTCGGTCCGGCTGAAGCCGGACGCTACGGAGAGAAGCCAGACGGCGGCGAGCTGGACGGCGAAGCCGGCCACGCCGACGGCGTTGAAGCGCAGGAATCGAGAGAGCCCCACACCAGGGAATGCGAGATCTGCGCGGAATGGAGCTCAGGCGTTGGCGGGCTAAGAGGCCCGCCCTCCTCAGACATGGAGCGCCGGGCCTCTCAGGCCCGGCGTCTAGTGTTCCGTCAACGCAATCAACGGGTCGATCCGTGACGCCCGGCGCGCCGGCACCGCGCACGCGATCAATCCAACCGTTCCGAGGATCCCCGCCACGAGCAGGACGACCATCGGATCCATCGGCTGGACCTCGTAGAGCTGGCTGGCGATCGACGTGCGCAAGGCGAATGCTCCGACGAGCCCGATTGCAAATCCCGCCGCGACGAGCAGCGCCCCCTCGCGGATCACCAGCCTGAAGATGCCGCCGGCGTCGCTTCCGAGCGCCATGCGGATCCCCATCTCGCGCGTGCGCTGCGTGACCTGATAGGCGAGCACGCCATAGATGCCGACGGCGGCGAGGAAGAGCGCGACGGCGCCGAACGCGACCGCCAGGATCATCGGCGTCCGCCGATTGGTGAGCGAGAGGCTCATCAGCTCGTCCATCGTTCGCACGCCGTAGAACGGCAGTTCCGGATCGACCGCGGCGAATTCGCGGCGCATCGCGGCGGTGAGCGTTGTCGGGTTGCCCGCGGTCCGGGTCGCAAACGTCATGAAGTAACCGGGGTTCTGGGCGTACGGAAAGTAGTAGGCGCCCTCCCGGGTGTCATCCACGCTTTCGACGAGGCCGCCGACGGTCACGCGCCTCACGAGGCCGACGACCGTGAAGAAGCGCGTCTTCGGGCCCGGGCCGGCCGTGAACTCCTTGACGTCGTCCGGCTGCCACATCCGGCGGCCGAGCGGGCTCGTCCCTGGCCAGAACCGGTTGGCGAGCCGCTCATCCACGATGACGACGCGCGGCGACGTGTCGGTGTCCGCTTCGGTGAAGAAGCGTCCCGCGATGAGCGGCACCTGCAGCGTCTCGAAGTATCCGGGCGTGACGTCGATCTGATGCGGAGAGATGAGCGACTCTCCCGGCTTCATCTGATAGCCCTCGGCGAGGATGACGCTGTCGCTGTTGCTCCCGCCGAACGGGATCGTCGTCGTCGCGCCCGCCCCCCCGACGCCCGGCACCGCGCGAACGCGCTCAAGGGCGCGCGTCATGAACGTCCGCAGCGCCGGGTCGTCCGTGTAGCGCGCGGGGGGCATGTTCACGTTGCCGGTGAGAATGCGCTCGGTGTTGAAGCCGGGATCGACCGCGAGCACCCGCTGGAAGCTCGCGAGCAGCAGCCCGGCGGCGATCAGGAGCATGAACGCGAACGCCACCTGGCTGGCGACGAGCACGCGGCGGACGATGCGGGCGCCGCGGCCGGCGGTGCCCGAGCGGCCTTCCTCGTGGATGGCCTGGTTCAGGTTCATCCGCTGCACGCTGAGGATCGGGATCAGGCTGATGGCGATTCCGACGGCGAACGCCAGCGCGATCGTGAAGGCGACGACCTGGCTGTCGAGGCCGATTTCCGCCGCGCGCGGCAGGCCGGCGAGCGGACCGGCGATCAGGAGATCGATCGCCCCGTACGCGGCGCCCAGGCCGAGGATGGCGCCGACGAACGTCAGAAGGATCGTCTCGGTGAGAAGCTGACGCGCGAGACGCCCGCGCCCGGCGCCGAGCGCATGCCGTGTGGCCAGCTCCTTCAGCCGAGCGCTGGATCGGACCAGCATGAGGCTGGTCATGTTGACGCAGCCTATGAGGAGCACGAACCCCACGCCGCCCCAGAGCAGAAACAGCGTCGCCCGCACGTCGCGGACGAGATCCGCCAGCATCCCGACCGCCTTCGTGTGGAAGCCGGCATTCGTGAGGATTTCCTTGAACTGCGGGAAGCGCTCCATGTTGCGGGCGTTGAG
>Ga0187893_10013665_pt1 | contig 11242 bp, 10 predicted proteins | sample MA1701074metaG_FD_139574 | JGI IMG/M metagenome (GOLD analysis project Ga0187893, IMG submission 139574) | White microbial mat communities from a basaltic lava cave in the Kipuka Kanohina Cave System on the Island of Hawaii, USA - MA170107-4 metaG ...
AGCGACGAAGACCGATGTAACAATTACCTGCTTCTGCCATCCCAGCGCGGCTAAAGGCCAAAAGTAGCCCAAGTATGTGGCCAGCCCGCTCGACAGCGCTCCCAGACTGGTGGCACGGATCAGCCAGGCCACCCACCCCACCTGGAAGCCGACAAACGGTCCGAACGCCTTGTGAGCATATAGATAAGGGCCCCCTGCGGTGGTGAAAAAGCTGCCGGCCACTGCAAAACAGAGAGCCACCAGACTGACGACGGTTGCCGACAAGAGGTAGGCGACTGGGGCAGCAGTCCCCAGTAATTGAGCAACCGTCGCCGGCAGAATAAAGATGCCGCCGCCGATCACGCCGTTAACGCCAATCGCGGTGAGATCCAAAACCCTGAGGTCTCGCAGCAAAAGCGTGGGTTGTTGGCCGCGCGTAGTCATCTCTGCAGCCTGAATAGCGCCGGTGTTGAGCAACTGGGACTGGCAAGCATCTCGTGAGCTGGGGGGCTCCGCGTCACCTTTCGCCATTGCGTGAGCGAAATCATTGGCCGTCTATCCGAACAAGCATTTCCCTGCCCGGGGTGGCCAAAGCGGCCGTTCCGGCAGGGTGAGGTTGTCTTGGCAACGGGAAGGGAAGACGGAAGACATCTCAGGGAAGAAGAACCGCGAATGTCTTTTAGAGATCGGCAAAAGAGAAATTCGCGGATGGCCGAATCCTTGGAAAACAGCGATAAGCGATCAGACCATATCGCTCAACTTCTTGTCGGCGGTTGGGAAGCTTGCTAGTCGAGCGTTTAGAAGCTCGTCTGCCACAGTCAGATACAAGTCACCTAGCGTGCCAGTCATCTTCGTGTGCATCCCGGTTTTCATGCCACCCGCGTGGCCCGCCGCAATCACCGCAAGGCCGTTGTTCTTGTGGGCGTTCGCTTCGGCGTGCTCGTGAAGAAAGAGCACACACGTGTTGTCCAGCAGGGTGCCCTCGCCTTCGGGAATGGACTTTAGCTTCGCGAGCAAGTAGGCAAATTCCTGAACGTGCCAGCGGCAGATGTCACGCAAAATCCTCATCCCTTCAGGAGTTTCGACCTTGTCATGCGTATAGTCGTGATGTCTTTCGGCCGTGTGGCCTAGCCATGGGAAGCGGGACAAACCCTGGCACTTGGTGAGCATGTAGGAAGCAACACGAGTTTGTTTGGAAGCGAGCGCGTGCACCAGCAAATCAGTCTGAAGCTTGGCGATGCGCGGCCAGTCTTTCATATCCCCGCCTTCAGCCGGCTGCTCAGCACGGGAGTATTCCGGCGGCAAACTGACAATAGCCCGCTCCAAGTCGCGCACTGAACCGAGATAGTCGTCGACACGCGCTTGATCATGTTTGCCCAAGCGTAATTTCATAGCCTTGGCATCGTGACGCACTGCATCGAGAATGCTGAGCTTACGGTCCATCCAGTCAGCGTCTTTAGTTCCGAACAATCGGTTAAACAGCCTGTGTGGCAGCATTTCCGGAGGCAGTGGTCGGTCGCGGCCTGCCCAACTTAGATTCCGCTGAATGCTCTCTCCAAACGACTCCTGGCAAACACCGATCTGAAGTGATCGAAAACGTGAATCGGCCCCGAGCTTTGCAGCGACGAGCTGATCAATCGAGGCGCCGCCGGCTCCCTGTCCGGTAAAAGACGTGCCTGTCACCAGAGCACTCATCGAGCGGTGATGATCATTGCCGGGCCCCGGCTTACGGGCCGACGGATTGTCGAGTCCGGTAATTACATGGATATCGTTGCGGAACTCTGCGAGTGGAGCCAAGCAAGGCGTAAGGACATAGTTGGAACCGGTTTCAGAAGGGATCCAGTATTTTTCGGCGATGCCGTTTCCGTTGAACCAGAGCAGAAATCTGGACTCCGCGGGAATCGGGACGACGGCGGAGCTGGATGCTCCCGTTGCATATGCCGTCCCACCTGAGTTGAACATGCCTTCCAGCGGAGGCAGTCCGACAGAAACCATCGCGCCCGAAATGCCAATGCCTCTTAGAAAGGCTCGGCGTGAAAGAACGGTTCTCGATGCCATCAGTCGTACCTCGCGGTCTCACGAAAAGCGTTGCTTGTAACCAAGGAAATTATAAGCTGCTGGAACTTGAATTGCGAGCGCTTAAAGTCATCAAATCCCTTATCGATGATGTCGCGGTCAGCGGGCGTTTCAAGACGGCCCATTGCGTATCTGAAAACTTGTTTCACCACACACTTCTGACATTCGGGATTGTTGGCGAGAACCCTGCCCAGTTCTGCAGGGGAAGAAAAATCCGACTCCGGAATGCCGCTTATGCGGCCTTGGGTATCAAGTTCCAATTCCACTTTGGTTGGTTTCCGCTCAGGTTCGCCACGGGCGGGAAAGAACGTCAACGCCAGTTTTTCCCTCTTGCGGCCGATCGCGTCAAACTTTTCCAATCCGAATCCGATAGGGTCAATGAGCCGGTGACAGCTGGCACAGCTCTCGTTGCTGAGGTGTATCTGGAGACGCTCCCGGCTCGTCATGGGCTTGCTTTCGGCAAGAGGTGGCAGGCTTGCGCTAACGCCCGGCGGAGGAGAGGGAACCTTCTGGCAAAGAAAGTGTTCTCTGACGAACAGTCCGCGCTCGGTAGGCGAGGTTTCTTCCGGCTTGCTGGTGAGCGTCAGGAAAGTTGCCTGCCCCAGAATACCGGCGCGATCTGAGTTGTCTGGAAAGGCGACCGAGCCAAACTCTTCGGCAGGAGCTGGCAGCCCGTAAATGGCAGCCAAATCAGAGCTGAGAAAGGCATAGCGAGCCGTGTAAATCTCCATGAAATTGTGGTTGTTCCAGGCCAAGTGCGACACCAAGCGACGCGTTTCCTCAGTCATGGCCACTGCCACTCCTGCATTGAACTCCTGAAACAAGCGCCGGTCGCGAACTACATTTAGCACTCTGTCAAAGCGCAACCACTGCGAAACAAACTCGTTCAAGGCCTGGCGGGCTTGGGGTTTTTGCAGCATACGCCGTGCTGCCCGCTCCACCCCGGCAGTAGTCTTCAGCTGGCCGGCTGCTGCGCTCGCGAACAGAACCTCATCCGGCATAGAATCCCACAGAAAATAGGAGAGCCGGCTTGCAACCTCATAGCCTTCCCACTTTGCTGCTGGCCCTCTTTCCATGCGAAACAGAAAGTTTGGGGATTGCAGCATGGTCTCGACCACCAGTTGCGCTGCAGCGAGAAACTTGCCGGTCCGCCTAGCTTCTCGCACAAACAGGTCGTTATAGCGCTTGACCTCGTTCTGACTGAGAGGTCTTCTGAATGCCCGTCGTCCGAAATGGCCGATGAACTGGCTGCGGCACGAGGCGTCTTCAGGAGACGTCGGCTGGCAGGGAATGACCTTGTCCTGGCCACGGCGAAACGCATTGCGAGCCAGCTTCTCGGCCGCCGCGCTGTAGGCCTCGACGAGAAGAAGCGGGATGCTCTGTACCTCCGCCTGATTCTTGAACCCGCGAACGTAATCTTCCTGCGGAAACTGATCGGCCGGCCGGGTTTCGTCTCCCAGCAAATCGCGCACTGTATTGTTGTATTGGCTGTGGGTGAGCCGGCTCATGAACGTGGGCTGGACCGGTGCTCCCGTTCGAGTTGCGGCGGAAAGCTGAGAACCTTCAACGGATGGAGCTGCGACCAAATGCGTTGCCCAAAGTTGCAGGATTCTCTCCTCCTGGCTACCTGGCGTGATGCGCTGGCCGCCGGTGTGTTCCAGGCGATTGGTGGGCTTTGCTATCAACAGTGATCGTTCTGGATTCTCGCGATCAACCAGCGAACCCAGACCCCGTCCGAAGCTTTCAATGTCTTCCACGGATGCCGAAGCAGTAGGGAAACGCAGACCCGTGCCAGAGGCGACCCCATCGTCAGCGTGACAGCCGCTGCAGCCCGCTTTTTGAAGCGCCGGATACACTATGTTTGAGAAGAAAAGAGGCTGGTCAGGCGTCTGGCCTGAGACTGAAATAGCCAGAATCAAGCAAAGAGGACTAACGAGCGTTAAGACACGATACGCAAACTTGAAAATCAAGAGTTTGTCCGGAGGGCTTAGTTTATGAAACCGCTGCGTCGAGAAGGCTGACATCTCGATCGAGCTCTCAAACTTGGTGTTCGGGGTGGGTGCAGCCGGGAAATTCGTCTAGGACAGTATTGCCCACATAGCCCAGTTCTTCGATTCCTATTTTCGAAGTGTAGAATCCATCGATCGTCATGTCCTTGATGGCTTTGAAGAACTTCGCCTGCGTTGTTTCATTGGGAGCAGCGTTCTTGATCCTACTGATTTCAGTGAGGAGCCCAACCTGCTGCGGGTTCGATAGATCAACGAAGTTTTTCTTGTGGCGCTCCTTGCTTGTTTTGTCCAACCAGACCAGCCCGTCCAGAAATAGCTTTTGCACTTCGAACGGAGACTCGCCAACAATGAGATCAATGTATTCGTTGACTTTGGCTTCGCGCGCACCAGGTGTTTCATCTGTTGGGATGATGAGCGAGGCCAGTTCGGTGACTGTGGCGTATTGGTGTCTGTTAAAGAACGACGGAGACTTGGCAATCGTCTCAGCCACCCGAGCAGCGGCCTGATGTTGGTGCCCCTGAGCGGAAGCCAGGTTGTTTAGAATTGGAAGACCCGATACAGCGCCCACGCCAACTGCGACCCCTTTAATTGCTGTCCGACGGTTCACTTTATTGTTCATTGGCGTCAACTCCTCCAAACAAACTTCCCCTGCGAAGTAACGTGCCCAAGCTGGCTTCATTCTATCCAAGCGTCTCAATTTGTCTACGCTTTTCTGGAAGCCTAACGACCGCAAAAACCATATTAGAACCTCCGGTTTACCGTTCGGCAAGGTTTGACAGTTACGCAGGAATTCACTAACGTTGTCAACCCATGCGACAAGGCAACGCAGGCTGGATTGAAGTCATTTGTGGCAGCATGTTCAGCGGCAAGACCGAAGAATTGATACGGCGACTGCGACGCGCCCAGATCGCGCGGCAGCGAGTGCAGATTTTCAAACCAACGATCGACGAGCGCTACAGCCAGGATTATCTGGTCTCCCACAGCGATATGCGCCTGAAATCAGAAGCTGTTAGTTCGGCAGACGAGATTCTGGTCAAAATCGACCATCGAGCCGAGGTCATTGGCATCGACGAAGCGCAGTTTTTCGACCTCAAGCTGGTGCAGGTATGTACCCAATTGGCTGACGCGGGTAAGCGCGTTGTCGTTGCAGGTTTGGACAAGGACTATCTTGGCAAGCCTTTTGAGCCAATGCCCCAGTTGATGGCGATTGCCGAATACATTGAAAAGACACTCGCTATTTGCATGAAATGCGGTAATCCAGCTAATTACACGCAGAGACTGGTAGACAGCTCGGATAGGGTCCTCGTGGGAGCCACCGGCACATACGAAGCCCGCTGCCGTCGTTGCTTCGAGCCGGTGCTGACGAAAGACGAGTTGGACAGTGAACCTACTCAAACGTAGAGAACGCGTGTAGCCGTTTCGGATGGGGGCTTTAGCAGTAGAGACTTCTCCGGTCGCGCTGCCGGTCATCGCGTCCGCCTCTGATCAATGTCGATACTCAAGGTTGCGAAGCTAGGAAACCCGGTGCTTAGGCAGATCGCCAAGCCCCTGACACTAGAGGCCATTAGGAGCCCTAAGATTCAGCGGCTAATCAAGGACATGGTCGTAACCATGCGCGAGTATGGCGGGGTCGGGTTGGCGGCTCCACAAGTTCACGAGTCAGTTCAGATCGCTGTTATCGAGAGACTGGAGACCGATGAGCAGAAGCCCATTCAACTTCAAGTGCTGGTGAATCCGAACTTAACGCCCCTGTCCGATAGTCTGCAAGAGGACTGGGAGGGTTGCCTCAGTATTCCTGATTTGCGCGGCAAAGTGCCACGTTATCGCGAGGTTCATGTACGAGCACTTGACGCGCAGGGACAGCAGGTCGACTTTCCTGCTTCAGGCTTTCATGCCAGAGTTATCCAGCATGAGCACGATCATCTGCTCGGGAAGGTTTTTCTGGAGCGGATGCGCTCGTTAGAATCACTAACCTTTCTGCAGGAATTCTCGCGCTACTGGCAGGAAGAGAGAGGTTGAGCAAGAATGAGAGAGTCGGCAGGCCGACTCTCTACATAGATAGAAACCAAAGAGGACGGAGTTCTCGGCAGGGATTCGTGGGAGGCCTCATTAGACCAGAGCTCCATTCGGCGTGAAGAAGACCTCACGTTCGAGCTTGTCCATGTACTTGTCGACAGCTATGCGCTCCTGAACCTTCTTCTCATCATATTCTTTGAAATTGGCAATGATCGGCGCTGACAGGTACATCCAATTCTCTGAACCGCAGCTTGAGCAAGATAGATTTCCTGAGGATGAAACCCCTAAGGTACGATTGGCCTCACAATTGGCGCAGAACACGATACGATTGTCCAGCGCTCGCCTGACGTGAAGCTGTGGTGCTCTACCAAGTTTCAGCCAGAATTTTCTAGTCATGATATTTGTCCTTGTCTCTCCTCGGCACCTCTCGTCGTGGTTCCATACTGCCTTAAGGTGCGAAAGTTTCTGTTCTATTCCTAAAGACGGTTCCTCTGCCCACCGTCAGATTGCACAAGTATTTTAGCAGTTCCTGCACCAAAGATTAGATATCAATCAGCCCTACAGAGTTTGCTTTGCCTAACCGACTATCTAGCCAAAACTTGACTTGTGGAAAAAAATCTCCCCAGCATCCGACCAGCCATCCGAAAGCTTAATTCGAGAGAATTCAGTGTTTGGTTAAGATGTTATAACTCTGTAGTTTAAGCATCAGTACCATCCCTCCTGGTGTCTTCCTTCGTTGGGGTTGGGGATGGCCTAAAATAGGTCAAACTGGGCACATCCGTGGTAGCGTCCTTCCACGTCACCGAATCTCCCTCGAGACGGTCGAATCTACGACAATCTGGATTGATATAAAGGGAATCGCTTCGTGAGTTCCCCAACTTTCGCTCTAACTTTGGCATGTACGCCTTCCTCATGGCCAACATCGAGCACATCGCAGATATAGTCACCGATAGTCATCATTTCGGGTTCTGCCATTCCCCGACTGGTTAAAGCAGGTGTTCCCAAGCGAATGCCGCTCGTCACCATCGGGGAATTCGTGTCGTACGGGATAGTGTTCTTGTTAACTGTCATGCCAGCATCTTCCAGCGATTTCTCCGCCTCCTTGCCCGTGATGCCCTTTGAAAAGACATCCACAAGCAGCAAGTGATTGTCGGTTCCCCCTGAGACGATGCGATAGCCACGCGTCTTTATGGATTCGGCTAAGGCTCGGGCGTTCCTGACCACCTGCTGCATGTAAGACTTGTATCCAGGCTGCTGAGCTTCCAAAAAGCAGACGGCTTTGGCGGCAATAATATGAACTAGCGGCCCTCCTTGGGTCCCAGGGAATACTGTTCGATCCAAATCCTTGGCGAAAGCCTCCTTGCAAAGAATCATGCCTCCGCGCGGACCTCTGAGCGTTTTGTGGGTTGTAGTCGTGACGAAGTCGCAATAGGGCACGGGGCTAGGATGCAGCCCCGTAGCAACCAACCCGGCAATATGAGCCATGTCAGCCATCAGCAAGGCGCCGGCGCGCCGAGCCGTACGGTGTATTCTTTCAAAATCGATCACCCTCGGATACGCACTTGCGCCAACGACAATCAGCTTGGGTTTATGCTCGTGGGCAAGGCGGTGAAGTTCGTCATAATCGAGAATTTCATCCTCTTTCCGCACACCATAGGGCACAATGCGGTACATCTTGCCAGAGAAGTTGAGCGGATGACCGTGGGTCAAGTGGCCGCCATGGGAGAGATTCATTCCAAGAATCGTATCACCCGGAGACAGCACCGTCATATAGACTGCAACGTTAGCTTGGGTTCCCGAGTGTGGCTGGACGTTTACGTGGTCCGCGGAAAACAACGCTTTGGCGCGCTGGATGGCTAGGTTTTCGACCTCGTCGGTGTACTCGCAGCCACCATAGTAACGTCTCCCAGGATAGCCCTCGGCGTACTTGTTGGTAAAAACGCTACCCATGGCTTCGAGTACGGCTTCGCTCACGAAATTTTCAGAGGCAATCAACTCCAGCTGAGAGGCCTGTCGCCGGGTCTCGCGGCCGATGGCATCAAACACAGCAGGATCAATACGCTCTAAGGTCCGGGTTGTCGCGGGGTTCGGCATCAATCAATTGTCCTTATTTCTTGGAGCAGGCTTCACCGACCGATTGTTCGGAACAAGCCGTGCGGCATACGTCAAAACCGCGTCATCTTACTAGAGAACTGCGTATCTGACAATGCCCGCAGCAAAACCGGACCACTTCCGGCCTTCATGCCCGTAGTGCCGCGTCCGTATTGGGTTTCAGGGGAGTGTAGCCGATAATTTTCTTGACGCCTCGCTGCGACATACACTACGTTACCGGTCGGGTTCGGTCGGCCCTGCCGGTCGGTCAGCCTGTGTTGCGCCTAATCGCTTTCCGATCAGCAGTCGCTTTCACTATTTGGAGAATTCATGCGTTGGAGCCAGATGTTCATCCCAACCTTGCGAGAGGCACCTGCCGACGCTGAGGTTCCAAGTCATATTCTGCTGTTGAGGGGCGGGTATGTTCGGCAGCTCGCAGCTGGAATCTATTCCTACTTGCCCTTGGCGCAGCGGGTCATGAATAAGATCACCCAGATCATTCGTGAGGAACTCGATGGCGTGGGAGCGCAGGAGTTTTACCTCCCGGCGCTTCATCCTGCTGAGATCTGGCAGGAAAGTGGACGGTGGGAAGCGATGGGCCAAAACATGTTTCGACTGAAAGACCGCGCCAGTCGTGACATGTGCCTCGGCATGACCCATGAGGAAATTTTCACGGCAATCGCTCGGAGCGAAATTCGTTCCTATCGAGACCTGCCGCAGACCTGGTATCAAATTCAAACGAAGTTCCGTGACGAGCCTCGTCCAAAGTCTGGGTTGCTCCGTGTCCGGCAGTTCACGATGAAAGATTCCTACTCCTTCGACGTTGACTGGGAAGGTCTCGATGCCAGCTACCAGAAACACTATGAGCTGTACTGCCGTATCTATGAGCGTTGTGGGCTCAAGTATCTGGTTGTTGAGGCAGACAGTGGCATGATGGGAGGAAAACAGTCGCACGAATTCATGGTGGTAACGGATGCGGGGGAAGACCAGATCGCGCACTGCGAATGCGGATATGCTGCGAATCTCGAGAAGGCTACCTCCAGATTGGACCCTGTTATTGACGAGGTTGTGTTGCAAGAGCCCGAGTTGGTTTCCACTCCAGGTCAGAAAACCATCGAAGAAGTTTCGCGCTTTTTGAAAATTCATCCCTGGCAACAAATCAAGACGCTAGTTTACGTCGCCGCGGAAGGACCGTTTCTTGTGCTCGTGCGGGGAGACGATCAATTAAACGAAGCAAAGCTCCGATCAGCCTTGGGAGCTGAGGTCCGCCCGGCGCATCCGGTTGAAATTGAGACAGCCCTGGGAGCGTCTGCGGGGTCCCTTGGTCCTGTCAGCATTTCGAAGCTCCGCATTCTTTCCGACCATGCTCTGCGCGGTAGAAAGAATTTGACCTGTGGCGCCAATCGCAACGATTATCATCTTTGCGGTGTGATTCCAGAGCGAGACTACTCAGCAGAGTATTTCGATCTGCGAATGGTTCGTGCGGGCGAGCCTTGCGTGAAGTGCGCGAAGCTCCTTTCTGTAAGCAAGGCTCTCGAAGTGGGCCACATCTTCAAGCTGGGAACGAAGTACTCGGAAAGCCTCGGCGCCAACGTTCTTACTTCCGCAGGAAAGCCTGTCCCAATAGTCATGGGTAGTTACGGCATCGGTCTGGAACGAATACTGGCTGCAGCCATTGAAGGCTCTCACGACGCCGACGGCATTTGCTGGGCAGCGTCTATTGCGCCATTCCGCTGCGTGATTTCGGTACTCAACATCAAGGAAGAAGGCTTGATGAAGGCCGCTGAACAGGTATATGAAGACCTGCACGGTCACGGAATCGACGTCCTGTTCGATGACCGTGATGAACGTCCTGGAGTCAAGTTCAAGGACGCCGATTTGATTGGCATTCCCTATCGCATTAATTTTGGGAGCAAGAAGTTCAAAGAGGGGAACGTGGAGTGGGTCGAGCGGGCAACGAAAAAATCAGAAGACATTCCCCTTAACTACGTGATCGAGAAAGCAACCGGACTGCTGAGCGAGAGTCTCCGCTCTCTACCGCATTGAAAGGCTCGTGTGAAAACCACCTTCGAACCCACGAGATCGGCCAAGTCTTCTGGTAAGGGGAACCTTGGTTGTCTGTTCAGTCTGCTGGTCATAGTGGCGCTGGGTTACCTCGGCTACAAATTCATTCCCCACTACATGGCCCACTATCAACTGAAAGACGCAATCAATGAGATAGCGATCTACCGTGCAGCAGGAGCCGGCTCGGAAAAACGAACAATTCAGGAGGAGGTCTTGGCCAAAGCCAAGGAGTTGGGCATCCAGCTCGAGAGGGAAGACATCAAGGTGAGACAGGTCGAAGAGAAAGTCTATATCACTGTGAGTTATTCCGTGCCTGTTAATCTACCCAACCATGTTTACCGGTTAGACTTCGAATTCACGGGAAACAACTAGATTTAGTGCGGGAATAAAGCAGTCAGCTTGTGTCCTGCTAATTTCAAGACGGAAGCTGACGATTACCTGGTTCGAGCTTAACGAATGCAGGAGTCAATTTGCTGGCCGATCTCTCTTCTGCTAAAAAAGCCTTGGCGGCATTGCTCTTCTGCTCGGGCTCGGCTTGCTCATCCTCTTTTTCCTTCATCTCGTCGGGTAAGATCGAAAGTGGAGAACTGCGCTCTGGATTTAGCTTGGCTCCACGAACGTCTCGGTTCCGCCGTCTCTCTTTGATCAAGCCGTTTTCAATGAGTGCCGGAACGACTTGATGAAGGTTGCTATCAAGAAGCTTCACGATCTCCCTGATTGACAGGTTCTGATTCGCAAATAAGTTGCAGATCGTCACTTGCCTCTTGGTGACGGCGTCCAAGCGGCTCAGGTCCTTTGGCAACTCAAACTTCTTGTTCGTCTTCTCAAACCCTTCAATCGTATAGTTGTCGTAAAAAGTGATTAGAAGGTGAGTCCACAGCTGTCTTAGTATTTTCATTACGTCATCCCCCCCGGCCCCGAATTTCCTTAGCTCAGCAGTAGAGTGCTTCTTCGCTTGCTAAGCCTGCCTTTGGGGAAGATTACTCTCTTCCAACTGTCGGCGCACC
>Ga0187893_10013668_pt1 | contig 11240 bp, 7 predicted proteins | sample MA1701074metaG_FD_139574 | JGI IMG/M metagenome (GOLD analysis project Ga0187893, IMG submission 139574) | White microbial mat communities from a basaltic lava cave in the Kipuka Kanohina Cave System on the Island of Hawaii, USA - MA170107-4 metaG ...
AGGGCGCGCCATCGCCTGGCGCTCACCGGGACGCCGATCGAAAACCGGCCGGTGGAGCTCTGGTCGATCATGGATTTCGCGATGCCCGGCTACCTGGGCGGTTTCGAGTCGTTTCGCGACGATTTCGAAATCCCGATCCTCAAGCAGGGGAGCGAAAGCGCGCTGGCGCGTCTGCGCGAGAGCATTGAGCCGTTCAAGCTCCGCCGGTTGAAGGGCGACGTTCTCGACGAACTGCCCTCCAAGACGGAGGACAAGATCTACTGCGAGATGACGCCGCACCAGGAGGCGCTTTACAAGACGGTCGTCGACAAGCGGGCGGCCAAGGTGGTGGAGGAGCTTTCGACGACGGACGGCGGAGCGATCGACGCGTTCGCGACGCTGACCCGGCTCAAGCAGATCTGCAACCATCCGGCCCTTGCGCTCGAGACGGGCGACGGCTCGAAACTGGCGAGCGGCAAATTCGAGGCGTTCAAGGAGCTGCTGCAGAACGTGATCGACAGCGGCCAGCGGGTGGTCGTCTTCAGCCAATTCGTCCAGATGCTCCGGATCATGGAGGGATGGCTGAAGGAGCAGGGGATCCGGTATTCGATGCTGACCGGCTCGACTCGCGACCGGTCGGGCGAGGTGCAGTCGTTCCACGTAGACCCGGCTCGGAAGGTGTTCTTGTGCAGCCTCCTGGCGGGGGGTTGCGGGATCGACCTTCAGTGCGCCTCGGCGGTCATCCACTACGATCGCTGGTGGAACAAGTCGAAGGAAGATCAGGCGACCGATCGGGTGCACCGCATGGGCCAGACCCGGGGCGTCACCGTCTACAAGCTGATTACGCGCAGATCGGTTGAGGAAAAGATCGACAAATTGATCGCCGCCAAAGGGGCGCTTTTCGATTCGGTGATTCAGGCCGAAAACGACGTCGGCAAGGCGATTACACGACAGGACCTGATCGAGCTTCTAAGCAGATAGTCGGAAGGCGAATAGCCGAGGTGGTAATCGCGGTTGACATTTGCAAGGTCAAGGGGGACAAGGGGGTAGGCGACATTCTCCTATTGAGCATTGATCGGTTGTCATCATAGAGGGCCGAAAACGGCTTCCAGGGCCATTTTGCATTGGCACGCCGTTTGCAACTGTGGAGCTCAACATTGGTGGGAGTATAAAGATGCTTCGCATTGCGCTTACGGGCCTGGCGGCGGTGATCGCGTTGCAGGTCGCGGCCATCGGGCAGGATAAGCAGACGGTAAGAGGGAAGGTCCTCAAGTTGGGTGACACTTGGGTGACGATCAAGACGGACGACGGCAGGACGATCACGCTGAACGCCCGTCACGGAGACGAACGGATTATCGACCAGCTCGGTCAGCTCCGGGTTGGGGACAGGGTCGTCGCCGGTTGGTTCCAGGGCGACGAACGCGCCATTCTTACCGGCATCGAAAAGCTGGAAGGCGAAGGGGAGGGTGGGGGTGGCGGTGGTGGCGGCGGCGACAGGCCGAAAGACAAGCAGCCCCCTCCGAAGGACAACAGGAAGGAGCCTCCGCCCAAGGACGGCGGGCGCGACGGGCAGGAGGGCCAAGGCCGCGACCTCATGCTCAGGGTCGTCGAGGGGCGCGTTCTCCGCATCAGCGATGTCGAGGGCAACCTGATCCTCGTCGTGCTCGTCGAAGGCCGCCGGATGGAATTCCGGGTTCCCGCGCGCAAAATCGACGGCAAGCTCGTGCTTGACAAGGACCTGGAGGCCCAGGTTCGCGATCTGCGCACCGGCTACTATGTGGGCGTCGGCTACGTCGTGGACGGCGAGGTCAACGTCCTCCGCTGGGTCTTCCTGATTCGGGGCGGGAAAGTGGACCGCCGCGAAGAGTGGGCCAAGGAGCGGGAGGCCAACCGCGAGGAGTGGGAAAAGGCGGATCGCATGGAGCGCGAAAAGCAGGAAAAGGAAGAGGCTCAGCGCCGTGAACAGGAGGAGAAGGAGCGACGCAGGCGCGAGGAAGAAGAGAAGCGCGAGCGCGAAAAGAGGGAAAAGGGAGATCGCAAATAAGGCTCCTTCCCGGTACGATACTCGACGGGCTCCCGGAACAAACCGGGGGCCCGTTTCGTTAAAAGAGCGGCGAGCGGCGAGATACGAGCAGGAGAGAAACATGAAGGCGCTGATAGGGGTTATCGCGGTACTGGCGGCGATGCAGGACCCGATCGAAAAGGGCAAAATCAAGTGGATCACAAATCACGAGGCGGCGATCGAGCAGGGCAAGAAGGAAGGCAAGATCGTCATCGTGCACTTCTGGGCCCCTTGGTGAGGGCCCTGCAAAGAAATGGAGAAGACGACCTTCTCCGACGGCGGCGTCGCCGAGTACCAGACTGCGAATTTCATCAGCGCGGCCCTAGACCTGGACAAATCCGAGGCGTTGGGCGAAAAGTACGGGGTGCAGGGGATTCCGGCGAGCTATTTCGTGGCGCCGGACGGCGAGCGTCTGCTGGCGGTCGAGCGGCCGATGGCGCCCGACGGTTACCGAGAGCTGCTCAAGAATGTCTTCGACGGCTATTCAGACCTGATCAAGGCGCGGAAAGAGTCTGCCGGAGAACTCGCGATCGGCGCCGCCTACGTCAAGATCGGGAACCATGAAAAAGCCAAGCCATCGTTCGAAATGGGCGTCGAGCGCCTCGAGGCCAAACCCGAAAAGCAGGAAGCCGACCGCCGACTGATCGCGGAAAGCCTCTCCAAGATTGCGGATTGCATCGTTGCTTTGGAGGGGAAGCCCGAGGAGGGTCGCGCGCTGGCGGAACGGATGGCCAAGGCGGACCCGGACGGAGCCTTCAAGACCCGGGACAACCTCGTATTCCTCCGGGCGTGGATTGCGTTCGGCGAGGAGAAAAACGAAGAGATGCTCTCGGGGCTCAAGGAGGTCATCGACAAATATCCCGACTCGGACAAGATCGAGGATGCCATGGTGATCTATGGGTCGGCGCTGCTCAACCTGAAGAAGGACAATAAGGCGGCCGAAGCGCTCCTCAAGAGTTTCCTCGAGAAATTTCCAAAGTCGTCGTATAGCGAACAGGTCAAGCACATGCTTCAGCACGCGACCGGGGAGCACGGAGACCATTAACGAAAAGCGGAAAGCGGAAAACGGAGAGCGGAAGCCGGAGGGGGGGACGGAAAACGGAAGTGGGGCCGAGCGGTTGACATTGGCGGACGGGCCGCGTAACGTGATCGCCCGATGCACGATTTCCGGTATCGGCGGGGCGAGCTCTACTGCGAGGACGTGAGCGCGGTCGAGCTGGCGGACCAGGTCGGAACCCCGTGTTACGTCTATTCGAAACGGACCATCCTGGATCACTTTCGCAAGCTCCGCAACGCCTTTCCGGGAGCGCTCATCTGCTATTCCGTCAAGGCGAACAGCACCCTCTCCCTCCTGCGGCTGATGGGTGGGGCGGGGGCGGGGTTCGACGTCGTTTCGGGCGGCGAGATTTTCCGCGTGCTGAAGGCCGGGGGGGACCCGGCAACGATCGTTTTCGCGGGGGTGGGCAAGCGCGACGAGGAGATCGTCTACGCCCTCCGGCACGGCGTCTTCATGATCAACGTCGAGTCGGCCGAGGAGCTCTGGGTCGTCGACGAAATCGCCCGGCGCGAGGGAAGGCGCGCGGACGTCGCGCTGCGGATCAACCCGGACGTCGACCCCGCGACCCATCGCCACATCACGACCGGCAAGCAGGAGAACAAATTCGGGGTCGATCTTCGGGTCGCCATCGATCTCCTGCAGCGCGCCCGCAGCCTGACCAACGTCAGGGTGCGCGGCCTGCACGTCCACATCGGCAGCCAGATCACGTCGACCGCCCCCTATGTCGAAACCCTGACGCGAGTCGTCGAATTCCTTCCGAACGCCCGCGCGGCGGGGCATCCCATCGACACCCTGGACATCGGGGGGGGGTTCGGAATCTGGTACAAGGACCGCAAGGCGTTACCGGCGGAGGAGATGGCGGCGGCGATCCTGCCCCTCGTCGACCGGACGGGCTGCCGTCTGGTGCTGGAGCCCGGCCGGTTCATCGTCGGCAACGCGGGAATCCTGCTCTCCCGCGTGCTCTTCACAAAGACCTCCGGCGACAAGCGCTTCGTGATCTGCGACGCCGGAATGAACGACCTCATCCGACCGGTGCTGTATGAGGCCTACCACCGGATCTGGCCGGCCCGAACCGAAGCGGGGATCGAGGGGGAGCCTCCGGACGAGAACGGGGCGGCCGGGGAGCGGTTCAAGACCGATCTTGTCGGGCCGATCTGCGAAACCGGCGATTTCTTCGCCCGTGAACGCCCGCTGCCAGCGCTGCAACGCGGGGACTTGGTGGCCGTCTTTTCGGCCGGTGCCTATGGTTACTCGATGGCCTCCAATTACAACTCGCATCCCCGCCCGGCCGAGGCGCTGGTCGACGGGGGCCGATTCGAAGTCATCACCGAACGGGAGACTTATGAGGATCTCGTCCGCAAAGAAAGGGTTCTGTAGCCCGCAGCGGGCTTCAGGGATTCCAGCCGGGCACTCCGTCTACTTGCTATAGCCTACACTTCCTTGCATTGCCGGGAAGCGCCCATTAGGCTTTCGGGACGCTTTTACACAGGTGGCGCATGAGAGGACTCGTCCTCGGACTCTTGGCCGCTGCGTTCGTAGCCCCGGTCTTGACCGCACAGGATCAGGACCCGATGAACGAGACCCGCGAGCTCCTGAATCAGGGGCTTGAGCTCTACAAGCGCGGCAAGATCGACGAGGCCTACGAAACCTTCGAAAAGGCGATCCAGAAGACGCCGCAGCACGAACTCGTGTTCGCCTGGCTCGAGCGCACCGGCAAGGAAATCATCTTCAGCATGCTCAACGACGGCGACCGTCGCATCCAGGATCTCGGCCGCCGACTTCTCGAACTTTCAAAGCCCTCCATAGCCTTCAGGCCCGTCGCGGCCGAGATCAAGAAGAACCTCGAGCGTCTGGCCCAGAAAGAGTGGGACGTCCAGCAGGCCGCCATGTTCCACCTCGTTCACTTCGGGCCGTACGCGGTCAAGTACCTCGTGCCCGTGCTCAACAACGCCGCCGAAGACCGGCTGCGCGCGCGGGTCATGCTGTCGCTGCGCCTGATCGGCTCCGAGGCGACCCTCGGCGTCGTCGAGGCGCTCAACGCGCCGCGCGACGACTACAAGCTGATGCGGCAGGAGGCCTGCATCGTCCTGGGGAACATCCAGGATGAACGCGCGATCCCCGCCCTCAAGGCGCGTTTCGAGGACGCGAACGAGTTCCCGGAAGTGAAGCGTGAGGCCCACATCGCCCTGGCCAAGCTCACCGGAAAGGTTAGCGACGCCGAGTGGAAAAAGGCGGTCGACTATTACTACGAGCTCGGCCAGAAGTATTACTACGGTCATCCGGACGTCATCCGCGGCTGGGAGCGTTCGTTCCTCTTCTGGAAGTGGGACGACGAGAACAAGGTGCTCACCGAGCGCCGGGTCCCGCAGTTCGCCTATAACGAGCAGCTCGCCGAGGAGGCGCTGTTCGATCTCCTGGGGCTCGATCCGGATTACGAGCCGGCTTGGTCGCTGCTGATGATGACCTACGCGGCCGAAGTGATCGAGGCCGGCGCTTCGATCCGGGCCGCCGAGGAGGCGAAGGTTCTGGAGGAGATCAAGGAGGAGGAAGTCGCCGAGATGAAGGGCCTTCTCGGCGCCTACGAGCGCCTGAACGTGCTCGCCGAGATGGTTGGCGTCAAGTACGTCTACCACGGGGTCGAGCGGTCGATGAAGGACGGCACCCCCCTCGTGGGGCGAGTCCTGATCGACGTCGCCAAGCAGAAGGGCAAGGCTGAGGATCTGCCGCCCCCCGTCGACACCGGCGTCACGGGCGGGGAGGAACGCAAGCCCGAGGAGATCGGCGAGCCGACCGCCAAGGAGCAGTTCATCGGGTACCCGCTTGTCGATGGGCTCACCTATTTCGACAAGCGGATCCGCTACGCGGCCGCCGAGGCGATCCTGCACATCGCGCCCCGCGACAAGCGTCTGGGCTGGGAGCTCGTGATCCCGAACCTGGCCGACGCGCTGGGCGAGTCCGGGATCCGGGTCGTGCTCGTGATCTATGACGTCAAGACCGAAGACGATTACAAGGTGATCAACAAGCTCCGCAAGACCCTGGAGCAGATCAACGTGTTCCCGGTGATCGCCAAGTCGGCGGGCGAGGGGCTCATCCGCGCCCGCGACTTTCCGACCGAGGACCTGATCATGATCCAGTACAAGATCGCGAACATGGTGTACGTGCGCGAGGCGGTCGGGCACAAGCCGCACCTCGTCGAGGACACGGTCATGGACACGCTGCGCGACGACGTCCGCACGAAGCACATCCCGAAGTACATCATCGCCGACGTCAACGAGGAGGTCGAAAAGGCCGAGAAGATCTACCAGTCGCATGCCGTAAAGGTCGTGATGAAGGACGTCGACCACGTCCAGATGGAGAAAAACCTCCTCGAAACCCTTAGCTTCGACCGCGCGAAGAACGACGCCAAGTCGCGCGCGGACGAGATGGCGATGCGATCGGCCATCGCGCTGCGCGACCTCGCGGTCGACACGACGATCTACCCGTATCGCGACGCCGTGCCGGCGCTGATCGGCGCCGTCCGGCCCGACCTCAACCGCCGGATCCCGGCCGTCCGGATCCCCGCGATCCAGGCGCTCGGCTATTTCGGCGACACGCGCGCGGTGGACGTGCTCGTGAAGATCGTGGACGACAAGCAGGGGATCGAGCAGGAGAAGGAGATCCGTCACGCGTCGGCCAAGTCGCTGTCGCAGATCTTCTGGCGCAACAAGTACACGCCGTCGGAGACCGATCTCATGACGCTGGCCAAGTGGCTGGACGACACGGACTATGACATCGAGCTGCAGGTGGGCGAGGCGCTGGGGAACGCCAACCTCGTCAACCACAAGAGGCTGATGCTCGAGGTGCTCAAGCGCAAGAGCTCGTTCAGGTCGCGGCTCGGCCAGACCAAGGAAGAGATCGAGCAGGGCGAGAACAAGTAGAGCTGCGAGCTACGAAATCAGAGCTGCGAGATGCTCGTAGCTCGAAGCTGACGGCTCAGGGCTACGGGGTCGCATTGACTGCCCTGCAGGGCCGGGCTATACTCTGCCGAAACAAGAGATTATGGGCTTTTTGCTGGCTTTTTGGGCTTCGACGGCCGCCCAGGACCCGGATATCGAAAACCTCCAGCACAAGGACCCGAAGGTGCGGGAGGCGGCGGCCACGATCGCCGGCAGCAAGAAGACCATCCGGGCGATCCCGTTCCTGATCGACGGGCTGGGGGACAAGGTCCAGGACGTGCGCAGCGCCTGCCACAAGGCGCTCGTGTTCATCACAGGGCAGAACATCCACCCCGACGACATCAAGGCCTGGAAGGAGTGGTGGGAGACGATCGGCAAGGAGCAGTTCCCCGCGGCCGGCGCCAACCCCGAGCATTTTCGAAGCGACCTGGAGCGCGCCCGTGCGGAAGTCAAGCAGGAGATGAAGGAGCAGCGCGAGTCGATCGAGAAGCAGATGTCGGACCTGCGCCAGAGCAGCCGCGAAGCGGCGGGACGCGTGGAAACGATCAGCATCGTGGTGATGATGCTGGGCTTCATCTTCATCCTGATCATGTTCTATTTCGTCGGGCACGTCAGCTCGCGCATCAAGGAGTGGAAAGACCTGATGCGGAGCGCGGACACGTACGTGCAGGAGGCCAAGCAGATCACCGAGCGGGTGGACTCGATCATCGACGAGGTGGACAAGAAAAAGGCGGAGGTCTACGAGCTTTTCGCAAAGATGCAGGACGAGGCGAAGGACGAGGTCGGCCGCTACCTGGAGCTGCTCCAGCAGAACTCGGATCACCGGCTGCGCGAGGAGCTGATGGAGCTCCGCGTCAAGGCGGAGAAGGAGCTGGAAGGGACGCTGTCCGACCTCAAAGCGGCGCTCGGGCACGAGATGCGGCGCGTCATGGACGGCCAGCGGGAGCGTTTCGAAAAGATGGCGAAGGAGCACGAGGACCGGTTCCAGAGGGAGGCGAACGCCCACCGGACGTTCCTGGAAGCCGGCTTTTACGCGTCGCACGGCCGCCGCGAGGAGGCGGTGCGGGCATATCACCGATTGCTCGAGGTGGACGCGAAAAACGTCGTCGCGTGGGTCAAGCTGGGCCAGGTCCACCAGGAGGACAAAAAATACGACGAGGCGGTCGCCGCTTACAAAAAGGCCCTCGACATCGCCCCCGACGACGCCAAGGCGTGCTATTCGATGGCAGCCCTGTTTGCCCGCCTGCGCAACAAGGAAAAAATGCTCCAATACCTGCGGCAGGCCTCCGCGCACGACGGCGAGTTCAAGGACGAGGCCCTCAACGACCCGGCGTTCCGCGAGTTCTGGAACGACTCGGAATTCAAGGACATAGCGGAGGCGTAGAACAAAGCGGAAGGCGGAGGGGGAAAGCGGAAAGCGGAAGCGCCGGTCGGCCGGGGTCTATCGTTTTTCGCCTTTCGACTTGGTCCTTGCCTTGTCCTGATACATCGCCTGATCTGCCTCGCGGACGAGCTCGCCCGGAGATGATGGAAGCGCGCGGTGTTCGACGCCGGAGACCCCGACCGCGCAGCTCAGGCGCAGGGATTTCTTCCCCGTCTCCAGGTCGGTGTAGGGGGTATCGAAAACGAGCTTCTGCAGGGCGATCGCCTTTTTCGCCGCTCCGTCGCGGGGGGTTTCGGGCATGACCACGATGAACTCGTCCCCGCCGTATCGCGCGACGATGTCGACTTCGCGCGACGACGACTTGATGACGGCCGCGATCTCTTTGAGCAGGACGTCTCCCTGCCGGTGGCGGTGGGAGTGGTGGTCGTTGACCTGCTTAAAATCGTTGAGGTCGATCATGATGATCGAGAGGGGGCGGCCGTAGCGCTCGGCGCGGCGCACCTCTTCCTCCAGCTTCGCGTCCAGGAACCGCCGGTTGTACGTCTGCGTGAGCGCGTCGTGAATCGACTCTTTGAAGACGCGGTTGTAGAGGCGGACGTTTTCGATGGAGAGCCCAAGGATGTTGGCAAGGGTGCCGAAAATGTTGAGGTAGCTCTTGGAGGCGGCGGGGCTCTCGCGGAGGGCCTCCAGCTCCTTTGCGGGCAGACGGGCTTGAAGAATGCCCAGGTTCTGATCGAGGCCTTTGAGGGCCGCGGTCAGGCGATCCCCTTCGAGCTGGACTTTGTCGTCGCCCACCAGCACGCGGGCGATCCCCTCGACTTCGCTCAGTCCGAACGAGAGAGGAGCCGTGCCGCTGCTGGAGTGGGTGAGCTGGAGCGAATCGCCGCGGATGACGTAGAAGGAGGCCTCGGTATAGGCGAGCTTGGCGCGGTCGAGCATGAAGGCGGCGGCCTCCTTGAAGATCTGCGTCTCGTCCCGAAGATTGTAGAGCTTGGCGGCGAATTCCTGGACGCGCTCGAGCTTCTCCTTGAGGATCCCGATTCTCGCGTTGGAGGCCAGGATCTCCTCGATCTTCGCCCAGTTGCCCTCCTGGAGCCGTTTCTGCTCGGTGATGTCCCGCATCGACCCGATTACGACGGGCCGGCCGGCGATCTGGACGAGGCGGACATTGACATCGACGAGGCGGACGTTTTTGTCCCGCGGCAGGATCCGGAGCTCGTATCGCTCGACTGGCCGCGATGGCCTTTCCGCGCGACGTCGGGCGTGGGATTCCTCTCCCTCGGGGGGGAGGAGCTGCCGGGCGGTCATCTTGTTGACGAGCTCATCGCGGGTGTAGCCGACCAGCTTGACGAAGGCGGGGTTGACCTCCAGGAAGACCTCGGTTTCGAGATCAAGGAGGTACTGGGCCTCATTCGCGTTGTCGAAGACGTTTCGAAAGACGTCCGAGCTTCCGGGGAGGGACGGGAGCGGGGGCGGGGCGATCGGGGCCGGGGAGGGCAACAGCTCGGTCGGAACGCGCCTCGCGTCCACGGTGAGCGTCGCCGACGCCAGGCAGAGGCGCATGCGGGAAGGGGCCTGGATCGCGCCGCCGATCCACGCGCCGGAGCCGAGATAGAGCGTGAGGCGTCCCGGGACGAGGCTCTCTTCGGCGGGCGCGCCGGAGGGGCGGGCGTTGGGGTTCAGGCCGATCGAAATCGCGCACAATCGGCGGGCGTTCTCGCCGAGTCGGGTGAGGACCTCCTGCAGCGCGGAGTCCGAGGCGTCCAGCAGCAATCCGCCGTCGAATCGAAAGGTGACCGGCGGCTCGGGGCGGCCGATCCCGGTGATGGCGGCGTCGACCACAAGGGTGCCGCGGCCGCTGGCGGGCTTGGGGAGGATGCAGATCAGGCCGGGCGGAAGCCGGAAGAGCGGTTCGGCGGCCCGGTCGATCGCGAATTCGAACTGGGTGCCGTTCTCGGACGTGATCTGGGCCCGGCCTCCGGAGGCGAAGTAGCCCTGGAGCTCGCGCTGCGGCCGTTCCAGGTCCGTCGGGGGCACGCTGAAGAGTCGTTCGATCTGCTCGGCATGGAGGCCGGAGAGATCGACGAGCCGATTGGAACGGAGCAGTTCCTCGGGGGTCACAGGGGGGTGCTGCGTGAGGAAGAAGGTCGAAGATCCGCTCCGGACGAATTCTAGGGCCGCCCGGTCCAGCGGCTCGCCGGAGGGGAGGACCAGGACGCGCAGGCGGACGCCCGCCACGCGCAGCGATTCGCCGAAGGCCTGGGCGGTCGGGATCGAGGGGAAATCGGTTACGAGCGATGCGCTGTCCCCGGACCTCAAGGGGATCCAATCGTTGAAGGGCGAAGAAGGCTTGATCGGTCTATCTCTCCCGGACCTGACCCGGCAGGGATCTTACCCGGTTCCCATCTCCACTGTAACCCATTACTTATGGGCATTGCAAGCGGCGGCGGCCTCCGCGGGCGGGATCGCGGGAGTGGACCCGGGCCCGGCGGCGAGGCTATAACTGAAGGCCGACCGATGGCCCCTCCCAGCCCTCCCGGCCGCGTCCGCGCGATGCCCGCGGTCCTGTTCGCCGGTCTGTTTTCCGCCCTGATCGTCGCCGGGGCCACCTGCCAGGGCGTCGCCCCCGACGTCCGGTTCGACTCCTCTCCCCTCCCTCCCGGAGGCGCCGGCCCTATCCGGTTCGTCATCTGCGGCGACACCCGCGTGAGCATCGAGCCCTGGCGGTCGAGCACCCGCGAAGAGCGGGAGCGCGTCGCCGGCAAGGTCCTCGAGCTCCGCCCCGCGTTCGTCCTCAACAGCGGGGATCTCGTCGGCGCCGGC
>Ga0187893_10013669_pt1 | contig 11240 bp, 14 predicted proteins | sample MA1701074metaG_FD_139574 | JGI IMG/M metagenome (GOLD analysis project Ga0187893, IMG submission 139574) | White microbial mat communities from a basaltic lava cave in the Kipuka Kanohina Cave System on the Island of Hawaii, USA - MA170107-4 metaG ...
CACGATTGCCGCCTTATCCTCGTGGATGACGAGCGAGCGGACGAACTCGGTTTCGTCCTCGCTGAGCTCGGGACGCTGCTTGTGCGGCTTCTTCGCTGACGGCGCCTCCTCGCCCTGCGGCGGCACGCGGATGCTTTGCCCGGCCTCGATCCGGTCGCCCGGCGCCGCCCGCTTGCCGTCGAGGCGCAGCTGCCCGGTGCGCGCCCAGCGCGAAATCTGCCCGAAGCCAACGTCCGCCAGGTTACGTTTGAACCAGCGATCGAGGCGGATGCCGTCATCCTCCGGCGAGACGGTGAACTGGCGGACCTCGGCCGCGCTCATGCCGCCGCCCGCATTATCCATAGCCCGCCGACCAGCAGCAGCAACGAGCCGGCCACCGAGGCTCCCACATAGGCGGCGGCGAGGCCCGTCTGCCCGCGTTCGATCATCAGCCAGGTTTCGAGGCTGAAGGCGGAGAAGGTGGTGAAGCCGCCAAGCAGGCCGACAGCAGCGAACAGCCGAAGCTGTTCGCCGCCGCCCCAGCGCGCCAGCCCGCCCGCGAGCAGGCCGATGGCGAGGCCGCCAGTCAGGTTGACGAACAAAGTGCCCCAAGGGAAACCCGGCCCCAAGCGGGCAAGCGCCGCCATGCCGGCGAGATGCCGCAGGCCGGCGCCGACCGCGCCGCCCAGCATGACAAGGAGGAGGCTCTGCATGGCGGGCGATGTAGCGCCCGCCGCCCCTCGCCGCCAGTGGCGCGTCAGCGCCCGTTATTGACGATCAGCGCGACCTCGGAGCCGCTCTGGGCCGGCGTGACGATCAGCATATAGGCCGCGTCGCCACGCGTGCCGCCGAGCACCTGATCGCCGCCACGCGCCTGCTGCTCGGCCGAGAAGCCGGCGCGGGAAGCGAGGCTACGATAATATTCGAGCACGCGGTTGTGGGGATCGCGCGTGGTGAAGGTGACGACCCTGACGGCGCAGTCGCCGCGATCGCTGCCGGCCGCCTCGGTGACCCGCCCGCCCGGATAGGCCGGGAACTCGGCCGGCAGGCGGCCCGCCCACTCGGGGCCGTATCGGAAGGGGACGCCGCAGGCGCTCATCGGCTCGCCGCTGCCGCCGCCGCCGGCCGGATATTGCGCCTGGACCGGTCGTTCGGGATGGCGCGCCCCGTTCGCCCCCGACTGCTGGGAGAGGTTCGGATCGGAGAGGATCTGGTCCTCGAGCGCGGCGGTCACCGCCGGATCGGCGCTGTCGTTGCCGATCAGCTCGTTGTCGATCTCGGCAAGGTTCGCTTCGCTCCCGCTGCCGCAGGCGGCGAGCGCGAACGCGCCGGCGAAGGTCAGGGTGCGGACGACATGGCGGCTCGGCATGGGTGCGGTCCTCTCTCGGCCGCCCCTATGCCCGAAACCGCCGATCAATGGGTGAGCGGAAATGGTTAACGCTCGCCCCGTACGGGGACTGTCCCATAACCGGACTGCCAGAAAGCGAAGGCTTCGCCCTGCAGAGCGCGGATGAAACGCCTCGCCTCGGGCCCTTCCCAGGGCCCTTCATAGCCGCGCGAGCGCGCCCCGCCGCCGACCCACCAGCCCTGGCCCGGTATGCCGTCGCTCTGCCGGACGACGAGCACGGCCAGCTCCGGCTCGCCGCGCGCCTCGGCGTCGCGGTCGACATCGCCGAGCATGGCGCAAAGCTGACGCATTTTCGGCCGCGAGAAATGATAGCCGAGCCGCTCGAGCAGCTCGGCATAGGTCAGCGCCGTGCCCGCTCTGGCGGCGCCGATCAGGTGGGCGCGGACCTCCGCCGGGTCGGCCAGCCGCTCGGCCATCAATGGCTGTCGGCGAGCACCGCGCGGCCATCGGTGCCGCCGCCCGCCCGCGCGGTCAGGTGAATGCGGAAGGTTCCTTGATCTTCCTTGCGGGTGCCGGCGATCACCAGGGCTTCGCCCTCGCTCACCGCGCGGGCCACGGTAAAGTCGGCGGCCCGCGCCGGATCGCGATACCAGCGCTCGACCGTTTCCGGCGCGTCGGCGGTGGTGAAGCGAAGCTCGACCTCGCCGTGCCCGCTGCCGTCGCGGCCGCCCTCGACATGCACGCCGCTCATCCGGCTGCCGGGATAGATGACGCCGCTGTCGTCCCTGATGTCGGCCTCGCGCCGAAGGCCCTCGGGAATGCGGATTTTCATCTCGAAGCCGTTGGCCGAGACGCTGAGCTCGCCTTCCCTTGATTTGCCCTCGGCGGAGCCGGTGCTTTGCCCCGCATCGTTGCCGAACCGCGCCTCGCAGGCGGCCAGCGCAAGCGCCGCCAGGGCGGCCAGGGGAAGCAGCTTCGCGGACGTCATGGCCAGGATCCTCCGTTCCGAGACTAGCCGTGGCGAGCTAATACAATACCCGCCTGCCTTGTCGCACCAGCGATGTGGCACTAGCGGCTGGGCGATGTCCAGCGATCACAGCGCGAGCCGCTCCGGCCTGCTCTACGGCCTCGGCGCCTACCTGCTCTGGGGCGTGATGCCCCTCTATTTCAAGCTGCTCGCCGCGGTGCCGGCGAGCGAGATCGTCGGGCACAGGATCGTCTGGTCGCTGGTATTCCTCGCGGCCCTTGCGACTTTGTGGCGGCGCTGGAGCGCGATCCGCGCCGCCGTAGCTACCAGCCGTGTGCTGATGACGCTGATGCTGACCGCCGTGCTGATCGCGATCAACTGGCTGGTCTATATCTATGCGGTGGTGAGCGGCCATGTGCTGGCGGGAAGCCTCGGCTACTATCTCAACCCGCTGGTCAACGTGCTGCTCGGCGTCGCCTTGCTTCATGAGCGGTTGAGCCGGGGACAGCTTTTCGCCGTCCTGCTCGCCGGCGCCGGCGTCGCGGTGCTTGCGTCCGGGGCAGGGAGCGACCTTTGGATCAGCCTGACCCTCGCCTTCAGCTTCGGCCTCTACGGTTTCCTGCGCAAGATCGCGCCGGTCGATTCGCTGGAAGGCCTGTCGGTCGAAACCGCTCTGCTGGCGCCGCTGGCGCTCGGCTGGATCGTCTGGCTGGGACGGCAGGGCACGGGCGGGCTCGGCCATTACGACATGACGACGGACCTGCTGCTGGTCCTCGGCGGCGCGGTCACCGCCGTGCCGCTGCTCATGTTCACCGCGGCCGCCAGAAGGCTGCCTTATTCGACGCTCGGCTTCCTTCAATATCTGGCGCCGTCGCTGCAATTCCTGCTCGCCGTGCTTGTTTTCGGGGAAAAGCTGACCGTCGCCCACATCGTCTGCTTCGGCGCGATCTGGTCGGCGCTCGCCATCTTCACCTTCGAGGGTATCCGCAAGGGCCGCGCCGCCGCCCGCGCCGCGGTCGAGGCGTGCGAAACCTGCGTGCCCTAAACCGGCTTGATGTCGCGCGGCAGGTCGCCGTGCCAGCGGCGGTCGAGCAGGTTGCCCTCGGCGTCCTGCAGGAAGGCCTCGCCCTTGCATTCGGCCGCCCGCGCGTTGGCGACCGCCCATGCTTTGTCGCGGCCGGCATGGGCCGTGGTCCGGTCGGGCAGGCCCTCCTCATAGACGAGCCATTGGCCGCCATCGTCCACGGCCCAGAAATTGCGACCGACCATATCGCCTGAACGAGGCTGACTTCCCGAAGTTGCTTCGCACCGGCATCCGCGCGATATCCGCCGCAAAGGAGGGGAGCCGCGATGAAGACCGACCCGCGCATCGACGCCTATATCGCCCGCCAGGCCGATTTCGCCCGGCCGATCCTCGAACATCTCAGGTCGGTGCTGCACGAGGCCTGCCCGGACTGCGAGGAGACGCTCAAGTGGAGCTCGCCGAGCTTCATCTACAAGGGCAAGATCCTGGCCGGCTTCGCCGCCTTCAAGGCGCATGCCGCCTTCGGCTTTTGGGCCGGCAGCCAGATTCTCGAAACCGGGGCCAGGCAGGAAAGCGCGATGGGGCAGTTCGGGCGGCTGACCTCGCTGGACGACTTGCCGCCGCGCGCGACCTTGATCGATCTGGCGAAGAAGGGGATGAAGCTGATCGACGGCGGGGTGAAGCCGGTCCGCAACAAGAGCGCGAAGGCGCCGTTCACGGTGCCGCAGGACATGCGCGCCGCGATCGATGCGGCGCCGGCCGCCAAGGCGACCTTCGACGGCTTCCCGCCCTCGTCTCAGCGCGACTATGTCGAATGGGTCACCGAGGCGAAGCGCGACGAGACCCGCGCCAAGAGGCTCGCGCAGACCGTGGAGTGGCTCGCCGAAGGCAAGCGCCGCAACTGGAAGTATGAGAATTGCTGATCCGGCCCTAAAGCAGGTTGGCGTTCGAGCTGTTGGGCGGCTCGGTCCCCGGCGGCGCGGTCGGATCGGGCGGCAGCGGCGGCAGCCCACGACAGGCCGGCAGGCCGAGCTCTTCATGCTCGGCGCAGTTGCGGACCTGGATATCCTCGTTGGGCGCGATGAACACGGACCAGCGGCGGCCGTCGTCGCAGAGCGCGACCCACATTGCCATCTGCCGATAATCCTCCTGATAGCCGAGCCGGTCGACGCGGGTGCAGCGCTTGCCGCTGGCCGTGATCGCGCGCATCAGGCCGATGCGCTGGTTGAGCGGAGAGAGCGCCTTCAGCCGGTCGCTGCCGGGATTGGCGATCCGGATTCGGGGATCCTGGTCGTTGGCCGGCGCCGTTTCGCCGCAGGCGGCGAGCGCGAGGATTGCGGCTGAAAAGGCGCTGGCGGCGAATAGTCTCATCATCGGTCTCCTCCGCCCACCCGGCAAGAATGAACGAGCGGCGCTCCGGTTGCCTGACCTCACGGCGCGGCCGCGGCCGCGTTCCGATAATGCGCGCGGAGCGAGACCTTGTCGATCTTGCCGGTGCCGAGCTTGGGCAGCGGCTCCCCGACGAACCAGATATAAGCGGGCAGCTTGAACTGGGCGAGTCGCTCCGCGAGGAACGCGCAGAGCGTCTCCTCGTCCAGCGTTCCCGCCTCGCAATAGACCGCCGCCGCGGGCACCTCGCCGAGCCGCTCGTCGGCGATGCCGAACACCGAGGCTTCCGAGACGAGCGGGTGGGCGTAGATCGCCGCCTCCACCTCCTGCGCGCTGATATTTTCGCCGCCGCGGATGATGATGTCCTTCTTGCGGTCGACGATGAACAGATAATCGTCCTCGTCCAGATAACCGATGTCGCCCGTCTTCAGATAGCCGTCGGCGGTGAAGGCGGTGCGGGTGGCGTCGTCGTCGCGCCAATAGCCGCAGATGTTGGCAGCCGAGCGGATCGCGATCTCTCCGCTTTCGCCGGCGGGCAGGTGCATGTCGCCTTCACCCAGGATCGCCAGCTCGACGATCGGCCGGTGCGGACGGCCGGTCGAGGCGGGCTTTGCGTGATAGTTGGACCAGAAATTGCTGCAGCCGACCGCGTTGGTCTCGGTGAGGCCGTAGCCGAGCGCCGGTTGCGCGCCCGCGAACGCCTCCTCCAGCCGCTTGACGTGCGCGACCGGCCGCGCCGCGCCGCCTGCGGCGATGTCGGTCAATGAGGAGAGATCGTATTTGTCGCGATCCGGATGCTGCATCAGCTCCAGGCTCATCGTCGGCACGCCGACGAAATAGGTGATCCGCTCTTGCTCGATCAGCCGCAGCGCCTCGCCCGCGTCCCATTTCGGCATCAGCACCATGGTCCGGCCGATCGCGAAGCTGTTGAGCAGCACCGGCACCTCGCCGGTGACGTGGAAGAGCGGCACGTTGACCAGCGTCTTGGGCGGGCTCGGCACGGGCTCGCCATCGCGTTCCTTGATGCCGAGCAGCGTCATCAGCCCGATCGTGTAGGTGTAGACGCCGGTGGTGACGGCGCGGTGGGTGGAGACCGCGCCCTTGGCGAGCCCGGTCGAGCCCGAGGTGAAGAGGATGGTGGCGTCGTCCGCTTCGCCGACCTCCGGCAGATCCCCTTCCGTGCCACGCTCCAGCAGCGGCGCCAGCGCTTCGTCGATCGGCAGCGCGACCGGCAAGGCGACGGTCGGAATCGCGCAGCCGCCGGCCTTCAGCAATTTGGCGCGGCTCTCGTCGGCGACGATCAGCTCGGGCTCGGAAAGGTCGAGGGCGTGGCGCATCTCGTCGGCCTGCCACCAGCCGTTGATCAGGGTCGCGATCCCGCCGGCTTTCAGCACCGCCATGTAAGCGACGATCCAGGCCGGGCAGTTCCGCATCGCGATGGCGACTCGGTCGCCCTTAGCGACGTTCCAGCTTCCGGCCAGCACCCGCGCCAGCCTGGTCGCCCGGGCGTTCAGCTCGGCGAAGGTCAGCCGCTCCTCGCCGGCGATCACCGCCTCGACGGCGCCGTTCAAAGCGCAGAAGACGTCGAACAGGGCGGGCAGAGTCGCCGGGAAATTGGCGACGATCGCCCGCCCTTCGGCATCCTTGCCGAGCCGGACGCGCCCGCCCTCGCCGATCACCGCCGCGAGTATTTCGTCATATTTGCGATCGAGCTCGCTCGGCATTGAGGCCCCTTGCTCCCGCTTTGCCTTTTCTCTTGCCGCTTCTATGAAGGCGCGAGCCTGAAGGGGGAAGCCTTGATCGACGCCTTACCGACATCCCTGGCAACGGCGTCGGACGCGCTTCGCTGGACCGATTTCGGGCTGAGCCCGATCGCGTGGGATTTCGGCACGCTCAGCCTGTTCGGGGCCGAGATCGAGATGGTGCTGCGCTGGTACAGCCTCGCCTATCTCGTCGGCATCGTCCTCGGCTGGTGGTATCTGCTCAAGCTTCTCAAGCAGCCCGGCGCGCCGATGGCGCGGCGCCATGCGGACGACATGGTCTTCTACGCGACGCTCGGCATCATCCTCGGCGGGCGACTGGGCTACGTCCTCTTCTACCGGCCCGACTATTATTTCGATCATCCGGCGGAGATCATCCGCATCTGGGATGGCGGCATGTCGTTCCATGGCGGCGTGATCGGGGTCACGCTCGGCATCCTCTACCTCGCCTGGCGGCAGAAGCTCGATTGGCTGCGCATCCACGATTATGTTGCCTGCTGCGTGCCCTTCGGCCTGCTCCTTGGGCGTCTCGCCAATTTCACCAACAGCGAGCTGTGGGGACGCGAGAGCAATCTCCCCTGGGCGACGCGCTTCTGCGAATCCTTTTCCGCCGACGCGACCTGCGTGACGGAAGGGCCGCCGCGCCACCCGAGCCAACTCTACGAAGCAGGCCTTGAGGGCATATTGCTGTTCGCGATCCTCTGGTATCTGTTTTGGAAAACGCGCGCCCGCTACCAGCCGGGCAAGCTCGTCGGCACCTTCATCCTCGTCTACGGGATCAGCCGCTTCCTGGTCGAAATGGTTCGCCAGCCCGATCAGGGGCTGGAGAATCTCGGATGGGGGCTCAGCATGGGCCAGACCTTGTCGCTGCCGATGATCCTGGGCGGCCTCTATCTGGTGCTCACCGCGAAGAAGCGCGCCGAACGGATGAAGCCGGTCCCGGCTCATGAGCCCGCTTGAGGCAAAGCTGAGGCGCCGGATCGCCGAACACGGCCCGATCAGCGTCGCCGACTATATGGCCGAAGCGAACGCGCATTATTACGCGACCCGCGATCCGTTCGGCACCGAGGGCGACTTCACCACCGCGCCCGAGATCAGCCAGATGTTCGGCGAGCTGGTCGGGATCTGGCTCGCCGACCTCTGGATGCGCGCCGGGCGGCCCGAAGGTGCCCGCTATATCGAGTTGGGCCCCGGGCGGGGCACGTTGGCCGAGGATGCCTTGAGAGCGATGGGCGGCACCGGTTTCGCGCCGCCCGTCGAGCTGGTCGAGACCAGTCCCGTGCTGCGCCGCGGCCAGGCGGAGCGCGTCTCGGCCTGCTGGCATGACGGTCCTTCTACCCTCCCCACCGAAGGGCCGCTGTTCATCGTCGCCAACGAATTCTTCGACGCGCTGCCTGTCCATCAGTTCGATTCCCGGGGCGAGGAGCTGATGATCCGTCTCGACGGGGACAAATTTGTCCGCGATGGAGAGGTGATGACCGAGACTTCGCCCGCCTCGCTCGCCATCGCCGGCGACCTTGCCCGCCGAATCGCGAGGCAAAGCGGGGCGGCGCTGATCGTCGATTACGGCCCTGTGGGGCAAGGCGCAGGCGACACGCTGCAATCGCTCTCGAATCATCAATATGCCGACCCCTTCGCCGCGCCGGGCGAGCGCGACCTCACCGCCCATGTCGATTTCGAGGCGCTCGGTGAGGCGGCGCGGGCGGAGGGCGTGCGTGTCTTCGGTCCGGTCGAGCAGGGTGCGTGGCTGAAGGCGATGGGGATCGACCTGCGCGCCGTGTCGCTCGCCAAGGCCGCACCCGAGCGCGCCGCCGAGATCATGGCGGACCGCGACCGGCTGGCCGCGGCGGACCAGATGGGCCGGCTGTTCAAGGTCATGGCGCTGGTCGCGCCCGACTGGCCCGAGCCGGCGGGGTTCTGACGTGGCGGAGGTGAGCTGGCGCGATGCGGGACCCGAGGATGCGCCGCTGCTGCGCGAGATCGGCCGGCAAAGCTTCATCGAGACGTTCGGCCATCTCTACACGCCCGATAACCTGGCCGCCTTCCTCGAAAATCATGATGAGGGGAATTGGCAGACCGAGCTGGCTGACCCGCGCTATGCGGTGCGGCTGGGCTTCGTGGACGGCGTCAACGCCGCTTATCTGAAGCTCGGCCCGCCCTCGCTGCCGTTCACCCCTTCCGGCCCCAGCATCGAGCTTCGCCAATTCTATGTGCTGAAGCCCTGGCAAGGCGCCGGGCTCGCCCCCGCGATGATGGACTGGGTGCTCGCCGAGGCGCGGAGACGCGGCGCGAAGGAACTCTATCTCTCGGTCTTCGTCGACAATATCCGGGCGCAGCGCTTCTACGCCCGTTACGGCTTCGAGGAGGTCGGGCGTTACGATTTCATGGTTGGCACGCATGCCGACGAGGATCTCGTCCTGCGGAAGGCGCTGTGACCGTCACCTATCGCGACGCGGCGTTGGCCGACGGACCGGCGTTGGCCGACATGGGCCGGCGCTGCTTCGTCGAGACGTTCGGCGCGCATTTCCCGCCGGACGACATGGCGCTCCATCTCGAGCGCAAGTTCGGCCCGGAAGGGCTTCCGGCCGAGCTTCGCGACCCGGCGCTGCGGATACGGATGGCGGAATCGGACGGCGGCATCGCGGGCTATGTGAAGCTGGCGCCGATGGACCTGCCGGTGCCGCACGAGGCCGCCGCGCTGGAGATCAAGCAGCTCTACATATTGGCGCCGTGGCAGGGCGCGGGCGTCGCCGCCGCGCTGATGGACTGGGCCGAAGAAACCGCGCGCATGGGTGGCGCGCCGGCGCTCTATCTCAGCGTCTGGGAGCATGGCGCGCGCGCCATCGCCTTTTACGCGCGGCGCGGCTTCGTCAGGGTCGGCGAGGCGCCGTTCCGGCTCGGCACGCGGACCTATCAGGACCCGGTGATGAGGCTCGGACTGTGACGGTCGAGGTGATCCGCGCGGACGCGCTCGCGGGCCTGCCGCACGGCTTTCTCGGGCGGCGGGGCGGCGTTTCGACCGGCGTCTGCGCCGGCCTGAACGTCGGCTGGGGCGCGGATGACGATCGCGCGGCGGTCGCGAAGAATCGCCGCCGCGCCGTGGCAGCCGTCGCGCCGGGCGCTGCTTTGGTTACGGTTCATCAGGTCCATTCGCCAGACGCCATCTACGCCGACGCGCCGTGGCCTGACGACGCCCGCCCTCATGCCGACGCGATCGTAACCGACCGGCCCGGCCTCGCGCTCGGCATCCTGACCGCCGATTGCACGCCGGTCCTGCTCGCCGACCGCGAGGCGGGCGTGATCGGCGCCGCCCATGCCGGCTGGAAGGGCGCGCTCGGCGGCGTGATCGGCAATGTCGTCGCCGCGATGGAGGCGCGGGGCGCCGCCCGCGACCGCATCGCCGCCGCCGTCGGTCCGGTGATCGCCCGCAAATCCTACGAGGTGGACGAGGCTTTCCTGCGCCGCTTCGCCGAAGCCGATCCGGCGAACGAGCGCTTCTTCAGCCCCGGCCGCGAGGGCCATCACCAGTTCGATCTCGAAGCCTATGTTCTCGCCCGCTTGGCCGAGGCCGGCGTGACCCGCGCCGAAGCGCTCGGCCTCGACACCTATGCCGATCCGAAACGCTTCTTCAGCTACCGCCGCGCCACCCACAATGGCGAAGCGACCTACGGGCGCCAGCTTTCCCTGATCGCGCTGCCGCGCTAAGGCGCGCGCGGGCAACGGACCTCACCCCTGGGCCGCGCACCTAAGCGGCCTTGAGCTTCAGCTCCGCGTCGAGCGCGTAGACCTTGAAGTGGTAGTGATGCACGCCGTGCCCGGGGGGCGGCATGGGCCCCCCGTAGCCGTTCGTGCCGAAATCGGTTCTGCCCTCGAGGCCGCCGCCCGCGGAGCCTTCCTCCAAGCCCTTCCACGCGGCCGGGATCCTGTAGACGACCCAGTGCACCCACGGCTTCGGCGTCGGCGCGTCGGGGTCGTCGCAGATGAGCGCGATCTCCCGCGTCCCGTCCGGGATGCCGCTCCAGCTCAGGGCGGGCGAGATGTCGTCGCCCTCGCCGCTGTGCTTCCGCGGGATCCGCCCGCCAGCGGTGAACGCCGTGCTCGTCACGTTGATCGTCATGGCCTCCTCCTTTTTCGTCCGGGAAGTTTCGCAGGCCCCGCTGAAGAGATCAAGCCCTGCCCCCTGCCGAAGGTGGTCTCTGTCTCGGTCTCGGTCTCGGTCTCGGTCTCCGCCCTCCGTCTCCGATTCGGATCCGGATTCCGCGGAGGACCCCGCCGGATTCTCGTACCACACCACTCCCAGCCCCTCGCTCTCCTCGCTCGTGATGACATCGACGTCGCCGTCCCGATCGACGTCGAGGAGCTCCATGCGGTCGAACTTGACCCCCCCGGGGCCGCTGATCTCGTGGTCCTTCCACTGGGCGTCGAGCGGCGAGGTCCGGTACGACAGCCAGCGCAGCCCCGACTTGACGCCCACCGCATGCTCGCAACTGAACAGGACGTCGCTGCGTCCGTCGCCATCGATGTCGCCGACCTCCACCGCCTTGCCCGTGCCGCAGCCCGCCGGCATCGCGATCGTGTGGAGATCCCAAGTTCCCTCGGCGGCACGCCGCAGGTATGCGATGCCGTCCCCTTTCCTTGCGGCCAGGACATCGAGCCGTCCATCGCGATCGAGATCGGCGGCGGTCAGGAACATGACCTCGCCGATGTCGTCCGAGACTCGATGCTCCTTCCAGGGCTCGCCGCGGACCGCGGTCTCGGGTCCCGGCCTCTCGA
>Ga0187893_10013670_pt1 | contig 11239 bp, 6 predicted proteins | sample MA1701074metaG_FD_139574 | JGI IMG/M metagenome (GOLD analysis project Ga0187893, IMG submission 139574) | White microbial mat communities from a basaltic lava cave in the Kipuka Kanohina Cave System on the Island of Hawaii, USA - MA170107-4 metaG ...
TGGCCGGCGCCGTGTCGGTACCGACCGGGTCGAAGGCCCTCAACATGGTGCAGCACGCCATCGATTCGAAGGCCGGCGACGTGCCGGGCAGCTACGACCAGTCATTCGCGGGGGACTACTTCGCCTTCCAGGACCACTTCATGTGCTACAAGGCGAAGACCACCCCGCAGACGCCGAAGTTCGAGCAAGAGACCGGCGTCCTGCTCGAGGACGCGTTCGAGTCGGGGACCGGCCGCGTGCTGCGGCCGAAGGCACTCTGCGCACCCGCCAACAAGAACGACGAGGGCGTGCGCGACGCGGCGACGCATCTCGTCTCGTACGTGCTCCGCAGCGACGTCACGCACGTGCCGCAGACCGGCATCGAGGTCGCGGATCAGTTCGGCACGTTGTCGCTCGACACCAAGAAGGTGAGCCGGCTGCTCGTCCCGGCCGGGAAGGCGCTGGGCGCGATTCCACCGCTCCCGAGCGGCACCGTCGACCACTACAAGTGCTACAAGGCCAAGGTCACGCCGGGCACCGACAAGTTCGTCGCCGTGCAGGCGAACGTGGCGGATCAGTTCGAGGACCGGCTCTACGACGTGAAGAAGCCGAAGGAGCTCTGCCTCGTCGTCGACAAGAACACCGAGGGCGTCAACCACCCGGGCAGCGCCTTCGTCTGCTACAAGGCGAAGGCCGCGTCGGGCGAGCCGCCGCACCTGCCGGTGGAGGCTCAGATCAACATCCAGGACCAGTTCGGAACGCTGGCACTCGACACGAAGAAGGAAGACAAGCTCTGCGTCCCGGCGACCGTGAACACGGGACAAGGACCGGAGGGCTGGGAAGTCACGGTTCGCGACAGCCTGTCACAGCTCGCCGGCGGGGGCATTCCCGCCGACGCCACGCGCGCGCCCTGCGTGCTCGGCTCGAACACGCCGCCCTGCAGCCGCTACCGGCATCCCCTGGCGGCGCTCTTCCCGTCGCTCGAGTTCGAGCCGACTCCGGAAGGCAACCGCGGCACCTACGAGCAAATCGTCGAAGTGGGCCCGACGGTGAACGGCGAGTTCATGTTCCCGCTCGGCCAGAGCGGCCACATCGAAGGGAGCATCGCCTCCGTGACCTTCATCTCGCCGCACGTCGACGACATGCAACCGGTGTGGCGTGACTGGCGCTTCCTCCCCATGCTGCACGTGGCGGCCGACATCGAAGCGTCCGGCAACGCCGACGCCGACGGCGACGGCGTCTTCGATGGCTTCGAGCGTTGGCACTTTGGCAACACCACCCCGCTCGCGACCGACGACGATGACAGTGACGGCGCCACGCTGCTCCAGGAGTTCACCGCCGGCAGCGATCCCACCGACGGCGACACCGACGACGACGGTGCCCTCGACGGTGCCGACGGCAACCCACAGGACCGACTCGTTCCGTGACCGCGCCGCGACGGGCCGGCCCGCCCGGCCGGCCCGTCGCGGGCACGTTCGACACCGCCCGCTCCTCCCGCCTCGTGCGTGTGGCGCTCACGACGGCGCTCACCGCCGTGCTCTACGGCAACACGCTCGGCAACGATTTCGTGTGGGACGACCAGCTGCTGGCGCGCACGCCGCCGCCCGTGGCCGAGGTGCTGGGCGCGCGCACGGGCCCGTACTACCGTCCGCTCGTCATGCTGACGTTCCACGTGGACCGCGCGCTGTGGGGCGATCGGCCGGCGGGCTATCACGCCACCAACCTCCTGGCGCACGCCGCGACGAGCGTGCTCACCGGCGAGCTGGCGGCGGCCGTCGGCCTCGGCGCGGGCGCGGCACTCGCGTCCGCGCTGGCATTCGCGGCGCACCCCGTCCAGACCGACGCGGTCAGCTACATCTCCGGCCGTACCGACGTCCTCTGCGCGCTCTTCGTCCTGCTCGCCATCCTTCTCTGGCGACGAGCCGCGCACCCCGTGGACGGCCACGCGATCGCCGCGGCCGCGGCGTTCGCCGCCGCGCTGTCGTGCAAGGAAACGGCGGCGCCGCTGGCGCTGGCCTTTCTCGTACCGGGCGCCCATCCGGCGGCGCGCCCGCCCCGACCCCTTCTCCCGGTGGCGACGGCGGGTCTGTGGGCATTCCTCTATTTCACCAGCACCCCCGCACCCCCGGCGGCCGGATCGCTCGCGGAGCGCGCCCCCGGCATCCTCATGGCCGTGGCGAGCTACGTGCGCCTGCTCGTCCTGCCGACGGATCTCCACCTCGAACGGTTCGTCGCCGTGCGTGGCTGGTCCGTTGCGGCGCTCGTCGCGAGCGCAACGCTCGTGACCGCATGCGGCACGGGGCTGCTGCTGGCCGCGCGGCGCGTACCCGGGGGGCGCTTCCTGCTCGCGCTGGCGCTACTCGCGTATCTGCCCGGCGCAGGGATCGTGCCGGTCTATCCGGCGATCGCTGACCGATGGCTCTTCGCGCCCGAGCACTTCCTGTACGTTCCGCTGCTCGGCCTCGCGCCACTGCTCGTCGGCACGACGGCCGCGGTCCTTCCGGCCGCGCCGCGCCGTCTCGGTGCGTTCGCGATCGCGGGCCTCGTCGTCTGGTGGGGGGTGCTCACGGTCGACCGCAACCGCACCTGGCGCAACGAGACCATCCTCTTCGAAGACGCGCTCCGCTACGAGCCACCGACCGCCCGCCTCTGGTTCAACGCCGGGAACCTCGCGCTGGCGGACGGACGCCTGGACGAGGCCGCCGAGCGCTACACGCAGGCGATCGCGCGAGCGCCGCGGGACGTCGCCGCGCACTTGAACCTCGGCATCGTTCGCCAGCGACAGGGCCGGACGACGGATGCCGTCCGGCAGTACGAACTGGTGCTCCAGATCGATCCGCGGCACGAGGGAGCCGCGCGCGCGCTCGTCACGCTCCGCGCGCGCTGAGCGTCCGGGCGAGCCCGTCGCCGATCAGCGGCTCGCGGTCGCCCGCGGTGCGCTGGGACATCCGTACCAGAGCACGCGACCGATCCGGTACGTCGTCGCCGCGAGCAACAAGGCCGCCACGAGCAGCGTGGTCCCGAGCGTACAGCCGAGCAGCCCGAGCACCCGCGCGACGGATCCTTCGATGACGGGCGTGTCGCGCGGCACGCGCATCCCGCGCGGCGGGAACCGCCCCTCGCGCAGCGTGCGGAGCGAGCGCCGCACGGCGTCGACGCCGCCCGTGGCGGCGAGCAGCACGAACGGCGCCACGAAGGCCGCGAGCAGAGCCACAGCCTCCCCGCGCGAGCGCTGCGATAGCGCCCCGAGCGCCGCCACGGCTCCGGGCGTCGCCATGACGAGCAGCGTACCAGCGACGGCGATGCCGAGTCCCGCAGCGATCAGGATCCGCCGCAGCGCCGGATCGGCCTTGACGATCTCCCGCTCGACCATGCTCCGCCCCCCGCTCCATTCCATGGTGCCGGTGGACTCCGCAGGTTGCACGCGGCCTACCCTCCCCGTCGGGGGGCGCTCGCTTCGAACGGGACTGCTACCGCCGCACCGGTCCTGCCCTACTGGAGGTTGCGCACCAGGAAGTCGACCAGCGGAGCGATGACATTGCTGCGCGGGCCGTCCTGCGCGGAGACGATGTCGATGTGCGAGAAGCCCCCGCTCAGATGCACCTCGTAGCCGCCGCTCACCCCACCGAGCGTGGGGAACGCCGGGTTGGGCGTGCTCGCGTTGATCACGCGCGGCGTGGAGCCGTCGCAGCTCGGGGCCGTGCAGACGCCGAGCGCCTGCCCGAAGGCCGTGAAGCTTCCCGGGACGGGCGTCAGCCCGTTGGTGCCGCCGAACGAGATGACGGGGATGTCCACGTTCGCAGCCTGCGTCAGGTTCTCGATGTCGCGCCGGCCGCGGCCGACCGACAGCGCCGTCGAGTCGATCCCGACACCTTGCGTGGTCGAGAGGCCCGCCTGCGGGTAGTACCAGTCGGTGAAGTTCGTGCCGTCGGCGACGAACACGTCCTGCATGCGCGTGAGATCCGTGACCTCGTACTCCTGTCCCCAGACGGTACCCGGCAGCGCGGTCGGCGCCGGACCGTTGTCCGGAATCACGCCCGCCGGCATCGCGCCCTCGCGAATGTCCTGCCAGGTGAGCAGCGGGCCGACCATAGGACCGGGCGCCCCGACGGACGTGCGCACGAACGACGCGATCGAAGCGACGAGGCCGTCGTCGTCGAGGAAGCTGCCGAGCGCGGCAGAGGCGGTGGCCTGCGGGAGGAGCCCGAGCGTGGCCAGGTCGGGGACCGTCGCGATCGCCGTACCCGAGCCTTGATCCACCTGCAGGATGACCTGGCCCGTGTCCGGGTCCGTGCGCGCCTGGATGGTGCCCGGCTCGACCGCCGCCAGGATGCGCGGATTGAGCAGCCCGGGCACGATCGCGTAGGCCGGGACGGAAGCCGTACACGTTCCCTGCCCGAGGCCGACGCAATCGGCGTCGCCGTTCGCCGAGCAGTCCGTGCCGTCGACGCAGCGGGGCGCTTGGTCGCGCACGGCGTAGAAGAGCCCGCCGTCCGCCTTGTCCTCGATCTGATCGAGCTGCGCCGACGTCGGCGGGGTGGCGACGCTGCTGCCGCCGCCCTCCAGCAGCACGAGGCCGCGCAGCTTCGCGTAGCCCGGGTCGGCCGGACCGACGCCCGTCAGGTTGAAGTCGGTCGCCGCGTACCGCGCGGTGAACCCCGTCCCGGCCGAGTGCCCGCCCAGGAACACGTTCTGGTTGGACGCCGCGGCCCGGGCGACGTCGACCACCGCGTCGATGTCGCGGGAAAACGTGAGCGACGTCCAGTTGGCCATGAACGCCACGTCGTCCGCCGCGTCGTGGAAGAACGCACGCCGATTCGGCCCGGAGACGAGCGCCGGCGAGAGCGCGAGTCCGAGCTCGCTGCCGAAGAACCAGTCGAGCGCCACCAGCTCGTCGTCGAGACCGCTCGCAATCACGATGCCGGCACGGTCTTCGAGCTGCTGGCCGCGCCGATCGAACGCCCAGACCTCGACGGCGAGGCCGGCCGTGGCGCGCGCGCGGTGGATCAGGTTCTCGGCCAGGATCTTGAAGCTGGTCGCCCCGCCCTCGAACCCGGGCACGAGCACGAGGATGGCGTCGGGCTGCCCCGTGACACCTTCGCGCTGATACCGCGTGTAGGTCGCGTTGTTCAGGCTGAAGCTGGCGCTGCCGAACTGCGTGACGAGATTCGGATTGGTGACCACGACGCTGGGGCTCCCCGGCGTTTCCGCCGGCTCGGCGCCGCTCGGAATCGTCACCGTCTCGAACGGCGTCGCAGGGCAATCGACCCCGACGCCCGTCTTGGCGACGAGCTTGTAGCCGGTCCCGCCGGCGATGGACTTGTAGACGATCGTGCTACCATCCCCGGTGGAGAAGCGCGTGCACAGTCGATGCATCGAGAAATCGTTGCCGTTGTTGATGGAGAAGACGACGCTCACGCCGCCCGGTCCGGGGGCGGTCGACAGGTCGATGGCCTGGCCGTCGCCCAGCCCTTTCGCCACGACCTTGGCGACGCTGCCGGGCTTCACCACCGCCACCTTCACCTCGCCCCCTGTGGGCGCGAGCTTGTTGACGTATTTGGCCACGGTCGCCTTGTTCACCTGCCACGGCGACGGGATGAGGAACGAGCCGACGACCGACGTGGGCTCGTCGGTGTAGAAGACTTCGAGCGTGCCCTCGAGGAGCGCGGGATCGCCTTCGACGCCCTTGGCGATGCCTGGATCGCCTTTCGTCACGAAGACCGTCTTGGCCTTGCTGGTGGCGGCGAGCTTGTCGACGATCACCAGCTTGGTTCCGACGACGCCGGCGTCCTGGGCGTGCGCGCCGACGGGCGCGAGCACGCAGGCGGCGAGAAGGATCACGAGCGCAGCGCGATTCCGCATGCGTGACGCTACCACCGCGCGTTCGCCGCAGTCCACCGAAAAGCACTGCCGGCGGCGTCCATAGACTCGGGCTCGGCATCCGGATAACGGAAACCCGGTGACGCGCTTCGCCGGCAAGGTCGCCCTCGTCACGGGGGCCGCATCGGGCATCGGACGCGCCACGAGCGAACGCTTGGCGCGCGAGGGTGCCGCCGTGATGGCGGTCGATCTGCGTGACGAGCCGCTGCGCGAGCTGGTCGCGGGCCACGCGGGCCGCATGGCGATGATGTGCGGCGACGTGAGCGATCCGGCGTCCGTGCAGGACACGGTCGACGCCACGGTGGCACGGTTCGGAGCGCTCGACGTGCTCTGCAACGCCGCGGGCATCTTGCGCACCGTGCATACGCACGAGGAGACGCTCGACGACTGGAACCGCGTGCTGGCCACCAATCTCACGGGCACGTTCCTCATGTGCCGAGCCGCCATTCCGCATCTGCTCCGCAGCCGCGGCACGATCGTGAATCTGTCGTCGACCGCCGCGCTGCGGGCGCACGCCTGGACCGCCGCGTACTCCGCCTCCAAGGGCGGCGTGCTGGCACTCACCTACGAGCTGGCGATCGAGTACGGGCAACAGGGGCTCCGCGTGAACGCGGTCTGTCCCGGCGGCATCTCGACGCCGATCCACGACGCGTTCCAGATTCCGGAGGGTGCCGACCCGAAGCTCGTGCGGCGCATCATGCCGTTTACCGGCTTCGCCGAGCCCGACGAGGTCGCGGCGACCATCGCCTTTCTCGCGTCCGGCGAAGCGGCGCACATCACCGGCTCCATGATCCGCGTCGACGCCGCAATGTGCACCTGACCGACCCGAGCTACAGCTCGGGTCGGGATCGGACGAGCGTGTGGCGTTGGTGGCCCGCGCGGGCGTCGTGTCGCGGCTGGCAAAGCCAGCGCGACAGACTCGGCACGCGCGCTCCGGACGGAACCGCTTACGGGCGGACTTCGATGGTGCCGGGGGGGCCGGCGACGACTTCGCCGACGACGGCGTTGGCGAGCGTGCCGGCGGCCGCGAGCTGCTCGCAGAGCTGGTCGACGCGCGGCGGAGGGACGGCGATGAGCAGGCCACCAGACGTCTGCGCGTCGGCCAGTAGTATCTTATCGACCTCCGACAGGCTCGGGTCGAAATGCGTGTGCGGCGTGACGTACTCGAGGTTGCGCCGTGAGCCTCCGGGAACGCCGCCGTTCTCGGCCAGCCCGCGCGCGAACGGCAGCATCGGGACCGCGTGCGCCGAGACGCGCGCGGAGAGCCCGCCGCCCATCAACAGGTGGCGCAGGTGCCCGAGCAGCCCGAAGCCCGTGACGTCGGTCGCCGCGTGCGCACGCGCCGACAGCGCCGCGTCCTTGGCACCCTTGTTCAGCGTCTTCATCACGCGCACGAATTGCGCGTGCGACTCGTCGTCCAGCACGCCCTGCTTCGCCGCCTGCGCCGCTACGCCGATGCCGAGCGGCTTGGTGAGCACCAGGCGGTCCCCCGCACAAACGCGAGTGTGGGTGAGGACGTGTGCGGGATCGACGTCGCCGATGACGCAGAGCCCGTACTTCAGCTCGCCATCCTGAATCGTGTGGCCGCCCGCGACGGCACACCCGGCGTCGGCCGCGAGGTCGCGCCCGCCCCGGAAAATGGCTTCGAGCACGTCGAGGTCGAGCTGATCCCGAGGAAAACCGCACACCGCCAGCGCGACGCGCGGCTCGCCGCCCATGGCATAGACGTCGGAGAGCGCATTGGCGGCGGCCACGGCGCCGAAGGTCTCCGGGTCGTCGACGATGGGGGTGATGAAGTCGACCGTGAAGACGAGCGTCCGCCCGCCCGGGACGCACACCACGGCGGCGTCCTCCATGGGGCCCGCGGCGGGGTCCACCCAGGCATGCGATTGGGGCACCAGACGACGCAGGACCTGTCCCAGGTCGGCCGCGGGCAGCTTGCGCGCACACCCGCCGCCGAAGGCGAGCGTGGTCAACCGGACGTCGGACATCACCTCCCCTTTCCGCCATACGCGCTCCCCAGTCCAGCACCTACGGCACAGAGGTACCGTTGCTGGCTTGACTTCACCCTCCGTTCACGAATCTCTACGGGGTCTACCACCCGATCGGGAGGGGCCGGCATGGCCGAGGCCGCCATCAACAACTACCGCGTCGATCTCCGCGCGATTCAGTTCACGCTGTACGAGCACCTCAAAGTGCAGGATCTCTTCCAGCACGAGGTGTTCTCGCATCTCACGCGCGAGGACTGCGACCAGATCATCGAGCAGTGCGTGCGCTTCGCCACCGAGGTGACCGGGCCGCTCAACGGACCGGGCGATCGCGTGGGCTGCCGCCTCGAAAGCGGGAAGGTCGCCACGCCCGGCGGCTTCAAGGCCGCGTGGACGAAGCTCTGGGAGCTCGGCTTCCCCGCCTTCGCCATGCCGCAGGACGCCGGAGGCTTCGGAGGCCCGCACGTCATCCACGCGGTGCTGGAGGAGATCCAGTCGGGCGCGAACACCGCGTTCCAGATGTATCCCGGGCTGACCCAGGGCGCGGCGGACGTGATCCAGGCGTTCGCACTGCCCGAGCACAAGGCGCGCTTCCTCCCCGGCATGACCTCGGGCCGGTTCGCCGGCACGATGTGTCTGTCCGAGCCGCACGCGGGCTCCGACGTCGGCGCGGCCAAGACGCGCGCGTCGCACGTCGAAGGCCTCACCTACACCATCGCCGGCACCAAGTGCTGGATCTCCGCCGGCGACCACGACCTGGCCGAGAACATCATCCACCTGGTGCTGGCCCGCATCGACGGTGCGGCCGCCGGGACGAAGGGGCTCTCGCTCTTCATCGTGCCCAAGATCTGGGTGAACGACGACGGCTCGCTCGGGGAGGCGAACGACGTGGCGACCGGCTCGATCGAGCACAAGCTCGGCATCCGCGCCTCGGCCACCGCCGTGCTCAACTTCGGCGAGAGCGGGCGCTGCCGCGGCATCCTGGTCGGCGGGCAAGAGCACGCGGGCATGAAGCAGATGTTCCGCATGATGAACGGGGCGCGCATCTCGGTCGGGGTGCAGGGCATCGGGCTCGCTTCGACCGCGTACTTGAATGCGCTGCGCTACGCCCGGGAACGGCAGCAAGGCTCGGACGCGAAGCATTTCAAGGACCCGAGCGCGCCGCGCGTCGCCATCATCGCGCACGCCGACGTGCGCCGCATGCTGCTCGAGATGAAGGCCAAGGTCGAGGGCATGCGTACGCTGGCGCTGAAGCTCGCGCTGCACAGCGACCTCGTCCACGCGCTCGCAAGCGATCCCGGCCGCGCCGCGTTTCACCAGGCGCAGGTGGATCTGCTGACACCGATCGTGAAGGCCTACTGCTCCGACCAAGCGTTCCGCATCGCCGAGATGGCCATTCAGACCTACGGCGGCGCCGGCTACGTGGTGGACCATCCCGTCGAGCAGTATTGCCGGGACGCCAAGATCTTCTCCATCTACGAGGGGACCAACCACATCCAGGCCATCGATTTGATCTCGCGAAAAGTTCCGATGCACGGGGGGGCCACCTTCAAGATCTTCCTCGACGGCATCAAGTCGTTCGTCGCCGAGCACCATCGCCGGCCGGGGCTGGGCGCCGAGGTGCAGGACCTCGGCAAGGCCGCCGACGCGCTCGAGCGCGCGGCGGGGGCCATTCTCGGCTTCTTCGGCGCCGGCAAGATCGACCAGGTCATGCTGGTCGCCAATCCGTTCCTCGAGATCATGGCCGAGGTCACCATCGCGCACCTGCTCCTCGAAGCCGCCATCATCGCGTCGGGGCGCGTGCAGCGCTTCGGCGAGGACCAGAGCCAGGAGGACTTCGACTTCTTCCAGGGCAAGGTCATGGCGGCGAAGTTCTTCGCCAACTTCGTCCTGCCCGCGGTGCATTCGAAAGCGGATCTCATCGCCGAGTGCGACCGCAGTGCACTCGACATTCCCGACGGCGGATTCTCCGCCGCCGGGTGAGCAACGATTAGGAGGTTTCCCGTGGCCCTGCCCCCCGTCGAAGCGGACTACACGCTCGGTGCGCAGATCGAAGCGCGCGCCACCCACCCGGCGTGGGCTGATCGCGTGCTGCTGCGGGACGACTCCCGTACCTGGACCTACCGCCGCTACCGCGACGAATGCGTGCGGCTGGCGCACTTCATCCGCGGACGGCTCGGCGCGGCGACCGAGGCGCAGCCCGGCCACGTGGCCATCCTGCTGGAGAACCACTTCGAGCTGCTGTCCGTCTACGGAGCCTGCGGCTACCTCGGGCACACGCTCTTCGGGGTGAACACGGGGCTCCGCGGCGACACGCTCGCCGGCGTGGTGAATCAAGCACGCGCCCGCATGCTGGTCGTCGACGAGCGGCTGTGGCCGGAGGTCGAGCGCGTCCTCCCGCAGCTGACCACCGTCGCCCCCGACGACGTGCTCGTGCTCCGGACCCAGTCGGGCACGGCGCACCCGACGCGCGACCTCATGGCCGCCGTCGAGCGCGAGGTGGGTCCGGTCGATGCCCCGCGCACGCCGCCCGAAGCGGCCGCCGACGCCGGCACGCCGCTCATCGTCATCTATACGTCCGGCACCACGGGGCTCCCGAAGGGCATCGTCAACAACCACTTCAAGCTCCTGGTGATCGGCCAGGTGGTGAGCACGAACCTCCAGCTCGGGCCGGACGACGTCGGCTACGCCTGCATGCCGCTCTTTCATTCCAACGCCCTCTATCTGGGCTTCATGCCGGCCTTCACCGCCGGGGGATCGCTCGTCGTGCGCGAGCGCTTCAGCGCCAGCAAGTTCGTGCCCGACGTGTTCGGCCACGGCGTCACGTATTGGAACTACGTCGGCGAGCCCGTCCACTACGTGCTGTCCGCGCTCGACAAGCAGTACGGCGGCGACGAGGCCCGCATCCTGCGTGAGGTGGCTCAGCACCCGAAGAACACGCTCCGCTACGCGCTCGGCAACGGCGCCGCCGCGCCCGACATCGAGCGGTTCACGAAGTGGTTCGCGTTGGAGGACATGCTCGAGCTCTACGGCTCGACCGAGGCCGCGATCAGCACGTTTCGCAAGAAGGGCGACCCGCGGGGCAGCGTGGGCGAGATCACCGACCCCAACGTGAAGATCGTGAACGAGCGCGGCCAGGAATGTCCCCCGGCCGCACTCGACGCCGACGGCAAGATCACCAACTACGCCGACGCGGTCGGAGAGATCTGCCGGGTCGCGGCCGATACGGGGCTCTTCCAGGGGTACTTCGACAACCCGAACGCCAACTCGCAGAAGTACCGCGACGGCGTGTACCACTCCGGCGACCTCGGCCACGTGCTGGTGCGCGACGGCAAGCGGTACCTGTTCTTCGACGGCCGCACCGACGACTGGATCCGCAAGGACGGCGAGAA
>Ga0187893_10013671_pt1 | contig 11239 bp, 7 predicted proteins | sample MA1701074metaG_FD_139574 | JGI IMG/M metagenome (GOLD analysis project Ga0187893, IMG submission 139574) | White microbial mat communities from a basaltic lava cave in the Kipuka Kanohina Cave System on the Island of Hawaii, USA - MA170107-4 metaG ...
CACCCGAAGACGAGCTGTACTTCAAGGGGGTGGGCAAGCCACCCCCTTTGCGCTCGCTCCGCTCGCTGACCCCCTGGGGGGTCCCTTGCCGGCCCCCCCACACCCCCCCGGCACGTACCGCGCCCCAGGCGGGCAATTCGATAACGAACTTGTAACGCGCGGTACTAAGGGAGCCTCCGGGCATGTTTGACTGCCGAAAGTCCGTCGATCATGCTTTGAGGTGATTCTCACCGCGATTGGTTGGGTTTGTTTCGGTCGCTCCGGAGTAAGGGGCGCGATTCCGAGCGCCATTCGAATTGGATTGCCCCCGGGAGGAGTCAAGAATGTTTGCGAGAAGAGCTGAGATCTCGACGATCGTTGCGCTGGCCCTCGTTTGGCTGGCCGCACCCGCCAAGGGGGACGAGGTGACCCTCGAGCCCCTGGGCGTCGTCCTACCGCCGGAGCCCCTGGCGGACATCCTCGATGAGGCGGCAGCGGAGATCGTCGCGCACGACCCGCGCACGCAGCGCCTCTTCATCGTCAACGTCTTCAAGAACCGGATCGACATGGCCGACATCTCGGATCCCTCCGCGCCGGCTTACATCGGCGCGATCGATCTCTCGCCCTACGGCGCCTCGCCGACCAACGTCGCGGTGCGCAAGTGGACGAGGGAACTGGCGGTCTCGGTCGCAAGCGATCCCAGGACTGATCCGGGCAAAGTCGTCTTCTTCACGACCGACGGTGCGTTCCTCGCATCCGTCACGGTCGGAGCGTTGCCCGACATGCTCACCTACACGCACGACGGAGCGAGAGTCGTCGTGGCGAACGAGGGCGAGCCGAGCGACGACTACACGGTCGACCCCGAGGGGACGGTCAGCATCATCGACGTTCCTTTCGGCGCCCGCTGGGTGCGCCAGAGTAACGTCCGCACGGTCGACTTCCGTGCCTTCAACGGCATGGAGGACCTGCTGCGGTCCGCCGGCGTCCGGATCTTCGGCCCCGGCGCCTCCGCCGCGCAGGACTTCGAGCCGGAATACCTGACCCTCTCCACCGATTCCAGGAAGGCCTGGGTGACCCTCCAGGAGAACAACGCGATCGCGGAGGTCGACATCCGGCGCGGGCGCGTCACGAACCTGATCCCTCTTGGCTACAAGGACCACAGCCTGGCACGGAACAAGCTCGATGCGAGCGACAAGGACGGAAAGATCAACATCGCCAACTGGCCGGTCAAGGGCATGTACCTGCCGGATGCGATCGCCTACCACGAGGGGTTCCTCGTGACGGTCAACGAAGGGGACGCTCGGGCCTACCCCGGGTTCAGCGAGGAGACGCGCGTCGGCTCGGTAACCCTGGACTCGATCGCATTCCCCAACGCCGCCGAGCTGAAGGCCAATGCGAACCTCGGCCGCTTGCGCATGACGAGCGCACCGCCGAGTGGAAAGAGCGCCGACGGCGTCTTCTCGGAGATTTACAGTTTCGGCGCGCGTTCTTTCTCTATCTGGTCGGCCCAAGGCGATCTGGTGTTCGACAGCGGCGACGAGATCGAGCAGCTCACGGCCTTCACCTATCCGAGCAACTTCAACTCCACCCATGCCGCCAACGAGTTCGACACGCGGAGCGACGACAAGGGGCCGGAGCCCGAAGGGCTGACCCTTGGCACGATCCGGGGCTGCACGTATGCCTTCATCGCGCTCGAGCGGATCGGAGGGGTCGTCGTCTACAACATCACGAACCCGCACAGCCCTGCGATCGCCGGGTACAAGAACACGCGCGACTTCGCCGGCGACCCCAAATCGGGCACGGCAGGAGATCTCGGGCCCGAGGGCGTGGTCTTCATCCCGAGGTGGCAGAGCCCCATCGGCGCCCCGCTCCTCGTTCTGGCCAACGAGGTCAGCGGGACGACAAGGCTCTTCAAGGTCGTCGCCGAGGGTCGCTGCTTCGGGGAGGACAAGGACGACGAGGACTAGAACGCCAGAGATAAGAGAAATTCACCACGGAGACACGGAGGCACGGAGGAAGACGGGAGAAGTGAGGCTGCATTCGCCTGCGCTACTCTTCGTCCTCAGCGTCCTCCGCCGTTAACAAATCTGCAGGTACGTGCCTGCACACATGGGCTTTCAGATCGTCGCTCATCCGGGCAGAATTCTCCGGAAGGGAAAACGGTGATGAAATCAAACGCCCGGCCCGCCCTCTGCTCGTTCCTCCTCCTTCTCTGCCCATTCCTTGTCGCCCTCGGCGCCTGCGCCTGGAGCGGCGGCCGGCCGGCCGCCGCTCCGGCTCCGGCGGCCCAGACCCGGGAGCACGCGCACGACCACGGTCCCCTGGGCCACCGCTTCGAGAACGCCAAGGAGTGGTCCAAGCGATTCGATGACCCCGCCCGCGACGCGTGGCAGCGCCCCGAGGAAGTGGTGCGCCTCATGGGGATCGAGGCCGGCCAGACCGTCGCCGACATAGGGGCGGGGACGGGCTATTTCCTCAAGCGCCTCTCCCGCGCCGTCGGGGAGAAGGGCTCCGTCCTCGCCCTCGACATCGAGCCGGACATGGTCCGCCACATGAGCGGGCGCGCGGCGAGCGAGGGTCTGCGCAACGTCGAGGCGCGCCTCGTCCCCTTCGACGATCCGAAGCTCGGCGAGGGGACCGTCCATCGGATCCTCATCGTCAACACGTGGCACCACATCCCCGACCGCGCCGACTACACGCGCAAGCTCGCCCGCGCCCTGGCGCCCGGTGGGGCGGTCTTCGTCGTCGACTACACCCTCGAGAGCAAGATGGGGCCTCCCAAGGAGCACCGCATCGCGCCCGGCGTCGTGGCCGCCGAGCTGCGGGCCGGCGGGCTCGCGGCCGCGACCGTCGACGAGCCGCTCCCGGAGCAGTACATCGTCGCGGGCAGGCTCCCGTCCCCGTGAGCGAGGGGCGGGCGCGGGCTTCCGAGTGACCTCCGTCACGGCACACTACTCCCCCACAAACTGGAGAATCCCCCCCACGGCGGGGTAAAAGGTGCTCTGGAGGTGCTCCATGGCGTCCATCCTTGCCCTCGTCTGCGGCCTCGGAGCCTGCATCGGGCTCCAGGCGGTCCCCGTCGATCTGTCGGGCTACGTGAAAGGGGGCACCGTCAAGGTCGAGGCGAAGGGCGAGAACCTTCAGGTGGTCTGGCCCCTCGGAGGCGGCGGATGGGGGCAGGTGGAATTCAACCTGGACCCCGGGAAGAAGCTCTTCAAGGCGTTCTCGACGGCAGCCGCCAAGGACGGGCCCTGGACTCCGCTCCTCCAGGAAGCGGAGCCGGACCTGCTCCTGACGATCGGCTCCCGCGAGGCCCCCTCCGGCCGCCCGCCCTCTATGAGCATCTGGAACACCTTCTTCGACAACCCGGAGAAGCGACCCCATCAGATTCACGGGGAATCGTTCCGTCTAGAGCGGGCTGCCGTCCGGGGGCATCAGGAGGTGTTTCCTCCGGGGGTGAATGTCACAAGGATTGGCCTAGGTGAATCCAATCGGGTGACCGTCTCCCTCGGAAATCTATCGATCGGCCCCTTGAAGGGTGAGTTCCAGGTGCATTTTTACGCAGGAAGCCCCCTCGTCCATCTCGAGGCCGTGCTTTCGACGGACGAGGACAAGCGAGCCTTCACCTACGAGATCGGTCTGACCAGCACGCCCGGGACCGTCGATCGGTTCGTCTGGATGGGCTCCGACGGGCGGCTCCAGACGGCTCCCATCGAATTCGAAGGGCCGCCCGAGAAGGAAGTCGCGCAGGCCGCCCGGCACCGGATGGTCATCGCCGCCGCAAAGAAGGGCTCGGTGGCCTGCTTCCCGCCCCCCCACCGGTTCTTTTTCCCGAGGGACTGGAGCGACAACCTGAAGACGATCTGGTTCTCTCGGAGCCCCCCCCGCTTCGGCGTCCGCCAGCCCGCGACGGGCGGCGGTCCGTTCGTCCCCTGGTTCAACGCTCCCCCCGGCACGAAGCAGCAACTCGGCGTCTTCTTCCTTCTCTCGAGAGGCGATGCCGAAGAGGCTCTGCGCGAGACCCTCCGCTACACGCGCGGAGACCGCTTCGAGCCCCTCCCCGGCCACATCACCTTCACGAGCCACTACCACATGGCCGTCGCCGTCCAGGCGATGGAGAAGAAGAAAGAGGGCGTCGATCCGCTCTCCGTGCCCGAGTTCGTGAAGGTCTTCCGCGACATGGGCGTCAACGCCGTCCACCTCGGCGAGTTCCACGGCGACGGCCACCAGAAGGATCCGGGCCCTCTGCGGCTCCCGGAACTGGAGATGATGTTCTCCGAGTGCAAGCGGCTCTCGGCGCCGGACCTGCTCTTCATCCCCGGAGAGGAAGTGAACGACTTCCTCGGCATCAAGGAGCCTGGAAAGCACCCGGGGCACTGGATGAGCCTCTTTCCGAAGCCCGTGCGCTGGGTGATGCAGCGCAAGGAGACGGAGCCCTTCGCGGAGCCGCTCCCGGATGGAGGCACCCTCTACCGCGTGGGGAGCCGTGCGGACATGTTCGAGCTCCTCAAGCGCGAGGGCGGACTCGCCTGGGCCGCGCATCCGCGCATCAAGGCCTCGAGCTGGACGCCGGACATCTTTAAGAACGAGGACTTCTACCTCGCCGACCTCTACGTGGGCGGCGCGTGGAAGGCGATGCCGGCCGACCTCTCCCGCGAGAAGCTCGGCGAGCGCGTCCTCGACCTTCTCGACGACATGGCCAATTGGGGGCAGAGAAAGTACGTCCTCGGCGAGGTCGACGTCTTCAAGATAGACCACACGCACGAGCTGTACGGCCACATGAACGTTAACTACCTCCGGCTCGACCGCGTGCCGCGCTACGAGGAGGGATGGCAGCCGATCCTCGACGCAGTCCGTCACGGCCGATTCTTCGTGACGACGGGGGAGATCCTCATCCGCTCGTTCACGGTCGGCGGAAAGCAGGGCGGCGAGACGCTGGAGCTTTCGGGCCGGACGGCGCCTCTCACCGTCGAACTGGACTACACGTTCCCGCTCCGGTTCCTGGAAGTCATCTCCGGAGACGGACAAAACGTTGATCGCCAGAGATTCGATCAGTCGTACGTGGATGGCTCTCCGGGCAATATGTCGACGAAAACGGACCTGAAGCTCGCCGGCCGCCGCTGGGTGCGGTTCGAAGCCTGGGACGTCGCCGGCAACGGGGCGTTCACGCAGCCCGTCTGGATCGAGCAGGGAGCCAGATGATGCACGTGCGATGTCTCCTGGTCGTTTCGGTCGCGGCCCTCGCCACGGCGCTCCCCGCCGCGGAGGACGAAGTCGTCTGCCGCTGGACCTTCGATTCCGCCGATGATTTCCGAGGGTGGGAGGTCGGCCGCGGCGTCGAGGGGCTCCGCGTCGAGGGCGGGCGGCTCGCGGGCCGGCTGGCGCACGCCGACGCGTATATTTTCGCGCCGGCGGTCTCGATCCCCCTCGACGGGCTCGTCCTTCGCGTGCGGTGGTCGTGTCCGCGCGGCGGCAGCGGCCAATGCTACTTCGCGACGGAAAAGTCGCCCGACTTCGCGGAGGCGCGCGTCGTCTCCCGCGAGGTTCCCTCAGAAGGAATGACGATCGAGACGGAGTTCCCGCTCGACCGCGGCGGCAAGGACGGCGCGACCCTCACGCGCTTTCGGCTCGATCCGTTCAACGGCGCCACGGAGGTCGAATTCGCCATCGACGAAGTGATCCTCGTCCGGATGGAGGCGCGGCTCGAGGTGGGCTTCGCGCCGGTGGGATCCGTCGTAGCGGCCGGGGAATCGGCCCCGTTCCGCGTCTGGCTGCGCCACCTCGGCGGCCGGAGGGACTTCGGGAAGCTTCGCGTCGCTTTCGGCGACAAGACGGACGACATCGACAAGCTCGAGCTGGGCCCTGGAGCGACCTCGGCGAGCCGCAAGTTGCGCCCGATCGTTGCGCCGGCCGGCCCCGGGTTCCGAAAGTTCGTCGCCTCGCTCTGGCGGGATGGCCAGGAAGTCCATCGCCTCGAGTCCGGCATCCTCGCCGGGCTTTCCGATGAACCGACGGGCGTCGCGATCGAGAGCGGGAGCGTGCGCGTCGAGATCGTTCGGCCGGTCCCCGGCGAGCGAGGCTCGGCCGCCGCGCGGGTCTGGCTCAAGGAGGGCGACCGGTGGCGCGAGGCGGCCCTCCTCTTTCCGCTCATGGAGATCGTGACGCTGGATCGGAACAGGATCGTCCACCGGAGCTGGCCCGAGCTTTCGGTGACGGTCCACGAGGAGCGAAGGATCCTCCTCAGCCTCCCGACGACCATCCGTTCTGTCATCCGCCCCGAGGTCGAGTTGCGCTTCGAGCCCGACCGCGCCGGGGGGCCCTCGAAGCGCGAGGCCATCGCGATCCGGGTCTCACTCCGCGGGCTCCCTTCGACGCAGGTCCTGCGGATCGCGGGCCCCACCGTGAGGCGGCGCGTCGCGCGGGGCATGGACCCGCTCGAGCGCCACGCGCTCTTCGGCGGCCTCGAGTTCCTCGAGCCGGGCTGGAGGTCGTCGAGCGACCGCGCCGTCGGGCCGCGCTTCGCGGACCGCTGGACGCCTCATCCGTTCAAGGTCTGCCTGCCCGTCATGGCCGTCGAGCAGGACGGGATCGCGACTGCCCTCCTCTGGGACCCGCTCCAGGAGTGGGCCCCGGGCCGGCGGATGCCCGCCGCGACGTTCGCGTCGCCGAATTTCCTCGAGGAGCAGTCGGACCATGCGTTTTCCCTCTCCATCCCCGACGTGGGCGAGGCGCGCGGCGAGAACGAGGCGCAGGCTCGGGCCCCGTTTCCCCTCGGCGAAGCGGGCATCTCGATCTCCATGGCGCTCCACGTCGGGCGCGGCGAGCCCGCCCTCGCCGCCGCGCGGCGCTGGTACGAGCACTTCGGCATCCCGGCGGCGCCTCCCGCGCCGCATGATGAAAAGAAGTCCTACGACCTCCTCGCCCGCTGCCTGGGCGAGACGATCTACTGGCCCGCCAAGCCCGGGTCGGCCGAGAAAGGCTGGCGCGGCCACTGGTTCCTCGAGAAGCCCTCGCATTACCGGGCAGACTTCGCCGCCGAGCTGCTCCTCCACGCCCGCACGACGGGCGAGAAGCGCTGGATCGAGGCGACGGGCCTCGACGGGCGGCGGCCGCTCATCGACACGATCGGGAGCCTCTGGAGCCGGGCCATGGGCGGCGGCGGCTCCGCCGAGGCGGCGGTGCGGGCCATGCGCGAGGACGGCACGTACCCGTACCGCGACACGCCCGAGGTGAAGGAATCGACGCGCCGGCACACGAGCGGCGAGTTCGACTCCCTCGGCGAGGACGGCTCGACGAGCCTCGGGACCTGTGTCCAGGGGGCGCTTCCCCTCGTGCGCCGCCTCGCGCTCACGGGCGACCCGGCGCTGCGCGGACCGGCGGAGCGAGCGCTCAAGGCCCTGCACCGCTTTCGCGTGCCCCGCGGTGCGCAGGTGTGGGAGGTCCACCAGCAGATCCCCGACATCCGCGCGGCCGCCCTCGCCGTGGAGATGCTCGTGGACGGCTACCTGACCACCGGCGATGCGTCCTACCTGCGCGACGCCCATTACTGGGCCGAGGCGGGGCTGCCCTTCCTCTTCACCTGGCGGACGCCGCACGACCCGCATCCGGCGATCGTTCGCACCTCACGCGACCGCGACGACGCGTCGAAGGGCCGCGGGCATGCGGCTGCGGACCTCTTCGAAGAGCCGCGGCGCCAGGTCACTCCCTACGGCACGATCCCCGTCCTCGGGCCGACCTTTTACGTCGTCAACTGGTTCGGCGTCCTCGTCCAGTGGTGCGGCCTCGAGTGGGCCGCGAAGGTGCTCGACCTCCTCGAGCTGCGCGACGATCCGGTCCTGCGCGCCGCCGCGGAAGGCGTCGCGCGCTCCGGCCTCCAGCAGATGTTCGATCGGGAGCCGTGGACGGGGCTCTATCCGGACGTCTGGGACCTCCGCGGCAACTGGGCGGGCGGCGCCCTCATCTCGCCGCGGCTCATCATAGACGCCCTCCGCGCCGGCGGGCACCTTCCCCAGGAGCTTCGGACCTGGTCGCGCCGCGCCGGCGACGGTCCGGACGCGCTCCTCGTCCACGGGTGGGGGAAAGTCCGAGAGTGCCGGCGGACGGAGCAGGTGCTTGGCGTCAAGCTAGAGTTCCTCGCGGGCGAGCCGTGCGAGGTGCTCGTGGCCCGCGCCGTGCGGCCAAAATCAGTCTCCGTTGGGGCGAAGATGCTCTCGGAGCGCAGCGATGACTCCGAAGGATGGCGCCACGACCGCGAGCGGGGGCTTCTCGGCATCCGGTTCGTCTCCAAGGAGCGCTTGGCAGCGATCGAGGTGCGTTTTGAGTGAAGAGGCGGCCGCCGATCCTCGACCGGAGTTCCGCATCGATCCCGCCTCCGAGCGACATTTGCCCGCCATTCTGCGGATGATCCGCGCGCTCGCGGAGTACGAGCGGCTGTCTCACCTCGTCGTCGCGACGGAAGCCGGGCTTCGCGAGGCGTTCTTCGGCCCCCGTCCGGCCGCCGAGGCGATCATCGCCTTCGCGGGCGAGGAGCCCGCCGGCTTCGCGGTCTTCTTCCGGAACTTCTCGACCTTCCGAGGGGGCGCCGGCACGTACCTCGAGGACCTCTACGTCGAGCCCCGCTGGCGCGGCCAGGGTCTCGGCCGGCGCATCCTTGCCCACGTGGCCGCCGTGGCGGCCGCGCGAGGCTCGGAGAGGCTCGAGTGGGCCGCCCTCGACTGGAACGAGCCCGCCGTGCGGTTCTACGAACGCCTCGGCGCCGAGCGGATGGACGACTGGAGCGTCTTTCGACTCACGGGAGAGGCCCTGGGCCGCCTGGCACGGGAGGGAAAACGGGCGTGAGAGGGCGGTCGGAACACCCTCGGCGCCACCAGCACCCGCGAGCGGCTCCGCGCGCGGGTCGACTACCCGATCTTCTCGACGAGGAATAGGAAAACAGCGTACAAGGGAGGCAGACCGAGAAACGGGACCGCGAGCCCCGCAACGACCGCCAGGGAGGTCCGAGAATTCGATGGAGCTTCGGGGCGAGCGTATTCGGGCTGGACTCCGCCCGCGAGCATGCGGTCATCGAGTTCCGGATGGACCATCCTCTTCCTTCCCAGCACGGCCGGCACGAGGTTGAGTCGGTAGATGCTCTCCAGCGCCCTTGCATAGCCTCCGGAGTCCAGTTCGTGCGCTCGAGCGAACCGGTCGGCACGTGCTTCCATCCGCCGGCCGAACACCCGAGCCGCAAATACGACCGCCAGGAAGATCAACCCGATGGCCGCAACCCCTTTCTTCCCGTACGTCATGGCCACTGGATGAACCGCAATGAGGGGAAGCAGGGCCATTGCCGTGACCACTCGAACCAGCTTCACCGGCCAAGGCTCCTCGATGTGACCGAGCTCGTGAGCCAGGATCGCATCCACTTCGGAATCCGAGAGGCCGCGCAGCGCCGCATCGGTGAAGACCACGCTTCCCCGGAAGGGAAGGGCGAGCGCGTTTGCCATCAACAAGGACGCTTCGTAAAGATTCGGACGTTTCATGCCCATCCGTGCGCTGGTCGCATCGCCGATCGCGCGGAGTCTCTGGCTGCAGGGCCGAATGAGGCCGGTGGCCCTTCCGAGGTGGAGGCCGTTTCCGGTCGCAGCAAGGAGCAGAATGTAGGAGGCGAAGCCCAATGCCATCCAAGCGCCCGAACCGAATCTCGATGGGTTGAGCGGCGCAGACAGGAGGGCAACCACCACGTGAGGGTAGAGCAGAATCCAAACCAGCAACATGCCTCTCGCGTTCTCGAGGACAGAGGCTGAACCCCATCGACTTTGAGACTTGAGCTTCCAGATGACAAAGATCCCCCCGGAATACGCCGCAGCGAGGACTGTCAGAGAGAGAAGGATTCGAGGAGGAAGCCCCAGTCCTTCCGAGAAACTGTACGCCAAGGTCCCGAACAAGGCCGCGCAGAAGACCGTGGTCCACCTCACTGCCACACGACCCGACCAGAGAAGCCGGGCGCGCTCCGTCCAGTGGAGCGACGGGTCCGACCACCGCCGGTCGAGACCTACGAACCGGGAAACTCCCGCTGCAAGCCAGGTCGCCGCCCCCGCGAGGGGAATCAAGCAAACGAAAAACCACACTCCGTCAGGGGAGAGGAGTCCCGTGACGACATCACCGTCGGCGATCGCAGGCACCGCAGCATTGTACCGGAGGCGAGGATGGAGAGATGAAAGGTCAAGGGGAGTGTGCCCAATGCCTCCGCCAACTCGTTAGAATCTCGACCGGCGAGGACGGCAGAACGCTATTGACACCTTTGGACGGGATCAACGCATGAGTTCGACTCGCATGGAACACCGCGGTCGCTTCGCCGGAAAGATCGCCCTCGTCACCGGCGCCGCTTCCGGCATCGGCCGGGCCACTGCGATCCTCCTCGCCCAGGAGGGCGCGAGGGTCGCCGTCACGGACGTCGACGGGATCGGAGCGAGGGCCGTGTCCGATGCGATCGCCGCCGCGGGCGGCGTCGCGCTCGCTCACGACCTCGATGTCTCCTCGGAAGCGGCGTGGGAGGCCGCGATGGGAGCCGTCGAGCGGGCCTGGGGTCCCCTCGACGTTCTCGTCAACAACGCCGGGATCGGCGGAACGAAGCCCATCGTCGAGTCGACGCTCGAGGACTGGCGAAAGGTAACCGCAGTCAACCTCGATGGCGTCTTTCTCGGGGTGCGCGCCGCCATCAGGTCCATGCGCCGCACGGGCCGCGGGAGCATCGTCAACGTCTCCTCGGTCGCCGGGATCAAGGCGACGGCCGTCGCCGCGGCCTACTGCGCGAGCAAGGCCGGCGTCATCCTCCTCACCAAGACGGCGGCGCTCGAGTGCGCCAAGGACGGCCTCGCCATCCGCGTCAACGCCCTCGCGCCGGGCGGCGTGAAGACGGCGATCTGGAAGGCCTCGGGCCTCCTGGAGGAGATTTCCAAATCTCCGCAGTGGAACGCCCCGCCGGACGCACCGGCGACGAAGCGCTTGGCGGAGCCGGAGGAGATCGCCCGCGCGATCGCGTTCCTCGCATCGGACGAGGCGTCGTACATCACGGGGAGCGTCCTGACCGTCGACGGGGGGTACACTGCGTGAAGAGGGCTGCCGAGAACGGACGGACGGACGTTAACCACAGAGGGGAGCGGCGAGCAATGCGGAGCCGCGGACCGCCGGAGCAGCCGGGGGCCCGCGCCAGCGGGCGGCTGCGAGGCCCGCCTGGAGGCCGAGCGCGTCAGCGCGAGGACCGGAAGGAGCGGCGAGC
>Ga0187893_10013672_pt1 | contig 11238 bp, 9 predicted proteins | sample MA1701074metaG_FD_139574 | JGI IMG/M metagenome (GOLD analysis project Ga0187893, IMG submission 139574) | White microbial mat communities from a basaltic lava cave in the Kipuka Kanohina Cave System on the Island of Hawaii, USA - MA170107-4 metaG ...
GCCTTCAACCGTCCGTTGGCTCCAACCAAGCCGTCCACTATTTCGTCATTCTACCGTGGCGACCAAGTCTTTAAGGATGGTCCGCCGGGGGTTAAAGTAAAGTCGTGATGCGATTCGTTCTCGTCCTGGCGGTGACGCTCGCGGCGCTCTTGCCCCTGGCTGCCGATATCTCCCATGCCGCGATGCCGGATCGGGTGGTGGCGCTTTGCCTGCGGGGCCGAAACGGAAAACTGGTCGTGCTGGAGGGCGCGACCGGACGGGTCCGCTGGGAGCGCGACATTGCGGATTTCGGTCACGCGCTGTGGATCCATCAGGGGGTCATTTCGGACGAGCGGGGGACGGTAGTGCTGGCCGCGGGAGCGCAGCGGCTGGTCGGCCTGGATGCGCGCAGCGGCTCCGTCAACTGGGAGGCGAAACTGGAGAATCAGCAGTATCAAGCCCTGCTCGCGACCGATGGAAAGCGGGTGTTCGCCTCCGGCTATACGATCGATCGCACTCTGTGCGTCGAGGCGAGGACCGGACGGGTCGAATGGGAGGCCACCGCCGGCGGACAACTCTATTTGATCGGCGACCAGCTTCTCGCGGTGAATTACCGGCAGGGAGGAGTGGCGTCCCTCGATTCCAAGACGGGACGCGAGGTGTGGAAGAAATCGGTCCGGGGGATGGTCCTCGACGTTACCTCCGATCTGGTGCTGATGACCGACTACAACACTCAGCAGACCCACGCGATCCGCGCCTCCACCGGCGAGGTGGTGTGGTCGGCGGGTCAGCTTTGCTACAACGGCGCGATGGCGAAAGAGGTGACCTTCCTGTGCGACCAGGCCGGCGTAGTTCGCACGGTTGAAACCTCGTCGGGGAAGGAGCGGTGGACCTCCTCTCCCGCCATGCGCGAGCAGCGAAAAATCGTCGCGGTCGGAGAGGTTGTTTTCGCCGTGGGCACCGGGTCCGGGAACATCGTCTGCCTGGAGGCCAAGAGCGGTCGCGAACTGTATTCCGTCCAGGGGGGCCCGGTCAACAACCGGATTCCGACGAGTTTCGCGGCCGACGCCCGCAGCGCCTACATCATCAACATGCGCGACAGCAAGCTCGTGTGCGTGGACTCGAAAAGCGGAAACATCAGCTGGGAAGTGAAGACGAATCGCACCCCGCAGGGAGTCGTGCTGACCCGCAATCTGGCGGTGGTGGCGACGGACGGACAGTTCCTCGGAATCGAGGCGCGCACCGGACGCCGCGTCTGGGAGACGCCCGGCCCCCGAATGTCGATGTTCTACGGATTCGTAACGAAATAATGCAGAAGACGGAAAATGGAAGGGGGGGCCCTATTCCGGAACGATGCTGCGCCGGCGTCCGACTTCGGCCTTGATGTAGTCTATGATCTCCTGGGAGTGAGTGCCGGGGCCGAACAGGCGGCCGATGCCGAGCTTGGTCAGTTCGGCCGAATCGTCATCGGGGATGATGCCGCCGCCGGTGAGAAGAACATCGCCCAGGCGCTGCTTCTTCATGAGATCCATGATGAGAGGCAGGATGGTCATGTGCGCCCCCGAAAGGATACTGACGCCGATCGCGTCGACATCCTCCTGGACCGCGGCGCTGACGATCGCCTCCGGAGTCTGATGGAGACCCGAGTAGATCACCTCCATCCCCCCGTCCCGCAGCGCGGCCGCGATCACCTTGGCGCCGCGATCGTGCCCGTCCAGGCCCACCTTGGCGATCAAGACCCGGATGCGGCGCTTTTTCTTCTTGGCGGCTGCGGTCATGGCTACCAGTAGATCGGCGGTTCCCGCCAGGTGCCGAAGACCTTCTTGAGCTCCTCGATGATTTCGCCGAGCGTGACCTTGGATCGAACGCTGGCGAGGATGGGCGGCATCAGGTTCGAGCCGTCCTGGGCGGCCCGGCTGAGTTCGCCCAGGCGACGCCGGACGTCCCCGGGATCGCGTCCGGCCTTGAACGCGCGAAGCTCGTCGATCTGGTCCCGTTCCACCCGAGGGTCGATCTTGAGGATCGGGATTTTTTCCTCCCGGGGCTCGACGAAGCCGTTGACCCCGACGAAGAGGTAGCGCTGCTCCTCGATCGCCTTCTGGAACTCGTAGGCGGCGCGGGCGATTTCGCGCTGCGGAAATCCGTTTTCGATCGCGGCGACCATTCCGCCCATCTCTTCGATTGTCTGGATGATCGCGTTCGCCTCCTCCTCCATTCTGTTGGTGAGCCACTCGATGAAGTACGAACCGGCAAGGGGGTCGACGACGCCGGTGAGACCGGTTTCGCAGGCGAGGATTTGCTGGGTCCGAAGAGCGATCTTGACCGCCTCTTCCGTGGGGAGCGCGAGCGCTTCGTCCATCGAATTCGTGTGGAGCGACTGGGTCCCGCCGAGGACGGCGGCCAGCGCCTCGACCGCGGTGCGCACGATATTGTTCTCCGGCTGCTGGGCGGTCAGCGAGCATCCGGCGGTCTGGGTGTGGAAGCGGAGTTTCCAGGACTCGGGCTTTTTCGCGCCGTACTTGTCGCGGAGCCGCTTCGCCCAAATCCGGCGCGCGGCCCGGAACTTGGCGATCTCCTCGAAGAAATTCATGTGGGAGTTAAAGAAGAACGAGAGCCGCGGCGCGAAGGCGTCTACGTCCTGGCCCTCCTTGACCCCGAACTCGACGTAGGTGAAGCCGTCCATGAGGGTGAACGCGAGCTCCTGGACGGCCGTCGATCCCGCCTCGCGGATGTGGTACCCGCTGATCGAAATGGTGTTCCACTTGGGGACCTCTGTCGCGCAGTAATCCATCACGTCGGTGATGAGGCGCATCGAGGGCAGGGGCGGGAAAATGAACTCCTTCTGGGCGATGTACTCCTTGAGGATGTCGTTCTGGATCGTTCCGCGAAGCTGGTCGAAGGGGACCTTCTGCCGTTCGGCGACCGCCAGGTAAAGCGCCAGCGCGATCGGGGCCGTCGAATTTATCGTCATGGAGGTGCTGACCTGGTCGAGCGGGATGCGATCGAAGAGGGAGAGCATGTTCTGGAGCGAGCAGATCGCGACCCCTTCGCGGCCGACCTCGCCCCGGGAGCGGGCGTGATCCGAGTCGTAGCCCATGAGCGTGGGCATGTCGAAGGCGGTCGAAAGTCCGGTCTGACCGTGCTCCAGGAGATAGCGGAAGCGCTGATTCGTATCGCGGGCCGTTCCGAAGCCCGAGAACATGCGCATGGTCCAGACGCGGCCCAGATACATGGTTTCGTGGACGCCGCGGACGAAGGGGAATTGGCCGGGCGCGCCCAGGTCACGGGCGGGGTCGAACCCCTTCAGGTCTTCGGGAAGATAAACGATCTTGTTTTCGGGAACGATCGCGCAGGGAAAGCGGCTTCGATCCTGCGACTTGGCTTGCGACTGGACCGCTGTCTTCACGAAGAGAGTTCCTTGAGAAGATCGCGGGCCGCTTCATAGAGCGGCCGGGAGCCATTAAACACGGCCTCCGTGGCGTGATCAAGCATCCGCGGAGCCCCGGCGCGATCCCAGAGGCTCTGGCGCATCATAAACTCGCACGCAGAGCGAAGCCGGTGGCCGAGGATCCGCCGTCTCCGCTCCCGGAAAGATCCCGAGGTCCGCGCGTGCTCCAGGTATCGGTCGACCGCCTCGAGCACTTCGGGTACGCCGGTCCCATTGTAGGCCGACGTCTGGATCATCTCGACGTTCCGTTTTCGAAGACCGAGCTCAAAGGCGCTCCGAAGGTCGTGCATGAGCCGGTCCGCTCCCGGCCGGTCCTTCTTGTTGATGACGATGAGGTCGGCGACCTCCATGATTCCGGATTTCATGGCCTGGATCGAGTCGCCGGATTCAGGCGAAAGGACCACGAGCGTGCAATCCGTGAGGCGCGACACCTCGATCTCCGACTGTCCCACGCCGATGGTTTCGATGATGACGACGTCCTTGCCCGCCGCGTCCAGGACGTCCGCCGCGTCCGCGGTGGCGCGCGCGATGCCGCCGGCCATTCCGCGCGACGCCATGCTGCGAATGAAGGCGGCCCCTTCGTCGGTCGCCTTGTGCATCCGGACGCGGTCCCCCAACAGTGCTCCCCCGGTGAACGGGCTGGTCGGATCGACCGCGATGACGCCGACCCGCCGACCCCGGGCCTGTTCGCGGACCGCCATCTCGTTGATCAGCGTGGACTTGCCCACGCCGGGCGGGCCGGTGATCCCGATTCGCGCCGCCCGCCCGACTTTTGCATGAAGGGCAGAGAGGAGCGTCTGCGCCTCCGCGGGTTCGTTTTCGACCGTCGAAATCGCCTGGGCGACGGCCCGCGGATCGCCTTCGAGGATCGACCGGACCAGCTCCGCAATCATGGCTGCTTGGGGAGCCGGGCCTCCAAGTCGCGGATTCGCTGCATCAGCTCCGGGAGTTTTCTCGCCGCCGCCTGCTCCCGCAGGTTTCGGTGATGATCGTGGGCGGGGATGCCGGACACCGTGGAGCCCGGCGGCACGTCCTGCATGACCGCCGCTTTGGACACGATGGTCGACCCCGCTCCGATCGTCATGTGGGAGATGATTCCCACCTGGCCCGCGGCGGTCACTCCGTCGCCGATCGTTGAGGATCCCGCGACTCCGAATTGGGCGGCGAAGATGCAGTTCTTCCCGATCTTCACGTTGTGGGCGATATGAACGAGATTATCGATCTTGGTTCCCGAGCCGACGACCGTCTTTCCGAACCTCGCCCGGTCGACCGTCGAATTGGCGCCAATTTCGACGTCGTCCCCGATTTCGACGATTCCGATCTGGGGGATCTTCCGGTGGCGGCCGTCCACGGGAAGGTACCCGAAACCATCCGCTCCGATCACGCTCCCCGAGTGCAGAATGACCCGGTTCCCGAGGACGCATCGGTCGTGAACGGCGGAGTGCGAGTATAGGACGCAGCCTCTTCCGATTCTCGCGTCTCGCCCGACATAAACGTGGGCTTGGAGCACGGACTCGTCTCCGACCTGCGCGCCGTCCTCGCAAACGACGAAGGGACCGACCGAGACCCCCTTGCCCAGCGCGACGCCGCGGCCGATCACCGCCGTTGGATGCCTTCCGGGATAGGGGTGGAAGAGTTCCTGAGCGTAGCGCTCGGCCAGCGTCAGCATCGCCAGGTTGGCGTCCTTGACTCGAATGTGCGGCAGCGGGGTCTGCGCCTTGATCGATTCCGAGAGCAGGAGCGCCGAAGCCTTCAGGCCGGCCAGGCGGCCGCTGAGTTTCGAGTCCGCAAGGAAGGTCAGGTCCCCAGGCTCAGCCTCGTCCAACCCGGCCAGCCGCTCGACCTGTACGCGCCCGTCGCCCGTGACCTTCGCCCCGAGTATGAGCGCGATTTCCTGGAGCGTTTTACGCACGATAGCTCCCGCGATTCGGACGTCGGGCGGCGGAGAAGCCTACTTTTTTTCCTCTTTCTTGTCCTTGTCCTTGTCCTTGGGCGTCGCCGCCTTTTTCTGTTCCCAGAGCTGGTTAAGCCTTTTCACGACGTCCTCGGTGATGTCGATCGAGTCCGAATGGAACAGAACCGCCCGCGTCAGCAGGCGCATTTCGACGGAGCCCTTGTCTTCGACATCCTCCTCGGTGGCGGGCGCGTCCGCCTTGAGGACGAGGTCGAGTTTCCGGTCCGTGGAGACCAGACGGACCGCCTGCAGAACCTCCTCATAGATGTCGGCACGAAACTTCCGCACCATCTCCTTCAGCTCCGCGTTGCCGACATCCCGCTTCGCCTTGAACTCGGCGTTCTTCAGCACGAGCTGGCGGCGCAGCTCCTGGGCGAGCGCCGAATCCGAAGGAAGGTCGTTGATCCGATTGACGATCCCCTTGAGCTCCTTTTCCCGGCTCTCAAGATCCTTGGTCAACTCGTCGCGCTTCGCGTTGATCTCCTCCTCGAGCAATTTGACGTGGCCGACGCGCTCCTTGTCGAAGCAGTCCTTCAGATTGACGATGCCGATCTTCAGGTCGGACAGCTTCGGAGTCTCCCGGGGCGGGGTCGGCGGCTGCGGCTTTCCAGGCGCTTTGACGTCCTGCGGGGCCCCGTTGACGGCGGGAGGAGGTCTCGTCGGCGGAGGAGCTGATGCGGTCCCCTCGTCTCGGTTGCACAGCGCCAGGGCGCTGACGACCAGCACCCCCAACGTGAAGGCCAGGACGACTCGAATCGACGGGCTCATCTGCGTTCCTCCCATAACCGTTGGTCTATACCTTAGAAAAATCTTCCCAGATCAAAAAGGATTACCTGCTCCTCGTCTTCGTCCTCCGAGCTGATGACGAACCCGAAATCGAGGGCGATGGGGATGTTGCCGAAATTGGGGACGACGAAGCGGAACCCGAATCCGGCGGAGACGCGAACCCGGTCCTGGCGGAGGGTCTCCCAGTCGGTCGAAAGCATGGCGGCGTCGACGAAAAACGCCCCGATCACCGTTTCCTGATAGAGCGGGACGCTGTATTCGACGGTCGCCAGCGCCAGCACGGTACCGCCCACCGGATCGCCGTTTTCGCGCGGGCCGATCCCCCGGAAGTCAAAGCCCCGGATGGTCCCGCGCCCGCCGGCATAGAGGCGGTCGAACGCGGGGATGACGGTGGTTTCCCCGAACGGCTCGATCCAGGTCAGCCCCAATTTTGTGCTCAGGAAGTGATGCTTGCGGGCGGCGGTTTCGTAGGTGTGGACGTGCCACTGGAACTCCGTCGAGATCTTGTAATAGTCGAAATCGGCGCCGAGCTCCTCCGAGACCACGCTGAACGAGAACTCGTAACGGATCCCCTTGGTCGGAACGATCCAGCTGTCACGCGTGTCCACGAACAGGAAGGGGTCGATCGAAATGATGTCGTTCTTGCCGGCGAGGGAGACGATCGTGGCGGGCGCCCCCGCGTCCAGGTTGTCGATCTTGATCGACGTGTTCCGGTACTGAAGCCCCATCGAGACGTTTTCGAAACGCTTCTCGAAGGTGATCGTCCCACCCCGGTTGCTTTCGTCGTACGATTCGCGCGTGGTTTCGATCGCGCGGAGGCTGAGAGAGAAATTGATGTCGGTCCCGAAAAAGTAAGGCTCGGAAAACGAGACGCTGTACGTCTGCCGCTGAGCGCCGGGGGCCAGACGGGCCTGGAAGACCTGGCCTCCCCCCGAGAAGGCGTCTCCAAGATCCGAAAAGCCGGACGGAAGATCCGTGAGGTCGAAATTTCGCTGGCTGTATTCGAGCAGGCCCAGCACGCCGAACGAGGAGCTGAATCCGGCGGCGAACTGCAGGCGCGCCGTGTGGCCTTCAATGACGGAGATCCGCAGATCCTGCACGTCGGGATTTGCGGTGGGCACAAATTCGGTTTTGAAGCCCTCAGGACCGAATTCGAACCAGCCGCGGTCGCGCAGGCGCTTCTTGGCGCGGTTCATCCGGACGAGGTTCACCCGCTCCCCCGGAACGATGTCGTTCCGCAGGTCGAGCCGGATCCGGTCCTCGCGAGTCTTCCAGTTCCCCTCGATCGTCACGCGGCCGTAGTAGACCGGATTGCCCTCGACGATCGCAAAGACGACGTCCACCTGGTGGGTTCCCGGCACGAATACCCAGGGCGCCAGGATCGCGGCGTTGAGGCGCCCCGATTCACCGTATTTTTCCTGGATCTTGTAGAGGCATCGAAAGACGTTTCGCTCGCTGAAGGGGTCGCCGGGAAAAATGTCGACCTGGCGCATGAGCGTCTCGGACGAGAGGATCGTGTTCCCCGCGAACCTGATTTCGCGGACGTGATAGAGGGGCCCGGGATCGACATGGATGGTGATGTCGACCCATCGTTTGTCCTCCGAAAACACGAGCTGCTTCACGAACACCCGGTCGCCGGCAAGCACGTCGAGGTAGCCCTCCAGATGCAGACCTACCCGGATCCGCTCCATATCCTTGTTGAGCTGATCCTCGTTGAACGGGGACTTGCGGAAGATTCCCCACTCCCGGGTCGACATGTGATCGGTAATGTCGAGGTCCTCCGGAGGGTTGCCGGTGAAATAGATGTTGTCGACTTGAACGAGGGGCCCTTCGAAGACCCGCCAGAGGATCTCGACATCATTCCCCCGGCGGACGGTTTCGAGCTCTACCCTCGCAAAATGAAACCCGGCTTCCCGGTACTTGCGCTCCAGTTCCCGGCGATCCAGCGCCAGCCGAAACGGGTCCAGGACATCGCCCCGCTTGATCTTGAGGACTTCGGAGCGAAGGTCCTTTTCGTCGAAATGCACGCAGCCCAGAAGCTGAATCGAGAGGATGAAGGGGTACGGGCGGACGACGAACGTCACGCGGACGGCGTCGCGGGCCAGGGGCGACCATTCCAGTCGATATCCGACATCCTCGAAGAGATTGGTTTCCCAGAGGGTGCGGATCGAGGCGGAGAGGTCTTCGGCGGCCAGGCGCCGCGTTTCCTGTACCCGCAGTTTGTCGCGGTATCGCACGAAGGGGTCGCGGGAGGTGAATCCTTCGGGAACGACCTCGATCACCACCTTGCCGATGTACTCCTGGTCCTGCCCCTGAACGGTCGGGGTCAGGAGGAACCAGGCATACGCGAGCGCGACCGCCACTCAAGACTCCCTTGATGTCGGCGAGACGTTAACACAGGTCCGGTGGCCGTGCAATCGTTGACACCTGTCGGAGGCCGCCGCTAGACTACGCCCCCGTCCGGGATGAGGAAGGTCGCGATCGTCGGGATCGGCTACACGGTTCCACGCCGAACGACGCCGGAGTTGTCGTACCGGGAGCTGGATTACGAGGCGGCGGTTCGCGCGTATCAGGACGCGGGGATGAAGCCGGCCGACGTCGACAGTTTCGTCAGCTGTCTGGAGGACCTCTGCGAGGGGACGAGCATCGCCGACGAATACACGCCCGACCAGGTGGGCGCGATGCTCAAGCCGATGTGCACGGTCGGGGGCGACGGGATCCATGGGATCGCGGACGCCTTCATGAGGATTCAGGCGGGGATCTCCGACACGGTGCTCGTGAGCTCGCACAGCAAGGCCTCGAATATGAAGACGCCGAACGACCTCCTGAATTACGCCCTGGACCCGATCTTGAACCGGCCGCTCGGATTGAACCCCCATTACGTCGCCGGCCTTGAAATGAGCGCGTTCCTGGCCGAGACGAAGACGAAGGAGGAGCACTGCGCGGCCGTCGCGGCCTCGAATCGCACCGCCGCGCTCCGAAACGACCTGGCAGCGCACGGCGCGACGTTGTCGACGGACGACGTCATGAGGTCGGCGCCTGCGTTTTCGCCGCTCAAGGAGCTGGAGATCAGCGGGAGTTCGGACGCCGCCTTTTGCGTCATTCTGACCACGGAACAGCGCGCGAAAAGGCGCAAAAGTTCGCCGCCGGTGTGGGTGCGCGGGGTCGGCTGGAGCAACGACACCCCCACGCTGGAGTCGCGGCCTTGGGCGTACGCACGGTATGCCGCCGACGCCGCGGCACGCGCGCTCAAAATGGCGGGGATCAAGAGCGTGCGGAAGCAGGTGGACCTTTTCGAAATCGACGACACGTACGCCTACAAGCAGCTGCAGCATCTGGAGGCGGCGGGTGTGTTCAAGGCTGGCGAAGCGGGCCGGGCGGCGGCGAAAGGGAAGGCGGGGCCGGAGGGCGACGTCATCGTCAATCGATCGGGGGGCGCCCTCGGGGCCGGGCACATGCAGGATGCCACGGGACTGTTCCGCGTGATCGAGATCGTGCGGCAGCTGCGGGGGGAGGCGGGTCGGCACCAGGCCCCGGGGAAGTTGAAGACCGGATTTGCGCTTTCGTGGCGCGGCGTGCCGACGACCTCGGGTGCCGCTGTTGTGGTTTCGAAATGATGGCGTTTCGAAAGGCCGCGATCGTCGGGACGGGGATCACGAAGTTCGTGCGCCGCGCCCAGGATACGCCCAAGGAGCTGGCGTGGGCCGCGGCGAAGATGGCGCTCGACGCGGCGGGGCTGACGCTGGACCAGATCGACTGCGTCGTGCACGGCACGGCGCCGGACGCGTTCGACGGCATTCATCAGAAGGCGGAGTTTTTGAGCGAGGCGAGCGGGGGGTGGAACAAGCCGTACATGCGCTGCTACGTGGGGGGCGGCACCGGGGTCATGGCGCCGATCTACGGCTGGTATCACGTGGCGTCGGGGTTGTTCGACGCGTGTCTGGTGGTTTGCGAAGAGAAGATGTCCTCCTGCCAGCCGCACCCGCAGGCCGCGTTCATCACGATATTCGACAATGTTATCGAGCGGCCGCTGGGGCCGAACCTCCTCTGGATCTTCGCGCTGGAGATGCAGCGTTACATGGCCGTGCACGGGATCAAGCTGGAGGACATCGCCCGCGTGGCGGTCAAGAACAAGCGGAACGCCATGGGCCACCCCTCGGCGCAGCTGGGCGGCGAAGTGACGGTTCAGGACGTGATGAACAGCCCCGTGCTGGCGTGGCCGGTGCACCGTTTGATGGTGAGCCCGACGAGCGACGGGGCGGCGGCGTGCGTGATCGTTTCGGAAAAGCTGGCCCGCAAGATTTCGAAGCGGCCGGTTTGGGTCAAGGGCGTGGGCTGGTGCCTGGATACGGCCTTCTGGACGAGCCGGGACCTGTCCTATCCCCGGTACGTCGAAAAGGCGGCGTGGATGGCTTACAAGATGGCAGGGATCAAGAAGCCTGAAAAGGAGATCAGCATCGCGGAGCCGTACGACCCGTTCGCCTACAAGGAGCTGCATCACCTGGAGGGGCTGCAGCTGGCGCCGAAGGGCAAGGCGGCGGAGCTCTGCGCGAAGGGGCATTTTGACCGCGACGGAAATCTGCCGGCGACGCCGTCGGGCGGGCTGCTCGGCGTGGGGAACCCGATCTCCGCGGCGGGGCAGATGAAGGTGAACGAGCTCTTCCTGCAGCTTCGCGGCGAGGCGGGCGCACGGCAGGTGCCGGGGAATCCGAAGACGGGCGTGGCGCAGGCCTGGGGCGATCTCATGCAGGTGGGCACCGTGATCGTGACGGGGGTCTGAGAGATGGAGCTGAGAGGCACGCCGCTGAGCGAGGCGGATTTCGAGTCGAAGCGGATTCTGAGCTTGTGGGACACGCCGAAGCTGCAGTACGCGTGGGACACCGGCGTGGCGGTGCGCCGGTTCTTGGAGGAGCTGAGGAACGGGCGGATTGTCGGCCGGTCGTGCGCGGGGTGCCGGCGGGTGCTCGTGCCGCCGCGGATGTTCTGCGAGGTCTGCTTCCGGCGGACGGACGATTGGGTGTTCGCGCGCGACACCGGGGTCGTGAACACGTTTTCGATCTGCTACATCAGC
>Ga0187893_10013673_pt1 | contig 11238 bp, 10 predicted proteins | sample MA1701074metaG_FD_139574 | JGI IMG/M metagenome (GOLD analysis project Ga0187893, IMG submission 139574) | White microbial mat communities from a basaltic lava cave in the Kipuka Kanohina Cave System on the Island of Hawaii, USA - MA170107-4 metaG ...
GTCGCCCGCAGCGTGCGGGCGACGTCCTCAATTTTCTTCAAGACTTAGGGAAACTGTGAATAAGCTACTGTGCCGCCCATCTGCTTTGTCGCGTGCTCGCTCTCCGCTCGCCTATCTACATGATATGTCTCGCGTCTCGCTGCGCGGCTTCGCGCAGCTTGGCGTGCTCATAAACACTTATTCAGGGTTTCCTTAGAGCTGCGGCTTCTCCGCACCGCTTCCCTTCATAAGGCTCTTCTTCGCTGCCTCGAACCAAGAATCGATCTTGGTTACCATCGGCATGAGCTTGGGTTGAAATTTAGCGCCTAGGTAGAGACCTAGGACGATACCTAGAATCAGCCAGACCATAGAACACCTCCTCTAATTATCGTTATCAATAAGCGGCTAGTCGTCCGTCGCCCCTGCTCGCGACGCTTACGCTACGCCGCAGGCTCATTCCCGACTATCAAGCATAGCATAGCCGCAAGCTTCTGATCGGGCAATCGTACTACTTCAGGAGCCCAACTGGACAACTTACCCCGGTGCCGGCCAGGCTGCAGTAACCCCGTGGATTTTTCGCCAGGTATTGCTGATGGTAATCCTCGGCATAATAAAATTCAGGCGCGGGCAGGATGTCGGTGGTAATCTTCTATTTTCGTTCCGCGCCCCAAAAGCATCCGAGTCCGAACAAAGCCCGCTCCAACGCCGCCGGAAAAGGCGGCTGCAGCGGGCGCCCGTTCACGAAGTGAGTGGCCGAAACGGCCATCCTCGCCGCGCGTCCTGGCAACGGCTCGCGGGGATGCGGAATGATCGTGCTGCGGCCGAACATGCTCTACCCCTTGAGTACGTTCGCCTTTGATGCGCGTCTCATTATAATTGGCCGCTTTTAATCAGTCTCGGGAATTGCGTCATGCCCCAATACGTTTATACCATGAATCGCGTCGGCAAGGTGGTTCCCCCCAAGCGGGTGATTCTACGCGATATCTCGTTATGTTTCTTCCCGGGCGCCAAGATCGGCGTGCTGGGACTCAACGGGGCCGGGAAATCGTCCTTATTGCGCATCATGGCCGGCATGGATAAGGACTATGACGGGGAAGCGATCCCGCAACCGGGGATCGTCATTGGTTTCCTTTCCCAGGAACCGCAGCTCGATCCCGGCAAGGACGTGCGCGGTAATGTGGAAGAGGCCATTGCGGCGAGCAAAGCGCTCCTCGACCGCTTCAATGCAATCTCGATGCGTTTCGTCGAGCCGATGAGCGATGAGGAGATGAACCGGTTGCTCGAAGAGCAGGCCACACTGCAAGAGGCGATCGACACGGCCGGTGCCTGGGAGCTCGAACGCACGCTTGAAATCGCCGCCGACGCGCTCAGGCTACCGCCCTGGGACGCCGACGTGACTAAACTCTCCGGGGGGGAACGGCGCCGCGTCGCGCTTTGCCGGCTGCTGCTCTCGCATCCCGATATGCTGCTCCTGGATGAGCCCACCAACCATTTGGATGCCGAGTCCGTAGCCTGGCTCGAACGCTACCTTGGCGGCTATCCGGGTACGGTGATCGCGGTGACCCATGACCGTTACTTTCTGGACAATGTCGCCGGATGGATCTTGGAGCTCGACCGGGGTTACGGGATCCCGTGGCAAGGGAACTATTCCTCGTGGCTGGAACAGAAAGAACAAAGGCTCGAACGTGAAGAGAAACAAGCGGAGGGCCGCCGCAAGGCCATGGCTCTCGAGCTCGAATGGGTGCGGACCAACCCGAAAGGACGGCACGCGAAAAGCAAAGCGCGCCTGCAACGCTTTCAGGAGCTTGCCTCACAGGACTATCAGCGCCGCAATGAGGCCAACGAGATCTATATCCCGCCGGGTCCACGGCTCGGGGATTTAGTGATCGACGTCTCGCATTTGCGCAAGGCCTACGCGGATCGGCTGCTCATCGATGATCTAAGCTTTAAGTTGCCCCCCGGAGGCATCGTCGGCGTCATCGGCCCGAATGGCGCCGGCAAGACAACCTTGTTCAGGTTGCTCACCGGGCGGGAAGCGTTCGATGCGGGCGAGATCCGCACGGGTGAGTCCGTGGTGCTCGCCTGTGTCGACCAGAGCCGCCATGCGTTGGCTGCCGAAAAAACAGTGTGGGAGGAGATCTCCGATGGGCAAGACCTACTACGCGTGGGTAGCTACGAGTGTCAGTCGCGATCGTACGTGGCCAGGTTCAATTTTAAGGGCGCGGATCAGCAGAAGCGGGTAGGAACGCTCTCCGGGGGCGAACGCAATCGCGTCCATCTCGCCAAAGTCCTGCGCCAGGGCGCTAACGTGTTACTTCTTGATGAACCAACCAACGATCTCGATGTGGAGACGCTCCGAGCCCTGGAGCAGGCGTTGCTGAATTTCCCCGGCTGCGCGGTGGTGATCTCGCACGATCGTTGGTTCTTGGACCGCGTGGCCACGCATATTTTGGGCTTCGAGGGCGACAGCCAGGTGATATGGTTTGAAGGCAACTATGCCGATTATGAAGCGGACCGGCATCGCCGGCTCGGCGGCGATGCGGATCAGCCCCATCGGATTCATTACAAACCCCTCAGAGCGTAAACGCCGCGGATCAGATCCCCAGCGCCCGGATCTGTGCGACGATTCTCTCGTGAAACCGCGGCGAGGCGCAAACGATGCCGCGGTTAGCCGTGAGGCCCATCCCTTGCGAGAAGTCGAGGGGCTTGCCGTCGATGTCGGTGACCACCGCGCCGGCCTCAACGGCGATTAACATCCCCGCGGCATGGTCCCAGATGTTTTCAACGTAATCGCCGCGCGTGGGCAAGCGCAGATAGGCATCGGCTTGTCCACGGGCGACGACGCCATATTTGCACTGGCTATCGAGCCGCGCGGGCGCCCCGCTAGCGCCGAGCGCGGCGATCACGCGCGCCGCGTCCCCCTGATTGGAATGCCCCGATTCGACCGATTCGCACACCCGCATTGCTCCTTGGTAGGCACTGGCCTCGAGGCGTTGGGAGGGTGCGTGAGCGGCGCTCGCCGGACGCACGAAACAGCCACCGCCCGCGATGGCCGAGAAGATAAGGCCGCTCGGATCAGGTTGATCGAAGGGGCGGTCGAAATCGGCCGAGAGGTTCGGGCATCCCATCACGCCCAGCACCACTTCGCCGGCTTCGATGTAGGCGAGGGAGACGGCGTATTGCCCGTGGCGAAGAAAGCCCTTGGTGCCGTCGATGGGGTCCACGGTCCAGTACGCCGAGGCCGTGGCATCGTGATTGCCGAGATCGATGGCCGCGAGCACATCACTCTCCCGTGCCTCCGGCCACACCTCACGCACGGCGTGAATCACGGCCGCGAGCATCTCCGCGTCCGATCTCAGTAACCCGCTGCTCTCTTCACCGACCAGGAGCGTATCCGGCAACGATTCCACCAGCCGCTGCGCCACGACCGACTGCACCGCGAAATCGGCGACCGTGACAGGGCTCTTGTCGCTCTTTAGGATCTTGCGGGTAGTTTCCAGGCCGGCTTGTACATTCCGGGCTACCCGGCACGCATCCCCGACGGCCGTGAGGCCGACGGAGAGGAGACGATTCAGGCCGCTTACGGGGAGGGTCGTCGATGAGCTCGTATTTAGTACGGTGCGAAGCATGGTTCTCGATTTCCTAACCGCTGTTCTTGAAAAAAAATCCGGTGAACGCGTAGCGCTTAGCTTCCTCCGGCGAGGAGTGCTCTACGGAGGATCTCACATGCGCTTGAAAGACGTTACCGATCGAATCATGGACGCAAGAATCGCGTCAATATCTACTGCGTTAGGGCCTCTGATTTCCATGGCAACGCTCCGAGATCGGGACGTGGATGCGCCGACTTAACCCTCGCTGGTAAATGACCGCCGGAGGGCTTTCCTTTGTTAAGAAATGGGCTACCCGCTTTTAGAGAAAAATCCCTACCGATTGGATCGGTAAACAACGGGTCGCCGGTGATTGGATTGGCGTCTTGCGCAGGAATAGCAGCCGTCCCATGATAACCGTTATGGCTTATCGACAGCGATCCCGCCGAGGTCAGAGCGAGATGTGCGCGCTTCGGCAGGCTCGAGATATTGTTGGTCATCTCCACGCTGCGGGCAGCCTGCAAACTCACCGAAAATGAGTTATTGTGTAGCGTGTTGTGGAACACTTTGGCGGCTACACCCTGGTTATTGATCCGAATCCCACCCCCTGAGTTATACACCACGTTGTTGTAAACCAACGCATCCGAGATCCAGGGTTTGTAGGCGGCATCACTACTGCCTACCAGAATCCCGTCATAAGGGCAGTTGTAAACGATGTTGTCGTGAATGGACAGGCCGCTCAAGCGGTCCGCATCGGTGTGGCCGTAGATTTGGATCCCTCGCCCGCCGTGCTCGTCGTGTAAGAGGTTCCACGCGATCTCCACGTTAGCTCCCACACCAAAACCGGCGTAGTAGATGAGATGTGCTAGCTTGTTGCCCCGTTTGCCGCTGTCGTAGACGTGGTTGCCCAAGATTTTGCAATCTGTACAACCCTTTAGATTAATTGTTCCGTAATGTGAGGGGATCCGGCTCGCGGTGTTGCCGACAATCCGGATGCGCGCGTTACTCCCGCGACCGCCGAAGGCGATCGCCGCGCTGCTTGCATTCAAACGGAGCTTGGCAATCGTCCAGTCATGCACGCCGTCCCTGAAAAACAATGTGCGGCCAGCGGCGGTGGCCCCACTAATACCCCCGATAACCGGAGTTTCGGTGGGATAGGAAACTAAGGCGATGGGGAAACCCGTGCTGCCGGAATTATTCTCTCGGATAAAGAGATGCGCCTTTCCCCTGCTCCCGAGCATCTCATCATAGAGTCCCGCGCGTACATACACAATGTCGCCCGGCGAGACCGTGCTCAACATCGGGGATAGGTCTCGCCAGGGACCGGTTCCGCGCCCCGAGGGAGTCGCCGCTAGTCCATCGTTGTTATTGTTCCCTTTCGTCTTGGAGACAAAAAACATGCGGCCAGAACGGGTGGCGAAGGGGAGTGCATTCGACGTTTTTCCGTCGTTCCTCCGGATTTTGATGCCGTCGCCACCTGCCTTAGGGATACGGAATTCGATCTTCGTATCCCGCCACGATTGAATATCATTACCAGCCACGCCCGTGCTGCCTATCATCACCGTTCCTTGCTTCGCGCCGAGATCGTTTCCCCACACCGTAACGAAGGCTTGCGGCGGACCGGAATCGAGATCGCTGTAGAAAATTACTGGATCCCCCGCGTGCGCTGGCGCGGAAAAAAACCCGACCAACCACAGCATGCAAGTTGATGAGATCGTAAGTCTGAGATTGAAGTCGCTTTCACGCATAGAAGGTCCTCAGGATTATCGCGTTTCTCAAGTCGGACAGTCGCGCGCCTTGTTGGCCGCAAGAAACTTACTCAGGGTGCCGGTATTCTCCACGTTGTAGGCCGTGGCATTCCTGGCGATCTCCCGCATCAGGCCTTTCAACACCTTTCCAGGCCCCACCTCTACAAAGGTTGTAAATCCGTCGTCTATAAGCCGTCTCATCGATGCATTCCAGAGAACCGGTGCGGATACCTGCCGCTCGAGCGCCTCTCGGATCTCCTCAGGGGCCGAGACCAGGCCGGCGGTCGCGTTCGCCACCACCGGTAGTTCCGTCTTATTGATTTCAGCATTCGCAAGGGCTGCCCTCATCCTCTCCCCGGCTACGACCATAAGCTTGCTGTGCCACGCGCCGCTCACCTTGAGGGGGATGACCATTCGCGCCCCGGCTTTCTTCAACAGCTCCACCGCCTTTTCGATCCCGTTAGCATCCCCGGTGAGTATGGTCTGGAGCGGAGTGTTAAAATTCGCCGGGGCGACGTAGCCTGCCGGAAGTGCCTCCTTGCAGATCGTGGCCACCCTCTTGGCCTCCAACCCGATGACCGCCACCATGCTGCCAGGATTTTTCACGGCCGCTTCCTGCATAAAAAACGCTCTTTTTTTTACCAAATCCATCATGGTCCCGAAGGCCATCGCTCCCGCCGCGTATAACGCCGTGTATTCACCCAAACTATGGCCTGCCACTGCATGCGGCGCTATGCCCTCCTTCTTGAGAACGCTTAGGCACGCGGCGTTCACGAGAGCAACCGCGGGCTGCGCATTCTCGGTAAGCTTCAGCACTTCGTCAGGGCAGTTGAAGCAGAGATCTGTCATGTTCATTGCCGTGGTTTCCGACGCCTCCTCGAACAAGGTCCGCACTTCCGCATGGTTCTCATGAAGATCCTTGCCCATGCCGGCGTATTGGGATCCCTGTCCGGGGAACAGAAAAACAATCTTGTTCATTGCGTGTTCGTCGTCAACGAGATCCCGTGACTCATTAGCATTCCTCAAGCGGAGGACAGAGCCACTGAAGGTCTTTGGGTCTCATACGATTTCTCATCCGATTCTTAGCAGAGAGGCAATAGAACGAGTGCGGTCTGAGCTCCGAGACTCGAAAGGATGCATTAGAATTCAAAGCTCAAGAAGGAGATTTTATCTTTCGCCTACCCAAATGGGAGTGCCGACGACTTTAACGAAGCGGTGATACAGGAAGTAAGGAGTGCGGGGTATACTCAGGCATGCACAACAATATTTTGGTATTAATAACGAGTCAACTGATCCGTTTGCACTGCGCCGACGGATAGTGCATGACACCATGTGTCATGATGAAAGGGGAATTCTGTCCGGCGCTGTTTGGGCGAAGTGCTTTTAGCTCTTATGCTATTTTCCATAAGGCCAAGAGGTCGCGATTTAGCATTTTGCTTAGTTCGTTAACATCGTGCCGGTAATAATCGTGCAACCGTTCCCTAAGGGCCGTGGACAGCGGTCGTCGCGCTCCGCGTTCCACGTTGTAATGTTGCAACGTATTCGCTATCCGATGCCGGACGAACGCAGGCACAAATAGCCGACCAACTTCCACGACGGCGGTCGGCGGGTGTTTCAGAAAGTCGCGTAGCCGCAGGTTTCTCACGCGCCGAGTTGTATTGACCACGCACGGATCATTTTTTAGGGCGGGGTCAATGCCGACTGTGGGATCCACTCCGAGAAATCTAAGCGTATCTTCGAAAACTGCATCAAGGCGCTTCGCCATATCGTCAAAGATAATTACCATTACGTTTTCGCGCCCAAGAACGGTGAAATATCTTCGAAGTTGCTCCGTATAGTTCGCGAGCTCAAGATAAGATAGGCCATGGAGAGGGTGAGGATCAGCAGGCAAACCCCGCCCGCATCTACGTTCCTCTTCTAATGTTAAGGCCCTCTCAAATTCGCTAACATCCTCGTTACCGTTATAAAGGCGCTGGGCATGATAGCTATAGATCATATCGGCTGGATTTCGAATGATTGCGATTACCTTTGCGTGCGGAGAAAACTCTTTGATCTCGGCGGCGGCTCTTGTGGAATACAGGTACCATATTGCCGCTTCTCCAATTCGCTTCTGGTCTCTTGCGTCCGAAAAGAAGGATAGATACTGTTGAAGATCATTGACGAAAATCGGTGACCGCATATCACTCCCGAAGTAGTGTAACTCTTTCCTTGACATAAAAATTTCTGGATGCGCGTTGAGATAAAAGTGCATCGCCGTGGTGCCGCATTTGGGAGCGCCAATTATAAAAAAGTTCGGTTTCGTCATGAGCCCTCGGAGCTAAGAAAGTCTAGCGAACGCACTGGGAACGATACCCACCCGACGGTACACCCAATACGCGAAAATTAAGTTCCAGGAGATAAGCGCCAATGCGGATGACACCGCCGCACCCTCCATCCCATATCGGGGGATTAACACCGCGTTGAGCGCTATGTTCATGACAGCCGTTATTCCTGCACCGCGTGCAGCAAGTCCCTCATTACCTGTCATGGTTAAGATGAGTCCGATGGAACCCATAGCGCTATTGACGATCTGGCCTAAGCAGAGAATAGTCAAAACCGTATGTCCGGTCACAAATTCTTCGCCAAAAAGCGACAGAAACCATTTGCCGAACATCACCAAGATCGCCAAAATCGGGACCGCAATAACAAGGATCGCCCTGGAGCTCATCGTAACGAGTCGCTGTAAACCGATCAGATCTTGACGATCGTATAGTTGTGCGATGCGGGGCCCTAAGGAGGAATTAACCGCAATCAAGATAAAGGAGATTAGAGCCGCATAGCGTAGCGCGACATAGTAAATACCGACAACTTCCTCGCCCTTCATCGCGCCTAACATAAGCACATCCACGTGTGCGTTAATCGCTTGCAAGCTCGCTAACAACATCATGGGAAATGCGCTACCTATCCAATTCTTAAGCTGGTAAGCCGGTGCTGCCTGGCCGGTATCCACGGCGAGCGCTCTTAGCAGAATCATGGCTCCCACACAGAACGCAATGATCGCGGCAAAAACGTTTATCGCAACGGCATCACGCGCTGCGATCTCTCCTATCCACCACTGTGATGCGCCCAGCATGAACATCAGAAAACACAAAGGCCGGACCAGATTCTCCGATATCTGCCCTTGAATGACCCGCCGTAGACCGGACATAGCCGCTTGGCGCACACGCGTCAGAACCGTGATAGGAATGAGCAGCAGGGCAACCCATAGCGGCAGAATAAATTCGGCGTTGATAGCATCTCTAAACCATAAGGTGATCCCGAATACACTCCCAGCAATGAGCGACGCGGTAATGAAGCAAGCCCAATTTGCGGATCTCAGCAGTCCACGCAGATAACCCCATTGTTTCCGGCCTTGGTATATTGCGACTTCGCGCACCAAAAGCTTATCGAATCCAAGCTGTGCCGGGATGCACAGGACATTTACCCATGCGAAGGCGTAAGCATACGCACCATAACCGCCTGCTCCTAATGCGCGCGCCAGCACAACACTAGTTAAAAAACCTAAGCCGGTGGCTGTTACGGAAAGCGCGAAGCTTCCGGTGATAGCTCGGACCAGTTGACTCTTAAGCAGCGTGAGATGCGCTTGGAAACTCATCGGGGACCCCACCTATACCGACGCCAAATAAGTGACCAGAATCCATTGCACAGGCAACGGGCGTGCCGGTGTTCTATTCGAGGGTGAACCGGAGATCACCGAGCTGCGCCCGGGCGATTATGGCCTAACTCCCGACCATCGGCGCCACCGCGTAGAGTGGACCGATGGTAAGAAAAAAACCGTATGGCTTGCGTTGCATTAGGATTAGAAGCCCTGGCTTGACGACCAAGGCGCGCTATTTGCTACGCTCAGCTAAACGACGGCTCAGAGAGCCTGTGGCGCGGTATTGCTTATGATGTTGTACAACGGCAGGGAGATAGTGTCGGCGCGGTTCGGCGCTGAGATACAGGCTGGATGGGAGCGATGCGGACGCACGCCAGTGGTACTCTTAGACATGGGCATTCCCGGGCTCGCCGTTGCTCGCCATCTGGGGAGAGCAGGGATCCCCGTTTTTGCCCTTGATACCAAGAACCAGCATTGGACGCATGCGAGCCGTTACGTCGAGGTTTTATCTAGCCAAGAATTCCGGCATCAGGACAGACTGATCTCAGTCGTCCGTGAACTGGCTGCTTCGCTCGATGAGAAGCCGGTATTGATGCCGTTGCATGACGATTACCTACGATTCGTCTCGAACAACCGTCATGAGCTGGCCAATTATTATCGTTTCGTGTTGCCGAGGCCCGATGCTGTCGAAAGTGTTATCGATAAGTATAAGTTTTACCAAGTCTGTCTACAGCAGGAATGGCCGGCGGCGCAGAGTTATTACCCCTCGAACGGTGAGCAGGTAAGCGAGTTGAGCCAGCATGTTGTCTACCCGGCTATCATCAAGCCTATAGAGTCTCGATCGTGGCAAACGGACAGCGCTAGCGCTTTCTTGAAAGGAAGGAAAACCGTTACGGTAAGTAACCCGCAAGAATTGCTGTACGAATATGAGAGGCTTTTCCGCATCGACAGTCGGCTAATTATCCAAGAAATTATCCCAGGGCCGGATGCAAATCTCATCTACGTGGTGTGCTATGTTCGCAAGAACGGAGACCCTGCCGGATTTTTTGTCGGCCGAAAGCTGAGGACATATCCACCTCACTTTGGGCGCGGCAGTTATGTCGAAAGTATAAACGATCAACAAGCCGTTAGCAGCGCCATCGATGTAATCAAGCGGCTCAACTATCGGGGGTGTTTCGGAATCGAGTTTAAAGTGGATGCGAGAGACGGTGTCTATAAGCTAATCGAATTGAACGGAAGATTCGGAATGTGGGACGGATTTGCTGCAGACTGCGGGATAAATCTCATATACACCGCCTATCTTGATGCTCTTGATGAACCATGCGATAAGAATCTCGGTGACTACGATGTCGGTCGGCATTGGCTCAATCTCGAAACCGATATTTGGGCGGCCGTGCAATATGTTAGAGACGGCGAATGGCGATGGTTCGATTGGTTAGCATCGATATTGCGGGCGGACACGTCCGCGATAAACGCCAAGGACGACCGCGCGCCAATGTTCGCATTCTGGAGGGGGTTTTCGAAAGGAATTCTGCGCAGATATTTTAATAAAAAATAGGTGTCCACTTTCTATTGCCATTGGTGAGCCGAGAGCACCATGTTCGATAACTTAGCCGTAGACTATCGGCGTGTAGCCTCGAAGAATCGCGGGCTATTTAAACGCACGCTATTGACGCTGACGAACTACGGATTTCTGGCCATCATCGTTTATCGTTTCGGCAGATTTGCCAATCGGGCTTCCATACCTGTTGTAAGCCACCTATTGAAGGCCCTGTATCTAATAAGCAAGACGATGATAGAAGTATTGTTCGGCATATCCATCGATGTTAACTCAACTATTGGGCCAGGGTTTTATATCGGCCATTTCGGATGCATCGTGATCCACGGGGATCTTGGCAAGGGCTGTTCAGTTGGCCAGGGCGTCACCATTGGTTCGAAGGGTGCGGGTAAATCGGATGGTTGGCCTTCCATCGGCGATAATGTTTATATAGGCGCGGGCGCAAAGGTGATCGGCCGCGTCCGCGTGGGCAACAACGTCGTGATAGGAGCGAATGCGGTGGTCATCCATGATGTCGCAGACAACATGCTGGCGGTGGGCGTTCCCGCCCAGAGCAGGTCTAAGGCGTCATCGGAAGGCGGCGTCAACCCGTGGGATGGACCACCCGCCGAACGATTACGTCACCGCGTCGAGGCATAATATCATTCTGTTCTGGCAATCGTAGAACCGGATATCGAAACCCGCAAAGCAACAATCGGATGACGGCGATCAAGATTGTCCGCTGGGATA
>Ga0187893_10013674_pt1 | contig 11237 bp, 5 predicted proteins | sample MA1701074metaG_FD_139574 | JGI IMG/M metagenome (GOLD analysis project Ga0187893, IMG submission 139574) | White microbial mat communities from a basaltic lava cave in the Kipuka Kanohina Cave System on the Island of Hawaii, USA - MA170107-4 metaG ...
ATATCGGCGGGATTTGGATAGACTTTATTCAGGAAAGGTTTTAATAGAGCAAGCCCGCGCGAAATAAGTGTTTTTGTCCTTAACTTCGTGCGGGCTTGTTGTATTTGTGTCTGTTGAAGAGGTTAGTTATCTCCGATTGTTATTGATTCATTCAGCGACAAACGAAAGACCGTTCCTTTTTCAAGTTTCAAGTTATCGCCTTCGAGCCAGAGCGTAGAACCGCCCCCGACGGACGCGCTACCGGCTTGGGTTATTCTTATGTTACTCACTGTACTGCCCACGGATTTTGTTGTTTTGCCTAATGTGTCGGTTGTTGTGTTTACGACTTTGCCTGCTGTGTTTGTCGTCGTGTTCACCACCGAGCCGACCGTATTTGTCACACCGCCAATCAAACCGCCGTCGGAATTTGAACCTGAGGTTCGCGCAGATGTGCTTGAACTTGTTTGCGAATCGGCAAAGATTGAATCGTTATTGGCTGATACGTTTGTGGTTGATTGTGTGATTGATGTAATAGTTGCGGTCAAAGGAGAGACAAGCGAACCATTTTCCATCTTTTCAAAAACAATGCCGATGCTGGACATCACATTGCCTTTTGTTTTTTGCTGAACGTCAGTGACGCGACCAATCAAGCGAGTCCCTTTTGCCAAAACGGTTTTACCGTTTTCTTTAATTGCCTTTGTGGTTTTAAGAACAACTTCGTCGCCCACTTTCGCCTTGCGGACATCAACAGTTTTTTGAAGTTCTCCGGTCAACTGTGTGCCTGATTCCAGATTTACGGATTTATCTTGTTTGCTAACAGAAGTTTTGTTTTTCGCGCTGGTTTTAACGCTTGTGTTTGATTCTTGTGCGAAAGAAATGCTCGCAAAGATGAAAATTACAGCAATGCTCACGATAAGTTTTTTCATGGTTTTTCTCCAATAACGGTTTTCGGGCGTTTGTCGGGTAAACGCATGATTAGAACTTGTCGGGAATTGGGATTGCCAAAACAAAACCATCACGCGCCCGAAATAAAAAACGAAGAAACTAATTGGACAACGGGCGATTTTGTTTTGGCGGTTTGTTTGACTTTGCAAGTGTCACTGAAAGTTGTCCGCACATCAACATTGCAACTATTGTATTTTTGTTGCGATAGATTGACTTGATAAGCTCCTCTTTCTATTCTTGCCACGTAATTTGTAGTCAAAGACAATTTGTTTCTAAATGGATAATACTTCGACCCCATCAGATGTAACTAAACTTTTGCTTGCGTGGAGCGATGGCGATAAAGAAGCTCTCGAAAAGCTTTTGCCTCTCGTTTATCGTGAGTTAAAAAATATCGCTGACCGTTATCTCCGCCGCGAACGCTCAGACCATACTTTGCAGACAACCGCGCTTGTTCACGAGGCATATATGAAACTCATTGACCAGCGGAATGTGCAATGGCAAAACCGCGCGCACTTTTTCGGCATCGCCGCTCAGGCAATGCGTAGAATTTTGGTTGACCATGCCCGCAGTTATAAAACTGACAAACGGGCGGGCGAAAAAATTTCACTTGAAGACGGCAACTTAGACATCTCAGAAAAACGTGCGAGCGACCTGCTTGTTCTTGACGAAGCTCTTGAAGCATTGGGGCAGTTAGACCCGCAAAAGAGCAGAATTGTCGAGCTAAGATTTTTTGGCGGGCTTTCAATTGAAGAGACAGCAGAAGTTTTAGGCATCGGAACGGCAACGGTAAATCGTCAATGGCGTTTAGCGAAAGCTTGGCTTTTCAATGCGATAAACAACGGATGAAGGCAAGATAGCTTTTTCAAAATCTCCCTAGCTGTAATAATCAAAACTCTTTTCATAAAGCATGAACTCTGACAACTGGAAAAAAATTGAGGAGATTTTTAATTACGCTGTTGAATTACCGCGTGATGAACGCGAGGGCTATTTGTCTGATGTCTGCGGCGATAATGTGGAACTGCGCGAACAGGTAGAACGCCTTTTGAAAGCAGACGAACAAGCCGAAGACTTTATAGAATCTCCAGTTCCGATGTCTCACATAACGCGGCTTTTTGAAACAACGGTTATTGAAACGCAATCCGAAATTTTAACGGGGCAAGTCGTCGGGCAGTATAAATTGATACATGAAATCGGGCGTGGCGGGATGGGCACGGTTTTCATGGCAGAACGCGCGAACCAAGAGTTTTTCCAGCGTGTTGCAATCAAACTCATCAAACGCGGGATGGATACAGATTTCATTCTCAAGCGTTTTCGTCATGAACGACAGATTCTGGCAAATCTCAATCATCCGAATATAGCGAGGCTTCTCGACGGCGGAACAACCAGTGACGGCTTACCCTATTTTGTTATGGAATACATCGAAGGTAAGCCCGTAACGCGATATTGCGAAGAACGAAGACTCACAATCAAGGAACGTCTGAAACTTTTTTTGCGCGTTAGCTCTGCGGTTCAATATGCACACGAAAACATGGTTCTTCATCGTGACATAAAACCCGCAAACATACTTGTTACAAAAACGGGCGCGCCGAAACTTCTCGATTTCGGAATTGCAAAACTTCTTGATCCCGATTTGGCGCCCAACACAATAGAACCGACCGCAACCGCCATGCGTTTGATGACACCCGAATACGCAAGCCCCGAACAGGTTCGGGGCGAGGAAGTTTCACCCGCAGCAGATGTTTACGGTCTTGGGGTTTTGCTCTACGAAATTTTGACGGGACATCGCCCATATCGTTTTCGCAGTCGGCTGGCACATGACGTTGCCCGTGTGATTTGCGAAGAAGAACCGATAAAGCCAAGTCTTGCTGTTATCAAAACAGAAAAAAGCGCTACGGGAAAAAATAACGAAACCGTTTTAATAACACCCGAAGTAATCAGTCATAAACGAAGGACAACAATTCAGGAGTTACAACAAGAACTTCGCGGCGATTTGGACAATATCGTTCTGAAATCTTTAATCAAGGAAGTAGATGAGCGTTATACATCGGTTGAAGATTTTGTGAATGACATCAACCGCCATCTTGAGGGTTTACCAGTTTACGCAAAGCCTTATTTCAGAGAAAAAGATCCCGAGATAAACGATTCTTTTTCCAGTGCGAAATCGCTCGCGGTTCTTCCTTTCAAATTTCTATCGCTTGATTCAAAACCTGATGTAAGTACAGACGATAATTTCTTAGGTATTGGTTTGGCTGACGCACTTATCACGCGATTGAGCAACATTCGCAGTATTGCCGTTCGACCAACGACCTCTGTTTTGAAGTTTGCAGCAGAAGATGACGACCCGATTTCCATCGGGCATCTGCTTGAAGTCAGCTATGTTCTCGACGGACGTATTTTGAAGGCGGGCGACAGCATTCGCGTCACCGTTCAACTTGTGAGTGTGCGCGATGGTGCGCCGCTTTGGGCTTCGCAGTTTAATGAAAGAGATAGGGACATTCTAAGCCTTCAGGATTCAATCGCGGCGCAGGTTTCGCAGGCTTTAGTTCCGCAACTCACAACCGAAGAACAAATACGAATCGCAAGACGCGGTACGGACAACGCACAGGCTTACGAAGCTTATTTGCGAGGGCGTTTTCACTGGCACACTTTTACAGAAGAAGGTTTTGCAAAATCAATCGTTGCTTATAATGAAGCAATAGCTCACGACTCGGATTATCCGCTCCCTTACACGGCAATTGCCGAATACTACGCTTGGCTTGCGATTTACGGAGTCTTGCCGCCGCGTGAATGTTATATGGCAGCAAAAGAAGCGGCAACAAAAGCCTTGCAGTTGGATAACGAATTGTCGGAAGCATATTCCGTTTTGGGTTTGGTTTCTTACTTGGAATATAACTGGACGGAAGCTGAAAACTATTTTCGTCGCGCACTTAAACTTAGCCCGAACGGTTCAATAGCTCACGTTTGGTTTACATCACAACTTTTTTCCGAAGGGCGTTTTGATGAAGCACGAGTGCACGGCAAACGCGCCATTGAGCTAGACCCGCTCACGCCTTACACACAATATATTTTCGCATGGGGACTTTATTTTGCCGGGAAGTTTGAAGAGTGTATCGAACGGCATCGGCGCACCATTGCGACGTTTCCCGAATATGCTCCTTCGTATTTTGGCTTGTCTTGGGTTTATCGTTACTTGAAAAGATACGAAGATGCCCAACATGGATTAGCGCGCGCAAGAGAACTTTCAAGCAATACTCTTTTGTATGATTTTGCACAGGGGCAAACTTACGCGCTGGCGGGCGAGCAAGATAAAGCAAAATCTATATTGAATAAACTTTCCGAACTCTCGTCGTCTCGTTATGTTTCGCCATATCACACAGCTTTGATTTATTGGTTTTTGGGTGATAAAGAAAACGCGCTTACCTTTCTTGAAAAGGCTTATGATGACCAAGAAGCTTGGCTTGTGTGGATTGAGGTCGAACCCTTATTCGATTCGTTGCGCTCCGAACCAAGATTTGCGCGTCTTTTAGAATTGACAAAGAATCCCGCTTACATTCGCAGTAAAGAAGCACAAATTGATACCGAAAAAACAAACCCGATTATTGCGGTACTACCGTTCAAGTTATTTAGCCTTTCGACAAAAGAGGACACAGACGAGAGATTTTTGGGCTTTGGTTTGGCTGATGCTCTAATCACGCGCATCAGCAGTGTGCGGCGTTTGATAGTCCGTCCGACGAGTTCTGTAATGCGTTATGGCGAAGAGTCGTCGGGTTCTTTTACAGCAGGGCGTGAACTAGGTGCGGATTACGTTGTTGACGGACACATTCAAAAATCGGGTGACCGTGTTCGCATCTCCGTTCAGCTTTTAGATGTGAATAAACAAAGCATAATTTGGGCACAACGTCTTGATGAAAAGTTGTCGGATGTACTTACGCTTGAAGATAAAATTTCAGAACAAGTTGCAACCTCTTTGATTCCGCAGCTCACAGGCGACGAACGCGAACAGTTGGATAAACGTGGGACAAACAACCCGCAGGCGTATCAAGCATATTTACGCGGACGTTATTTTTGGACCAAGTTCACGCCGGAATCTTTGCCCAAAGCAATTCAAGCGTTTCAAGAAGCAGTTACGCTCGACCCTAATTACGCATTGGCACATGTTGGCATAGCAGATTTTTACAATTGGGCTGGCATCTTTGGAATAATGCCGCAGGAAGAATGTCATCGCCAAGCGAGAGCCGCCGCCCAACGCGCTTTAGAACTCGACGAAAGTTTAGGCGAAGCATTGGCGTCGCTCGCGCTTGTTGTCGTAGGGCGCGATTGGAATTGGGAAGAAGGCGAAAAGATTTATAAAAAAGCTTTGGAACTGAATCCGAATTATCCGCTCACGCATGAATGGTATTCGGCGTTCCTTGTCGGAACGGGCCGTTTTGAAGAAGGCATGGAACAGATAAAACGCTCTGAAGAACTTGACCCGCTAACCCCGCGGACAATTTCTTTAGTAGCGTGGACATTTTATCAGGCGGGGTTATTTGAAGAAGCGCTTGCAAAAGCCGACCAGATAATCGAGTTGGACAAAGATTTTTGGCAGGGACATTTTCAACGGGGAAACGCATTGCTGGAACTCGGACGTGCAGAAGAAGCCGTTCAATCTTTGCGTCACGCCAAAAAACTCATGCCCGAATCAGAAATTGCTCTTTACGCGCTTTGCCATGCGCTGGTTGCGGTTAATCGTCATAATGAGGCACGCGAGATATTGAAGAGACTTGAAAACCTCGCCGCGACAACTTATGTCAAATCCTACTTTTTAGCCATGGCTAACGTCGCTCTTAATCAGAAAGAATCTGCTTTTGAATTTTTTGAAAAGACTGTCAGAGAGCACGACCAATGGCTGATCTGGTTTGGAACCGAGCCGAAACTTAAATCAATTCGTGATGATGCCCGCTACTTAAAACTTCTTCAGCGCACAAAGAATCCTTTAGCCGAAAAATATAAGTCCGTTGGAAAAGAAGAAGGTGGAAAAACTTTCGCGTTATTCGGCAAGTGTACGGGTGAAACGAAGGAAGAAAAAGAAACAGACGAAATTGTATTAAAAACAGATGTTGAAAGTACGGAAGAAATCCCTGTTGAAATTTCAACATCGCCTGACCCGAAAAAAGAAAAATCATCTTCAATTCCGTTTTACAGTCGTCTTCCTTTCCCGCGTTGGGTTGTGGTTGGTCTTTGTTCTGTGGGTTTGGTTTTTCTTTTGTGGTTTGCTTACACGAAATTCTGGAAAGCGGAAACTGGCAAAGTCCAACGCCTTACGAATAATTTTTCGAGCGATATTTACCCGAAAGTGTCGCCCGACGGAGAGAAGGTCTTATTCGTATCAAACCGCGACGGAAACAGCGAAGTCTATGTGATGAACATTGATGGAAGCGGTGTTACACGGCTCACTTTCAATTCGACTTACGAAGGTTACGCCGATTGGTCCAGCGACGGGAAAAAGATTCTTGTTGAGAGCGGTTCTGTTTCGGGTTCGACAAATGATTTTTGGATAATGAACGCGGACGGAAGCAATCAAACAAAAATCACAAATTCAGAGATGCGTACATCGCGCCCGTCGCTCTCGCCCGACGGAAAACAGGTTGTCTTTGCCAGCACTAAAGACGGGAAAGGAATTTACGATTTCAATATCTGGGTTATGAATGTTGACGGCAGCGGTCTTCGCAAGCTTACGGATTACGAAGAGTTTGATTCAGACCCTGCTTGGTCGCCCGACGGAAAACAAATCTCATTTACACGCGCAACCCGACCCGGGGCGTTCGACATTATGATTATGAACGCGGACGGGACGAATCAAAGAAACATTACGAACACATCGGACATTCAGGAAACCGTTGCAATCTGGTCGCCGGATGGAAAACGATTCGCGTTTGCGCGAAGCCTCTTTGATACAAGAAACAACTTGGAAATCTGGACGATGAACACGGACGGAAGCGACCTAAAACAGATTACCGACAACCCCGCACAAGACCGTGAACCGTCGTGGACACCAGACGGCAAGCGACTGGTTTTTCAAAGCATACGTGACGGCAACGACGAGATTTACATAACAAACATAGATGACAACGAGGCGAGCGAAAAGACCAAAACTAACGCACAAAAAACAATTGCAATTTTGCCTTTCACAACGGACGAAAAGGACGAAGCCGCAAAGACTCTGAGCGTTGGAATGACAGACTCTTTGGTTAAGAAGTTCAGCGAATTGAAACAGCTTTCGGTTCGTCGCGTAATGATTCTTCAAGGAAAGGTTTTGCAGGAAAAGAAAGAAACGGAATCAGGTTCTGTTTCACCGAACGAAGAGATGTACATCATATCCGGCGAGTTAAAGCGCGTTGGGGACAGTGTACAAATCAGCGCGGAGTTAAAACAACATTCTGACGGAAAAATTCTCTGGGCAGAAAAGTTTGACCAGCCATTTGCCGATATTGCCAATTTGCAATCGTTGATTGCCGAAAGAATTTTGCAGGCTCTTATGATTCAACTTACAGAAAGCGAAGCGGCACAGTTCAGAAAACAATACACAAAGAACAACGAAGCTTATCAGCTTTATCTGGCGGGTCGTTATCATTTGGGCAAACGCACGCAAGAGGGAATCAAAATCGCAATAAACAATTTCGAGCAGTCAGTGAAGTTGGATGAAAATTTTGCTCTGGCTTACGCGGGGCTTGCCGATTGTTACGCGCTTCTTAATCTTTATCCGCCCGCACCTTCCGACGCTTTCAATCGTGCGAAAGAGTATGCAATGAAGGCTATTTCATTGGACGATAAGTTTGCCGAAGCTCACTCCTCTCTGGCATTCGTTAAGTTTTACGCAGACCATGATTGGAGCGAAGCCGAAAAAGAGTTCAAACGCGCGATTGAATTGAATCAGTCTTACGCGACGGCACATCATTGGTTTGCCATGTTGCTTGCTACACAGGGGCGTTTTGATGAGGCATTAGCAGAAATCAAAAAAGCCCAAGAGATTGATACGGGTTCACTGACTATAAAATTGGCACACGGAAATATCTTGCTTTACGCGGGACGATACGATGATGCTATCGCTCAATACCAGAGCGTGATAATGCGCGACGAGGGAATGGTTCTGGCCTACAGAGGCACTCGCCGCGCGTACCAGCTAAAAGATGAACATGAAAAAGCTAAAGCCGAACTGCAAAGGGAACTCGCTTTTGTAGGCGGCGATGAGATGCAAGTTTATCTGGGACAGGCTGAAGTTGAGGCAACAGCGGGGAATAAAGCGGAAGCAGAGACTAATCTAAAAAAGGTGTTGGCATTGCCAAAAAATCAACAACGCAATTCTGCATTTACAATCGCAACAATCTACGCCGTGTTGAATGACCGTGACAATGCCTTCAAATGGCTGACACAGGCAGAAGCAGATAAACGAACTGAACTGACATTCTTAAAAGTTCACCCTGCGTTAGTAAATTTACGCCAAGACCCGCGCTTCGCCGAACTTTTACGCAAGGTGAAACTTTCTTATTGAGTTCAAATCAATAGACATTATCTGGAATAAGAAATTGACGAAATAAAAAACTAACAAAACTGCTTTCGCGCAAAAACGCGAAAAATTTTCGCATATTTTGCTTGAAAGGTTCAAATAAAACTCTTAGCCTTCGCGCAAAAACGCAAAAGATATTTTGAAGTTCTTTGCGGTTTTGCGCGAGACATCATCTCCTTATTTCAGATAATGTCTAATACTCAACAGATGCAAACCAACAACCGTTTGGCTCTTGATATTTTCCCATAGCCATAAGCGTCATAGGCTTAACCATTCGCAAGCCCGATTTCAAAGACCATCTGTGAAAACTCGCTTGTCGCGTTGGCAGTAAAAAAGCCAGTGGTTCTTCTATCTGCGCCGATGCTCCCAAAAGCAAAGCGTGCATATCACCTTCTGTTTCCGCCACGCCATGATTGAGGGGCCAGAATGAAACCGTCGAAGAATAAGCTGTGATTCTTCCATCCCGTATTGCAACGAATGGTTTGAAAGCGGCTATTGCATCGCGCAGCTCGTTTGTTCGCTCAAAGCCGTGTGCTTTTTTACATAGTTCTTCACATTGGCTCAAATCTTCGTTTTGCATCGGACGCACTTCTACATATTTTGGTATTTCTCCCGTAGGTTTGCCAGCCATCAATGCAAGCGGTTCAACTACATCAAACCCGAGCGACGCATAAAGCGACATTGATTTTGTATTGAATGCATCCTGCACAAGACGTATTCCGAGGGCATCTTTACCTCTTTCGATGACGGCTTCCATCAACTTGCGTCCTGCACCGCGCGATTGCACTTGCGGACTCACGGTTATTGGACCAACCCCGCGAATCGGATTTCTTTCAGTTAAAAAATTCGAGCCGATAAATTGTCCGTCTTCTTCAGCAACGACACCATAAATTGAAGGGTGATTTATCCACATCTCTGCAAAATGTTGTCCGGCTTCCGCAACGGGAAAATCAAGCGGAAAGTTGTGTTGCTCGGCTATGCCTTTGAAGGCTTCATAAACTATGCGACCGCAGATTTCCTTATCATCATTTGTAATAGGGCGAATTGTTATGCTCATCTTTTATTTCCTTTCTCGGTTAATTAAAAAAGTTAGCCGATATTTTCCCTGTGAGTTTTGCGTGATAACAAATCCTCTTATTAACAACGTTGCAAATAAGTACAGGATTAAGTTTCACGCAAAGCTCGCAAAGACCGCAGAGAGTTTTTATATCCTGTCAGATAACTTCAAGTTAGCCCGCGTAATTCGTGGAAAAATGTTTATTTTTAGTTGTTGCGTTCTTGCGGATATTTCATCTCAAACAAATTGGCGAAATTTTGCGGTGTCATAAAATTAATATACTGACTTGCCATTTCGGGCGGCAGTAATTCAATCAACAAACGGTTCTCGACCCAAAACTCAATCAAACTAAAGGCATTGTCGCGTTCAAATTTTTCTGCACGCCAGCCTTCGCGTTTTGCGATTTCTTTAATTCGCTCTTCGCTTGTTGGCACAGATAAAGCCGCATGTGTAGCCGTAAATCCAGAAGCGTTTTCGTTTGATTGCACTTGAACTTGATTCTTATCCGTTCCCGGAATTAACTCAAACTTCTCAGGTCCGATTTCGATTGCCGTGCCTTTCCCGTCATCTTTGATGACGATATACGCACCCGGAAACGGCGGAAAGGGCAGAGCGTGTCCTTGCCAAATCTCCGCCAGAACTTCTGCCACGTTCTGCGGATTCTGCACTGAAATTGAAATATGATGAATCATGTTTGCGTATTCCTTTCAAATATAAATCTAAAGCAAATCCTTCCATTCACTAACGCGAATAAAAAGAAAGAAAACAATCAGTCTGAAATAAAATTTTTCTGTTTGATTGTTGAATAAGGAGATGTTTTGCTAATGGTTCAGTTAGAAAAACAAAGAATTATTTGAGCCGCTGATATTCGCAGATGAAACGCGGATATTATTAAAGAAAAGAATCCGCGTTTCATCTGCGAATATCAGCGGCTAATAAATTTGCCTCTTGAACCATTACTGACGTTTTTTGTATGTTGACTTGTCAGAGATGGTAAAGTCATGAGCTAAAATTCTTTTGGTTTAACGGTATTTAAGCTTATGTACGAATCCGTACATAAAATAATTCAAATTTATTTAATAAATGTCAATACCTACGCCAAATTAAGCAGAAGAATTAGAAAAGCTATACTGATGAATGCTGCCTATTCGACTGATGACCTCTTTTGCCTTTTCAATTAAAATTCTTTCTGCTTTTGGCTGAACTATTTTTATTGTTTCAAGCGCGTAATACGCGCCTCGAAACTGACTTTTCAAATCATTTATGCCAACACAGTTTTCCGCTCTTGCGGCGAGCAGTTTGGCACTCACATTGACCATTAGAAACGACAGATTCGCCGCCGTTTCCACACCTGTTTCACTCACATTCATAAAATCCTCAAGCCCGAAATGTTGTTTGGCAGCGCGGAAGTTGAATTCGATTTGAAAGCGCAGGCTGTAATAATCAATCAACTTTTCCCAATCTAAGGTCAAGTCGCTGCTGAACAACAAAACCCGTCCCACTTTCGCTTTTTTCAAGTCCTTTTTTTCGATAATCACCACATTTAACGGACAACTGAACTTGCGACTCAAAAATACTCCGTGATAATAATTTGTCTGAATCGAATCTTGCATTTCGCTTTTTTTCAAGTATTTGGCACTCATCGTTTCATAATCGAGTTTCTCGCCGTATTTCTTGCGTGCTCCGCGCCCGCCATACTCGCCTTCATAT
>Ga0187893_10013676_pt1 | contig 11237 bp, 5 predicted proteins | sample MA1701074metaG_FD_139574 | JGI IMG/M metagenome (GOLD analysis project Ga0187893, IMG submission 139574) | White microbial mat communities from a basaltic lava cave in the Kipuka Kanohina Cave System on the Island of Hawaii, USA - MA170107-4 metaG ...
AAATCCTTTTCTGGAAGACTATCCTGCTGCTGAAGGTTTTCTTGGTGAAACCTGTAAACAATGGGAAGAAACCATTGGGAAAGCTGCTCAATTAAATAAACGGGTAGTGAAACTAAGAACAGCGATTGTGTTAAATAAAAAAGGCGGTGCTTTAACTGAATTTAAAAAGCCACTTCGTTTTGGTATTGCTCCAATATTAGGAAACGGCAGGCAGGTAATAAGCTGGATACATATTGATGATCTTGTTCGGCTTTACATAAAAGCAATTGAGGATGACAAAATGAATGGAATTTATAATGCCACCTCGCCGGCTCCTGTTTCTAATAAATCATTTATACTTCAACTTGCCCGCATCAGCAGGGGCCAATTTTTTATACCGGTATATGTTCCTTCTTTTGTTTTAAAAATTGTATTGGGAGAAATGAGTATCGAAGTATTGAAAAGCGCAACGGTGAGTTGTGATAAAGTTCACCAGGCTGGTTTTACTTTTTTATATCCCACTTTGGAAGCCGCTTTAAAAAGCCTGAAATAAAAAGAATAGCTTTTAGAAACTGTTTGAATTAATTGAAGAAAGTTGATTATAAATGTTAAACTGATGCCATAAAAACGGGACGTACAAGAGTGTGACACAACAGACGATGCTATGAAAAATATGCTGCTGGTATCAAAAAATAAAACTCAAACAGCTTCTTAGTTTTAAAAATAAATGACCGGTCGCAAATATTCATTGGAACTGATTTCTGCATGATCGGGATGCCATACGCTGGTAAACTCACCGATCACCGCTCTTCCGCTATTAAATTCGAGTTTATACAATTTCAAAAGATCAATATCTTCCTGTCTCACTTTTCGATGCATGGGATGCATGGTACCGCCATTGGTACTGTCACCAGCAATAGCAGAAGGGTTATATTGATATTGCGCATCTGCCAATGTTCCTCTTGGATACATGATGCCGGGAATGCCTTTGCCTCTTATATCCAAATGAGTTGGGTGATCAAGTCCTAATGTATGACCGTATTCATGCGCAGCAGTAGTAGAACCTTTGTACAAATTTTCCATTTTGAAATAACCCGTATTGCATCCAAGGCCATCAACAAAAGAAATATTACCATGAGCAAATTCTTCAATGCGGAAGTAGTTGTTGACAGGATTTACGTTTTCATAGATTTCTATTGCCGTGATCCCGGGTTGAAATGCCGCTGTGATCCTGAAAACAACCTGGTAAACTTCTTCGTCTAACACGACTGCACCCAACGGTTCATTCCACATCGTTTCAATTTCTTCTCTGATATATTCAGTAATAGCCGGGCCTGCCACATTACCATAAGTGATGATGTGGGAATGGATGATGAGTTGATTAGTAACATCAATTTCAACCGTGCCCATAAAAAAAGCGTTAGGCTAATTTACCTAACGCCACATTTATTTCCTGAAAAATTTTTTAATCAGTGGAAAATCTTATTCGAATATGATGCGGACGATTATCGGTCTGACGCCCTCGTCTGACCCGCTTAAAAAGATATTCTGTCTGTTCCAAGTAATTTATACGCCAGTTCTTTATTGCAAAAAGAACTTTCTCTTTTGCCCGTATAAAATCTATATGATGACCATTTCCAATCTTCGGGCAAAGAAACTAATCCCGCAGCAACTGGGTTATTGTGTATATAAAAGAAGCATTTTGCAAAATATTCTGTGGCTGATAAAACCATTTCTTTCAAGGCCTCCTCATCTGCCAGGCTTTTTGCTTTTGTTTTAGGACGGAACAGTGCACCGCTTCTTTCATTCTGAAGATTGAATTTGTGAGAATAGGTACTTAATAACTTTCTGAAGCCATTAGTAATTGGGTCTAACAATAAGCTTCCTTGTTTTTTCAATATGTTAACTCTTTCATCAGTATGAATCAAAAAATGAAAATGATTGGGCATTAAACACCAGCAAATAATGTGGCAATGCGGAACAACATACGATTTGAATAAGTCTAAAAAGGAATAATAGGCACTGTCATCGTGAAACAAACATTCCTGATTATTTCCCTGGTTGTAGATGTGGTAGCTATTTTCCGGAAGAAGTTTCATGTTGGTGGTTTTAAAAAGGTCTGGCGTTTCCATCTGATCTTTTGCTCAAAAGAGAAAGTTACAAAATCAATTGGAGCATTTCGTACTTTATCGGGTCAGACGAGAGCGTCAGACCTGGCAAGGTTTAGTCTAACGTCCCCGTCTGACTTATTGCTGATAAATGTGTTACAAAATCAATTGGAACATTTCGGACATTATCGGGTCAGATGGGGATGTCAGATACTGGTAAGGTTTATAGTCTGACGCTCTCGTCTGACTTATTGCTAGTAAATGTGTTACAAAATCAATTGGAACATTTCGGATGTCATCGGATCAGACGAGAGCGTCAGACCCGATAAAGTCCGTTAATTCCTCACTGGCTTCCCGCTCTTCAACACACTCTGTATCCTTTCTAACGTTTTCTTTTCGCCGCAGAGTGATAAGAAGGCTTCTCTTTCCAAATCGAGTAAGTATTGTTCGGAAACTAAAGTAGGTTCGCTCAAATCGCCGCCGCACATTACATAGGCTAGTTTTTTTGCAACCACTGCATCATGTTCGGTAGCATAATTGGCGGTTTTCATGGCATGTACGCCGGAATATAAAGCGCCAAGAGCCGAACGTCCCAACACTTTAATATCTTTTCTTTGAACAGGTGTGGTATAACCGCTATCAAAAATTTCAATTACTGATCTTTTTGCTTCTGCAATTCTTCTCGATTGATTTAATACCACTTCATCCAATCCTTTGCGATAGACACCGAGACCAAAAGCTTCATGTGCAGATGTAGCAACTTTAGCTGTAGCTATATTGAGAAATCTTCCTTTAAGCGTTATCGTTTCCGGTTCGTCTTCATGCATTTCATCAGATGATCTTAGTACAAATTCTTTTGTGCCGCCGCCACCGGGAATTAATCCAACACCTAACTCAACAAGCCCGGTGTATGTTTCTGCAGCAGGACAAATTTTATCTGCATGTAAACTTAATTCGCAGGCGCCGCCCAATGCCAGGCCATGCGGCGCTACAACAACAGGTATAGAAGAATAGCGGGCCCGCATCATTGTATTTTGAAACAGGCGGACAGCCATATCCAGTTCATCATATTCCTGGTCAATAGCCAGCATAAAGATCATTCCTACATTTGCGCCGGCAGAAAAATTAGTTCCTTCATTAGCAATCACCAATCCTTTATAACTTTTCTCCGCTTTATCAATCGCCGTTTGAATACCGCTTAATACATCACCGCCGATGCTTCCCATTTTAGTAAACCATTGCAGACCCAATACATCATCACCCAGATCATACAATTTGCAGCTGCCATTTTTCCAAACCAGTTTATCCTGGTAATTGCTCATCACAATAAATGCATCACCACCTGGTAATGGCTTATATGTTTTCGAAGCAGGATCATAACAAAGTTTTTTGCCATTCTCCACTTTATAAAATGTCTTGTTGCCTGCAGCCAGCATTTCATCAACCCAGCCTGCTACTTTATAACCGGCATCTTTCATTGCCTTTACTGTTCTGTCAACACCCAATACATCCCAGCTTTCAAATGCACCGATCTCCCAGCCAAAGCCGGCCATCATCGCATCATCCACACGATACAGTTCATCACTTATTTCCGGAATACGATGTGAGATATAAGAAAACAAACCATAATGAAAGTGACGATAAAACTCACCGGCTTTGTCTTGTCCTGCAACCAGCATTTTTAATCTTGTATACAGATCATCAATAGGCTTTGCAGCTTCAATCGTAGCAAACTTTGATTTTTTTCTGGGTTCGTATTCTAAAGTTGACAGGTTAAGTACCTGTATCTCTTTATCCGTTTTTCTTTCTTCTGGGCTGCCTTGCGTAACAGGTAATTTTATTTTCTTAAAAAAGCCCTGGCCGGTTTTATCACCAAGCCAGGTATTCTCTACTAATTTATTCAGCCAGGCAGGAATATTAAACGAATTTTTTGCCTCATCATCCGGACAATTATCATAAACACCTTTGGCCACTTTTACGAGTGTATCAATTCCTACTACATCAGCCGTACGGAAAGTAGCTGATTTAGGACGGCCAATGATTGGGCCGGTCAGAGAATCAACTTCATCAATCGTTAATCCTAATTTATCTACCAGTCCAAATATTGACATGATACCATAAACACCAATTCGATTGGCGATAAATGCTGGTGTGTCTTTACACAATACAGTTGTTTTTCCCAAATACAGATCGCCATAGTGCATTAAAAAATCAACCACCGCAGGATCGGTATCTTTTGTAGGAATAATTTCAAGCAATCTTAAATAACGTGGCGGGTTGAAAAAATGCGAACCACAGAAATTCTTTTTAAAATCATCACTGCGGCCTTCTGCCATCATATGTATGGGAATACCCGATGTATTGGAAGTAACCAATGTACCAGGCTTGCGAAACTGTTCTACTTTATCATAAATGATCTTTTTTATATCAAGCCTTTCAACCACTACTTCAATGATCCAGTCGCAGCCTGCTATATCTTTCATGTTATCATCAAAGTTGCCAGTAGTGATTTTCTTCACTGCATCTTTTGTGTAAACAGGGGATGGATTATTCTTTATCGCAGAAGCCAGTGCATCATTCACCAGTTTATTTCTTTCAGCAGGTTTGGTACTTTCGACTGCTTCTTTTGGTACCATGTCTAATAACAATACCTGCACCCCTGCACCTGCAAAATGGCAGGCAATGCGGGAGCCCATTACACCACTTCCAAGCACAGCAACTTTTTTGATTGTTCGGTTCATTTGTATCTTTTTTATTTTTATGCTTGTCAAATGGAATTCGTCCCGACTGTAAACGTCGGGACTTATTTCATATAGCTAATCTTAAAATTAGTTAGTTAAACAACTATTTAATGTGAAGGTAAGAGAAAAAGGGTTTTTTCAAAAAGAAAATTAACGATAGAAAATACGATAACGAAGAACTTCCGGTTATTGGTGAGAAGAAGATTTAATAGTTGGTAAAGATTTTTCTTTAATCTCCTCTTTGTGCATGCGGTAGGATTTCTTATTCTTTTTGCCAATTACTGTATTAATGATCCCATTAAAAGTGATCTTAACAAGATAATTCATAGCAGAACGATCTCTTAATCGTTTGAAAAAAACGGTGGCGGTTTTTTCTGTGTTTTTGTTTTTTATAAATGTATTTGCAAAAAAACTTTTTATGCCGCCCAGCAGCGATCTTTTATTTTCTCCGTTTTTTAAAACAGCTACTTTCAAATCGTGATAAAGCATTTTTATTTCCCCATATGAATGAGCTTCTCTGCCAATAACCCGCATGGTCAATGTATCTAATTTTCCTGATTTCACCTCTGCTGAAACAAGCGGATGCAATACCGGGTTTAATACTGTAAGATCGGCGTGGCCCATCTGTACGGTCATCACGAAACCACCAAGGCTATCGGTATATGATTCTTTTACATAAAGCCATGTTGGAATTTTATTTTGAATAAAAGCAGTTGCAACGGTATGAAGGCTATCGTTTTTTTTCAGATCATGATTTCGTAAGTTGATAACTTGTCCATTTAGGTCAGCAACGGTTACTTTACCGGCCTGGTTTGTTTTTTCATTGTGCTCTTCGTATTCTACTTTGGCGTTATTAATGTTTAAAGTATCTACCTGCAGGTGAACCGGAATTTTTTTAAGCAAATTGACAGGCAATAATTTTACAACTCCCGGTTCACGATTCTTTCTCATGTCGCGGAACACAGTCATCATTCCATTGTTGATCTGCATTGTTCCCAGGTCAAGAACGGTGTCTCTTAAATATTTTTCTATTTCAAAAGGACCAACTGCAATAGCTCCTGTTTTAGCAGTGATGTAATCTGTTTGATACGGCGATGCTGCTATAAAATTTTTTAGCTCTGTTGTTGGTCTGTAAGAAAATGAATCGGCTGAAAAAAATCTTGTGCTCTTATCATAAGCGGAATTGTACCAATTGAACAGGTGTTTATCATTGTGATAACTTCCTGTCAATTCTTCAAGTCGAAACTTTGTGTTGTTGCTGATCAGTTCTCTTAAATTCAGCAATGATGTTGATACAACAGAGAAGTCGTTGAGTTTTGCTTTTTCAATGGTGAGTTTACCGGCATTTTTTCCAAGGCTGTCCAGCACAAAATTGTTTGCATTCATTTTGACAATGAAAGTTTTCCAGTCCCACCCGTTTATTTCGTTTTGTTTCAGTTCAATGTTATTAAGCTGTATTTCCAATTGTCCTTCTTTTGCATCAAAAGTTTTTCCTTTGGCATTTGTATATAAAAAATGATGTAGTGATAGATTCAATTTTTCTGCCGATACTTTTGAAGGTGAGCTGTGACTGATCTCAAAACCTGATACGTCAGCGATATTATTCACGCCATTCCATGTTAAATGGGATATTCCTTTTTCAGATGTATGGCTGAATTGAACAACCGGTTCTTCAATTATCAGCCTGCCGATCTTTGTTTCGGGCCAGTTGTTGTTATTTTTATTTTCCGTTTCGCTGTTATTGTTTTTTTGAAAAGTCAAATGAATAATGGGTTTTGTCAATCGGATGTCGCCTGTGCTTATTTTTCCATTTAATAATGCATTTATATCTGCAACAAATTCAAGTTTTGGAATCTTTATATCAATGGAATCAGATTTGTATTTCCTGGTAAAATGAAATTGTTTGAATGAAGAAAGCTTATGATCGGCCAGGTCAAAATCTTTTATACGTAATTGATCTTCGTCGCTTTCTATTACTAAGTTATTTCCTGCGGCGGCTAATCCGGTTATACCATTTTTACTTGCTGTATTAGTAGAAAACTCATCGGCGCTCAGATTTTCGAGGAACATGGTAATTTTTTTTCCGTTGTCAGCAGCAATAATAGTTGTGTTGGCGCCACGTATTTGTTTCAAACCAAGCTCAGTGGTTTGTTTTCCCGCAAACGATGGAAAAGAAGAAAGTATGATCGCAGCTTTATTCCAGTTGATGCCCGTAATAACAGCATGTCGAATTTTATCATCAAAAAAAATAGATCCGAGTTTCACTGCATCAGCGTCAATATCAAAACCGGCTTTACTTTTTAATTGTAAGTTGTTGGCGAAAAGTTGATCACCTGTGCCACCATTGTAATTCACATCAGTAAGATCTGCAGAGATATCGCCCATTTTTAGATATCCCTTTTTAAAAAACAACTTGTCAACCGAACGCTGAATATTGGTTAAGCGTTTTGAATTCACCAGTTGTTTGCCCTGTATTGACATACTTGCATTTTCCAACTTCAATTGTGCATTGTTTCTGAATAAAAGATTCACTTGCCCGTCATGAATATGCAGGTTATCCAATTGCATAAAACTGCCGATGCCTGCCAATGCTTCAAATACATCACCTGATTGCACCTGTTTATTTTTCCCAACGCTATAATGAATAACCGGCCGGTATAGTGTAACTTTTTCCGCTTTTAAATGCTGGTCAAATACAAGATCATCCCATGACAGTCCCTGTAATTCAAACTGCGGCATAGCGAGATGATTGACGGTTTGATTTTTTTCCAATTCCTTGTAAGAAAAATTGCTCAGGCTTATCCGGTTGTTATTAATTAATATGCTGTCAAACTGAATGGCATAAGAACTGTCGTGCAAAAAATTTTCATAATTACGAATAGCCATTACAAACTTGCCAACAGTAAGCGGCCGCGGGGCATTTTTTTCAATAGATAATCCCTGCAATTCAAAATTGTTATGATCAGAAGTAAAAGAACTTGTTTGTTTATCACGGGCAATGTTGATATCAAATGATGCGTTTTCTACTACCACAAATGCCAGTTGCATATCGCCGGTCAGTTGTTGTATCAGTTCATTCAGTTTAGGCGGAGATTTGGCTGATCCTGTTTTTTTCTCCGCTTCTACGTCGAGCCTGAAACGCGGATTGATACAATACACAGAATCTGCCTTGATCACTTCGTGGTGATACAGTGCATTGAAATCAATATTCGTCATTTGCAGCTTATCAAAAAATATGCTGAATGAATTGTCAGTACTGTCGCCTTTGGTTGCCATTACTGTGCAACTGTCAAACTCAACCAATTGCTTAAGTATATTGATTTTGAAATTGCTAAATGCAAGCCGGTGTCTTCCGTCAGGAAATAAAATGTTTTGATTGTATGTATGCAGGGAAACATTATCGCTGAACAATATTTTCTTTTTGATTTCAGGTCTTGTGCTATCCACTTGCAGGTTGTCGAGAAGGAAGTTAATATTCGTGATAGTAACCGGTGATTCTGCAGGGTCAATTTTATTGACTAAAGAAAATTTGCCGTTGTCAATTTGAAAACGATCTACATCCAATACTTTTAAAGCATCTTGTATAGAGTTGTAAATGCGTCCCATTTCTTTCGGCAGCGACAATTCAGTATCAGTTGTGTCTGAAGAATCTTTTGCAGACGAACGCAATCGTGTTACTATAATGTCAGGATTATAAAGATGCAACGAATCAATCAGCATCTTTTTTTCAAAAAGTAACGGCAGAATAGCTTTTAAACGAAGATTTATTTTTTCTACCCCAAACTGGTAGGCAGTAGAAGCCGAAGTATCGTTGGAGTAAAAAACCGGTTTGAACAATTGCATTTTATAGCTAAACCAGTTGAATCGAAATTTATGCACTTTCAGTTTCAACTGCCCGTTTGATTGAGAGCTTACCAAATCTTCAACAATAGATTCGGAATAATTAACAAACCAAAAGTGAAAAGCGATCAGCAAAACCAGGAACCCGCCGATGATAAAAGCGATGATCTTCAGAAGTTTTCTTGTTATTCGTTTTGCTGTCAAGGGGCCGAATATTTTAAACCTGAATTTACCAAATTTAATTGGGTAAAAGAATTGATTAATGATATAAACTTTTGGCTTATAGATGTGATAACGAAATGATTACTTATGCAGAAAAATGGAGTTGTTATAACTCGCCAAAATTTTTTTCAAAATACCTGCGCAAATGATCGCACCAATAGCTGATATCCCCGATCATCGCCATAAATTCAGCATAATCCATCCCATCAATGTCCCGTTCTGCAACAACGCATAAAAACCCTTTTTCGGGTAAAGCACTTAGTTTAATGCCCATTCGCTCCGTATTTATTTCCATTGCAGTTTGTAAGATGCTCAATTTTTTTATCGGATCACCGGGTACGATATAAATGGGAGCAAAGCAACGGATAAAAGTACGTTCTGCCTGATGACCCAGGGAGATTGTTGTGAGAAAAACTTCAATGGTAGATGACCCGCTTGTAAAATACCAGGCTCCTGTTTTTGCGTTGAAGATGGAATCTGAACTAACGCCTAACTCCTGGCATAAACGATAGATATAAGCCCGGGCAACATCGGAAGGCGCCATGAAGAATTGATTTAGCTGTTAACGCAGAAACGCTGCTGTTATTGAAAATACAGATAAAATACAGCATTGACCTTCCATAGTTTATCCTTCACATAGCTTTAACTCACCTGCGATCCGTTATCAACTTTTTCATCCGGGTTTACAAATTTTAGTTTACCTGCAGCATCTTCAGCCATTAGTATCATACCATTGCTTTCAATGCCTCTCATTTTACGTGGCGCCAGGTTGGCTACCACCACTACTTGTTTGCCAATAATATTTTCCGGTTGAAAATGTAAAGCAATACCTGATACAATAGTTCTTTTTTCAAAACCAAGATCAACTTCCAGTTTCAAAAGCTTATCTGCTTTTTCTACCTTTTCAGCTTTTGTTATCGTGCCTACTTTTAAATCAAGCTTTGCAAAATCATCATATTGAATTTCTGATTTGAGATTTGAGGTTTGAGATTTAGCCTCTGCCTTCTGATCTCCGGCTTCAGATTTCTGACTTCCTGTTTTCACCAACCCGCTTTTCAATTTTTCAATCTGCGCTGTGATCTCTGCATCTTCTATTTTTCTAAATAATAATTGTGGTTCTCTTAAACTGTAACCAACGCTTAATAATTTCAATTTACCTGCATTTTCCCAATCAAGTATTTTATCAACCACTTTCATCATGTGCAGCAATTTCTGTGCAGTTGTTGGTAAAAAGGGATTTACAAGTACAGCAAGATTGGCTGTTAATTGTAAACAAATATGCAGGCAGTTATCAATCAATTTTTGATTTTCGACACTTGTAGCTTGTGCTTTGTCGCTTGAAACTTTCTTCCATGGCTCTTTTTCCTGCATGTATTTATTTCCTTTTCTTGCAAGATCAATCACCTCGAATAATGCATCGCGGAACTTAAATTGTTCAAGCAGGGTTTCTACCTTGCCTTTAGAGCTTTCAATATCTGCAATGATCGCTTTGTCTGTATCATCCAATATATCAGTATGCAACTTGGGTACTTTGCCGCCGCATAGTTTGTGCATTAAAACAAATGTGCGATTCACAAAATTGCCAAATATGGCCACCAGTTCGCTGTTATTTCTTTCCTGGAAATCTTTCCAGGTGAAATCATTGTCTTTTGTTTCCGGTGCATTGGCGCAAAGCACATAGCGCAATACATCTTCACAGCCGGGAAAATCTTTTACATATTCATGCACCCATACAGCCCAGTTGCGGCTGGTAGAAACTTTATCGCCTTCTATATTTAAAAACTCATTGGCAGGTACACTGTCAGGCAATACGAAACCGCCATGTGCTTTCAGCATAGCAGGAAAAATGATGCAATGAAAAACGATATTGTCTTTACCAATAAAATGAACCAGCTTGGTATCTTCTTTGCACCAATAGTCAGCCCATCTATCCGTTAATTCTTTTGTTGCAGAAATATAACCGATAGGCGCATCAAACCATACATACAATACTTTTCCTTCGGTACCTGGAATGGGCACTTTTACACCCCAGTTGCTGTCTCTTGTCATAGCACGGCTTTGCAGTCCACTATCTAACCAGCTTTTGCATTGACCATATACATTATTCTTCCATTCTTTATGATCTTCAAGCACCCATTGCTTTAACCAGTTTTCATAATTCTGCAATGGAAAATACCAGTGTGTAGTTTTCTTTTTTACAGGCACTGCATCACTCAGCGTACTGCGGGGATTGATCAATTGTTCCGGGCTTAATGCAGAACCGCATTTTTCACATTGATCACCATAGGCGCCGGGGTTGCCGCAAACAGGACAAGTGCCGGTGATATAACGATCCGCTAAAAATGTT
>Ga0187893_10013678_pt1 | contig 11236 bp, 11 predicted proteins | sample MA1701074metaG_FD_139574 | JGI IMG/M metagenome (GOLD analysis project Ga0187893, IMG submission 139574) | White microbial mat communities from a basaltic lava cave in the Kipuka Kanohina Cave System on the Island of Hawaii, USA - MA170107-4 metaG ...
ACTTATAGAAAAACTCAATCTGTTTAGACAGCAGCGAAATCCGCCAAATGAAAATCCATTAATTCCCGGACGAAGTAAATGGAACGAGCCAGAAGCAATCCGTAAAATAACAGACCAAAGATTGTTAAAGCATCAACCAATTGAGCCGAACTTCGTTAAATTTCCGCGAGCTGCCTTTGGACTTCCAATTGCGTTTCAATTTAAGGATAGAGATAAACACAATCCTTTCAACAAAAATAAAGACCCGCGAAAGACATTGCTTAAATTGGCTGAATCGGAGCGTCTAGCGAGTCCTTTGATTTTACGTCCGTTAGCAGTATCAAGAACACAGTTTGTTGGCATTGCGTTGATATTAGACGGGACGCTTTTACCTGATGATATGAAATTAGTTTTAAGGAATGATGAAAAGGAAGACAAAAGTACAATAAGAGATGGATTGAAAGCAGGGCTTGAAGATAATGAGGCAAAGCAAATAATGAAAACCGATAATCGTACACCTTTGCTTACGGATACAGATGTACTAAATGCGTTTTTGGACTTTTTGAATTCTTAAAAGGAGTAAACAAAATGAAAACAAAACTACTTTACACACACGCGCTTTCGCCGCTTCATGCGGGGACGGGGCAAGGTATCGGCGTTATTGATTTGCCGATTGCAAGAGAGAAAGCTACGGGATTGCCCTTCTTGCCGGGTTCATCGGTCAAAGGTTCTTTGCGCGATGTTTGTCCGAATAACCTGCGTGTTCCATTGTTTGGACCTGATAAGAACAACGCTGAACTGCACGCGGGTTCGGTTCAGTTTTCAGACCAAAGGCTTTTGCTCTTGCCCGTGCGAAGTCTGAAAGGAACTTTTGCTTGGGTGACTTCGCCTTACATTTTGAACCGTTTTGTGCGCGATGCGCGTGATGCGAATGCCAACAGTTTGGTTAAGGCTGTTCCGACTCCGACATCAAATGACACAGTGCAAGAGTGTTTTATCGTAAACGGAAACAAGTTGGAGATGGGCGGAAAAGTCTATCTCGAAGATTTGGATTTAACCGTCAACACGGACAGAACAAAAGCGCAAGCGTGGGCTGATGTTTTTGCAGGCGAAATTTTCACGGGCGATTGGCAAACATTTTTCAAAGAGCGTTTTTGCATAGTGCCTGATGATGTTCTGAATTTCTTGCTGGACACGGCAACGGAGATAACAGCACGCATCAGCATTGACGAAAATACAAAGACCGCCGCCGAAGGTCAGCTTTGGTACGAAGAGGCTTTGCCTTGCGAGACAGTGCTTTTCGGAATGGCTCTAGCCGTGAAAATCGTCAAAGCTAATTTAGAAACAGACGCTATTGATGAAGTCAGAAAATTGATAGCCAAACCTGTGCAGTTTGGCGGTAAGGCCACAGTCGGACGCGGGCTTTGCAGATTGACTCTTTCAAACGCAAACGGAGGTGTGAACTGATGTTACAAACACGAAGTCAAAGATTTGCCGCGAGTGCTTGGGATAATGTCAAAAGCATAAAAACCTCTCCTAACAAAGATAAGTACAAAAACATAACGCGCAATCTTCCCATTCTGATTCGCACCGCGGGATTAGCACAGGCTTTAGCTTTTGTGCCATCAGGTGAAGGGCAAAAAGAGATGCACAAAACTCTTGTCAGTCATCTGAGCGGGACAGTGGGAAAGAATTTAAATGAAGCGTGTCGGGATAAAAATTTATCTTTGCAGGAATATATGCGAATAACACGCGACACTTTAGACGCGCTTGTTTGGTACAAACGCTTTGCCGATTCGTTTGAAGCTAAGAAAGATGGAGAATAACAATGTCATCACGCAGAGCAGGTTTAGAAAACATAAAAAGTGCTGACGCACCAACGTCTAACGCAAGTTTGTGGCTGAATAAATGGTTAGATAAAAAAGACGATAAAGATAACACTGCAAAGCATACGTATAGCAGATTGGATAAGATAGAGGGTGAGAAAGATAAAAAAGACGATAAAGATAACACTGCAAAGCATAACCTTGTAAAAGAGGTGGTTGAAAAAGCTTCAAATCAAGAGCAACAAACTCTGTATAAAAGTTTTTTCAAGCGTTGGGAACAAACACTCAAAGATTATGGCGTAAAAGACGAAAATACACGCAAAGCGAGAGTTCGCGGGCGTATGGTTGTCGGTTTAGGTTCTGAAAGCGTATTGGAAACTTCTATAACGCTTCATCATACTTACGGTGTTCCTTATATTCCCGGAAGTGCTTTGAAAGGACTCGCAAGACACTACGCCAAAAATTATGTTGACGGCTGGGATGACAACCACAATCATGTTGACGGCAGGACAAATGAACATAGTCTTATAGTTTTCGGAAATGAAAAGAAAAGCGATGACGCTTCAGCCGGATACATAACATTTTTCGATGCACTCTATGTGCCGCCACAACATGGAAGTGAAAAGTTTTTGCACTCAGACGTAATGACCGTTCATCATCAGGATTACTACATGAAAGCGAACGTCGCTCCGGCAGATTGGGATGACCCGATTCCTGTTCCGTTTATTTCAGCAACAGGAACTTACTTACTTGCTTTGGCAGGACCGGAGGATTGGATTGAACCTACATTCAAGCTATTAAAACTCGCTCTGTCAGAAGAAGGCATCGGGGCGAAGACTTCAAGCGGTTATGGACGTATGACCGTAATATGAAGATAAGGGAATTTATGGCGACAGTTTTGGTTAGTTTTATTGGCAAAGGTAATTTCGACCAGCAAGGAAAACGAACTTACAGAACAGCCAACTACAAATTTGCGACGGATGAAGGATACAATGAGGCGTTGTTTGAAAACTCTTCTTTGTTTGGTGTGTCTTTGCTCAAGCGTTTGCAGGCTTGTGGTCGGAGCGTTGACCGTTGGCTTGTGATGGGAAGCGAGTTGTCAATGTGGGACGCTCTGCTTGAATCTGTGGAGAAAGCAAAACAAAACGACCTTGAAAACAATTATCTTCAAATCGGAGAAGCTATTGAACAAGCAAGCACAACTCAATCTTTGCTTGATGAATGGCAGAACGAATTGAATAAATTTGCGTCAACGAAAATTATTTGTCGTCTCGTCGGCGCGGGAGATAGTTTTGAATCGCAGGAACAAATCTGGAAGGCATTAGCTGAAACCGTAAAAGAAGGTGACAAGATTGTTCTTGATGTAACAAACGGCTTGCGGCATCAACCCGTGATAGCTTCTTTTATGGTGATGTTGCTTCGCTGGTTGCGGGGCGTAAAGAAAGTTGACCTTTACTACGGGGCTTTTGAGTTAACCGTAACAGAAAACAATAAAAATGTTTGCCCTGTTCTTCGTTTGCCTCTTTGTAATGAATTGCTTGAAGCAACAGAAGCCGTCTCTACTTTTCAGCAAACAGGTAATTTCATCAAACTTGGCAAGTCATTAAATCTTTCGGAAACAGATGTTGAAAAAGTAGCGTTCTCGGATGAAGTCAACAAACCGGATAAAGGAACAGCCACAAGACTTCGTAATGAAATAAAAAATAACGCTGACAAATTAAGTTCGGTGCAGAAGACGCTTGAGCCGTTGCTGGATACAGCCTTAAATTGGCAAGGCGAGACTACTTTGGCTCATGTCTATAAACGCAAAGCGACATTTGCTTTTGAGCATAAACAGTACTTTCAGGCAATTGCTCTGTTATGGGAAGCTATCTTAGTTGCGGGCTGTCAAAAGTTTTCAATATCAAACCCGACATCTTTTCGTTCCAGAAGAGACGCCGAAAGACAGATAGAACAACACCTTACAGATGACAACGACAAAAGGACTCTTCAAAAAATAGATTATCTGCGAAATGCAATAATGCACGGAACAGAGGTCGAAACATCCCGCGTTGAAAATGAAGTTAAAGGTGCATTGAGAACATCCGATAATTTCAAAGCTGTATTCAAAGAAGGAGAAAGGCTCTTAGGCTATTTGCTGGGCTAAAATAAGAACATGAATCCAAAAGAAGCAGTATTTGATTTGTCGCTAAACAACAACGCGCTTTATGAAGGTTGTGAAATTCAAGAGGTCGCTGGAAGGCTTGCGTTGATGACGAAACCAAGCGAAGGCGTGAACATCGTCGGGAGAAATGCAAAGAAAATTGTTGATGATTTTGTAAAAGAAGGCGTTGAAGAAATCACGCTTTCCGGCGCAATGGCTATCTGGGCTTACCTTGTTGTATTTCACATAGTCGTTCATCGTTTTCGCCGTGTCTATTACGATGATGGCAAAGCAAACGGAAAAGTTTTGATTGCCGCGCATTGACGAAAGACAGAAACCGTAGCCGTTAAGGAGCATGTCATTCATTGGAACATTAAGAATCAATGATTAACTCAGACCCAAGCAAAAAACATATTCTTGTGGCAATTGCGGGTAATACAACGCAGATTGTGACAGAGACACTTTACGCTTTGATGATTCAGCACAAACCGCCTGTGCCAATCAGTGAAGTTTATTTGATGACAACAACTCACGGAAAAGAGATGGCATGGAATACCTTGGGAGGCGAAAACGGAGCAATTGCTCTTTTTTGTCAGAGTTACAAATTAGCACTGATAGCATTCACCAGAAATAAACATATACTTGTTTTTAAAAATGCCGATGGTAGCCCGATGCAAGATGTTCGCACTACGGAAAACAATCGTGTGCTTCAATCACAGATGCTCGGCTTCATGCAAAAATTTACGTCTGACCCGAACACAGTCTTGCACTGTCTTGTTGGTGGCGGACGACGCACCATGACGGCAAATATGATGTTGGCTTTGACAATTTTTGGGCGCGAACAAGATAGTTTGACCCATGTTCTTGTTGATGAAGAATTTGAAACGAATCCTACATTTTTCTTTCCTACTAAAGAGAAAAGAATGATTGGTGTATTTCGCAACGGTAAACCAGATGTAGCAGATGCAAGCAAGGCAAAAATTGATTTGGCAGAAATACCGCTAGCACGTTTGCGCGACCTTTACGGCAAGAGGATTAACAACCTCAAAACAGACATAAACAAACTGCTCGATATAGCACAAACAAAAATCGAACTCAGCCAATCAATGCTCGCACAGTTGGTGATTGATTTGAAAACCGGCACAGCGTCTTTTAGCGATGAAGAAGTTCAATTGAATGGGTTAAATATGGCTTTGTTTATGCACTATGCACTGAACAAAGCCAAGCATTGCGTCAGAACAGATTTGTCTTCTTGCGGCGAATGTTATGAATGCTATTGCAACCTAGACGATATAAAACTAATAGATAAAAACCTCGAAAAGTTTCTTGCCATTTATAAGCGCACTACAACACAAAAAAGTTTTGAAGACAAAGCGGCAAAATACCGTAGCAAGAAAAAAGGCGAGGGTCTTACGCTTACACACTCAAACAATACAAATATCAACAAAAAAGTTTCGGAGTTACTGAAGGTAGATTCAAAGAAAAGAAACGGCGTGGCAGTTTACGGTTTGAAACTAGACAAGAATCGCATTCAAGTAATCGAAGAAAAAGCTAAATAACAAAAAACTAAATTCAAAAATACAAAGCAAGCTTGGGGCAAGGTTGGTCAGACCTTGCCCCAAGCTTTTTTTCAATTACAGCGGTGTTGGTAGTCAGTATTCTGACGTCCGTTGAGAGCAAAACGCTCTTTGAAAACTGAAACGGAGAAAAGGAAATGAAATACGAAAAACTACGATTGACGGCACACGCTTGGAAACGAATTACGAAAAGAAGAATCACTTTGAGTGATGTTCTGATTGCCATCAGGTTTGGTCGAAAGATTCATCGCGCACATGCAGATTTTTTCTTTTTCGGCTCAAGAGATATTCCGACGGGTGTCGAAAAACATCTGTGCAAATTGGTTGGAACTACAGTTGTTGTTGAAGGCAACGAGATTGTGACGGCGTACAAAAACCGCCGCGCAATCCGAAAGCTGAAACGCAATCCGAAAAGATACAACGGCAATCGCCTGTGCCAAGCGGCACGGGCAGTCGTTGGATGAAAACTAAATCGTTTTGAGTCCCGACTTTAGCCGGCTTTTTTCCGAAAATGCTGTCTGAGGGCGGAACTCAAAACCTTACTTTATTAAGGAGAAAAAAGAAATGTTTGGAATAAAGAAAACAGAGGACATCAGGGCAAAGGCTTTTTTCATGGGAACACAGGATGTGAATCAGGCTGATGCTCTGAAAGAAATCGAAGCCGATTTCGAGACAAAGCGCGAAGACGTGAATCTTCGCGCGACGGATGAAATCAAACACCTCGAAGCCGAAACCGAAATTGCAAACGCGCGCAAAACGGATGCGGAGAGCCGTTGGAAAATGTTGGATTCTTTGGCGGGCGGGCGCACACCTGAATTCACAAAACCTGCGTTGGCTGTTGTGGTCGCTTTTGTGTTGATTGCCGCCGAAGGTTTATTGCTTTCGGCTGTGATAGACGGTTTGAACATTGTGATTTTCTGGGTGCAGTGGGTTGTGGCGACGGTGATGGTGACAGCTTTGAGCGGGTTGTTGAAATGGTCTGTTCACAGTTTTCGTCAGATGCCGCGAAAACTCTGGCAGGTGATTCTCCCGGCAACTTTCAGTCTTGTTGCCTTGGGTGTCTTCGGATGGTGGCGTGGCGAAGAGGTCGTCTTTGCAGGACAGCAGATTGAAAATGGCAACACTTTTGCGGCTGAAAACGCTTTTCTGACAAAGGTTCTGCTGACATTGGTCACGATTGCACTGCCAACACTGGCGGCTGTTGCGCTTGAATTCGGGCTTGAAAAACTGCGGTTTTGGAAAGAACACAGCACGGCGAAAAGCGATTTTTTCAGGTTCGGCAAATTGCCGGAAACAAACCGGAAACGGCTTGAATCCGCAAATGAAAAACGCGACATCGAACTCGAAAGAGTGAAAAAGGAACGCGAATCTTGGCTCTTTGCGGCGCGTGACGCTTTTGAAACGGGACGCGAAACCGGAGCGCACAAGCGACATAATTTCCGTGACGCCTCGCTGACTTGCAAGGAATTTGAAACGGGACGCGAAACCGGAGCGCACAAGCGACCACTTTGGACTGTGTTGTTTTCCACTGCGGTTGTCGGGGTTCTGATTTTTGTCTCTGTGATGGTTTTTGCCTTTGTCTTTGTTGACCAGCCTTTGAGCCTGTTCATTGAAAACGATGCGTTTCGTTTCGGGTTGTTTCTGCTGACGGTTGCGGGTTTGACGGGGCTTTTTGCGATTCACGCATTTCGCAAAAGAGACCGACCGACTGCGAAAGAACTCTTTCGGGAGCGCGTGACGCATTTTCGCAACACAGAACACCCGAACGATTTGAAAACGAACGAAGGAGCACAGAAACCTTTGCCCGCGAGCGCGGATGAAGATGTGTGGAACGAAGAAACAATTGTGACGACGCGGTGAAAAGCGTCGTCACTCAAAAAGAAAGAGAGGAAAAGAAAATGAAGACCATTTTGATTCTTTTTTTGGCGAGTGCGGTTGTGGTTGCGGCAGGCATTGCGGGCGTGAAGTGGTTGCCGCCGTTTTGGAAAGACGAACCGCACACAAAGTTTGTCTTTGTTGTCGAGGCGACAAAGAGTGTGACGACGGAAGCGCGAAACGAAGCTTTTGCCGCAACGGAAAAGGGTGCTGAGGTGTTGAAACGCGGTGACTCTCTGACGGTGATTCCGTTGACTGGCGATGCCGCAACGGAAGCAGGCGGCAAGGTCTTTCGTCAGCACATGCCGACCGAACGCAAAGCCTTTGAAAATGATTTGAAAGAGGCAAAAAAGCGGGTTCGTGCAGGACTTGAAGAGATGCGAAACGAAACAGCCGAAAAACCCTTTGTGAGAACGGATTTGTTCGGAAGTCTGAAAATTGCCGCTGAAGAGAGAAAAAAAGAGGACGAACGATTTGCGCTTGCGATTCTGAGCGACATGATTCAGGACACGCCTGAAATGAACTTCATGACAAATCCACAGCTTGCAAACGAAGATTCCGCACGAAAGCTTGCACTCTCTTTGATGAAGGGCAAAGAAACAATGTGGAGCGGTGCGCGTGTTTTCTTGGGACAGCTTCGCAGCGAAGATTTGAAAAAACTTGACCCGAAACGGCGTGAAGCGATTCGTGCGTTCTGGCTCGAATTTTTCAAAGCAGGCGGAGCGGTTGAGGTCATTTGGGCAACGGACGGCGCGGGACAGCTTGAAGATTTCCTGCGCCGTGCGAAAGGAGGTGAACACAGATGAAAAAACTTCCAGCATTCAAGATGACTGTTTTGAGATGTTGTTGTTATGCCACCTCAAAACGCTTGCGGCTACCCTTAAAAGTGCTTCAGAACACAGAGAGGGTTTATATCTGTCCCTTGATATACTCAACAAGGCAACAAAATTGGCTTTTGCAGAAACACGCACGCAGTAAGTGTGCCCCAACTTACGCCCTTACTGCGTGCAGGCTTGCGGCATTTAACCCCAAACTTGCAGCCTTGCTCGGTATAAAAGAGAACTTTGAGATTTGCTTACGGAATTTTCAGAATATTTTTTAGCAAGATTGCTATGTTAATAATTTGTTGTTGTTGTGGCATTTTAGGTTCGGTTGTTTAATGTTGGTTAATCTTTCTATTAGGTGAATTTACAAAATGCACGACATAGATAAAAGACACATTCTGTTATGTGTTGCGGGGATGACGCCGCAGATTATTACCGAAACTCTTTATGTACTTACACAAAAACGCTGTGAGCGAGTAGATGAAATTCGCGTCATCACTACGATTGACGGGCGCAATAAAATTTTGAAAAGTTTGCTCGATGAAAATGATGGAAAGTTTATAGAGTTTTGTCGTGAGTTCAATATAGACCGTGTGTCAATCAAGTTTGATGAAACGACAATCGCGCTTTTACGCACGCCGGACGGTTTGACTTTGGCAGACATACGCGAGCCTAAAGAGAACGAATTTGCGGGAAATCAAATCTGCCAGATTGTAGAAGCCCTCACCAAAGACCCTAATACACGCATTCACGCTTCTGCCGCGGGCGGACGCAAAACAATGAGCATCTATCTCACGGCGGCTATGCAGCTTTTTGGTCGTCCTCAAGACACGCTCTCGCACGTACTGGTCAACGAAGACTTTGAATCAACACAACTTGAACCGGAGTTTTATTATCCGCCACCTGCTCCTTGCACATTGATCAACAAACGCACGGGCAAAGAAATTTCAACCGCCGATGCCAAAATTTACTTGGCAGATATTCCGTTTATACGTCTTCGCGGAGTGTTGGAAAATTGGCTGCAAAAAGGTGGACCTGACTACGGCGATTATGTGCGTCAGGCTCAGGAAGAACTGCGTTTGATAGAGACTGCGAACGACTTACAAATCATCCGCACGAAGCGGATAATTATCTTGGCTGGTCAGCCAATCACACTGCCTAAACGACAGTTTTTCTTTTACGTTTTGTTTGCCGAAATGAGGCGGCAAAAGAGAGGGTTGAAAAAAGACGGATTCATTACGCCCGGTGAAATTACTATTGATGATGTGTCGAAAGTGTTTAGACACATCACAGGAATAGATGAAAGTGAACCGCCGGAAAACTTTGATAGCGTAACAGGATATGACTTCATGGAAAAAATTGTGAAGTGGGTCAAGGAAGATTTTGTTGACCCTGATTTTCAACAAGACTTTTTAGAAGTAAAAGCTAAAATCAAAAATAAGATAGGGAAGCATTTTACCAATGAAAGCCTCTGTGAACGCTTTGCGATTGCCTCTGAGGGTGAAAAACCCGAAACCCGTTACGGCTTGAACATTGCTTCCGACAGAATACTAATAGAGTAAGTTTTTATCTGTTTTCAGAATAGCAGCAACATTGCCAACAAGGTTGCCGCCCCGTGTTTTTTGCGTTTTTTGTGTGACGCTTATTAGTGCAGGGCGGTTTTAATTTTTTGGTGTGTTGGTATGGAGATTAAACGTTACGGTATCAGCGAAACGGCGGCTAATCAGATGGAGCAATGCAAAATCGGCATTGGTGATTTAGCTTTTGTAATGAGGTTTGGAAGCGTGTTGTTGTTTCAAGATGTGAAGATTTTTTTTTCAACGAACATAACATCCCGCAAGGGCTTGAACGCAAGCTTTCAAAACATATGGGAATAATCATTGTCGTTGAGAACTGTTGCGTAAAGAGTGTAATCAAAATTCCAAGTTCTAATAGTGAATACTTGCCGGAATATATTAACGGTTAAACAGTTGCGTAAAGAGTGTAATCAAAATTCCAAGTTCTAAAGGCAAGTAAGTTTTTCAAAAGGAAGTGAACAAATATGGCTACGATTTTCGATAACAACAATGCAACGCTTTCATCAATTACAATGATTTCGTCATTGTATAAGGCGTGGCGAAAGGTGCGTGCGAATCGAGGGGCGGCTGGTGTGGATGCAGTGAGTCTTGAAATTTTCGAGCGTAACCTTAAAGAAAATTTGCAAGAACTTTCACGCAACCTGATTGACGGGACATATGAGCCTTTGCCTGTTCGCTGTGTGCTGATGAAAAAGAGCAACGGCAAAGAGCGCGAGTTGGCTATTTTGACTGTGCGTGACCGCATAGCACAACGCGCTGTTTTGGATTCGATAGAGCCTTTGTTCGAGCGTTTATTCTTGGATTGTAATTTTGCTTTTCGTCCCGGACGAAATATCGAAATGGCTGTACAGCGTTTGATTGTGGCGCGTGCGAATGGTGCGGCTTGGGTTGTGCGTTCGGACATAAAAGATTTTTTTCCGTCTTTAGACCGTCGCATTTTACTTAAAGAAGTCGCTGTCCGGGTAGAAGACAAGGACATTTTGCAACTCGTCAAACTTTGGCTGAAAGCAGAAGCGGGTGCAGTTGTTAATCACTCCTCAAACTTGATAGCGAAAGGCAAAGAGGCAATAGCAAACGCTCAGTTGTGGGCGCGAGACGGCATTGACCAAACTCTGGACGGAATGGTTGCGGAACGTCTGGGCGTGATAAACGGGGCAGACAGTTACGATGAGGACGTCGAAGATACGGATGTGTCTGATGAGAGCCTTATTGAATCCGAGCCGCACAAAGGATTACGCAAAGCGGCTGTGCGGCGTGTGATTGAAGCGGGTGTTACAATGGCGATTGCCGAGAGACACCTGTTAATGCGTCTTTTGCCTTTGCCTCTATTGGCAATCGGAGGAGCGGCAGCAACGACTGTCTATTTCGCGCCCTCTGTTTTGCGAAAAATAAAGGAGCGTCAATCACAAACAAAAGGTATGTTGCAAGGTTCGCC
>Ga0187893_10013679_pt1 | contig 11236 bp, 11 predicted proteins | sample MA1701074metaG_FD_139574 | JGI IMG/M metagenome (GOLD analysis project Ga0187893, IMG submission 139574) | White microbial mat communities from a basaltic lava cave in the Kipuka Kanohina Cave System on the Island of Hawaii, USA - MA170107-4 metaG ...
CTTCAAAAAACTCTTGGTGGCCAATCTATAAAAACCTTGAAAAAGAGCGATAAAAGTTATAATATATTAAAATATGACGACAGTAAAAGCGGTTTTAGTGACTGGTTGCGCTGGTTTTATTGGGAGTAATTTTGTAAAACAATTTAGAAAAAATTTTCCACAGACGGAGATTGTTGGGATTGATGATTTTTCAACTGGAAGAAATGAAGCTTTAGAGCCGTCAGTTATTTTCTACGAAGGCTCAATTTTAGACGAGAATTTTTTGGAAAAAATTTTTTCTAATCATAAGCCAGAATATGTTTTTCACTTTGCAGCATTACCCCGCGTTTCTTATTCAGTTGAACATCCGCGCCATACTACCGAGGTCAATGTCATAGGGACGGTTGCATTACTTGAAGCGTCCAAAAATCATGGAGTAAAAAGATTTATATATTCGTCATCCTCGTCTGTTTATGGTGGTGCGAAAAAATTGCCAACAAAAGAGTCAGAAAATTTACCTGATCCGAAGTCTCCGTACGCTGTACAGAAATACATTGGCGAGCTATTTTGCAAAATTTTTAGCGAACTTTTTGGATTAGATACAATTTGCTTACGTTATTTTAATGTTTTTGGGCCTGGTCAATACGGCGATTCGCCTTATTCCACCGTTGTGTCAGCTTGGTTAGAATCAATATATTTTCCAAAAAATAAATTGGCATTTATTGAGGGCGACGGCAATCAGTCAAGAGATTTTTGTTATGTGGATAATGTTGTCTCGGCAAACATTTTATCTATGAAGTCAAAAAGAAATTGTAGAGGCGAAGTTTTAAACATTGCTTGTGGAAGCCAAACAAAAATCAATGCGGTGAAAAGGTTAATGGAAAAATATACTGGGAAGAAGCTCAATTTAGAAAAACGACCGCCGAGATTGGGAGATGTAAAGCATACCCACGCCGATATTTCCAAAGCCAAAAAGCTGATTGGTTATATTACAGGTGTAAATTTCGAAGATGGATTAAAGGAAACAATCAAATGGTTTGAATCGCGCAACATATAGAAATTACTAAATAACGTCTCAGGTAATACACAAAAATTTTCCCTTACAATTTTCTTTTGCGCGCGCCACCAAAAAATTCTTCTAAAAATGAAAGGCAATTTTTCTGCGAGGCAGGCCGCCGCAAAGCGGCGGCTGGCGGCGGGTCACGGGTCAGCGGAGGTTTCTCTTTAATGATTTCGAAAGTTTGCGAGCGTTCTAAATTCGCAGCCACAATGGATAAGTCAAAGAAGCCGCGAGGCAACAATTCAATCTTATCCATTGTGGCTGGGGAGGAGGGATTCGAACCCCCGAATGCCAGGACCAAAACCTGGTGCCTTACCACTTGGCCACTCCCCATCGAAAAGTGTGAGCTTGGATTCTGAAATCCAGCAAGTTTGCTCGATCTCAGAATTTTTTACTCAACTTTTCTCTTTAAGTCCGCCATTCAGTCGCTCTGCTCCTTGGATTGACGTACTTGCTTTTAATAGTCCAAGAACATTCTAACTTAAGTTAGTCGCTTTTTACAGGGGCGGTTAAATATCGTATAATCTGTACTAACATGGTCAAAACTGCCAGAGTTCCGGCAGACTATATTCTGCCGCTATATATGAATGGTCTACAAGGCCGAATGCTCCGGTTACCGTCTAGTACCCGAAAGCGACGTGAAATACTACTGATTTACGGCCATCACACCAGTCTAGAGCGAATGTGGGGCCTGGCCGAATATATGAGTCGGTATGGCAACGTCACAATACCCGACATGCCAGGCTTTGGCGGCATGGAATCTTTTTATAAAATAGGCGAAAAGCCAACACTTGATAACCTGGCTGACTATTTAGCGGCTTTTGTAAAACTACGCTATCGAAATCGACGGGTTACCATCATGGCCATAAGCCTGGGCTTCGCCATAGTCACCCGCATGCTACAGCGCTACCCAGAACTGGCTAAAAAAGTCGATATATTGATCAGTTTATCTGGCATGGTAAATAAAAATGACTTTCGCTGGAAGCGTCGCAATTTTATAGTTTTCCGTTACGGTTCTTCCCTGCTATCCAGGAGGTTCCCAGCGGCTTTAGGTCAGCATATTGCTTTGCGCGGACCGCTCATACGGGCTACTTATAGGTTTGTCGAGAAAAAACACCCTAAATTGCGAGATGCTAACGCCAGCGAACGGGCCGATCGAATCGCCTTTGAAATTCATCTGTGGAAAATCAATGATTTGCGAACCTATATGGACAGTGCTGTGACTATGCTGAAAATGGATCTAGGCTCTCGGCACGTAAATCTGCCGGTTTATCATGTGGCAGTTGACGACGATCACTACTTTGATAATTTGAAGGTTGAGCAACATATGCGACGGATTTATAAGGACTTTCACCTAATTAAAACTAAACTGCCGGCCCATATGCCAACTATTTTAGCCTCAGCTAAAGAAGCGGCCCCTTTTATACCGCCCAAAATCCGCCAGCTACTACGCCAAAAGGTCTAAAACTGACGTATACTAAACCCATGAGAATTGCTCTTACTTGCCCTCATCATATGTTCCGAGGGGGCGGTGTCCAGGAGTGTGTGCTAGCCCTTCAAGATGAACTGAGCGAGCGCGGCCACTACGTAAAAATACTCACCCCTCAACCCCGGGACTACGACGGTCACATCCCGGAATCTATCATTACCGTAGGCGGTTCAATAAACACCAAGGCCTTTACTGGTTCAGCTTGGCAGTGGTCAGTGTCGGTTGATACGGCCGTCATTGACGAAGTTTTAGAACGGGAAAAGTTTGACGTCATGCACTTTCACGAACCTTGGGTTCCAGTTTGGAGTCGCCAGATAGTGCAACGCTCTGAAGCGGCCAATGTAGCCACTATGCATGGGCGTTTTATGGATACTATGACCGCTAAAACCATTACTACGGTAGTTACGCCCTACACTAAGCCGATGATTAAGTACTTTGATGTATTTACGGGCGTTTCCGAGCCGGCAACTGAATATTTTAGAACTCTGTCACATCGATCAGTAACGATAGTACCTAATGGTATTAATATAGCTAAGTATAATTCTAGGCCTTCGTCAGCAGTTCGTCACCCCAGGAAAAAAACCATTTTGTTTATCGGTCGTTTGGAAAATCGCAAAGGGCTCAAATACCTTCTAAGAGCATACAGCGAACTGGCAAATCGCCGCAGCGATGTTCAGTTGCTTATCGCCGGCAGTGGCCCGGATGATAAAAAACTGCGAACTTACGTTTATGAGAACAATATCCCGCGAGTAACTTTTTTGGGTTTTATTTCCGAGAAAGATAAAATTCACCATTTGCATCGATCCGACGTTTTTTGTTCACCAGCCCATTACGGCGAAAGCTTCGGCATTGTGCTACTTGAAGCTATGGCCGCCTCTCTCCCCATCGTTGCCGGCGATAACTTAGGCTACCAAAGCGTTATGCGTAACACCGGAGCCCTGTCGTTGGTCAACCCAAAAGATACCATCGACTTTGCCAGACGCTTAGAGCTGTTTTTGTTTGACCTGGGCCTGCGACAAACTTGGTTGAAATGGTCGTACCCCTACGTCAAGCAGTTTGATTATCAACAAATAGTCGATCAGTACGAAGACGTCTATAAACAGGCTCTTAAACGTTATGGCGAGCGACGCGCTTAAAATTGGCTTTGTTTTCGACGATAGTTTAGATAGCAATGACGGCGTATCGCAGTATGTTAAAACACTGGGTGAGTGGCTAAGCCACCAAGGGCACCAAGTAAGCTATCTAGTTGGCGAAACAAAACTTAAGCAGTGGGCTGGTGGTAAGGTCTATAGCTTGGCTCAAAACAAAAACGTCACCTTTAATGATAATCGTCTGTCAATCCCCTTGCCAGTTGACCAAAATCGTATCAAAGGAGTCTTGAAGGCGGAAAATTTCGACGTACTGCACGTCCAAGTACCGTATTCGCCATTTATGGCCCAGCGCGTCATAAATAAAGCTAGCCGGCAAACAGCTATTGTTGGTACTTTTCACATCGTGCCAGCTAATCATCTAGCTAGTTGGGGCTCTCGTCTGCTAAGGCTTACCTACGGCCGTAGCTTGAAACGTTTTGACAGTATCATCAGCGTTAGCCCGCCAGCAGCCGACTTCGCCAGACGGACGTTTGGCTTAGAAACTCAAGTAATATCTAACGCAGTTAACATTAAGCGCTTCGACGCGGCTAGTAATCCTCGGCGTCGCGGCGGCAACAAAATAGTTTTTTTGGGCCGACTAGTCAAGCGTAAGGGGTGCCAGCAGCTATTAAAAGCCTTCGAGCTACTTTACGCGGAGAGACCCGACACAAGATTAATTATCGGCGGTGACGGGCCTCTTCGATCCAAGCTAGAACGCTTCGTGAATAGCAAAAATTTAACCCCTCTCGTCAGTTTCATAGGTTTTGTCGATGAAATTGACAAACCCACCTTGCTGGCTTCGGCCGATATAGCTTGCTTTCCGGCCACCGGTGGCGAAAGCTTCGGCATAGTTTTGGTGGAAGCTATGGCGGCTGGAGCTGGAGTGGTGGCAGGTGGAGATAATCCGGGTTACCGGAGCGTTTTAAATGGCCGTCCGGAGATGCTAGTACAGCCCAATAATTCTGTCGAGTTTGCCAAGCAACTGAAATTATTGCTTGATGATTCTAGCTTATCGGACGAAATTCACGACTGGCAGCAATTGAGCGTCAGGCAATACGACATAGCGCTAATCGGCCCAAAACTCTTAAAAGTTTACAGAGAAGCAATTGCTAAACATCGCATCTATAGGGCATAATAAAGCTCATGACGCCCCAGAGACAAGTCACGGTTAATATTACTAATCGTACGATGGTCAGGGCAATACTTTGGATAACTGCGGCGGTAGTAGTTTTCAATGTTCTTGGTAGATTGACTCACGCCTTAACTCTTATATTTATCTCTTTCTTTCTGGCCTTGGCTCTTAATCCGGTAGTCAGTTGGATATCCAAGCGACTCCGGATTAAGAGCCGGGTTAGAGCGACTGCCCTGGCCTATTTGGGGGTGGTTATATTTTTGGTAGGTTTCTTCGCCTTGGTAGCTCCCCCCTTAGTTCGCCAAACAAGGGACTTCATTAGAGAGGCCCCGAGCATCGTGGCTAATTTTCAAAACCAGGATTCTGGTTTAGCCGAGGCTGTGCGACGCTATAACCTAGACGACAGGATGACTAAAGCGGCCCGCGATTTTGCTGCTCGATACAGTAATTTTGGGAATACTGTATTGAACACTGGTAAACGTATCGCCGCGACTATCATTTCAGTACTGGCCGTTATTATTATGACTTTTATGATGCTTGCAGAAGGCCCTCGCTGGCTGAAATTAATATGGGGAGCTTTGCCTGATAAGAATCGTCTGCGCCACCAGAAACTAGCTCAAAAGATGTATGGAGCCGTAACTGGATTTGTCATTGGTCAAGTTATCTTAGCATCGTTGGCCGGTTCCTTTACGCTTGTTGCATTGCTGATTGCTAGCAACGTGCTAAATGTGTCTATAAATGCCGTCGCTTTGGCGGGTATCGTCGCCCTGCTGGCCCTGATTCCATTGATTGGTAACCTAGTCTCGGCAACCATAGTTGTTTTGGTCTGCTTGCTAAGCTCTGTCAACTTGGCAATTGTAATGCTGATTTATTTCATCGTCTACCAGCAGCTAGAAAATATGACTCTCCAGCCCTACATTCAGGCTCGCCAAAACCAACTCACGCCACTTTTGGTCTTCGTAGCGGCGCTTGTGGGCATTGGCTTTGGCGGAATTTTAGGCGCTTTTGCGGCTATACCAGTTGCTAGTTGCATCAAGATACTGATTGAGGACTACTTTGAACGTCGCCAAGGTAAGGTGGCTGACGAATTAGCCAAATCCTAAGACGGTTCTACTCGACTCCAAATTGCTCCACGGGCAGTGTCGATAATCTCAATACCCTGCCCTAACAATTTATTGCGCAGTATATCGGCTGCTGCCCAGTCATCTTTTTTGCGAGCTTCATCACGCTCTTGGATTAGATTTTTTTGAGTGAGAGTAATATCTTTTTCTTCTAGCAGTTTAAGACCAAGAATGAGGTCAATAAACTTTAGATAACCTTCCATTAGCCAGACTTCATTGGAGAGGTCTTCCCCCTGAACTTTATCTATATATGCGTCTATTTTGGCCAGCACGGCGGGAGTATCTAAATCATTTTGCACTGCTGGCAAAAACTCTTGGCCGGGCGCAATAAGCATATGGGGGTCAAAACTACCGGCTGAAGGTGCTACTCGCTGAAATCTTCTGAGTGCGAAAGCCCGGTATTTATGAAGACGAGTCTGAGCTGCCTCTAAGCTCTCCCAGGTAAAGTTCATTTGGGTTCGATACTGGGCCTGTAAAAATAGAAGGCGGAGCGCCATATAATCGTAACCTCGCCGCGCGACATCATCGAGCGTTGAGAAATTCCCCAGACTCTTGCTCATTTTTTGTCCATCAACTAGTAAATGCTCGCTATGGACCCAGTAATTGGCCAGTTTGTGGTCAAACGCGGCTTCGGTTTGAGCCATTTCATTTACATGGTGAGTGCCGACATTATCTACGCCGCCAGTATGGATATCGATTGGATCACCCAGTGTAGCGTGTATAATCGCCGAGCATTCCAGGTGCCAACCAGGGAAACCTTTACCCCAAGGGCTGGGCCAGTGCATAGAGTGATTTTTAAAATGCCCGACCTTAAAAAACCAAAGTGCAAAATCATAAGGGTGATGTTTATTTTTATCGGTTACTACCTCGCTTCTGGCGGCGACTTCTTTATCTGATAATTTCTGACCGGTGAGCTCACCGTAACTTGGCAGCTTGGTGACGTCAAAATAAATCGCCTGCTCTGTTTGGTAGGCCAAGCCTTTGCCCAGCAATATTTTAATAATTTCGATTTGCTGGCTAATAAAGTCTGTAGCCCGGGCATAATTATCACCCTTTTTTTCATCTTCGTAGCCATTTGGGGGTAGAATACCTAACTTAGAAATATCTTGCTTAAAAGCTTCTGTGTAGTGCTGGGCGACCTCCCAGACTGTTTTACCTTCACGTGTCGCTCCCTTTTCTAACTTATCCTCTCCATCATCGGCATCGCTGACTAAATGACCTACGTCAGTAATGTTCATAACATGTTTAACTTGGTAACCACTGGCTTGTAATGCCCGGCGCAGAGTATCGTCGAATACAAATTTACGCAGATTGCCAATGTGCATATAGTCATAAACGGTTGGTCCACAAGTATATAATGTTGCCGCCTGGTTTCTAAGTGGCCTAAAAATTTCAACCTGGCGGGTTAGGGTATTATAAAGTCTCATTTCTTTGCCCGCTTTATCTCAGCCAGAAGCTGGCTAGCTGCTTCGATGGTTTCCTGCTTAACTTCTTCAAAGTGGCGCCCGCTTTGGATCTTGAAACCTGCAGCATATGGATGACCGCCACCATCAAAATGCTCGGCCAGCTTATCAGCTATGCCAAACCCGTAATTGGTGCGAATCTTGGCTGTAATTTTACCGTCGGAGTACAGCTTAAAGGCAATAGCCACATCAGTTCCTCTGGCTAGACGCATATCATCAATCACCAGCATCGATGGGTTGTAGAATGGACTATAGCGCTCAATTTCTTCCCACGGAATGGTTACCGTGGCGATTCGATCGTCGTGATGAAATTCGACCCGTTGAAGCAAGAGCCCTTTGTAGTGCACTAGTTCCGGATCCCGCCGAATTGTCTCACGTCGGATTTGCTCTAACTCGGCTAACTTAACTCCTCCCTCAACCAGGGCAGCTATGACCTGAATACTGCGGGCGGTGGTGGCTTCACTCATTAGACCCAGACTATCGCTTAAAATAGCCGCAGCCAGCAAGTTTTTAGCTGCCAAATTTAATGGCCACCCCAACTGGACGGCCAGTTCATAAATTATCTCGCCACTAGCTACAGCCGGATGATTTAAAACAATTGTAGCGTATTCAATTGTGGTCTCAGTAGCGTGGTGATCGATGACTAGACTAGGCCGGCTCTTAAGCCAGGCTTTTTGACCCCTGGCTTCCAGTTTTTCCAGCAAGCTGTTGCTGCTAGTGTCAATTATAATGCTCGCGTCAAATTGGTGCGGTAAATCTCGCTCTACGCGGTCCCAGCCAGGCAAGTATTGTAAGTAAGTCGGCAAGTCTACGCCGCAGTATAAAACCGCGGTTTTCCCCAATTCACTTAGAATTTGTTCCAAGGCCAGAGCGCTCGCCAAACTGTCGGTGTCAGGGTTATCAGCTTGGACAATTACTATGCTTTGAGCCGCATCTATAAATTCACGGATTTTGTCTGCTTCCGGATAAGGCTGCATCTTAAACTCTATTGTAACAGCTTATCTAGACAGCTTGACGGCCTTCTAAGGCGCGAGTAAGCGTTATTTGGTCGGCGTATTCCAAATCCAGCCCAATTGGTAAACCGCGGGCCAGCCGAGTAACTTTAACGCGTCTTTTACCAATCGCCTGCACTACCAGTAGAGCCGTGCTTTCGCCTTCAACGCTGGCATTGGTGGCTAGGATGACCTCTTTGACCTTGTCCTGGTCAATTCTGCTCAAGAGCTCCTTTATGTGCAACTGCTCAGAGCCTATACCGTCAATCGGCGATAGAAGACCACCCAAAACGTGGTAAGTACCCCTATAACCCTGAGTTTTTTCTAGCGCCACTATATCGAATGGATCAGCCACCACGGCCACTACTTTTTTATTACGTTGCGGGTCGGTATATAAAGGACTGAATTTCTGTCCGGCCTCGATTAGCGCAAAAGTTTTAGGACAATATTTTACTTGGCCGTGAAGACTATTTAGTGCCTCGGCTATGGCCTGAGCCCGGCCCGACTCATTTTTAAGAAGCCAGTAAGCGTAGCGCTCAGCCGTTCGCGGTCCGACGCCTGGTAAATTGGCCAGGGAGTCTATAACATTTTGCAGGGGTCTAGGAATGGCCGAACTCATAAGAGCCTAAAGACCCAAATTGCCCAAAGCACCCATCATCGGCTGCATTTTCTCAGCCGCTAATTTCTGGCTACGGCTGATAGCTTCCTTGACGGCTTCCTCAATCCAACTCTCCAGTTGACTGATATCGTCCAAATCAACGTATTGTGGGTCAATATGAATTTTCTTAATTTTTTGCTCTCCGGTAATTTCAACCCTGACAGCCCCCTCACCAGTTTCGACAGTAATTACCTCTTTTTGCAGTTCTTTTTGCAGTTTTCGAGCCTTGAGTAATAACTTGGTTTGGTCAAATCGACTCATCAAAATCCTCTCTTTAACTCCTACTTTATTTTAGCATGTAAAGCTGGCGATTCTCGGGGGTATGCGGCCAGGCTATCAGGGAGTAGCGAATTCCGAACATCAAATATAAACCACTGAGCAAACAGATAAGTATAATCGCTAAAGCGTGAGGCAGTGGATTACGGGGGAAAATGGTGTGCCACTCAGCATATAAGTATTTTAAGCCGGCCGTAACTAGAATAAAAAGAACTGGTAACCCTAGAGTCAATAAAACCGGGTTGTTGTTAATCCCGGCCAGCACGATACTGGCAGCCAATACGCCGCCCAGTAGCAACAACTCCCGACGAGCTTGTGTCAACATGGCATAGGTGCCAAAGATAATCAAGACCATCTGGGTAACGTTAAGTAATGGAAAACGAGCAATAATAAAATCAATGTGTTCTCTAGTGCGCCAAGGCAATGACAAGACCGCCCAACCAGTCCCCTTGAGCAGTGCAAGTAAACCAGGCCAAGGACTGGGAATCAGTAATAAATCTCTAAGTACATGCCAATTATTAAAACTAGCCCAAACAAGCGGTACCATTAATAAAATAATCAACAATCCGCCAACGCTAGCTATAGCGCTCCCAGCTTGAGTAACTACTTGGCGCAGAAACCGAAACCCGAAAATCAGACCGAGAGCCATTAGCCATATTGCTCCGGGAATATAAAAGTTGATCGCAATGGTTATACAAAAGACCAAAAAAGCAAATTTAAAATAGCGACGAGCACCGCTCATCCACATATATGCAGCGGCTGGCATCAGAGGCGTCAATAGCATAATATCTGGTGTTGCGCTTCGACTTAAAATTATAAACCACGGCATTCCGATCGCTAAAAATATCCCGACCGCGCCTATAAATGCCCCGAACCACACTCGCACTATCCGATATAAGCAAAGCAGCATTATAGCAGCAAAAATGACAGATGCTAGACGCATGGCAGCCGCTCCACTGTAACCTAGACTCTGGGCTGAATATTGGAGTAGTTTATGGGGCGCGTTAATAGGATTTTTTAAAATAATGTCAAAGCTCTTACTGCTGGTACGGGCGGCCGCTTCGGCAGGACTTAGACCGACTGTCAAAGAACCAAGTCGCCAAAAAAAGACAAAGAAAATAGAAGTTAAAATCACAGCCGCAACTAAGAATTTCTGAACACTACTTAATCGCAATTGCCGCGGCAATCTGGCTCGCATATCATCAAGTATAACAAATCAACCGCTTGGCGGCGGCGCGTGCTTGGTATCTAGATCACGGAAACGTTGACGAGTTCGATCAAAGAAAATCTCGACATTGCCTACCGGGCCATTACGGTGTTTCTTGATTAGTACCTCAGTAATATTAGGCTTAGAAGTATTGTCTGGGTTGTAATATTCTTCGCGGTATAAGAAGGCTACGACATCAGCATCTTGTTCAATCGAGCCTGACTCGCGTAGGTCTGCCAGCTGCGGGATTTGTGGTGTGCGATTTTCGACAGACCGACTGAGCTGACTAAGTGCCACAATCGGTACATTAAGCTCCCGAGCTAATATTTTTAAGTTACGGCTTATCTCGGAGATTTCTTGAACTCTATTAGCTACGGTCGCAAAACGCGAACCACCGCTCATCAACTGTAAATAATCGACCATTATAGCTGACAAGGGGTGCTGATGATGCAGCCGGCGAACTTTGGTTCGCATATCGGCGATAGTTATCCCCGAAGTATCGTCGATAAAGATGGGTGCCTCAGCTAGTTCACCCATAGCCGCACTCAAGCGCTCGAAATCTTCGTCGTTAAGACCTTCTCCGGTCCGAAGTTTCCAGGCATCTACGCCAGCTTCAGCCGCCAGTAATCTGTCAACCAGTTGCTCCTTACCCATTTCTAGGCTAAATATCAAGACGGCACCTTGCTTAGCCTTAGTAGCTACATTAAGTGCGATATTAAGCATTAGCGC
>Ga0187893_10013681_pt1 | contig 11235 bp, 11 predicted proteins | sample MA1701074metaG_FD_139574 | JGI IMG/M metagenome (GOLD analysis project Ga0187893, IMG submission 139574) | White microbial mat communities from a basaltic lava cave in the Kipuka Kanohina Cave System on the Island of Hawaii, USA - MA170107-4 metaG ...
CGCACGCTTTCTTCCGGTACCGTTGCCACGCTTGCTCGACCAAGCGGGCGTCCCGCGCGTCGTCGGGATGCCACTGCTCGGCGACGATTGTCCAGTAGGGCGCGATGTCAGGGTCTAGCATCGGGCCAACACGCTGGACGTGACCAGGGGAGTCGAGGAGGCGCTCGCGGACCTGCGGCCCGGCCTCCCAGGGATCGAGATCGACGCGAAGATCTTCCGTCCGGCGACCTTCATCGAAGACTCGATTGCCAACCTCAGCACGGCGATCCTCATCGGCGCGCTGCTGATGATCCTGATGCTCGGCGCCTTCCTCTACGAGTGGCGGACGGCGCTCATCAGCGTTGTCGCCATCCCGCTGTCGCTCGTCGCCGCCGGCCTGGTGCTGCACGCGCGCGGTGCCACGATCAACACGATGATCCTCGCCGGGTTCGCGATCGCGCTCGGCGACATCGTCGACGACGCGATCATCGACATCGAGAACGTCGTGCGGCGTCTCCGGCAGCACCGCCAGCGGGCCGGGGGAGGCGCGGGTTCGACCGCGAGGGTGATCCTGGACGCGTCGCTCGAGGTGCGCAGCGCCATCGTCTACGCGACCCTGATCGAGGTCGTCGCCGTCGCGCCGATCTTCATGCTCCAGGGCTGTCCGGGTCGTTCTTCCGGCCGCTCGCCACGTCGTACGCCCTGGCCTTGCTGGCGTCGATGGTCGTGGCCCTGACGGTCACGCCCGCGTTGAGCCTCGTGTTCTTCCGCGGGCCCAAGGCCCTCCAGCACCGGGAGTCGCCGCTTGTGCCGCCGCTCCAGCGCGGCTACCACTTCCTGCTGTCACGGATCGTCGACCGGCCCCGCCGTGCCTACGCCGCGGTCGGCGCCACCACGATGGCAGGCCTGGCGGTGCTGCCTCTCCTGGGTCAGTCGTTGCTCCCGTCCTTCAAGGAGCGCGATTTCCTCATGCACTGGCTGACGAAACCCGGCACCGGGCACCTCGAGATGGTCAGGACGACCCAGCTGGTCAACCGCGAGCTGCTGTCGATCCCAGGCGTCCGGAACGCCGGGTCGCACATCGGCCAGGCGCTGCTCATGGACGAGGTCGTCGGGATCGACTTCGGGGAGAACTGGGTGAGCGTCGACCCGTCCGTCGACTACGACCAGACCGTCGCGCGGATCCAAGAGGTGGTCGACGGCTACCCAGGGCTGTACCGCGACGTGCTCACGTATCTGAAGGAACGGATCAGGGAGGTCCTGACCGGCTCCAGCGAGGCGATCACCCTGCGGATCTACGGGCAGGACCTGGACCTGCTCCGGGCGAAGGCCGAGGAGGTCGACGACATCCTCGCGGGCATCCCCGGTGTCGTGGAGAACCACGTCGACCTCCAAGAGAACGTCCCGCAGATCAGGGTGGAGGTCGATCTCGCCGCCGCTCGACGATACGGGCTCAAACCGGGAGACGTCCGCCGGTCAGCCGCCTACCTGGTCGCCGGCGAGGAGGCCGGTGACATCTTCCGCGGCGGCCGGGCGTACGACGTCCAGCTCTGGAGCACACCCGAGACGCGCCAGAGCATCACCGATCTCGAGAACCTGCTGCTCGACACGCCCAGCGGCCAGCACGTGCTGCTGTCCGACGTCGCCGACATCCAGGTCGTGCCCACCCCGAACGTGATCCACCACGAGGGCCTGTTCCGCAAGATCGACGTCGGGGCGAACATCGACGGGTCACGCGACCTCGGCTCGGTGGTGGGCGACCTCGAGCGTCGCCTCCAAGAGGTCGAGTGGCCGTCGGAGTTCCGCGCGGAGCTGCTCGGGGAGTACACCGAGCGGCAGGCCGCCCACAACCGCCTGCTGATCTTCTCTGCCGCCGCGCGGCGCTCGGGGTGCTGCTGCTCCTGCAGGCGTCGTTCGGCAGCTGGCGGCTGGCGACGCTGACGTTCCTCACACTGCCGATCGCGCTGGTCGGCGGGGCGCTGGCCGCCTACGCCGGCGGCGGGATCATCTCGCTCGGCTCCCTCGTCGGCTTCCTGACCGTGCTGGGGATCGTCGCCCGCAACGGCATCATGCTGATCAGCCACTACCAGCATCTCGAACAGGTCGAGGGCGTCGGATTCGGCCCCGAGCTGGTCCTGCGCGGCGCGCGGGAACGCGTCGTCCCGATCATGATGACGGTCCTCACGACCGGGCTCGCGCTCGTGCCGCTGATCGTCGCCGGCCAGATCCCCGGCCAAGAGATCGAACACCCCATGGCCATCGTCATCCTCGGCGGCCTGGTCACCGCCACCCTGCTCAACCTCTTCGTCGTCCCCTCCCTCTACCTCCGCTTCGCCAAACCCCGCCCCCCGCGCACCGCGTAGCGAACGGCTACGGACGAGCCCCGGCGCGCACGCTCGGCCACGGTTGTGTGGCGGATAGGCGACGTATACGTCGCCTATCCACCACAAAGTCCCGCGGGGAGGTTGGGGCAGGAGGTTGTCCTGGCAGCGGCGGAGCTGCGCGGCGAGCCACCAGCGGCGCTCCATCAGCCCTGCCTTCTCGTTCTCGGTGGGCGGATCATGACCGGACCGCGCCGAAGTGTTCCGGTCGCGTGATCCACGGCGAACCTGGCCAACGGTGCTGCGCGGTCCGGATGACCGTTGACACGATGTGTTGGCTGACCGGTTCGACCTCGGCGCTGCCTATCCTGCCGAGGAGAAGCGTGAGGCAGTGGTCATGCAGTTGCGCACCGAGAGGCGTGTTGCGTCCTGCCCACGCAACGAGCCACTTGTCGTAAGGGACGGGTGAGTCGTCTAGCAGGCAGGCCAGACGCATTGCTGACCGTACGAAGTTGGTCGCGAGGAACGCTCGGCTGGCGTCGTGGCGGTCGCGCTGGCACGCGATCGCGAGCCAGCGGCATCGGCGGTCGAGGTGGCCGAACTCGTGTGCGGTAAGGGTCTCCAGTCGGATGCCGAACTGTTCGGAGGCTGCAGCGACGATCTTGGTGACCCGCCTGCCGGGGTCTTGGATCACCCAGGCGTGAGCCATCACCCACAGTTCGACGGCCAGGTCCGCGCGGAGCGTCGTTTCCAAGCCGCCGGTAGAGCGCAACTCCGCGGCGCACAGCGCCCGTCGACCGTCGATGGTTGTGCGCCTCGAACGCAAGAGGACCAGGCGCTCGCCCGGTTCGATCCGTCCTGACTCTATGGCGCAGGTGTAGATCTGTTCGAAGAGCCCGTCCGGCACGATCACCTGTAGGTCCGCATCCGAGTAGCGGTCTGCCAGCCCGACCGTCGCCGAGCCGTGCACCAAGATGGCGGCCGTCTTGGCCAGGGCCCGCCAGGTGGGATCGCGCTCGGCGTGGACCAAAAACCCGTCAATGACCGCTCGCCAATCAGACGTGAGCGCGGCGTCGCTTCGGGCTACTCGCATCGGATCAACGCACTCCGTGCCCGTACCCGGAGGGTGCCCGCGCTGGTGATCTGCAAGTCCACGAGCCTGGCGAGGTGGTCGAGCATGGCATCCCAAGTGAGGGTGCCGGGCAGGAGCGGCTCGTAGATGGCGCGCGTGCTGTCGACATAGGCGATGATCGGGTCGGCTGTGGGTATGTCGAGTTCGTCCTCGAACCACCGTGTGGTGACGTGGTGCTGGGACTCGAGGATGTCGATGGCGTCTTCGGCATCCAGGCGCGCGCTCTCCCGGAGGAGGCCAGGATGGCCGGCCTCCAGAGCGAGGGATCGGATCTCTCGTAGGTGGTCGCGACCGTTGAGCACGACGTACAAGCCCCCGTCGGATCGCAGGAGCGTGGGGAGGCGGGCGAGAACTCTCGCGGGTTCGTCGGCGTGGTAAAGGGAGTGCGCCGCCAGGACGACATCCCACGCTCGAGGTTTGAACGGGAGCGCGTCGAGAAGACCGCGCACGAGCGCGATGCTGGCGGTCCCGCTGCTGGAGCAGCGAGCGCGCTCGAGCATTTCCCATGACGCGTCGAGCCCGATCATGACGGCCGGCTCTCGGGTCACCCAGGCAGCGAAATACGGTGTTTCTCCGCATCCGATATCGAGTACGCGGGCCCCTGGGCGCACATCGACGAGCGCAGCGATAGCCGCTCGTAGATCGCTGCGGTCACGCCGGTAGGCGTAGAGGCCGACGCGGGCGCTCAGGGTGCTGGGTTGGGCGTAGGAGACGAGCACCTGGGCACGGTTGCTGCTGGACTTCATGGCACCTCATCCACGAGCATCTGGTCGATCCATCGGTAGAGGTGGCTCACGCCTTCGCGCAGCGTGATCGTTGGTTGCCACCCCAGCGAGCGGAGGACGGTGGCGTCGAGGCGGTCCCGAGGCGCACCGTCGGGACCCGGGACCATCTGTGGCACGAGGCCCTTGCTGGCAATCTGACAGACGAGCCCGGCGAGGTGCTGGATCGTGACGTATTCGCCCGTGCTCACGTTGACGGGTGTGGGGTGGCCGGCTGCCATGACCATGGCCAGCGCCTCGACCGCTTCATCGACCCAGATGAACGACCGCTCGATCTCACCGCGGCCCCACACCTCCAGCGGTTCACCTGGGGCCGCAGCGGCGGCCCGGAGGCACAGGCTCGGGATCACGCTCGCCCGGCTGGGATCGATCTCGCCGGGACCGTAGCAGTTCTCGAGCCGCGCAATGCGCGTCGAGAGCCCGTTGACACCGTCGGCTGCCGCCACGATCCGCTCGCCGATGAGCTTGGACCAGCCGTACTCGCTCGGCGGGTTAGCCGGGTAAGCGTCCGCCTCGACGGTCGCGCAACCAGTGACACCGCTGGGATAGACCGCAACCGACGAGGCATAGAGCAACCGTTGGTAGCCGAACCGGCTCGCGGCCGTGCTGACGTTCGCGTCGATGCGGACGTTGTCGGCGAGGAGCGCGGCAGGGCTCGTCGCGCTGTAGGCGACACCGCCATGATTGGCGGCCAAGTGCCAAATCTGCGGGTCATCGTCGTCCGGGCCCAGCTCGAGCGCGGCCTCGCATGCGCCGGGGTCGCGGAGGTCCGTCTTGTAGAACTCATCGATGTCGAGACCTCCGACCGTCAAGTCGAGGTCGACGCCACGGACCCAGTGGCCGGCGCCACGCAGCGTGGCCACCAGGCGCCTGCCGATTAGCCCGCACGCACCGGTCACGACATTGAAGCTCATCTCTGCCCTCCTGCGGGACGGTCGGATAGTGCCTCTATCTCATCAAAGCCACGTGTCGCCCAGACGCCGTCCCAGGCGGGCCCAAGCCCGGGGAGACGGAGCTCGATCAAGGCTGGGCCACCCTGTCTCCACAGAACTCTCGAGGACTCGAGCACCTGTTGAGTCGCCGCTGCCGGCTCAGGCAGGTCCTCGTAGCGGAGGTCGACGGACGCGGCTGCGATGCCAGCAGCCTGGGCAGCCGCGACGTAAGAGAAGTCAGGGGCGTTTCGCAGGAGGCGCTCGAAATCGTCTGGCGGGTTCTCACGCGCCGTGTGGCCAGACTGCTTGCGTAGCGAGACGCTCTCGCCGTTGTTGCACACCATGAACATGACGGGCGCCTTCTCTTGTGCTGCGCACACGAGGCCTTGGCAGCCGTTGGTGAACCCTTGGTCGCCGACCAGGCACAGAACGGGCAGACGCCGGGCGATAGCAAGACCCGTGGCGAGGGGAATGCCTGCGCCGACGAAGCCGCCGTGGTCACCAAACACAGCGGCCTCGCCGAATACCGTCTCGTAGACGTCGACGAGCACGCCGCCGACCATCTGGCTGTCATCAACAACGTGGCGGGCCCCGGTTACCGCACGACAAGCGCAGATCACACCAGCCAGCGCATCTCGCAGCCAAATCTGCGCTGGCGATTTGTCTTCCTGGGTTTGGTCTTTGCTTCGGCCAGCCGAGCTGCAGGCCACCGCCAATGAGCGACGCGTTCCGGTCAGTCTGCCGATGAGCCAGCCGAGCGCGGCGACAGGCTCACCTCGGACCAGCACATCGCTTGATGACAGGTAACCGTTCTTCGCAGTCTTGTGAGCGTCGGATGTGATCGCGATTTTCGCGCAACCAGGGAGGTGGCCAACGACTCGGTAATACAGGTTTCGGTCTTCGATAGTGACGAGCAGATCAGCCTCGTTCATGCGATCGCGATGATCCTTCCGCTCGGGGTCATAGAGGCCGGCAACACATCGTGCGTTCTTCACGGTCAATTGTTGGAAGAGCATCGGGCCCCGCCGGTAGCGCACCTGAAAGATCGGCGCGTCGAGCGCCTCTGCGAAGGCGAGGAGCGTCGTGTCTGCGCCATGGTGGCGAAAAACGTAGTCGTCGATGAGTATGACGGGCGATCTTGCCCTCCGAAGTAGCGCTTGGGCGCGACCCAGTGCGTGAACATCGATCGGGTTGGCTACATGCGCTGGCAATGGGCGTGCCGCGGCTTCGGCAGGCACCACCCGAGCTTCGAGGACGTCCTGAGGGATACCGAGCAGAACTGGGCCCCGTGGCAACGCAGCGGCTGTCTGGGCGGCATCGTCTACTGCTCTAACCGGGTCTAACGTTCGAGTTCTCGAGTCCGTGGGCCAACTGAGTTCACGGGCGACCTTGGCGAACCTGCCCACAGTATCGAGAAGGCCGTTCTCACCATGCGGTGGCAAGAAGCGAGCCGATCGTGTCGAGGGCAGCCCAACGATCACAAGCGCTGGGAACTCGTTACGGCTCAGGTCCGCCACGGCCCCCGCGGCGTTCGTAAGTCCTCGGGCGCCGTGCACGATGGCGAGAGCACAGAGGTGGCCGGCCATGCCCGCGCCTCCGGCCATGAACACCGCTTCCCCGTCTCCCCGCGCATTGACCAGCATGCCGCTGCCCAAGGCGCTGAAGGCCCGGCAGAGCGCGAGTTCGGAGGTGCCCGGATACGCGAAGGCGTGATCGATACCGAGCCCGTGGCAGCGAAGAGCGATCACCTCGGCGGTGCAGAGCAGCGGGCCGTCGAAGACCACACGACCTGTCCGTGTGAGGCGGCTGAGCGGGAAGGCCGGTGCGATGGCCGACCCGGCGGAAGCACGAGTCATCGCCCCACCTCCTCGGCGATTGCGACGAAGCTCTCCTCGATATCCGTGGTGACGTCGACATCGAGAAGCGCGCTGAGCGCTGCGAGCCAGCCCAGGGCGAACAAGTGCCAGCCGTCGTGGACATTCAAGCTACACAGCTGGGCTTGGGCGTGCGCCTGTGCCAGGAAGGGGAGCGGTCCACGGTAGTTCAAGTCCCACACCGTGACCCGTTCCGGAAACACGGCAGCCGGCGACAGCGGAGACGACCGCTCGGTCTTGCCGAGACCAGTGGCGTTCACAACCAAAGCGCCAGGGGGCAGCGAGACGACCGCGTCGTCCCACTCCGTGGCGCCCACTTCCACATGGAGTTTCACGCCATGAGGCAGCGTCTCGCGAGTAAACAGCATCCCGAGCTCTCTTCCACGCGCACGGTCGTGCTCACATACGAGGATTCGGTCCGGCGCGGGCCTTCGACGCAGTAATTGAAGGCACAGGGCAGCGGCGGCACCTCCCCCGCCGAGACAGACGACAGGGGCTCTGGAAGAAGGCCAGATGCGGTCGACCTCTGCGCCGATGGCCCGCACATCGGTCGCGAAGGCAGCCACCCCAGAGGGTCGCGCGGCAAGGACTGCGCACTCTCGAAGCCGCCTGGCATCGGGCGACACGTATGTGCAGCGCCCAGCAATCGCTTCGTACATCGCGACCTTGTGCTCGGTGATCACCGCGCCCGCGATATTGGGGTCCGTCTGGAGACCATCGAAGATCCGCAGGTAACGCTCTCGGTTCGCAGCGAGAGGAAGGTCGACTGGCCGAAGCGCCAAGGGCTCCCCGAGCCTACGGGACCAGCGTGGCACCGCCGTCAGCGCGCGGGAACTCCGGCTGTCCACGCCCACGAAGACGACGTGGCGATCACCGTTGTGTGCCGTGGGACTCATGACTTCAGTGTCAAACAAACTCGGAGAAAACCCGGAAAGTGGCCGGTTGACATCCCGGAAGATTTCCGGAACTCTTCTCCGAATGGCCGCCAGCCGGAGCAATCTCGGTACGTACCAACTGGACGAGTTGGTCAAGGATCTCGCCGCCTTGAGGGCCAAAGGTCTCGAACGTGCGGCTGATGTGGACATACCAGCCCTGCGGCGCTGTGTGGCGCAGCTGACCGACCATCAGGCCGGGCACCTCCAGCTCCACCACTACGAGCTCGGCCTGCAGGCCGCGATGGGAGAGATGGGCGAAGGGCACGCCTCGGACTGTGCCGCTGTCCTCTTCGGGATCGCGCCGCACGTCCGTGGTCTCCATCCCATCGAGCTGCGCAAACGAGCGACCGAGCTGCACTACGACCGAGCCGCTGACCGGAACTCGGTCGACGCGTTCCGCAAGTCGCACGAGCCGCGCATTCTCGGCGCACTCGCGGCGGCCCTGCTCCGAGCCCTCGCCGCTCGCATCACCCCTGGGAACGGCACCGTGACGCCATCAGAAGGCGGCAGCGTCGGGGCATCGGCTCTTCCGGTTGCCCGCCTCGTCGTCGACCAGCCCGAATGGCGGCACCGGAGCCTTCCTGTCCTCCTCGTGGAGCCTGAGCAACCGAGCCGGGTACGCGAGCTGACCTGGAGTCAGTTTGGCCAGGGCGTCGAAAACCTTCGGGGTCAGATCCACCACTATGGGACGAACATCGACATCGACATCGCAATCGGGATCAACGAAGCCGGGCTGATGATCGCGACCCTGCTTGCCTCCGCCAGTTTCTCCCGCTGCGCCCTCGGCTATGTCCGAACGCGGAGCAGGGGCGTCTCCTTGCGTATCGACGAGGACCATACCCGCCTGGGCCCACAACTCAGGACTGCCACCGCGGTTCTGCTTTGCGACTATGAAGTCAAGACCGCACCCGTTCTCAGTAGCGTGTGTGAGTACTTGTACGAGGCCGGGCTGGCCGCCGAAACCCCGCGCTACTTCGCAGTCATGGGCGCTCTCGCCACCGAGGACCCGACCCGTATGCCCCCAGGGGACAGCTTCGACCTAGGACTCCTGGCTTGTTATCCGGTTCTCGAAGCGGCGCGCCTCGCAGACGTGTTCGTGGGCTGTCTGATGGCCAGCCCGGGCATTGACCCTCCGCTCGGGCTCCGCTAGACACAGGCCGGCGGCACGTCTTACGGCGATCCAGGAGCGCATCGTGACCAGCATCGATCCAACCATGGTCGAGCGGGTGTGTGTCGATGTGATCTCCTCGGCACTCGCTGCGTACCGGCCTAAGCTGCTCACCGCCGCACTCGAAGGGGAAGCCCAGGAACGGCGCAACGAACGACACCGGGACAACTTCCTCAGCGCCTTCGACCTCGAGCTACACGACCATTACCGGACGGCGTTGAGCGAACGCCTCCCTGGCTTTGTGTACCTCTCCGAAGAAGCCGAACCCGAGAGCATGGGAACCAGCACCGACCTTGTCATCCTCGTGGACCCGCTCGACACCAGCGAGCTCGCCGTCAGAGGCCTACACGGCTACACGCATCTCCTCGCCTATTCGCGACGCGAAGCGCGACCTCTCGTTGCCGTTGTCGGCGACTTCTATCACCACATCGACCTCTACGTCGGTACGAGTGGCCAACCCGCGACGCTGCGCACGCGCGACGGCGCGATGACGCCCATATCCGTCCCCGCCCGGTCCCCAGCCGACCGTCTCCTCGTCACCAGCTACAACATGAGGCCCACAGAGCGGTTCATCCCGATCGCCCAGCAAGCCAGGCTGATGAGGCTGCTCTCCCGAGGCCTCGACCAGCAGCCCGCAGAAGGACCTGCGGACCTGGGCCTCGACACTGTCGACGCGTCTGGGTCCCGCAGCGGCGATGGTCCCGCTGGTGACCGCAGCCGCATCGGTGTCGACTTCGGGTCGATCGGGCTCTGCCACGTCGCGACCGGGGCAACCGACGTCTTCCTCGAATTCGCCAAGGGCTTCGCTCTCTGGGACCTGCTCCCCGGACAGTTCATCCTCGAGCGTGCGGGCGGCGTGACCTGCGATCTGGCCGGGCGACCACTCCCCTGGCCATCCGCAGCCTTCGCCGATATCGAGACGATGCAGGCGGCCATGAACACCCGCCAAACCTTCATCGCCGCCGGCTCCCTCCCAATCGCGGAGTGCATCGCCAAGACCATCGACGGCTGACGATCCCCTTGCGCACGGGCTTTCACAGGCGCCGCCGCTGGTCAGCGCGTGCTGAGGACGTGGTGGAATTAAGCGACCGGGGGGAGCTCGAGGTGGGGGCCAGGGCGGTGTCGAGGCGGTGGAGTTCGGCGGAGATACGCGTCGAGCCCGTCTCCTGGGCGATGGCGAGGGCGGTGTGGCCGAGCGCAGCGGCGTGTTCCGGGTCTCCGGCGGCGGCGTACGCGATGGCATGCCTGGCCTGGTAGGGGCCGCGGTCGCGGTATGCGACGGCCGGGAGGTTGGCCAGGTGGGTCTCGTACAGGTCGATAGCCCGTTGGTGTGTCGACACAGTCCTCATATAGACGACTGTGTCAAGACCCCTCCCCGATCGCCGCCCTGATCTGGCCGCGATGGTCTCACCGAACCAGGACAACCATTACGTGATTCCTGCCCAGGGCAGCAGCCAGCTCGAGGTCGCTGGCGGCTGGCGACGCCTCACGTTCCTCACGTTGCCGATCGCGCTGGTCGGCGGTGCGCTGGCCGCTTACGTCGGTGGCGGGGTCATCTCGCTCGGTTCCCTCGTCGGCTTCCTGACCGTCCTGGGGATCGTCGCCCGCAACAGCATCATGCTGATCAGCCACTACCAGCATCTGGAACAGGTCGAGGGCGTCGGGTTCGGCCCGAGCTGGTCCTGCGCGGTGCGCGGGAACGCGTCGTCCCCTCCCTCTACCTCCGCTTCGCCAAACCCCGCACCTCGCGCACCGCGTAGCGAGCGGCTGTCCATGAGCCCGGCGTGCAACGAAGCGGTATTCCAGCGCACGGTCAGCGACCAGCCCCAGGGAGGCCAACCGCTTCGCGAATGCCCCGAAATCAACGTTCGGCAACGACACCGTCGCGAGGTACGCGCCGCAGCGGAGAAGCGGTCCTCGATGAGGCGCTTCCCGCGTGTGGAGCACCGGCCGCTGACCGTGTTCGGTGGCACTCCACCGCGTCCCGGGTCGATCGAGGAGCATGGCTTCGACCACAAGCCATGCAGGATCTTCAAGCCTGGTTTGCCGATCTTGCGGATCGCGAAGCCCCCGATCTCATCGTCATCCACCAGTCGCGCTTCGCTTCGGTTC
>Ga0187893_10013682_pt1 | contig 11235 bp, 10 predicted proteins | sample MA1701074metaG_FD_139574 | JGI IMG/M metagenome (GOLD analysis project Ga0187893, IMG submission 139574) | White microbial mat communities from a basaltic lava cave in the Kipuka Kanohina Cave System on the Island of Hawaii, USA - MA170107-4 metaG ...
GATGTGCGACGGGCTCGCGCGCCTGCTTGCGCCCATTTTGCCGGTGACCGCCGACGAGCTGTGGCGCCACATGCCGGGCCGGCGGTCGCCGTCGGTGCATCTCGAGGATTTTCCGGACGTGACGCCACTCCTCGCCCCGTCACTGGTGGCGGAGTGGGACCGGCTGATGGAGATCCGCGACCGCGTGAACGCCGCCCTCGAGGAAAAACGCAAGGAGAAGCTGATCGGCACCTCGCTCGGTGCGCGCGTCACGATGACGGCGGCCGGGCCGATCGCACGGCTGCTCGAGGCCCATCGCGACGAACTGGCGATGCTCTTCATTGTCTCGGACGTCGCGCTCGTCATCAGCAACACCGATGGTGCCGGTGACGTGCGGATCGCGGTCGAGAAGGCGCCGGGCGTCCGCTGCGAGCGCTGCTGGCGCTATGTGCCGCGCGTGCGATCCGAGCCCGACTGGGCGGGCATCTGCGACCGCTGCGTCGAAGCGCTGGCCGAGCCGGTCAACCGGTGATGCCGCTGCTGTTTCAGCTTCGCGCCGAGCTCTTCATTGCCGCCATCATCGTGGCCATTGACCAGGGCGTCAAGAACGTGGTGCGGGTAACGCTGGAGCTGCACGAGAGCGTGGAGGTGATTCCCAACTTCTTCAGCTTGACGCGCGTGCACAATTACGGGGCGGCGTTCGGACTGATGAACGCCGTCGACTTCCCGTTCAAGACCGCGCTGCTCGCGGTGGTCGCTGCGGTGGCCCTGGGCGCGCTGGCCTGGTACGGAGCGAGCCTGCCCGCCGAACAGCGGCTGGCACGCGCCGGCCTGGCGCTCGTCGTCGGCGGCGCCGCCGGCAATTTGATCGATCGGCTCAGGGAAGGCTACGTCGTGGATTTCGTCGATCTCTACTGGCGCGGGTGGCACTTCTGGGCGTTCAACGTGGCAGACGCGGCCATTACGGTGGGCGTCGCGTTCATGATTCTCGACATGCTGGAGGTAGGGAGACGCCATGTATCCAGAACTGTTTAGCATCGGCCCGATCACGATCTATTCGTACGGGGTGCTGCTCGCGATCTCGTATCTGCTCGGGCTCTGGCTGGCGATGCGCCGCGCGAAGGCGTGGGGGCTCGACTCGAGCCGCATCCTCGACCTCGGTATCTACATCATCATCGCTGCGCTCGTTGGCGCGAAGCTCCTCCTGCTGATCGTCGACTTCGATCAGTTCAGCGGCTCCTGGTCGGATCTGCTGTCGCTCGCCCGATCGGGCGGCGTCTTTTATGGCGGCCTGATCCTCGCGGTGCTCGTCGGCTTCTGGTACGTGGGCCGATACGGCCTCCCGCTCTGGACGACGTGCGACGTGTTCGCGCCGGCAATCGCGCTGGGGCACGTGACCGGGCGCCTCGGGTGTCTGGCAGCCGGCTGCTGCTACGGACGACCGACCGATGTCCCGTGGGCGATTACGTTCACGAACCCGCTGGCGGCTGCCAACGTCGGCACTCCGCTTGGCATTGCGCTTCACCCGACGCAGATCTACGAGGCGGGTGCCGAGCTCCTGATCCTGATCGCCCTCCTCGCAACCGAACGCCGCGGACGCTACTTCGCCGGCCGCACGTTCTGGGCGTACATGTTTCTGTACGCCATGTCGCGCTTCGCCATCGAGTTTTATCGCGGCGATCCGCGCGGCGAGATTCTCGGGTTCTCGACGTCGCAGTTCATCTCGCTGCTGCTCGCACCGCTCAGCATCGTCATGCTTGTGTGGCTCCGCCGGAGCTCACCGGAGACGCCGCAGCAAGCGCGCCGCTCGCTCGCGGCCTAACTGACGCATTGATTGAATTCCTCGTGCCGTCGGACTTCGACGGCCAGCGACTCGATCGCTTTCTCGTATCGGTCGTCGAAGGGCGATCCCGGTCGCAGGTCCAGCACCTCATCGAGGAGGGCTGCGTACGCGTCCGACGAGGGGGGCCTGCCGGCGCTGCCGCGAGCGCGAGGGCCAACCTGCCGGTGCGCACGGGCGACCACGTGGCGGTCGAGCTGCCGGCGGTCGAGCCGACGCGCGTCGCGCCCGAGCCGCTGCCGCTCGATGTCCTCTATCAGGACGCCGATCTCGCCGTCATCGACAAGCCTGCCGACATGGTCGTCCACCCCGCGGCGGGCCATGCCTCCGGGACGCTCGTCAACGCGCTGCTGCACCACATGCGCGACCTCAGCGGCGTCGGCGGAGAGCTGCGTCCAGGCATCGTTCATCGACTTGATCGCGGCACCTCCGGCGTCATGGTGATCGCGAAGAACGACGTCGCGCACCACGAGCTATCGCGGCAGTTCCACGATCGCGAGGTCGAGAAGGAGTACGTGGCGCTCGTCTGGGGCGTGGTGCAGGCCGGGCGGCGGATCGACGCCGCCATCGGGCGCGACCCGGTGGACCGGCAGAAGATGTCGGCTCGCGCGCGCCATGCGCGCGAGGCGGTAACGCGCATCACACGCGCCCGTCACCTGCGCGGCGTGACACTGTGTCAGGTGGCGATTCACACGGGACGGACGCATCAGATCCGCGTCCACCTCAGCGGGATTGGGCATCCGGTCGTCGGCGACCCGCTGTACGGCGGGGTCCGCCGCCGGATTCCTGGCGACCTGCGCGCGCTGCAGCGGCTCCACCGGCCGTTCCTGCACGCGGAGCGGCTCGCCTTCACCCATCCGCGCGACGGACGGCGGATGGAGTTCACCGCTCCTCTCCCCGACGATCTCAGGAGCATCCTGGAGCAACTGCCGGGATGGAACGAAGATGACTAGGCCCATCGTCCCGACGCAGATTCGCAAGGTGTTCGACGGCCGGGTGTTCAGCGTCACCGTCGAATCGATCACGCTCCCGCGCGGCGACCGGCTCGACGCCGAAATTATCCGCCACCCCGGGTCGGTCGTGCTCATTCCGATGACGGAGCGCGGCGAGATCGTGCTGGTCCGGCAGTACCGCCCGGCAATCGGCCGTTTCGCATGGGAGCTACCCGCGGGCAGCCTCAAGCGCGACGAAGCGCCCGAATCGGCAGCGATTCGCGAATGCCACGAGGAAACCGGGCTGATTCCCGCCTCGGTCACGCCGCTTGGCGCCTTCTTCCCGACGCCGGGCTACTGCGACGAGGAGATGCACTTCTATCGGGCGACGGGGCTGCGGACACCGGCCGCCTGGGATCCCGCGGCGCAGAAGGATGCCGATGAGGACATCGAGACGCGCCCGTTTCCGGTCGACACGATCCGCGCGATGATCACCTCGCGCGAGATCACCGACTTGAAGACCGTTGCGGGCTTAACGCTGATCGACCGCGCACAGTGAAATGACTTATTGCACCCGCGGATGGACCCGGCGGTCGGTCGTACGGGCACCGGCCGGTTTCGACCCTGGCAGGAGCGCGAGCAGCAGCACTTCGTCGACGCTCTGTACCAAGTGGATCGTGAGCTCCTTGCGCAGCTCCTCCGTGAGATCTTCGTTGACGTTCTTCTCGTTCTGCCGCGGCAGGATCACTTCGCGAATGCCGGCGCGACGCGCCGCCAGCACCTTCTCCTTGATGCCGCCGACCGGCAGCACGCGGCCAGACAACGTGATCTCGCCGGTCATCGCGATGTCGCCGCGGACCGGACGACGCGTCACCTCGGAGGCGAGCGCCGCGGCGATCGTGACGCCAGCCGATGGGCCGTCCTTCGGGATGGCGCCGGACGGCACGTGCAGGTGGATCTCTGCGTTCTTGAAGAAGTCGGGGTCGGCGCCGTACGCGACGGCATGCGCACGGAACCAGGAGAGCGCCGCCCGCGCTGATTCCTTCATCACTTCGCCGAGCTGACCGGTCAGCGTGAGCGTGCTGGTGCCAGGCATGCGCGACGCCTCGACGAAGAGCACGTCGCCGCCCGCCGGCGTCCACGCCAGTCCGATCGCGACGCCCGGCTCCTTGGTGCGCTCCGCGATTTCCTCCTGGAGGAACGTCGGGGCGCCGAGCAGCTCCACGACCAGATCGGGCGTGACCCGCATCGGCTCGAGGTTCCCCTCCGCGCGGCGCCGGGCGGCCTTGCGGCAAAGCGCGCCGATCTCGCGCTCCAGACTGCGCACGCCCGCCTCGCGCGTGTAGCCGCGGATGACCGCGCTCACCGCGTCGTCCGTGATCACGAACTGCTCCGGCGTCAGACCGTGGTTCCTGATCTGCTTCGCGATCAGATGCTCGCGCGCGATGGCGAGCTTCTCCTCCTCGGTGTAGCCGGGGATCTCAAGCACTTCCATGCGATCCCGCAGCGCAGGCGGAATCGGATCGAGCACATTGGCCGTCGTGATGAAGAGCACCTCCGAGAGGTCGAACGGAACGTCGAGGTAGTGATCGCGGAACGTCGAGTTTTGCTCCGGATCGAGCACTTCCAGCAGCGCCGACGCCGGATCGCCGCGGAAGTCCGACCCGAGCTTGTCGATCTCGTCGAGAATGAATACCGGATTCTTCGACTCTGCACGGCGCAACCCTTGGATCACCTGTCCCGGGAGGGCTCCGATGTAGGTACGGCGATGGCCGCGGATTTCCGCTTCGTCGCGCATGCCGCCGAGCGACACGCGGACGAACTTCCGGCAGAGCGAGCGCGCGATGGAACGTGCCAGCGACGTCTTGCCGACGCCTGGCGGCCCCACGAAGCACAGGATCGGGCCCTTCACATCGGGGTTCAGCTTGCGGACCGCCAGGTACTCGAGGATGCGATCCTTCGCCTTCGCGAGGCCGGTATGGTCGGCGTCGAGAACCTCCTTCGTGCGCGTGAGATCGATGATCTCCTCCGTCCGCTTCGCCCAAGGGAGCATCACGAGCCAGTCGAGATAGGTGCGCGATACGGTGTATTCGGCGGCGGCCACCGGCATCTTAGCGAGCCGTTCGAGCTCGCGCTGCGCTTCCTTCTTTACCGGCTCGGGCATCCCCGCCGCTTCGACTTTCTCACGGAGCTCCTCGATGTCCTTGGTCTGGTCGTCGCTCTCCCCGAGCTCCTTCTGGATCGCCTTCATCTGCTCGCGCAGGAAGTACTCGCGCTGGTTCTTGCCGACCTCCGACTGCACCTGCGACTGGATCTTCGAGCCGAGCTCGAGCACCTCGAGCTCCTTGATGAGCAGACGATTGAGCACGTCCATACGGGCGCGGACGTCGAGCGTCTCCAGCACCTCCTGCTTCACCGCCGTCGCGAGCGTGGTCAGGCTCGACGCAATAAAGTCGGCGAGCCGCCCGGCGTCGGTAATGTTCGCCGCAAGCGCCTGCAAATCGTCGGACAGGAGTGGCGAGAGCGAGACGACCCGCTGGAAGTTTGTCTTGATGTTCCGCAGCAGCGCGTCCACCTCGAGGCGGTCGGCCTCGGCGACTCCTTCGACGGCCAGGCTGACGCGGCCGCGCAGGTAGGGGCGCGTGGCCGTCACCTCCTCGAGCGTCAGCCGCGAGAGGCCCTGCACGATCAGGCGGAGGCTGCCGTCGGGCAGCTTGAACATCTTGTGGATGTGGCTCGCGGTGCCGACGCGGTACAGGTCCTCCTGGTGCGGCTCCTCGACCGACGCGTCGCGTTGCGTGAACACGGCGATCAGCTTCCCGCCCGACATCGCCTCGTCGATGAGACGCACGGAGCTCTCGCGCGCGACTGCCAGCGGCATGAAGGAGTTGGGGAAGAGCACCGTGTCGCGGAGCGGCAGTACCGGCAGCTCGTCGGGAATGGCGAGCGTGCGGTCGCCGACCGACACCTCGTGCAGTTCCACCGCGTCGTCGTCGCTCATCAGTGCCTCAAAAACAACGGGGCGGCCGTGAAAGGCCGCCCCGAAGGATCCACACGTCTCTCTCGAACGATCCGAGCGTCTTAGCTCGAGACGTCGAAGAAGAGCGGCGATGACCCGCGCCTCTGCGCGAGCATCCGCTCACGCTGCTCGGCGGTCTCACGCGCTTCCTCGCAGTCCTTGCAGCGAACGGCAAATGGCAGCGCGCGCAGTCGCGCCTCGGCGATCTCCTCGCCGCATTCGAAACAATTGCCGTACGTCGCCTCATCCAGCCGACGGAGCGCTTCGTTGATCTTGTTGAGCGTCTCCGACTTCATCTGGATGAGCGCAAACTCGATGTCTTCCTGGATGTCGACCTCGGAGCTCTCGCCCTGGTCGAACACCTCGCGATCCTTGCTGCCGTCTGCGCGCACGTCGCGAATCCGGCCCTGGACCTCGTTCATCAGCTCGCGGCGGCGGTCTTCAAGCATCTTCTTGAGTTCCTTGTACCGGCTCGTCCGCCCCGAGCCCTTCACGCTTCTTGTCGTCCCCATGATGCCTGCCGCTCCTTCCACGGCCACTCGCAAAGAGTGCCTTGTCTTGCGTGCGCCAATACTGCAATTGTGATGCCTCGACATCACCCCATGTCCTTACTCGCTCGTGCTGGCCGATGCCTCACCTGAACCGTAGCCGACCTTGTTTGCAAGTACCTCACCCACAGTAAGTTAGGTCTTCAGATCGGGCCGAGGTCTCCGGCTGCGCATGACACTTATCGGATAAGACGCTCAACTGCCTTAGGGAGTCTACGGTCGAGCTGTCTCATGACGGGGACGAAGGTACGCATGCCTGTGTCGGAATTACACCAGCTCGGCAGGAGTGTTTTCTGCTCTGATAGGCGGCTGCTTGGAACGTGGCCGTCGATAAACCGCTTCACGATCAGTGACTTAGCGTGAGTGAGCCGTCAGTGGCTGGATTCGGCGTACGCCTGCCAGAGGTCCGCTCGCGCGATCATCCTGCTAGTTTGACGACCGTCTGGAAATAGACAAACTGTCGATTTCAAGGCATGTACACGTGCCAGGAGCGTGTCCGGCGTTCCCTTGAGCGTCCGGCTACTGGATGAAGCGGTTCCCGACGGAACTGTTGGGAACAATCCCACGTGCGGCGAGCAGCTCGCCGCTGCGCCGGCTCCGCGTTCGAAGCCATCGCTCGTACAGGCGGAGGAGATCCGCGTTGGAGGCGAGCGCGCTACGCTCGCTGACTTCGCCAAGCACGTCGACGAATGCCGGGAACTTTCCTGAAAGCTCGTCGAAGACGTCGCCGAACGTCTCGTCGCCCTGGCGGGCCAGCGACCCGTAGGCGTACTCACCGAGCGAGATGTAGTAGTCGATGTCGACGAGGCCGCGCGCGAGGCTGTCGGCGAAGAAGCCCGAAATGAACAACGACAGATCGCCGACGTGCCGCAGCTCATCGCGCTGCCGCTCGCCCGCGGCCTGCAGCGCCCTGGCGAAGCGGACGCCGAGCGCTTCGTCCTCGGGCGGCGTTGCCGAGCGATCGAAGTGCACGAATCCGGTGAGCAGGTTCACCAGGTAGAACGACGTCAGCTCGCGCGCCTCGAGATGCTGCCCCTTCAGTGCGGACTCGACGAGATCACGGAAGTATTCTGCTAGCGATTCGCGACGGACGAGTGCTTCGGCCATAGTCCTCCGCCGGCCACAGGCGCGTCGCTGTTGTGGCCGTGCAAAGCCTATTCCGGTGAAACTGTGAGGGATTCGGCCGGATTATACGAAGTTTCGCGCGTCTTCACCATCACGCGGGATCCAAACAGGATCCAAAAAGGACGCGGGGCCGCGCACCTTGTCGTCATCCAGCCTGAGGCTTGTCGGACGTACTGGCGGTCCAGGTCCTTTCGGACCTGCGGACGTCTGTGCGAAGCTGAGGGATGCTCTGTGCCAGCTGCGGCCAGCGGAAGGGACGCCGGGATTGCCCCGCGCTCGGACGCACGATCTGTCCGGTTTGTTGCGGCACCAAGCGTCTCGTCGAGATTCGGTGTCCCGGCGACTGCGTGTATCTCGCCTCCGCGCGCGAGCATCCGGCAGCCGTCGTCCGCAAGCAGCAGGAACGCGACGTCGCTCGATTGTTGCCGACGATCCAGCACCTGACCGAGCGGCAGTCTCAGCTCTTCTTCCTGCTCCAGTCGGCGATCGCGGGCCACCAGCCGGACGGTTTTGCGCGGCTCGTCGACGCCGACGTGGCTGACGCCGCGGCCGCGCTCGCTTCGACGCTCGAGACCGCCGCACGCGGCGTGATCTACGAGCACGCTGCCTCATCTACGCTGGCCCACGGGCTCGTCACCGCGCTGAAGGCGCTCCTCGCGCGGATCCGCGAGCAGGGCGCGCGCGTGTTCGATGGTGAGGCCGCGATCGTGCTGAGGGCGATCGAACAGGGCGCACGAACGCTCAAGAAGCCCGACGAAGGTGCCACGGCGTATCTGGAGCTGATGGCGCGGCTCCTGACGGCAGTTCCTGGGTCGGAGCCGGCACGGCCCGAGCCCACGGCGGGCGGCTCGCTGATCCTGCCCTGAACTGGTACAATTTCACGCATGGCAAAACGGTGCGAGGTCTGCGGAAAGACGCCGGTCGTGGGCCGGACGGTGTCACACGCGCATAACGTGAGCCCACGGCGGTTCGAGCCGAATCTGCAGACGGTGCGCGCAATCATCAACGGCGGGACGCGGCGGATCCGCGTCTGCACTCGCTGCCTGCGCGGCGGCAAGATCACCAAGGCCGCTTGAGGCAGGCCGTTCGCGCCGCTGGCGCGCCGAAGGCCATCGGACCTTACTCCCCGGCGATTCGCGCTGGCAACCTCCTCTTCATATCCGGGCAGATTCCGATCGATCCGGCCACCGGCGCGCTCGTCGACGGCGACATTACCGCGCAGACCGAACGCGTGATGCGGAATCTCGGCGCATTGCTCGAGGCGGCAGGCCTCGGCTTCCAGCACGTCGTCCGCACCACGGTCTTCCTCGCGGACATCGGCGAGTTCGCAGCGATGAACGAGTGCTACGGGCGGTTTGTGAGTGATCCGCCGCCGGCGCGCTCCACGGTGCAGGTCGCACGGCTGCCCAGGGACGTCAGGGTCGAAATCGATGCGATTGCGATGCTTCCGTAGTTCGTGTGTGAGCGTTGCGTCTGAGTCTTGAAGTAGGTTACGCGGGAGCGGCGCGCTCGACGCCAAGCACACCTTCCACACCTTTGATCGACTTGATCACCTTCTCGAGGTGCTTGACGTCCTTGATCTCGACTGTCATGTCGATCCGTGCGTGGTGGTCGCCGCCGGTGCGCGCTTCCATGGTGGTGATGTTCGTGTTGATGTCCGAGACGCGCGCGCTGATCTCGGCCAGCATCCCCTTTCGATCCTCGACTTCCATCGTCAACCGGACCGTGTACGGCGCCTGATCGGACGCGCTGTCCCACTCGACGTCGATGCGGCGATCTGGATCGAACACGAGCACGTTCGGGCAGGCGGCGGCGTGCACCGAAACGCCCTTGCCGCGCGTGATGTAGCCGACGATTCGTTCCCCGCGAATCGGGTTGCAACATTTCGCGCGGAACACCAGCACTTCGTCGGTGCCGCGCACCTTGATACGGTCTTCGGCCGCACCCGGCCGCAGCACCCGTTTCATCGCCGAAACGACCGTCGACTCCGGCGGCTGCTCCTTGAGCTGCCCGGGCGGGACGGCCTTCTGCAGCACGGTCCGCGCTGACAGCTTGCCGTAGCCGATGTGCGTCAGCAGCTCGTCGACCTTCGGGGCGCCGTACTCGGACGCGAACTTTGTGAGCTCCTCGCTCTCGAGCACGGTCTTTGGATTCAGGCCGAAGCGCCGCGCCTCTTTCTCGAAGAGGCGGCGCCCGAGCTCGACGCTGCGGGCACGCTCCTCCCCCTGGATGACGTGCTTGATCTTGCTGCGGGCGCGCGAGGTCGCCACGAAGTTGAGCCAGTCGCGGCTCGGCCGGTGCCCGGCCTGCGTGATGATCTCGACGATCTCGCCGTTCTGCAGGCGCGTGCGGAGCGGGACCATCCGCCCGTTGATGCGCGCGCCGACGCATCGGTTGCCGACGTCGGTGTGGATTGCGTACGCAAAATCCACCGCCGTGGCGCCGCGCGGCAGCGACTTCACCTCGCCCTTTGGCGTGAAAATGTAGACCTCCTCCGGGTAGAGGTCGATTTTCAGACTCTGGAGGAATTCCTGCGGGTCTCGCACTTCCTGCTGGACTTCGAGCAGCTGCCGCATCCACTGGAAGTACGGCTCGTCGCGCTGATCGCCGACGCGACCTTCCTTGTACTTCCAGTGCGCCGCGATACCCTCTTCTGCGTGCCGATGCATCTCCTCAGTTCGGATCTGCACCTCGAAGGGAAAGCCGTGGTCGCTGACGACGGAGGTGTGCAGCGATTGGTAGCCGTTCGGCCGAGGCATCGCGATGAAGTCCTTGATGCGTCCCGGGACGGGCGACCACGTCTGGTGGATGATCCCGAGTGCCGCGTAACAGTCCTTGACCGACTGCGTAATGACGCGGAGCGCGACGAAGTCGTACACGCGCTCGAGATCGATCTTCTGGCGCTTCAGCTTCTGATGAATGCTGTACAGTCGCTTGATGCGGCCATCAAGGTGGATGATCGGCACCTGGGCGTCGTCGAGCTTGGCGCGAATGATGCCCGTCAGCTCTTCGATCACGCGCTCTGCCTGCCGGCGCTTCCCGTCGACCTTCGAGCGCAACACCTCGAATGCCTTGGGCTCGAGGTACCGAAACGAGAGCTCCTCGAGTTCGTTCTTCACCTTGCTCATCCCGAGCCGGTTGGCGATCGGTGCGTAGATATCGAGCGTCTCCTGGGCGATCTTCGTCCGACGCTCCTCGGGCAGGTAGTGGAGCGTTCGCATGTTGTGCAGCCGGTCAGCAAGCTTGACGAGGATGACACGGATGTCGTCGACCATCGCCAGCAGCATCTTGCGGAAGTTCTCCGCCTGGCGCTCTTCGCTCGAGGAAAACGGAATGGCGCCGATCTTCGTGACGCCCTCGACGACGTGCGCGATCTCGGCGCCGAACAGCTCCGCGATCCGCTCCGGGGTCGTGAGCGTATCCTCGACGACGTCGTGGAGGAGGCCGGCTGCCACGGCGACGACGTCCATCTTCATGTCGGCCAGCAGATCGGCCACTTCGAGCGGGTGGACGAGGTATGGCTCCCCCGAGTGCCGCAGCTGCCCCTTGTGCTCGAGCGCCGAGAAGACGTACGCCTTCCGTAACAGCTCGACGTCGGCTTCGGGACTGTAGCTGCGCACTTTCTCGAGGAGCGCTTCGAAGCGAATCATGCAGATATCACGGGGGGACCTAGACACTCTCTAAGGAAGTCATCGTTACGATTGAAGCAAGTTTGTCATGCTGCAAGAGTGGCTTCCTCGTGAATCTTGTTGATCTGGGTTTCCAGGGCGTCGAGTGCGGCGCGAAGCGGGC